>Ga0208834_100015_pt1 | contig 122801 bp, 105 predicted proteins | sample DeeseametaMP1787_FD_184182 | JGI IMG/M metagenome (GOLD analysis project Ga0208834, IMG submission 184182) | Marine microbial communities from the Deep Pacific Ocean - MP1787 (SPAdes) | ecosystem: Environmental > Aquatic > Marine > Oceanic | place: North Pacific Ocean | collected 2011-05-03 | reverse complement strand
CGATCCGGCAATCATCAGGCAGGCGCAGGGCGGTAGTTAATCCCGCAGCTCCGGAACCAATGATGAGTACATCGTGTCGGAAGGTGGCCATGAACAATCCTTGGACCTGTGTGGATAGGCCCCACACGGGTTATTAGTGCCAGAACAAATGTTCAAGCAATGTGAAAAGGGTGGTAAAGCGGCCCTATAGTATAGCCGCGACCCTCACACCTGCTACAATGGCCTGCTTTAATTGGCTGAAATTTCAGTCATTGCCATGTATCCGCGTTTCGCGAAAGATCCGGGGGATCGGTGTCAGACGAAGAGTTGGTCAAGAAAGCCAAAACCGGCGATCAGCGTGCCTTTGAAGTGCTGGTACGCAAATATCAGCAGCGTATTTTCGCCCTGATCAGCCGTTACGTGCGTGACTCGGATGAAGTGCAGGACGTGGCCCAGGAAGCCTTTCTCAAAGCCTGGCGTGCGTTGCCCCGTTTCCGGGGTGACAGTGCCTTTTACACCTGGCTTTATCGTATTGCCGTGAATACCGCCAAGAACCATTTGGTGGCCGCTGGTCGGCGTCCGCCGGGTTCCGACCTGGATGCGGCCGAGGCCGAGCAATATGCCGGAGCAGAAATGCTGCACGAGATTGGAACCCCGGAGTCCCTCGTGTTGTCACAGGAGTTAGAGGCAGTTATCCATGAAGCCATTGATGAGCTGCCCCATGAACTGAAAACTGCCGTTACCCTGCGGGAATTCGAGGGCCTCAGCTATGAGGACATTGCGGCGGTAATGGAGTGTCCGGTGGGTACGGTTCGTTCCCGTATCTTCCGGGCTCGGGAAGCAATTGATAATGCTGTGCGCCCACTGCTGGGCTCCCAGCGTGGCGACAAAGGGTGAGTGTATGAACAGGGACCTGGAAACACTGTCCGCTTTCCTTGACGGGGAAACCAGCGAGCTGGAAACCCGTCGGGTCATGCGTGATATCGACAATGCGGATCTGGATGCATTGTCCCGCTGGCAGCTGGCCCGGGATGTGATGCATAAGCAGTCCACCATGAGTGTGCCGGCGGGCTTCAATGCCAGCCTGTCTGCGGCGCTGGCGGCTGAGCAGGCGCCGTCCCGTCGTCCGGCCTGGTTGGGCAGTGTGAGCCGGCTGGCTGTTGCCGCCTCTGTGGCTGCTGCCACGGTGGTGGGCTGGCAGAGCTGGGATGCGACCCAGTCTTCCGGTGCTGCGCCGGTGATGGCGTCGGCCCAGGACAGCCGCATGAGCCGCCCGTTTGCCGAGGCGTCGCTGGTATCCCGGTCTTTCACCGCCAACAATGCGGTGGTCACGCCGGCGGCCCAGGTTCAGCCCCGCGGTAACGATATGCTCCTGCGGCACAGTGAGTTTGCTGCCCGCAACAGCGGTCAGGGGATGATGCCTTTTGCCCGTCTGGTGAGTATGGATGCCCGCAGTGGAGCCCGCTAACGGATGATGCTGCGCGCACTCGCCCTTTCCCTGTCTCTTTGTTCGCCTCTGGTTGCGCTGGCGGAAGCATCGCCGGCGCACGACCAGCTCCAGGCCATGGCCGAGGCCAATCGCTCCCTCAATTATACCGGCCGTTTCCTCTATCAGTTCGGTGCGGAAATCAGCACCATGGAAGTCAGCCACGCGCTGATCGATGGCCGCCAGTACCAGCGTCTGACCCATCTGGATGGTCGCCTGGTGGAGGTAATCCGACGTGGTTACGAGGTGCTCTGTCTGCACCCGGACCGCAGTCTTACCCGTCTGAGCAGCAAACAGATGGGCCCCCTGGCCCTGGGCGACCGCCTGGCCAGTGATTTGCCGGAACAATACAACATCCTCATTGATGGCGATGGCCGGGTAGCCGGACGCACGACAACGCGTATGCGTGTGGCTCCCCTGGATACCCACCGTTATGGTTATCGCCTGTGGCTGGATCAGGAATCCCGACTGCTGCTGAAATCCGAAGTGGTGGATGGCAGCGGTGTGGCTCTGGAGCGGGTGGAGTTTGTCACCCTCAACCTGTCGCCGCAGCTGGGCCTGGACCACTTCGCAGTCCCGGAAGCCCGCCATGAAAAAGCCCTGGCGCCGGTGCCGGATTCCCATCCCTCCCTCACATTGACGGTGACCCCGGAGTGGTTGCCCGCCGGTTTCCGTGCCATGGAGCAGGACTGGCGACAGGCGACCACAGACCGTGCGCCGGTGGCTGCCCGGGGCTTCAGCGATGGTCTGGCCGCCTTCACGGTGTTCGTGGAAGCCATTGGCGAGAACAGCGTGGAAGAAGGCGTCAGCCGGGTCGGGCCCACGGTGGCCGTCAGCCGCCGGCTGGCCGCCCCCAGCGGTGTCTATCTGGTGACTCTGGTGGGTGAAGTGCCGCAGAGTACGGCGCTGCGCGTCATCGAGGGCATCAGCGTCAGGGAAAATCAGCCGTAATGCTGCTTGAGCAAGGCACCGTAGTGGCGGTGGAAGCTGACGCTATCTGGGTGGAGACCGTGCGTGCCTCCACCTGCGGTGCTTGCAAGGCCAAGGCCGGATGCGGCCACCATCTTGTGAATCAACAGCAGAGTGGGCAGCGTGCCCATCTGCGCGTTCCTGTTTCTTCTCGTGAGAGTCACCAGGTTGGCGATACCGTGCAACTGGCACTGCCGGAAGGGGCCCTCATGCGTGGCGCCTTGTGGGTCTATGGCCTGCCTCTGGCACTGTTGGTGGCCGGAGCCGTGCTGGGGACCCTGCTGCCAGTGACGGCCTTTGACGCCTCGGCCCTGTTTGGCATGGGCGGTCTGGTGCTGGGGTTTGTGATCAACCGTGTACTGAGTCGACGGGCCAGTCATAATCGGGCCTATCAGCCGTATCTGGTGGCATCCGGGGACGACGGTTGCCAGGCGGTGGTCGTACAGCCTGCAAAATAAAAGGAGAGCCCAATGAGCGGATTTCAGCGAGTGGCAACACTGTGTCTGGTGATTTTCACCGGTCTGCTGGTGGCCTGCACCGAGCCGGAGAGCCAGGCGCCCCGGGAGCGGGCTGAACCCCTGGTGACCGGACTGCCGGATTTTACCCGCCTGGTGGAAAAAGAGGGCCCGGCGGTGGTGAACATCAGCACCATCACCCGCCAGGATGAAGACTCGGTCCGTGACCAGCTGGAGCAGCTGCCGGAATTCTTTCGCCGTTTTTTTGAGCAGTTTGGCGGTGAAGACGGCGTGCCCTCAATGCCGCAGGAACGGGAGGCCCGTTCGCTGGGTTCCGGGTTCATCATCTCCGCGGATGGCTATGTATTGACCAACAATCATGTGGTGGCCGAGGCGGACGAAATCATTGTGCGCCTGCAGGACCGTCGCGAACTGAAAGCGGAACTGATCGGTGCCGACGAGCAGAGTGACCTGGCTCTGCTGAAACTGGATGGCGAAGACCTGCCGGTGGCCAACATCGGCTCCTCCGAGGATCTCAAGGTGGGTGAATGGGTGCTGGCCATCGGGGCACCTTTCGGTTTCGACAGTAGCGTCACCGCCGGAATTGTCAGTGCCAAGGGCCGCAGCCTGCCCAACGACAGCTATGTGCCCTTTATCCAGACAGATGTGGCCATCAACCCGGGCAACAGCGGTGGCCCGCTGTTCAACCTGAGCGGGGAAGTGGTGGGCATCAATTCCCAGATCTTCAGCCGTTCCGGCGGCTACATGGGCGTGAGCTTTGCCATTCCCATCGATATGGCCATGGACGTGGTCAGCCAGATCAAGGAACACGGCAAAGTCAGCCGCGGCTGGCTGGGTGTGCTGATTCAGGAAGTGGATCGGGACCTGGCCGAGTCCTTCGGGCTGGATCAGCCGAAAGGGGCGCTGGTCTCCCAGGTGCTGGAGGGCTCTCCCGCCGAGGCGGCCGGTGTACAGGCCGGCGATATCATCGTCTCGTTCAATGGCGAAGCGATCTACCGGTCCTCCGAATTGCCCCGCTGGGTGGGCCGGGTTACCCCGGAAACGGAAGCGTCCATGGTGGTGATTCGTGATGGCAAGGAAAAGGAACTGGAGGTGACCATCGGCCTGTTGCCAGACGACCCGGAGATGGCCCTGCGTGGTGGTGGCGGCCAGGCCGCACCGGACGGCGCCAATGCCCTGGGGCTGAAAGTCCGCGCTGCCAGTGCCACGGAACTGAGCCGCCTGGATCTGAAAGCCGGGGTGATCGTCACCGAAGTGGGTGATGGCCCGGCAGCGAAGGCCGGTATTGCCAGCGGCGACATTCTGGTCACCTTGAACAACAAGCCCGTGAATGACCCGGAGTCCTTCAGTGAGGTGGTGGCGGGGCTGCCCGAGAGCGGCACAGTTGCCGCCCTGATCAACCGGGACGGCAACCCCCGCTTCCTGCCCATCAAGCTGCCCTGAGGGGCGGTTTGGGATGGAGCGGGGGGCTTGCTGGCGCTGAATCCGTCGCGAGTCACGAGGAGCGAGTAACGAACAGCAGAACCGGCCGTGTGCCTTTCGCTTCTCGTGACTCGCGCCTCGCAACTCAAGCCTGACAGCATCCCGGGGCGCCTGGAACTTGTCTCTGCCACCCGTCTGGACCAACGCCCGTGCAACCCCCTCCCGTTCAGGCTAGAATCGCGCCCCACTGCGTGCCGTTTTCCCGGCAACACCCTTTTGTGCAACAGGCCCTATGACTGACATCAAGAATATTCGTAACTTTTCCATCATCGCCCATATCGACCATGGCAAATCCACCCTGGCGGACCGTTTTATCCAGGTCTGCGGTGGCCTGACCCAGCGCGAGCTGAAGGAGCAGGTGCTGGACTCCATGGAGCTGGAACGGGAGCGGGGGATCACCATCAAGGCCCAGAGCGTGACGCTCTACTACAAGGCCCGGGATGGGGAAACCTACCAGCTGAATTTCATTGATACTCCGGGGCATGTGGATTTCTCCTACGAGGTCTCCCGCTCCCTGTCGGCCTGTGAAGGGGCCCTGCTGGTCGTGGATGCGGCCCAGGGCGTGGAAGCCCAGTCCGTGGCCAACTGCTATACCGCCATCGAACAGGATCTGGAAGTGCTGCCGGTCTTGAACAAGATCGATCTGCCCCAGGCCGAGCCGGAGATGGTGATCAACGAGATCGAAGAGATCATCGGCCTGGATGCCCATGATGCCTGCCGGGTGTCCGCCAAGACCGGCGTTGGTGTGGATGATCTGCTGGAACAGCTGGTGGAGCGTATTCCGGCCCCGGAAGGGGAGCGTGATGGCGATATGCAGGCACTGATCATCGACTCCTGGTTCGATAACTACCTGGGCGTGATTTCCCTGGTACGGATGAAGCATGGCCGCCTGAAGAAGGGCGACAAGATTCTGGTGAAATCCACCGGCCAGACCCACGTGGTGGACCAGCTGGGCATCTTCACCCCGAAACGCACCGAGACCAAGCACCTGGAAGCCGGGGAAGTGGGCTGGGTGAGTGGCAGCATCAAGGACATTCATGGGGCGCCGGTGGGCGATACCCTGACCCTGGCCAAGACCCCGGATGTGCCGGCACTGCCGGGCTTCAAGAAAGTGAAGCCGCAGGTGTATGCGGGCATGTTCCCGGTGAGTGCGGATGATTACGAAGATTTCCGCGATGCCCTGGCCAAGCTGACCCTGAATGACGCCTCGTTGTTCTACGAGCCGGAAACCTCCGATGCCCTGGGCTTCGGCTTCCGGGTGGGCTTCCTGGGCATGCTGCACATGGAAATCATCCAGGAGCGCCTGGAGCGTGAGTATGATCTGGACCTGATCACTACCGCGCCCACCGTGGTCTATGAAATCGTCTTGTCCGATGAAAGCGTGCTGTACGTGGACAACCCCTCAAAGCTGCCGGAAGGCAACAAGATCGAGGAATTCCGCGAGCCCATCGCCCGGGTGAATATCCTGGTGCCCCAGGAGTTTGTGGGGAACGTGATCACCCTGTGTGTGGAGCGCCGGGGCTCGCAGATCAACATGCAGTACCTGGGTAAGCAGGTAGCGCTGACCTACGACATTCCCATGGCGGAAGTGGTGCTGGATTTCTTCGATCGCATCAAGTCCGTGAGCCGGGGCTTTGCCTCCATGGATTATGCCTTCGAGCGCTTCGAAGCCACCAAGCTGGTGCGGGTGGATGTACTGATCAATGGCGACAAGGTGGACGCCCTGGCCATGATTTGTCATCTGGACCAGTCCGCCTACCGGGGCCGCGCCCTGTGCGAAAAGATGAAGGAACTGGTGCCGCGCCAGATGTTCGATGTGGCCATCCAGGCCGCCATCGGCAGCAAGATCATTGCCCGTCAGACCGTCAAGGCATTGCGCAAGAATGTGACCGCCAAGTGTTATGGCGGTGACGTATCACGCAAGAAAAAACTGTTGCAGAAACAGAAAGAAGGCAAGAAGCGCATGAAGCAGGTGGGCAATGTAGAAATCCCCCAGGAAGCGTTCCTTGCAGTACTCAAGGTGGATGATTGATGGATATTGATATCGGTTTTTGGCTGTCCCTTGCGCTGCTGGTCACCGTTGCGATCTGGGTTATCGACAAGGTCTTCAAGCTCAAGCAGAAGGGCGGGCGCGTGGAAGGCGCCGTGGAGACCTCCAATTCCCTTATCTCCGTTTTCTTTGTGGTACTGGTCATTCGCTCCTTTATCGTCGAGCCGTTTACGATCCCCTCCGGTTCCATGCTGCCCACCCTGCAGGTGCACGACTTTATCCTGGTGAATAAATTCGCCTATGGCCTGCGGTTGCCGGTGACCAATACCAAAATTGTCGAGACCGGTGAGCCCCGGCGGGGCGATGTCCTGGTGTTCAAGTTTCCGGAAAACCGCAGCCAGAACTTTATCAAGCGGGTGGTCGGGTTGCCCGGCGATACCGTTCAGGTGAAAGACAATGTGGTCACAGTGAACGGCGAGCCGATTCAGCGTGAGTTGGTGCGCGAGTGGGAAGGCTCCGGGGCCTGGCGGCGCCAGTATGTGGAACAGCTGGGGGACAGCCGCCATCTCATCTGGCAGGAAGGCAAGATCAACCCCTTTACCGGCCGCAAACTGCCGCAAAGCCGCACCCAGGGCGAATGGCAGGTGCCGGAAGACGCCTACTTTGTGATGGGCGACAACCGGGATAACAGTAACGACAGCCGATTCTGGGGTATAGTCCCGGAAGAGCTGGTGGTCGGCGAAGCGTTCCTGATCTGGATGCATTGGGAACCGATCTTCTCCATACCCAGTTTTTCCCGTAATGGCGCCATAGACAAGGTGGAGGCGAATTAATAATGATGACAATGCCATCACAGCAACGCGGAATTTCGTTAATCGGTTGGGCGGTGATCCTGCTTGTGGCCGTGGTTCTCGGTACGGCAGCCCTGCGAATGGTGCCTGCGTACATGGAGCACAACACGATTTCATCGTCGATCAAGTCGTTGATGCAGGACAGCAAGACTGCGCTGATGTCCCCCCGTGAAGTGCAGGATGCCCTGAACAAGCGCTTTACCATCAACCAGGTCAACGTGATCACCGCCAACGACCTGGCGATCAGCAAGGAAGGCGGCATTCTCAAAATCAGTACTGATTATGAGGTTAGCGAGCCCATGTTCTACAACGTCAGCATCGTGATGACCTTTCAGGACGAGTTCAGCAAAGACGTTCGCCAGTGAATAATGATCTTGATCGTTTGATGGCCCGGTTGGGCTATCGGTTCAATGATATTGAACTCCTGGCGCTGGCACTGACTCACCGCAGTGTCAGTCGCCATCGCAACTACGAGCGCCTGGAATTCCTCGGTGATGCCCAGCTCGGGCAGATTATTTCCGTCGCGCTTTTCGAGCGCTTCCCGGACGCGGCGGAAGGGCAGCTCACCCGGATGCGAGCGTCGCTGGTGCGCGGCCAGACTCTGGCGCTGGTGGCCCGTGAGCTGGGGCTGGGGGACTACCTGGTGCTAGGGGGAGGGGAGCTGAAGAGCGGCGGATTTCGTCGCGATTCCATTCTGGCAGACGCCCTGGAAGCGATTATCGGCGCTATCCTGCTGGATGGTGGTGAATCGCCGTGCCGCAAGGTGGTGCTGGACTGGTTCGATGAGCGGCTGCGCATCATTACTCCGCAGAGCGCCCAGAAAGACGCCAAAACCCGCTTGCAGGAATGGCTGCAGGCCCGCAAATTCGAATTGCCTACCTATCAGGTCACCCAGGTGGAAGGGCTTGCCCCCAAGCAGACCTTTGAAGTGACCTGTGAGCTGGAACAGATGCAACAAACTTTCAAGGCTCAGGGAGCCAGCCGTCGCAAGGCTGAACAGAAGGTGGCGGCCAATGTCCTGAGCTGGCTGGAGCAGCAGTATGACTGACGTAAAACCGACCCGCTGTGGCATGGTGTCCATCGTTGGCCGGCCCAATGTGGGCAAGTCCACCCTGATGAATCACCTGATCGGGCAAAAGGTCAGCATTACTTCGCGTAAGCCGCAAACCACCCGGCACCGCATCCACGGTATTCATACCCGGGATCACTACCAGATCATTTTTGCCGACACCCCCGGTATCCATACCGGCCAGGAGCGAGCTCTCAACCGGGCCATGAACGACGCTGCGGTTTCCACGCTCAGCGGGGTGGATGTGGTCTGCATGATGGTGGACGGCCTCAAGTGGACTCCGGCGGACGAGCATGTGCTGTCACTGTTGCCACAGCACCCGGAGATGCCGGTGCTGCTGATCATCAACAAGGTAGACAGCCTGGACGACAAGGCCCAGCTGCTGCCACATATCGAGACCCTCAGCGAGCGTTATCCCTTTGATGCGGTCGTGCCGGTATCTGCGCTGCGGGAGCAGAACCTGGAAGCGCTGGAAAAAGCGCTGGTAGAGCGTTTGCCGGAAGGCGAATTCTGGTACGACGAAGATCAGCTCACCGACCGCAGTCTGCGTTTTATGGCGGCAGAAATCATTCGGGAGAAAGTGGTGCGCCAGCTGGGCCAGGAGCTTCCCCACCAGGTCAGCGTGGAAGTGGAAATGTGGGAAGACGGCCCCCGTATCACCGAAATCTCCGCTGCCATCCTGGTGGAGCGCCGTGGCCAGAAAAAGATTCTTATTGGCGACGGCGGTGATCGCATCAAGCAGATTGGCACCCAGGCCCGGGAAGATATCGAGCGTCTTATCGAGCGCAAGGTAATGCTGAACCTGTGGGTGAAGATCAAGGCCGGCTGGTCCGATGATGCCCGGGCCCTGCGTTCCCTTGGCTATGACGAGAGGAGTTGAAAGTTTAAAGTTCAAAGTTGAAGCGCGCGGACAAGCCTGTTGCGTATCATGAAGACGGTTCTCCGCGCTTCTATGCCGGGTGAGTCGCGGGCACGGCCTGGCTGTGACTGCCGGGCTATTCCGTGCTTTTAAACTTTAAACTTTGAACTTTCAACAGCCCCCCCATGATCCCCGACAATAACACCCTGCAACCCGCCTGGCTGTTGCACCGCCGGCCCTTTCGCAATACCAGCCTGATCGTGGAGTTGTTTGTGCCCGCATTGGGTCGCGTGGGAGCCGTGGTGCGGGGCGGGCGCAAGGATCCCTTGCTAGCACCCTTTACGCCCCTGTGGATCGAACTGAAAAGCGCCGGCGAGCTATACAGTTTTCGCGGTTGTGAACCCCGAGGGCAGCGCCTGGCCCTGCAGGGAAAGCCCCTTTACTGCGGGTTTTACCTGAACGAACTGCTCACCCGGTTACTGCATCGAGACGACCCTCATCCGGAACTCTGGCCGCTTTACGAGCAAGCCCTCAATGCGCTTATGGAGGGACAGTGTCTGGATGTGGCCCTGCGTCAGTTCGAGCTGGGCCTGCTGGAGGAAATGGGCTACGGCATCGCCCTGGGGTACGATATTCACGGCGAGGCTGTGCGTCCTGACGGATACTATCTGCTGGACCCGCAGCAGGGGCTGTTGCCCGCTGGTGAGGGGTACCATGGCAATGATTTACTGGCCATCGTCAATGGCGACTGGCAGCCGGCAGCCCGCAAGACCGCTCTCCACCTGTGCCGGGCGTTGCTGGCCCCGCACCTGGGAGACAAACCCCTGAAAAGCCGTGAGCTGTTTCGGGAGAAATAAATACGTTATAGGAGCCTTGCTTGCAGGGTAAAGATCAGAAGCGAGTTACAAGGAGCGAGTTGCGAAGGGCAAAAGAGGGTTTATGTCTTTCGCTTCTCGTGACTCGTTCCTCGCGACTGTAATTTCCGCCATGCGAGTATGGCTCCTACGGTAACCGACGAAATTAAGGCAAAGCACCATGTCCAGAGTATTGCTCGGCGTTAACATCGACCACATCGCCACTCTCCGCCAGGCCCGGGGCACCCGTTACCCGGAACCGGTTCAGGCCGCCCTGGTGGCGGAGCAGGCCGGGGCGGATGGTATTACCGTGCATTTGCGCGAAGACCGTCGCCACATCAATGACCGGGATGTGGAGCTACTCGCACAGACGCTGCAAACCCGCATGAACCTGGAAATGGCGGCCACCGAGGAAATGGTGGGGATAGCCTGCCGCATCCGGCCGGCCCATTGCTGTCTGGTGCCGGAAAAACGGGAAGAGCTGACCACAGAAGGCGGGCTCGACGTGGTGGGTAACCAGGCATGGGTCGCTCAATGCTGCCAGCGGTTGGCCGAAGCGGGTATCGATGTCTCCCTGTTTATCGACGCGGACCCGGCGCAGATCCGTGCCGCTCGCGAATGCGGGGCGCCCACCATCGAAATCCACACCGGCCACTATGCCGATGCCACGGACCCGGCCAGCGAACAGCGGGAACTGGCAAAAATCCGCGACGGCGTGGCCTATGCGCTGGAGCAGGGCCTGGTGGTCAACGCCGGCCACGGCCTGCATTATCACAACACCTTGCCCATTGCGGCGATCCCCGGCATCAACGAACTGAACATCGGTCACAGCATCATTGCCCGCGCGGTGATCTCCGGCCTGGACGAAGCCGTTCGCAGTATGCGAGCGCTGATGGACCAGGTGACAGGGGCTGGCGTCTAGCTACAAGCCACACTGATAGGATTAAGAAGGGTCGAAAAGTTTCCCTGATACTGGAATGTCTACGAAGCCGCTGTAGGAACGGAGCGCAGCGGAGTAACGCACGTAGTTCCGTGCGGCCCGAAGGGTGAGCGAAGCGAATAACCATGCTAGCCTCCATGGGGGATCTACAACATGGCGAACCGCGCTTGCGCGAAATCGACCGGAGGACGATCAGGAATCTCAGGGCTCGACAGGTCATCCAGGTAATACCGGGTTCGTACCACCCCAACCCTATTCGCCATGCGAGCATGGCTCCAACGGGTGAGGGGTGCTGGTGGCCCCAATCCCGCTGCGAGCGCCGCTCCTACAAACGCGGGCAACGAACCTCGAGCCTGCACGGCCGAGCTCGCGTCGCAACTCGAAACTAGTAGCTAGCAGCCTCCTCCCCCTGATCCTGCCACAACTGTTCCAGCGCACAGATCTCATCGCACAGGGCGGACACCATCGACGCCAATGCCTCCCGTTCGGTACCGGTTTTCAGGGCTTCTTCCAGGGTCTTGGCAGCATGCTCCAGGCGGGGGGTACCGCAATAGCGGGTTGCCCCGTGGAGTTTGTGGACACGCTCCAGCAGGGCGTCCTGATCCGCACTGTCAAAAGCGGACGAAATGGCAGGCCGGTCTTCCGCCAGACTGTCCAGCAGCATCTTCAGCATTTCATCAGCCAGCGCTTGTCGGCCGCCGGCCCGTCGGCGGGCCAGGTCCGCATCGAACACCCTGTCGCTGACCGGCTCGCTTTCTTCTCCCGGCTCAGCAAGGGGGCCGCCAGGTTGGTCCATCACCCACTGTTCCAGGGTATGGCGAAGCTGCCCTTCGGTAATCGGTTTGCTCAGGTAATCATCCAGGCCGCTGTCGAGCAGATCCCGGCGTTCACTTTCCAGGGCATGGGCGGTCAGGGCAACAATCGGCGTATGGCAGCCGGGGGCTTCCAGTTCGCGCATTCTGGCGGCCGTGGTCTTGCCATCCATGCCGGGCATCTGGATATCCATGAACACCATATCGAATGTCTGATAGCGGAACGCATCCAGTGCCTGTTGACCACTGTCGCAAGCGGTAACCGTAGCGCCCAGCTCTTCCAGAAATACCCGGGCCAGTTTCAGGTTGCCCGGGTGGTCGTCCACGACCATCACTGATACCGGGTAGGCCAACGGATCTTCCCTGACCGCATCCAGTTCTTTGCCCTCCAATTCACCGCTCAAGGCCATCAGGGCGTTGAATAAGCGCTGACGTGTGGCGGGCTTGCCTTGCACCTGACAGTGGGGGTAATGCTCAAGCCAGCGGCAGACGCTTTCCGGGTTGTTGCTCAGGGCGAGCAGGGGTTGACCCAGGGCCGCCAGATTATCCAGCACCGGCTGCATGGCCTGCTTTTCCGGGTGGGCGGGCAGGCCGACGATCAGGAAATCACTGCTGATCAACTCCCCCCGATCCAGCGCGGCCATCAAGGCGTCCAGACTATGGTATTCGTTGATACGCATTTGCCAGTGGCTGAGCATGTGATACAGGCCTAGGCGGCCATACTCGTCGGTTTCCACCAGGGTCACGGTGCGGCCCCGGAAGTGTTCCAGATGGGCAGAAGGGCGTTGTTTGGGATCCCGCTCGGCACGCAGCGTGAACCAGAAGGTCGAGCCCTGGCCTTCGCTGCTGTCGATACCGATTTCGCCGCCCATGCCTTCCACCAGACGTTTGCTGATGGCCAGTCCCAGGCCGGTGCCGCCTTCCTGGCGGCGGGCGCTCTGGTCGGCCTGGGTAAAGGCTCTGAACAGATTCTTCTGGGCTTCCGGGCTCAGGCCGTTACCGGTGTCCGTCACCGTCAGCTTGATGATGGCCTCCGCGCCACGGTCTTCCTCCAGCATGGCGCGCACCACCACCGAGCCCTGTTCGGTGAACTTGATGGCATTGCTGAGCAGGTTGGTGAGCACCTGGCGAATGCGCAGCGGGTCGCCGAGCAGATTCACCGGCACATCGGAATAGATAATGGCGGCCTGTTCCAGGCCCCGGTCCTGGGCCATGGGGGCGAGCAGGGTCTGCACGTCCTCGATCAGGTCGTGCAGGTTCAGCGGGGTGTGTTCCAGGGACAGCTTGCCCGCTTCGATTTTGGAGAAATCCAGGATGTCATTGATGATCGCCAGCAGCGAATCGGCACTCTTGTGAATGGTGCCCTGATAATCCTGTTGGCGAGGGCTCAGGGTGGATTTCTCCAGCAGCTTGGTGAAGCCGATGATGCCATTGAGCGGGGTGCGGATTTCGTGGCTCATATTGGCCAGGAATTCTGACTTGATCTGGCTGGCCTTGAGCGCTTCCTTGCGGGCCATGTCCAGCTCGATATTCTGGATCTCGATGGTTTCCAGGGTTTCGCGAAGATCCTGGGTGGCCTGGTCCACGTTCTGCTGCAACTCGGTCTGGGCATCCGCCAGGGCTGACACCATCTGGCGCAGGGCGGTTTCCAGCTCTGCCAGCTCCCCCTTGGCCTGGGTGTGAATGGCCATGCTCAGGTCGCCATCGCGGATCCGCCGCACGGCGTCCACCATTTCCCCGATGGGGCTGGTCAGCTGCCGGGAAAAGCGCAGGGCCGGCACCATGGCCAGCAGCATCAGCCCCACCATCACCAGAATCAGGGTAATCAGCCCCTCAAGAGTCGAGACATATTCCCCCTGGCGGGTAAATTCCACGGTCAGTATGGCCGGTTGCCCGGGGTTGATATCCCGGGTCAGTTGCCAGCTGGTATCGGTAACCAACCGCTGCCGGCCGCCCTCCTGATTCAGGCCGATCACCGGTCGCAGCCGTGGCCCGGCGTGCAGGGAAGGGCGCTCACCGGTGAACTCCAGGGTGGCGGCGCGCACGTCCTGGGCTTCCAGCAACTGGCGCAGCAGCTGTTGCTGGCGAGCCGTGTCGTTGCTGGCGGTGCTTTCCAGGCGGGCGGCAAAGCTGTCGGTCACCAGCTGCTGGCGTTGGGCATTGGTATCGCGCACATCCACCAGCCGATTCACCAGGGAATAGCCGCCCAACACCAGTGCCGCCAGCAGGGCGGGCAGAATGGCCATGAACATCAGGCGTGAGCGAAGGCTTTGGTTGACCATGAATCCCCGTCGTTACTGTTATTTTCGCCCATTATGCCCGAGATAGGGGCAACTGCCACGGACCTGCCATTTCCCTAATCCTGTTTCACCACAGAGGTCACAGAGAACACTGAGAAAATGCCTGTTCTTTTTGAACTCGCGGGTATCAGAGCCGCTTTTTCGCGGAAATCGGGCTTCAGACATCCTGTCCTCGGTGAACTCTGTGCCCTCTGTGGTGATCGCTTGTTGGGGGAGTCTCCCCCGTGCCAGCTTTTAGGTACAATGCGCGCCATGAACCATAAAACCATCGAACAGACCGTGGGCAATACGCCCCTGGTTCGCCTGCAGCGGATGCCGGGCGACACCACCAATACCATTCTGGTGAAGCTGGAAGGCAATAATCCGGCAGGCTCGGTGAAAGATCGCCCGGCCCTGAACATGATCATGAAGGCCGAGGCACGGGGCGAGATCAAACCCGGTGATACCCTGATCGAAGCTACCAGCGGTAACACCGGCATTGCCCTGGCCATGGCCGCTGCCATGCGCGGCTACCGCATGAAGCTGATTATGCCCGCCAACCAGAGCCAGGAACGCCGCGACGCCATGGCCGCCTACGGCGCCGAGCTGATTTCCGTCAGCAAGGAAGAGGGCATGGAAGGCGCCCGCGATCTGGCCCAGGCCATGCAGGCCCGGGGCGAGGGCAGGGTGCTGGACCAGTTCGCCAACCCGGATAATCCCATGGCCCATTACGAAAGCACCGGCCCGGAAATCTGGCGCGATACCGATGGTGGCGTTACCCACTTTGTCAGTTCCATGGGCACCACCGGTACCATCATGGGCTGCAGCATGTACCTGAAGGAACAGAACCCGGCGATCCAGATTGTCGGCCTGCAGCCCACCGAAGGGTCCTCCATCCCCGGCATCCGTCGCTGGCCGAAGGAATACCTGCCGTCCATCTACGATGATTCCCGGGTGGACCGGGTCATCGATATGGATCAGGCACTGGCCGAGCACACCATGCGCCGGCTGGCCCGGGAAGAGGGCATCAGCTGTGGTGTCTCCTCCGGCGGTGCCGTGGCCGGCGCCCTGCGCCTGAGCGAAGAACTGGAAAACGCCGTCATCGTGGCGATCATCTGTGACCGCGGCGACCGTTACCTGTCCACCGGGGTCTTTAATGCAGTTGACAGTTGATAGTGGACAGTTGACAGCGAAAACAGGGAGAGCTTGTGAACGTATTGGTCTTTGATATCGAAACCATCCCCGATCTGGACGGCGGGCGCCGCATCTATGATCTGGATGGTCTCAGTGACAAGGACACCGCCAGTGCCTTGCTCAACCTGCGCCGCCAGGAAAACGGCACCGAATTCCTGCGCCTGCATCTGCACCGCATCGTCGCCATTTCCGTGGTGCTGCGCTCTACCCAGGGCATCAAGGTCTGGTCCCTGGGAGACGAAGACAGCACCGAGAAAGAGCTGATCGAGCGCTTCTACGACGGTATCGACCGCTTCAGCCCCAACCTGGTCAGCTGGAACGGTGGTGGTTTCGATCTGCCGGTGCTGCACTACCGGGCGCTCAAGCATGGCGTGCAGGCCCGTCGTTACTGGGAAACCGGCAACGAAGACACCAGCTTCAAATGGAACAACTACCTGAGCCGTTACCATCAGCGCCACCTGGACCTGATGGACCAGCTGGCGCTGTTTAACGCTCGCGCCAACGCCCCGCTGGACCAGATCGCTACCTTGCTGGGCTTCCCCGGCAAGATGGGCATGAGCGGCGGCAAGGTGTTCGATGCCTTCCAGGAAGGCAACCTCAAGGGCATTCGCGACTACTGCGAAACCGATGTGCTCAACACCTGGCTGGTCTACCTGCGCTTCCAACTGATGCGCGGCGAACTGGACCCCACCGGCTACGAGCAGGAACTGACCCTGCTGCAGGACTACCTGAAGGCAGAAGGGCATCCGCACTTCTTGGGCTTCCTGGAAGCCTGGACATCAGTTGACAGTTGATAGTTAACAGTTGACAGCGTCGCGGGCAACGCGGGTTGGATCTGGATGGCAAGAGGCCGCGTTCAGACTTTCCGCGCGGCCCCTGGCATTTCTGTCACTGAAACTTCTATCGCGTAGCTGTCAACTGTCCACTATCAACTGTCAACTATGATTTGGAATTATGGCCCGAAAACGCAAGCAGTTACCGGAAACCCCGGAACCCGCCAGCATTGAATCGCTTAGTCACGACGGCCGCGGTATTGCCCGCCGTGATGGCAAGACCACCTTTATCGACAACGCCTTGCCCGGCGAAGAGGTGATGTTCAAGTTCACCTACATGCGTCGCAAGTTCGACGAAGGCAAGGCGGTGGAAATCGTCACCGCCTCACCGGACCGGGTCGAGCCTCCCTGCCAGCACAGTAACCTGTGTGGCGGTTGCAGCCTGCAGCACATGAGCCCGGAGGTGCAGATCGCCCGCAAGGAAGCAGTGCTGCGCGAGCAATTGCAGCACTTTGGCGGTCTGGAACCGAAAGAGTGGCTGGCGCCGCTCACCGGCCCGGTGACCGGCTATCGCAGTAAGGCCCGCATGGGCGTGAAGTACGTGGAAGCCAAGGATGAAACCCTGGTGGGCTTCCGGGAAAAGCGCAACAGCTTCATCGCCCAGCTGCAGCAGTGCGAAGTGCTGATCCCCTCGGTGGGCCATCGCCTGTCCGACCTGCGCACCCTGATGCATGGCCTCAAGAGCCGCAGCCGCATTCCGCAGATTGAGCTGGCCGCCGGCGATGAGGACGTGGCGTTGATCATCCGCCATCTGGACCCGCTGCCCGACCAGGATCAACAGGCACTGCTGGATTTCTGTCAGCCGCTGGGCTGGCACCTGTACCTGCAACCGGGCAACGAAAGCACCGTGCACCGTATCTGGCCGGCGCTCACCGGGGCGGACAACGAGGAACGGCTCCACTACCGCCACCCCTCCGCCGATGTGGAACTGGCCTTCCACCCCACGGATTTCACCCAGGTGAACGCGGAGATCAACCGCAAGATGGTGCCGTTGGCACTGGACTTGCTGGATATCTCCCCGGACGACACTGTACTGGATCTGTTCTGCGGCCTGGGCAACTTCACCATCCCGGCGGCCAAGCGGGCCGGCAAGGTGGTGGGCGTGGAAGTCAGCAGGGCCATGGTGGAGCGCGGCTACGAGAATGCCCGCCGCAATGGCCTGGAAAACCTGGAATTCCACGCCTGGGATTTGAGCCAGGATGTGGCCGGGCAAAGCTGGGCCAATCGCAAGTATGATCGTATCCTGATTGACCCACCGCGCACCGGCGCGCTGGAAATGGTGAAACTGATGCCCCGCTTTGGTGCAAAGCGAATCGTCTATGTGTCCTGTAATCCGGCCACATTGGCCCGCGATGCCGGGGAACTCACCGCCCTGGGTTACCGTCTGAAAGCGGCGGGCGTGATGGACATGTTCCCCCACACCACCCACGTAGAATCCATCGCGGTGTTTGAGAAGAAATGAATTCGCGATGCAAGCATCGCTTCCCACATAGAACTGATTTCTGTGGGAACGGAGCGTAGCGGAGTAACGCCCGAAGGGTGGGCTCCGCGAATAACCGATGCTTGCATCGCGAAGAAGGGTGGCACCCAGCTTCGGCTCGCCACCCAAAGCAGAAGGAAAGCACATGGTAACAGTACGCCGCCCCACAGAAGGCGCCACCGGCCACTGGCGTGACTGGCTGGCGAACCTGGACACCCGGGCCCCGGTACGCAACGGCGAGGCACTGGAGCAGGCCTGCGAGCGGGCGGAACAGTGCCAGATGGCCGGGGAAGCGGCTGGCCGTCACTGGCCCTACGGCAAGGGCTGCCTGGATATCGGCCTGGAAATGGCCGAAGTGCTGGTGGACCTGGGCGCCGATACCGATGTGCTGCCCGCTGCCATTCTCTACCGCTCCGTGCGCGAAGGGCAGATGTCCCTGCCGGAAGTGGAAAAGGAATTCGGCCCGGACGTGGCCCGCCTGATCGAAGGCGTGCTGCGCATGGCGGCCATCAGCACCAACCTGAACCCCACCCGCAAGGCCGTGCTCGGCCAGCAGGACGGCCAGCTCGACAACATGCGCAAGATGCTGGTGGCCATGGTCGACGACGTGCGCGTGGCCCTGGTGAAGCTGGCTGAGCGGACCGTGATCATCCGTGCCGTCAAGGAATCCGAGCCCGAGCGCCAGCGCAAGGTGGCCCAGGAAATTTTCGACATCTACGCGCCCCTGGCCCACCGGCTGGGGGTCGGCCAGCTCAAGTGGGAGCTGGAAGACCTGTCGTTCCGCTACCTGCAGCCCGGTGCCTACAAGAAAATCGCCAAGCTGCTGGACGAAAAACGCCTGGCCCGGGAACAGTACATCGACAATGTGCTGGAACAGCTGCGTGGCTACCTGGAGAAAAACGGCATCCACGGCGCCGAAGTCCACGGCCGGGCCAAGCATATCTACAGCATCTGGCGGAAGATGCAGAAAAAGCACCTGGAATTCGGCGAGGTCTACGACGTGCGCGCCGTGCGGGTGCTGGTGCCGGAACTGCGTGACTGCTACGCCGCCCTGGGTATTGTCCACTCCCTGTGGCAGCACGTGCCCAAGGAATTCGACGATTACATCGCCAGCCCCAAGACCAATGGCTACCAGAGCCTGCACACCGCCGTGGTGGGCCCGGAACGCAAGATGCTGGAAGTGCAGATCCGCACCTTCAACATGCACGAAGAGGCGGAGCTGGGCGTGTGTGCCCACTGGCGCTACAAGGAAGGCGCCAAAAAGGGCAAGAGCGGCCTCAGCGACTACGAGCAGCGCATCGCCTGGCTGCGCCAGGTACTCGAATGGCACGAGGAACTGGGCGAGGACAGCCCGGACGCCATGGTGGACGAGCTGCGCCATGGCCTGGTCAGTGACCGGGTCTATGTGTTCACCCCGGACGGCCACGTGGTGGATCTGGAAGCCGGCGCCACCCCGGTGGACTTTGCCTATCACATCCACACCGAAGTGGGGCACCGCTGCCGGGGCGCCAAGATCAACGGCCACATCGTGCCGCTCAACTACACCCTTAACACCGGCGAGCAGGTCACCATTCTCACCGCCAAAGAGGGCGGCCCCAGCCGCGACTGGCTGACCCCGTCGCTGGGCTATGTGGCCACCTCCTCGGCACGGGCGCGCATTCACCAGTGGTTCAAGCGTCAGGATCGCGATGTTCACATCACCCAGGGCAAGGCCATGCTCGAAAAAGAGATGTCCCGCCTGGCCCTGGACAAGGTGGACCTGGATACCCTGGCCCCGCACCTGAACCTGAAAACCGGCGATGACGTGCTGGCGGCCCTGGGCGCCGGCGATCTGCGCCCCGGCCATGTGGTCAACCAGGTACAGTCCCTGCAACCGGATGACAGTCAGCGAGAGCTGGACCTGGTGCTGTCCAAGCCCAAAGCCTCGAAAACCGGCGACGTGACCATCCAGGGCGTGGGCAATCTGCTCACCCACATGGCCGGCTGCTGCCAGCCGGTCCCCGGCGACCCGGTCATGGGCTTCATCACCCACGGGCGTGGTGTCACCGTGCACCGGGCCGACTGTGAAAAATTGCTGGCCATGCAGGGCGACGACCCCAACCGGGTCATCGAAGTCACCTGGGGCGAAGCGGACCGCATCACCTACCCGGTGGATGTCTTCCTGCGCGCCTGGGATCGCCAGGGGCTACTCAAGGATGTGATCGCGGTACTGGCCAACGAAAAGGTCAACGTCACCGCCGTCCACACCCAGTCCCACCAGGACGACAACACCGCCACCATGCTCCTCACCCTGGAAATCGCCACCCTCGGCAACCTGGGCAAAGTGCTGGCCAAGATGGACCAGCTGAAGGGCGTGCTTGAGGTGCGGCGGTATAAGAAATGATAGTTGACAGTGGACAGTTAAAAGTTGACAGCTAAAAACCAGCGGCCACGTGATAGGGTTTCGGGGGTTTAGCTGTCAACTGTCCACTATCAACTGCCGACTTAATCCCTCACGTTGATCACAAGCATGGCCGCTACGAATCAGGGGAAAGCATGCCAAAGCACTCCATAGACCGATTGCTATCCATAATGTCCCGCCTGCGCGACCCGGAGTCCGGCTGCCCCTGGGATGTGAGGCAGGATTTCGATTCCATTGCTCCCTATACCATCGAGGAAGCCTTCGAGGTGGCGGAGGCCATTGCCCTGCGGGATTACCCGGAGTTGAAGGAAGAGCTGGGGGATTTGTTGTTGCAGGTGGTGTTTCATTCCCAGATAGCTCGGGAAAAGGGCCTGTTCGATTTCAATCAGGTGGTTCAGGTGCTGTGCGACAAGATGGTGCGCCGTCACCCCCATGTGTTCGGCGAGTCGGACGCCGCCGACGAAGCCGCCGTGAAGGTCAACTGGGAGGCCATCAAGCAACAGGAGAGGGCGGCCAAGGGCCGCGCCCATGACAGCGCCCTGGATGGCGTCCCCGCCGGCCTGCCGGCCCTGCAGCGGGCAGCCAAAGTCCAGAAGAAAGCTGCCAAGGTGGGTTTCGACTGGCCGGAAACACCCCCGGTACGCCGCCAGGTGGACCATGAACTGGCGGAACTGGATGAGGCCATGGCCAGCGGCGAGCGGGCCGCCATCGAGGATGAATTCGGCGATGTGCTGTTCACCCTCGTCAACCTGTCCCGCCACCTGAAGCTGGACCCGGAACAGGCCCTGCGCAAGGCCACCGCCAAATTCGAACGCCGCTTCCGGCAAATGGAGCAGGACCAGCCCGAACCGCTAGACACCCTCGACGACGACGCCCTGGAAGCTGCCTGGCAGCAGGCAAAAGGATGTCTACGGAGCCGCTGTAGGAACGTAGCGAAGCGGAGTAACGCACGTAGTGCGGCCCGGTAGGGTGAGCGAAGCGAATAACACCGCTTGGGGTGCGAATCCGAGCCTTGGCGAGGAAAAGAAGTAGCAGCGTTTGCCTATCGCCTGCTGATAAACCTGTCGAGTCGTGGTACTCCTCGTCGTCCTGCGACGATTTCCGCGCAACGCGCGGTTCGTCCCCTGGAAGGGAACTCCTACTGTTACAACGGCTTGATAGAAAGCACGTTGCTGTGTTCACTGCCAAAAAGTTCCCGCTGAAATAAAAACTTCACATTAGAGCAACTTTTCCGTCACGCTAACTCCCCATACTGCGCCACCAAGCAGTAACAAAGCCTGTTTGCGCAGGGATAAGCAGTACTGTTTAAAACGTCTGAATTGCCTGATTGAGGGAGAACCAAATGAAGAAGCAAATGTTAGCAGTTTTGGTCGGGGCGGCTGTTGCCAGCCCGGCAATGGTTATTGCAGACGAAGCGTCTACGCGCGGCAATCTGAAAATTGTATCCTCTGACGGCTCCTTCGAGGGTTCTGTTGGTGGTCGTATTCATTTCGATGCTTATGCTTTTGATAACGACCTGACTGATTCAACAAGTACTTCTGAGTTTCGTCGTGCCCGTATCACCCTGAAGGGCAAGCTGTATAACTGGGGCTATGTCTTTGAAAACGACTTTGCCGGTCAAAGTGGCACCACGGGTACCGGTTTTCGTGACATGAACATCTACACCAAAGTCGGTCCCGGTAAACTGACTATTGGTCAGTTCAAGCCTTACAGAAGCATGGAAGAAATCACCAGCTCCAACGATATTCTGATGATGGAGCGTCCTTACGCTTCTGCCACGGGTATCTACAACGGCCGTCAGTTCCAGCAAGGTGTTGGCTATTTGATCTCTGATGACCAGTACACCCTGGGTGTAGCGGGTTTCAATACCAAGTCAGCTGGGGATAACCGTAACGAGGGTCTGGGCGGTTCTGCCCGGGCGACATTTGCACCGATCATGCAAGACAACATGGTAGTGCACATGGGTGCTTCCTACTCTGTGGAAAATGCCAACAGCATGACCACCGCTTTCGAAGCCGAGGCTGACTATGTGGGCCGCCGTGGTCCCAGCGAGACGATCGCTCTGACCACAGAAGGCGAAAGTGTCAACACTGTTGGTCTTGAAGCCGCCATTTCAGCGGGCCCTGTGTTTGCGCAGGCTGAATATGCCATTGCAGATTTTGGCAATGCCACCGGTGATGATGAAGAGGTTCAAACCTACTACATCCAGGGTGCGTATACGCTGACTGGTCAAATGAAGCCGTACAAGTCCAGCAAAGGTGTCTTCACCACTGCTAAAGGCAACAACATTGTCCAGCTGACCGCACGTTATGACTACATTGAAAACAAGGATGTAACAGACCTGGAAGCAGAAACGACCAGTGTTGGCGTGAATTACTACCTCAACCCTGCCATGCGCTTCATGCTTAACTACGTGATGGGTGAGAATACCCTCACTGGTGATGAGTCCAATCAGGTGGCCCTGCGTGCCCAGATGGCATTCTAAAGCATGTCTTAACAAGTCTATTGACGCAGTCTTGCCCTGATTCAGGGTATTTTCTAGAATCGAGCCTCCTTTGGGGCTCGATTTTTTTGTTTGGAAGCGTATGGGTTCCCTGTACAGGCAGCTGTTCGGGTTATTCTTGCCTGCCGGTAAGGATTATTGGTTTCTGTCAGAAGGCGTCTCTCCTTGATGCCTGAGAGACGTGCCTGCGGGTTTACTGGCCTCCACCCTGAGCCCAAACTGGGGTCGTGAGAGTGATATTGGGGAAAAAATGTGTACAAAAGAAAAATTGTTGCCTTTTCCTTCCTGAGTATTGTTCTCGTTGTGCTGGCGGTGATTACTATCGTTTGGTCATCCTTTGTGACCGCGAAGCAGATCCAGCAGATCAATATGGCAAACTCTCTGCTTTCTGAACACCTCAAGCTATCCAGTACCTCTTATCGTCTTTTCAAACAGCTTACCGACGAGATTCTCTTCGGGGACCAGGCGAATCAGGCAAAAGTGAGAAACAAAAGGGCGCTGGTTTCTGAATCCCTGGGGAAAATCAAGGTTCTGGAGCGCCAGCAAAGAGAAACAGCAGGAGAGGAATATACTCAGGGCACTATAGAGGATACAGATGACCTTGAGAAAATCATCGATTCAATTATCTATTCACTTGAAGGTATCTCCAAGCTACCACTGAGTGAAATTGAAAATGAGATGAAGTTTATTCTCGAAGAAAAGATCGATGTTGAATTCAGAGACTCCATTAATTCCGCTGTTGTTCGACAAACTAATGTAGTCAAAGCATTCAATGCGCGTATTGATGCCATGAATGTAACCATATTCTGGGTTTCGATTGGGCTGGGTTTTCTCGCGGTTGTTTTGATGGGAGTGGGAGTATGGGTTCTGGTCAATTCCGTAACCCGGCCGCTTTCAGCAATCAGTGATGCGGCAGATGCAATTGGTAAAGGGGACTTTTCATACAGGGTTCCTCGCGGCTTCGACAGAGAATTTGACCAGATAGCGGTTCTATTTAACGTCATGACCGAGAAATTACAGATCCAGCACTTGTCTGAAGATCAGGCGCGTCTGGAACTGGAGTATAAAGTTTCACAAAGAACAACAGAATTGATGGCGGTGAATGCAGAGCTGGCCAAGAGTGACTCAGTCAGACGGAGCTTTCTTGCGGACATCAGCCATGAGCTCAGGACACCGCTCACTATCATCCGGGGTGAAGCGCAGGTGGCATTACGTCATTCAGACAGGGATGTTAGGGATTATCAGGATGCACTTACCTGTATCCATGAACAGGCAATATCATTGTCGCACCTGGTTGATGATCTATTGTTTGTGGCGCGCACAGACTCTGGCACCATGCGTATTGACAAACGTAATGTTGAAATCACGGCTTTGGCAGATGAAGTTATCCGTGATATGCGATCCCTGGCAGACAAGAATGATGTCTCTCTTGAGGCAAGTTATCCGGTGCCGCTTTTCGCGGTCATTGACCCAGACAGGATAAAGCAGCTTTTTATCATACTGGTAGAGAATGCCCTTTCTTACGCTGGTGAAGGGTCATCAGTGAAGGTTTCTGTTATGAAGCAACAGGACAAAGCGGTTGTTCGTGTTACTGATGATGGCGTTGGCATCGATCCCCGGGACATTCCTTTTGTCTTTGAGCGTTTCTACCGAGGAGGAAGATCCTCATCCCGAAGTAAGGGGGTTGGGCTGGGCCTGGCTGTTGCCAAATCGATCATTGATGCCCATGAAGGGAAAATTAATCTTGAGAGCGATTTGGGCAAAGGGACCTCCATTGAGATTGAGCTGCCTTGTGAAGAGAGTGTATGAAGATTCTTATCGTAGAAGATGAAGAAAGGCTTGCTTCTTTTTTATTCCGGGGGCTCAAGGCTGAGGGGTATTTTTGCGATGTGGCTTCGGATGGAGAGAAAGCCCTGCAGGCTTGCCTTTCTGGCGATTATGAGTTGGTTATCCTGGACCGTATGCTACCCAAAAAAGATGGCATGTATGTTCTGACTAAAATCAAGGAAAAAAAGCCGGAAACCAAAGTCTTGATGCTCACAGCCCTGGATGATACTGAAGACAGAATTCTGGGGTTAAGGTCCGGAGCGGATGATTATCTGGGCAAACCCTTTGATTTTGAGGAGCTTCTTGCGCGGATAGAGGCGCTCTCCCGACGGTTTTCCCAGCATGCTGAAGACTTGCTGAAGTCGGGTGATGTTGTCATGGATGTCGACCAGCGTCTGGTGTGGAAAAACAACATTGTGGTCAAGATGACACAAATGGAGTTTGATCTTCTAAGATACTTTTTGACTAACCAGGGCAAGGTTCTTTCGAGAGAGAAGATATTGTCGCGAGTTTGGTCAAACAGCGAAGACCCCATGACAAATATTGTTGATGTGTATATTCGCCGAATACGCGTCAAATTGAATGACGATGGCTCTTTTATCGAAACCGTCCGTGGCGTTGGGTACCGAGTCTCGAATTCTGATCAACGTTAATCTTCTGTTAATGTTGCCTAAAGTACCTGTTCATGGCTGTGTCGATAGAGTAACTCCTGAAACTTAACAGGAGTCAATTCATGAAAATTCAGTCTCTATTCACTTTCTCGGCTTTGTCTCTTTTTTCCGCTTCTGTCTACGCTTCCGGCATTTCGGAGGCAGACATCATCGAGGCCCAGAAAAAATGGGGCGAAGGCATTGTTGAAATCGGTAAAGTCAAAACTGATGGTGGTGATTACACCGAAGCGGCAAAAGAACTGATTGATGACCTGTACGCGTATGACCATGGCTCGGTAGCCTTCAAGCCTACCTTGGCAGCCGACGACCAGTTCCGTGGTGACGTTGATGAAGCACTGAGCTACTTCGTCGGTGGCATGATCGAAGAAGACAAGGGCTTCGCCATCAAGCCCTGGACCAATGTCCGCTTTGAAAATGAAGAAGTGATCATTAACGGCAATCAGGCCATTGCCATGGGAAATTACTTCTTCACCACCGTCGAGGGTGAAGAAGTCAAAGTAGAATACAGCTTCGGTTATACGCATGTGGATGATGAGCTGCTGATCAACCTGCATCACTCATCCCTGCCGTACGCGAAGTAACTTCTCCCCCTCAATCTTGAAGCATTGCCGCCCACGCAAATGGGCGGCTTTTTTATGCCCCAGCCTGCTGTTTGTACGAGCTATGCTTGCGGAGCGAAAGTTCAGCATGGCCCCTATCCCCCGGATTACATCGATTTCCTCAACCGGCTGACAGAGTTTGGTTTCATTGACTGTCGTTAACGCTTTTATCGAAAGCGATGATGTCGGTATGAGATATGAATATCAAACACAACGGTTGCGAAAAGGGCGGGAATCCCTCGCTGGTCAGGTCTACCTGGTGACATGTACCACCTGTCAGCGGTATCCCCACTTTATCGATCATCGCTCAGCCCGTGAGGTTTGCCGTACCATCCGCAGCCTTGACCACCTGGGCGCCTGCCATACCTGGTTTTACATGGTCATGCCGGACCACTGCCACTGGCTGTTCTCTCTGCGTGAAAAATACTCCCTTGAGCAGACGGTGCGGATGTTCAAGGGAAAATGTTCGCGGCAGGTGGGTGTCAATCTCTGGCAAAAAGGGTTTCACGACCGCGCCTTGCGTTCAGATGAGGATCTACTGCCCATGGCACGCTATGTCATCGCCAATCCGCTCAGGGCGGGACTGGTCGAGAGGATCGGAGAATACCCCTATTGGGACGCGGCCTGGCTATAGACCGCCGGCCACCAGACCGTGCCCCGTTGGAGCTTTGCTCGCAAAGCGAATCCCCGCCGGTGACCAGGAGCGGCCCCTTCGCCTTGCGAGCAAGGCTCCAACGGGGTTGGGTGGGGAAGTCTACCTGCCGTTTTCTCAAACCATCCGTTGGCGCTTAGCTCGCAAAGCGAATCCACGGCGGCGGGTAAAGGAGCCTTTCGCCTTGCAAGCAAGGCTCCAACGGTTTCACGGTGGCGTGCGGCTCGCCGTTTCCGATTAAGTCATGGCATCCTCTTTGCACGTCTGTTATCAAGAACCTTCCAAGCCAACGCGCCAGGACGAGGTCACGGATGAAACAGACGCATTACCACACCTGCAATCTCTGCGAAGCCATGTGTGGCATCGAGATCGAGCATCGCGGCGATGAGATTCTGGCCATCCGGGGTGACAAGAACGACCCGTTCAGCAGGGGCCATATCTGCCCCAAGGCCGTGGCCCTGCAGGACCTGCACCACGATCCGGACCGCCTGCGCCATCCGGTGAAACGCACCGCCGACGGCTGGGTGCCGATCAGCTGGGATGAAGCCCTGGACGAGACAGCCCGGCGCCTGCACAACATCCAGGAAGTGCATGGCAAGGATTCGGTGGCGCTGTACTTCGGCAACCCCACCGCCCATAACCATGGCGCGCTCTTTACCCTGTTGCCCTTCGTCAAGGCCCTGCGGAGCCGCCAGCGCTACAGCGCCACATCCGCCGACCAGCTACCTCACCAACTGGCCACCTGGCAGCTATTCGGCCACCAGGCCCTGTTTCCCATCCCGGATGTGGACCGCACCGATTACTTCCTGATCATCGGCGGTAACCCGCTGGCCTCCAACGGTTCCATCATGACCGTGCCGGACGTGAAAGGGCGCCTCAAGGCCCTGCAGAAACGCGGGGGCAAGGTGGTGGTCGTCGATCCGCGCCGCACCGAGACCGCCAAAATGGCCGACGAGCACCATTTTGTCCGCCCCGGTACCGATGTGTACCTGTTGCTGGCCATTGCCCAGGTGTTGTTCGAGGAACTGCTGGTGGCGCCCGGCAAGCTGGACCCCATACTCGATGGCAAAAAGGACCTGGCCCGCCTGGTGGTGAACTGGACACCGGAAAAAGTGGCCGAGACCGTGGGCATGACCGCGGGTGCCATTCGCAAGCTGGCCCGCGACATCGCCGCGGCACCCCGTGCGGCTATCTACTCCCGGGTGGGCGTCACCACCAGTGCCCACAGCACCCTCAGCGCCTGGCTGGTCTATCTCATCAACATCCTCACCGGCAACCTGGACCGGGAAGGCGGTGTCATGTTCACCAGGCCCGCCTTCGATATCGTGGCCCTGGGTGCCCTCAGCGGCGACACCGGCAGTTTCGATCGCTACCGCAGCCGGGTCCACGGATACCCGGAATTCGGTGGCGAATTCCCGGTGACGACCCTGGCCGATGAAATGCTCACCCCGGGCAAGGGGCAGGTGAAAGCCTTTGTGTCCCATGCCGGTAATCCGGTGTTGTCCTGCCCGGATGGCCGCAAGCTGGACAAGGCCCTGGGGCAACTGGATTTCATGGTCAGCATCGACTTCTACATCAACGAAACCACCCGCCACGCCGATATCATCCTGCCGCCCACCGGCCAGCTGGAGCATGCCCAGTTTGATCCCATCTTCCAGGCCGTGGCGGTGCGCAACGTGGTGAAGTTCACGCCACCGCTCGTGGCCAAGCCGGAAGGATCCCTCCACGACTGGGAAATCCTCAATGGTCTGACCACAAGGCTGAACCGCCTGCGCGCCCGGGATCGCAGAACCCGCCTGCAAATCACCGCCACCGACCGTTTTGTCCGCAAGCTGGGTGACCGCGGCCTGGTGGACCTGGGCCTGCGACTGGGCCCATACGGTACCGCTGGCAAGGTGCTGGATGACTTGCGGCGGGACGGGCTGCATTCCTTGCCGACAGTGGCGTGGAAGGTGCTTAAAGGGCAGCGCAAGGGGCTTACCCTGAAAAAGCTGCTCGCCGAGCCCCACGGTATCGATCTCGGCCCGCTGGAGCCCATGCTTCCCGAGCGGCTGTACACCCGGGACCAGCGTATCAATCTGGTGCCGGCCCTTTATTTTCGTGCCCTGCAGGGCCTGCCTGCCCCCAAGCCGGTGGCGCCGGACCAGATGCTGATGATTGGCCGTCGCCACATCCGCAGCAACAACTCCTGGATGCACAACAGCCAGCGGCTGGTGAAAGGAAAGGGACGTTGTAACGTGATGATTCACCCGGAAGATGCCGAGCGGCTGGCCGTGGCCGACGGTGACGACCTGGTGGTCAGCACCCCGTCTGGCACCTTGACCCTGCCGGCCTGGGTTTGCGACGACATCATGCCCGGTGTCATCAGTGTGCCCCACGGCTGGGGGCACGACCGCGAAGGCGTGAAACTGGGCGTCGCCCGTCGGGTGGCGGGGCAGAGCGTCAACGACATTATCGGCAGCAACCGGGTCGAAGCCGTCACTGCCATGGCCCAGCTCAATGGCATCCCGGTAACCGTGGAGCCCGCCAAAGCCCCCAGGCGCCGGAAGAAAGCGGGTTAATTCATTCCCCCTTCGCCTTGCGAGCAAGGCTCCAACGACCAGCCCGGGCCCCCGTTGGAGCTTTGCTCGCAAAGCGAACTCCCCTCAACGCCCTGGCAGTTCAGCAGGCAGATCCCTCTAAAACGCATTCACCTCGCCTTGTCCCGGCTTGCGGCATGCTTCGAATAAAGGAGATCCCCAATGCGCCGCATCCTAATCATTGTGAGTCTGATCATGCTGCAAGCCTGCCAAACCCACCCGCAAGACCCGATTCAGATTGCCGATAATCTGAACCTGGACCGTTTCATGGGCGATTGGTACGTGATCGCCAACATCCCCACCTTGCCGGAAAAGGGCGCCTACAATGCGGTGGAAAACTACAAACGCATCGGCCCCAACAAGATCGCCACCACCTTCACCTTCCGCAAGGGCGGCTTTGATGGGGAATTCAAGCGGATGACCCCCACCGGCTTCGTCAGTGACGTGGATCCGGCCATCTGGGGAATGCGCTTTATCTGGCCTTTCAAGGCGGACTTCCGTGTGCTCTACGTGGACGAGGACTACCAGACCACCATCATTGGCCGCGAGAAACGGGATTACCTGTGGATCATGGCCCGCCAGCCACAGATCAGCGATGCCACCTTCAGCAAGCTGAAGGACATCGCCCGCGACCGGGGCTACAACCTGGAAGAGCTGCAGGAAGTGCCTCAGCAATGGGGTGAGTAGCCGGTTGGCGAAGTCCGAAAGCGCTATGCCTTTCTAGCAGTCTCCCAATCGCTGGGCTGTTAGGGGCGAGTCACGAGCTTCGAGGAGCGAAAACCGACTGATTTTCGAAACTCGTTACTCGTGACTCGCCACTTGGCTAGTTAGGCACAACTAACTCTGATAAAGCCTCTCCCCTCCCAAGGCCCTGACTAGGTCTGCGCCCCCCCCCCTTGAAATCCGGTGCCAACCCACCATCACTGAACTACCAGTCATGACAAGGAAGGAGCCCCCATGAAAGTCCTGATCGCCGGTGCCAACGGTAAAATCGGTCGTCGTCTGATTCCTCATCTGGTGGCCGACAATATCCAGGTCCGGGCCATGGTCCGTGATCTCAGCCAGAAAGCCGACCTGGCGTTACTGGGTGCCCATGAAGTCGTGGAGGCAGATCTGGAGGGTGACTGCAGTGAGGCCCTGGAAGGCCAGGATGTGGTCATCTTTACGGCCGGCTCCGGCCCCCACACCGGCCCCGAGAAAACCATCGACGTGGACCAGAACGGTGCCATCAGTCTGATCGACCAGGCAAAAGAACAGGGAGTAGGGCGCTTTATCATGGTCAGCTCCATGCGCGCCGACGACCCGGCATCCGGCCCGGAAAAGCTGCGCCACTACTTCACCGCCAAGGGCAAGGCCGACGACCACCTGCGCGCCAGCGGGCTCAACTACACCATTGTCCGCCCGGGCCGGCTCACCGAGGAACCGCCCCTGGAGAAAGTGGAAATTGCAGAGAAGCTGAAGAACTTCGGTGACATATCACGGGAAGATGTGGCAAAAGTGCTCTCTGAGACCGCTCGAGCCGAGCTGGACAACCGGGAGTTCGATGTCATCGCCGGTTCAACCCCGATCCGGGAAGCCCTCGATAGGTTCTGAGTCACAAGAGCCCCTCGGACAACTGTAGGAGCTATGCTTGCATGGCGAACCCGTCCGCAGCTCAGGTTCGCCATGCAAGCATAGCTCCTACAGTACATACCGCCTCTGCTGAATCATTCAGGTACAAGTCCCCCGCTTTGTCAGACAAGCCGCTTACCCCCGAAAACCCCCTAAGCTACTATTCACAGGCCCGGCTCAGTCATCCGCCTGAATTCTTTTCAATCGGCGTCGTAAACCGTTCGCATTCCCGTAAACAAACTGTAAAATGCGGCCCCTTGTCATATAGCTGACAAGATTAAGCACGCATAATGCGCCTCTTGTTATGCACCACAAGAAGGATAGGACGTCCTAGTGCGGTTATCTCCCTCCCTAATTCGGTGGCTCGGAGCCCTGTGCATCGGCCTTAGCGCATCTTCCCAGGCGGCTACACCCTGGGTGCAGGCCGGCGATCTCACGGCGCGCCACCACATTGAAGCCCTGCAAAGTCAGGGATGCCTGAAGGGCGTCACCCTGTCCTGGCCAATCAGCTGGGCGGCCGTGATGAAAGGCTATCGCCTGGCCCTGGCACAACAATCCCCGGATCAGGCCAGTGCCTGCAAGAACCAGCACTCCGCCTACCTTCAGCAAGCCCTTGAAGCCACCCGCAAGGCCACCACCGGTGCCGAGCTGACACTGGGCGGCGCAACGCAAGAACCGCTCTACACCAGTTTCTCCTCCCAGGTCGAAGATGAAGCCACCAGCCAGATCGCCCTCTACAGCATGGGTGAGCGCTGGGCCGCCAACCTGGCAGTGAGCTACGTGGATGGCGAGCGTGACGACACCCATCTGCGCTTCGACGATACCTACCTGGCCGGTATCGTCGGCAACTGGCAGCTCGGCGTTGGCGCCGTTGACCGTTGGTGGGGCCCGGGCTGGCAGAGCTCCCTGACGCTCTCCAACAACGCCCGCCCGGTACCCGGGTTGTGGATGTCCCGGCACATGCCCCTGGCACCGGAAAGCCCCTGGTTAAGCTGGATCGGCCCCTGGGACCTGCAGGTCATCGCCGGGCAGCTGGAAAACGACCGTGCCGTGCCGGAAGCCCGCCTGCTGGGTGCCCGCTTTGTCTTCAATCCGCTGGATTCCCTGCAAATCGGCCTGACCCGTCTGGCCCAGTGGGGCGGGGAAGGGCGCCCGCAGGGCCTGGATTCTTTCTGGAACGCCGTCATCGGCCGCGATAACGGCGAGACCTCCGGTTTGAAAGAAGGCGAAGATCCCAGTAATCAGCTCGGCGGTTTCGATTTCCGTCTTTCCCTGACCCCAGGGGATGTGCCGGTGGGTCTCTACGGCCAGTTCATAGGCGAAGACGAAGCCGGCGGCATGCCCTCCAAATATTCCTCCCTGGCCGGCCTGGATATGGTCACCGGCCTGGGGCAGGGGTCCCAGCGCTTTTTCCTGGAAGCCACGGAAACCGTGGCGGGTAGCTGGATTAGTGATCGCCGCCACAGTGTGGCCTATGAACACAGCACTTACCGTTCCGGCTTCCGCCACTATGGGCGTAATATGGCAACTACCTGGGAAGGGGATGCCCGGGCCGTCACACTCGGCCTACAGCAATATTTTCGCAACGGTGTCACCGTTGGGCTGAATCTGTCCCGCGCCACCCTGAATCAGGGCGGCACAGTACGTGCAGTCATCGCCGAAGACGGCGCCGCCACCTTGCAGTCTGTTGAGGAACAGGACATTGCCCTCGCCGAACTGCGTATTCAGCACCCCATGCTGGGTGGCCGCCTGGACTGGCTACTGTCCGCCACCGACGAACCGGTGGAAACTGTCTTCGAAGAGCGTGAGCGCTTTACCGCCGGCCTCCAGTGGACCCGGCCCATCAGTTGGTAAAAGAAACGGGTAAGAGAGAAACATGCAGTCAACAATGACAACACATCTACCCGAATCTGTGACTTCAGCGTGGCAGCAAAGGCTTGTGCCGGGCGCCGCGTTGACGTCACGGATTCAGGGGCTGGGCAAACTGCTGGTCGTCGCCCTGTTTGCGGCGCTTTCCGGCTGCACCATCGTGCCCGGTTCCCACATCTCCACCACACCAGGCTGGTTCCTGGACGGCGATGAAAGCGATGAAGAGGCCGAGTCCCTGCCGGACGTGGTGAAAGTCCATAACATCAACACCCGGATATTGAAGACCTCAGAGGAGCCACCAACCCAGCCTGCTGAAACTCTCCTCCAGGAACCGGAAGATTATGATTATGTGGTTGGCCTGGGCGATGTGCTACAGATTACCGTCTGGGACCACCCGGAGCTCACCATTCCCGCCGGCTCCATGCGCAGCCCCTCGGAATCCGGCAACTGGGTGCACAACGATGGCACCATCTTTTACCCCTACGTGGGCAAGATCAAAGTAGTCGGCCTGCGGGTTACGGAAATTCGTGACCTGATCGCCGAGCGTATCGCCGAATACATCGAAGACCCGCAGGTGGATGTGACCATTGCCGCCTTCCGTAGCCAGAAAGTCTACGTCTCCGGCGAAGTGAAGCAGCCCGGTGCTTATCCGGTCACCAATGTGCCCCTGCGCCTGCTGGACGCGGTCAACGCCTCCGGTGGCCTCACTGAATTCTCCGACTGGACCGATGTGTCCCTTACCCGGGATGGCCAGGAATACAGCCTCTCTTTGCGTGCCTTGTACCAGGAAGGCAATCCCTCTCACAACGTACTGCTGCGCCCTGGCGACGTGGTCCATGTGGGCCGCAACGACGACAACAAGGTCTTCGTCATGGGCGAAGTGAAGGATGCTCGCCCGGTACCCATGACCCGCAATGGCCTGAGCCTGGCGGAAGCATTGTCCACGTCCGGTGGCTACCTGCAGGATAGTGCAGATGCCTCGGGCATCTTTGTAATACGCCGGGCCCCGGAAGGCAGTGACCACTTGGTGGATCTCTATCAACTGAACGCCAAGGATGCCACAGCGCTGATCCTGGCCGACAGCTTCAAGCTGCAACGCCGCGATATTGTCTATGTGACAGCGGCACCCCTGGCTCGCTGGAACCGTGTGATTCGCAATATTCTGCCTACCGTGCAAACGGTTTACTTCGGGGTACTGGCGGCAGACCGGGCTGAGGTGCTGAGCGACTGATGTTTGAACGAGTACTCATCGTCTGCGACGGCAACATTTGCCGCAGTCCCACGGTGGCGGCCCTGTTGCGTGAATTAAAACCCGGCAAAACCGTATCGTCGGCCGGCCTGGTTGGCTTGGTCGGCAATGAGATGGAACCCACCGCTCGTGCGGTGGCAGAAGAAAACGGTCTGGAATGCGGGCCCCATACCGCCCGCAAGCTGGACAGCGAGCTTTGCCGCGACAGCGACCTGATTCTGGTAATGGAAAGCCGACAGAAAGAACGGCTTAGCCGGGTCTTCCCGGAAGCCAGCGGCAAAACCTTCCTGCTCAGCCACTGGAACGGCGGCCACGATATCCCGGACCCCTACAAGCGAGGGCGGGACGCCTTCGAGCGGATCTACCCGATGATGCAGGAGGCCACCAAGGCCTGGGCAGCAAAACTGTAACTGTTGGAGCCCATGCTCGCATGGCGAAAAGGCTGCGGATTCAACAGGCCTTAATACCTGCGACCAGGCTCTCACAGAAAAAAAGAAACACCCTTTGGGCAGACATGCCACCCGCATTTCCGCCCAACCCTCGCCAACGCGAGATGACACCACGGTGAACAGGGCAACAAAACACATGACAGAAAACACAAGCACCTCAACTCGCCAGCCTCAATCCTCCAGCATGGCCGACGAAATCGATCTCCAGAAACTCTGGGGTTTGCTGGTGGATCACCGCTGGCTGATTATCGGCACCACCCTTATTGCCCTGTTCCTGGGTGTTGCCTATGGCCTGCTGGCCACCCCTATCTATAAAGCCGATGCCTTGCTGCAAGTGGAAGACAAGAAGGGCGGCGTGCCCGGGTTTTCCGAACTGAACGAACTGTTTACGGAAGAGTCCTCTGCCGATGCCGAGATCCAGATCATCCGTTCGCGGATGGTGTTAGGGGAAATTATTGACCAGCTGCAACTGGATATTCGTGTAGCGCCGGACCGCGCGCCCTTCATTGGTGGTTTTGGTGCGCCTGACCCTGCGCCGGAGTTTGTGCCCAAACCCCTGTTTGCGGGATACAGGGATAGCGAAACCTTCGTGACCATCAAATCTTTCCAGGTTCCGGAAAACCTGGAGGGAGAATCGTTCACCTTGATTGAAGAAAACGGCCAGCCCGCGCTGTATCTCGAAGAGCAAAAAGTCGGCAGCGCCCCCCTGGGCACCCCAATCACCAGTGAAGACAAACGCATTGTGCTGGAGCTGGGCGAGTGGGAATACGGCGAAGAGCCACTAACGCTGGTGCATCAAACCCGTGCGGCTGCGGTTAATCAGCTCCGTGGCCGTCTTTCCGTTAGTGAGCAAGGCAAAGCCACCGGTATTATTGCAATGTCCATCACCGGGGCACACAAAGGCCGTATCCGTGCCATTCTGGATTCAATCAGCGAAACCTATCTACTGCAGAATATTAAACGCATGTCTGCAGAAGCGGAAAATAGCCTGGATTTCCTAGATGAGCAGCTTCCCGAAATCAAGGAAAAGCTCACCGGCGCGGAGGAAAAACTGAATGCTTATCGCTTGAAAAGCGAATCGGTTGACCTGTCCCTGGAAACCCAGTCCGTACTGGAGCGTTTGGTCGCCATTGAAGCGAAAATCAATGAACTGAAAATCAAGGAAAGCGAAGTCTCTGCCCGCTTTACCCGCGAACACCCGGCTTATCGCACGCTGATTCAGCAGCGGGGCTCCCTGATTCAGGAAAAAGACGAGCTTAATAAACAAATCAAGGAACTACCGGAAACCCAGCAGGAAGTGCTGCGGTTGATGCGCGACGTAGAAGTTAACCAGGAAATCTATGTGGGCCTGCTCAACAAGGTGCAGGAGCTGCGCATCATGAAAGCCGGCACCGTCGGTAGCGTACGCATTATCGATAAAGCTTTGGTGCAACCTGAGCCAGTTAAACCAAAGAAAGTTTTGATCGCCATTCTGGCTGCCATGCTGGGGGCCATGGGGTCTGTCGGTGTCGTGCTCCTCAAGGCGGCCTTTAACCGTGGTATCGAAAGCCCGGAACAGCTGGAAGAGCAGGGGATCTCCGTGTACGCCTCTATTCCGTTGTCTGAACACCAGCAAAAGGTCGATCGCTTGGAGGCTCTGAAACGCCGCCGCAAGCGCAAGAAAGACAAAGACCCAATCCCGTTGCTGAGCCTCTCTGACCCGAACGATCTGGCCGTGGAAGCCTTGCGCAGCCTGCGCACCAGCCTGCACTTCGCCATGATGGAAGCCAGTAACAAGGTGCTTATGGTCTCTGGTCCCAGCCCGGGCGTAGGCAAGTCTTTCGTCTCTGCCAATTTGGCCGCGGTGCTCGCCCAAACGGGGCAGAAAGTGGTGGTGGTCGATGCGGACATGCGCAAGGGCAACATGCACCGCTTCTTCGAAAACCGTAACGACGCGGGCTTGTCGGACTACTTGTCTGGCCAAGTTGAGCAGAGTGCCATTGTCCAGTCGACGCAGATGGAACATTTGGCCTTTATCTCCCGCGGGCAGGTGCCACCGAACCCGTCTGAGCTATTGATGCACGATCGCTTTAAAGCACTGATGGAATCCCTGAGTAGCCAGTACGACATTGTGCTGGTGGATACGCCGCCTATCCTTGCGGTAACCGATGCCGCCATCGTGGGCCAGCTGGCCGGCAGCAGCCTGATTGTGACTCGCTTTGGCGTTAACAGCGTTAAGGAAGTAGACATCACCCTGACACGTTTTGCACAGAATAATGTGGAGATTAAAGGGGCGATTCTAAATTGCATGGAAAGACGAGCCTCCAACGAATACGGGTATTACAACTACGCTTATGGAAATGATGCCTGAAAAGGCATGTATTTCGCGGACTAACCAGACAGATTGAACAGGAGAAGGAAAGAAATGCCGAGCCACAAGGATGCTCTAATTGGAAAATTTGAGTCCAGAGATGCCGTTATCGGCATCGTGGGCCTGGGATATGTGGGGCTGCCCTTGATGCTTCGCTACAATGGTATTGGTTTTCGCGTCATCGGTATTGATATCGATAGCAGTAAAGTGGATACCCTGAATCAGGGAAAAAGCTACATCGAGCATATTTCCGGCGAGAGTGTTTCGAATGCCGTGGAAACCGGCTTCGAGGCGACGACCGATTTCTCCCGAGCGAAAGAGTGTGATGCCCTGATTCTCTGTGTGCCGACACCGCTGAATAAATACCGTGAACCAGATATGAGTTTTGTCATCAATACGGTTGATGCTTTGAAACCCTATTTTCGTTCCGGGCATTTGCTGTCTCTGGAGAGCACTACCTACCCTGGCACGACGGAAGAAGAGCTGTTGCCTCGTGCAGAAGAAGGGGGCTTGAAAGCTGGCGAGGATATTTTTCTGGTCTACTCGCCTGAACGAGAAGATCCGGGTAACCCTAATTTCGAAACCCGCACTATCCCCAAAGTCGTGGGAGGGCACACTGAGAATTGCCGTGCCGTTGGTGAGGCCCTCTATAAGCCAGCTATCGACCAGGTGGTGCTGGTGAGCAGTACCAAAGTGGCAGAAATGACCAAGCTGCTGGAGAACATTCACCGTGCCGTCAATATCGGCCTGGTGAATGAAATGAAAGTCGTGGCAGACCGTATGGGCATCGATATTTTTGAAGTGGTCGATGCGGCTGCCACCAAGCCTTTCGGTTTTACCCCTTACTACCCTGGGCCAGGCCTGGGTGGGCACTGTATCCCCATCGATCCCTTCTATCTGACCTGGAAGGCCCGTGAATACGGTCTTCACACCCGCTTTATCGAATTGTCCGGCGAGGTGAACCAGGCAATGCCCGATTACGTCGTATCCAAGACCATGGATGGGCTGAATGATCAGGGTAAAGCCTTGAAAGGCAGCAAAGTTCTGGTGCTAGGGATCGCCTACAAGAAAAATGTAGACGACATGCGAGAGTCCCCCTCTGTGGAAATCATGGAGCTGCTGGAAGCCAAGGGCGCCGTGGTGGCCTACAGCGATCCACATGTGCCGCATTTCCCGAAAATGCGTGAGCATCATTTTGATTTGTCCAGTGAAGCTTTGACCGGGACTAATCTTGCCAGCTTTGATGCCGTGGTGTTGGCAACGGACCATGACCGTTTTGATTATGAGCTGATTCTTGAGCATGCCCCCATCCTGGTGGATACCCGGGGAAAATATCGCGCAACGCTCAAGAATGTTATCAAGGCCTAATAGAGAAAAGATGGAAGGTATAACAATGAAGAATTTCGCACTGATTGGCGCGGCCGGCTATATCGCCCCTCGGCATATGAAGGCCATTAAGGAAACCGGGAACCATTTGGCTGTGGGGTATGACATCAATGACTCTGTCGGCATTATTGATTCCATTTCTCCCCAGAGCGAATTTTTTACCGAATTCGAGCGTTTTCAGGAGCATGCCTGGCAACTGAAACGTAATCCGGAAACCGCACTGGATTATGTGGCCATTTGTTCCCCGAATTACCTGCATCATCCGCATATTGCAGCAGGCCTGCGCTTAGGCTGCGATGTGATTTGTGAAAAACCTTTGGTGCCCACCACCGAGCTGCTGGATGAACTGGCCCAAGTGGAAAAGGAAACGGGTAAAAAGGTCTATAACATCCTTCAGCTTCGGCACCATCAGGCGATCCTCGGCCTCAAGGATAAAGTGGCCCAGGAGAAAAAGGATGGTAAGTATGAGGTCGAACTTACTTACATCACCTCCCGGGGCAAATGGTACATGGAAAGCTGGAAAGGCGATCCGCGAAAATCCTTTGGCGTGGCCACCAATATTGGTGTGCACTTCTTCGACATGCTGCACTTCGTGTTCGGCAAGCTGCAGAAAAACGTGCTGCACTATGCCACCGACAACAAGGCCGCAGGTTATCTGGAATACGAAAAAGCCCGGGTGCCCTGGTTCCTGTCTATCGATGCCAATGATCTGCCAGACAGCGTCAAAGGCAAGCAGCCCACCTACCGTTCCATCACCGTGGATGGCGAAGAAATCGAGTTCTCCCAGGGCTTCACAGACCTGCACACCATCAGCTACGAAGAAATCCTCAAAGGCAATGGCTACGGCATTGAAGATGCCCGTCATTGTGTGGAAACCGTGGAATACATTCGCACCGCTCCCGCCGTGGCGGCTGAAGCAGGCGAAGGCCACCCCTTCCTGTCACGTCTGCTTTAACGGAGGCCCGAATCATGGATTATCAGGTACATGCCAGCGCCATCGTTGATGAGGGTGCAGAAATCGGTGCAGGCTCTCGTGTATGGCACTTCGTTCATGTGTGCGGCGGCGCGCGCATTGGCAAGAACGTTTCCATGGGCCAGAACGTCTTTATCGGCAACAAGGTCACCATTGCAGATAACTGCAAAATCCAGAACAACGTATCGGTTTACGACAACGTGCACCTGGAAGAGGGTGTCTTCTGTGGCCCCAGCATGGTCTTCACCAACGTGTATAACCCTCGCTCCCTGATCGAACGCAAGGATGAGTACCGCGATACCCTGGTGAAAAAGGGCGCTACGTTAGGGGCCAATTGCACCATCGTCTGCGGTGTGACCATCGGCCGCTTCGCCTTCGTCGGCGCAGGCGCGGTCATCAATAAAGATGTCCCGGACTATGCCCTGATGGTGGGCGTGCCCGGCAAGCAAATCGGCTGGATGAGTGAGTTCGGCGAGCAGCTGGATCTTCCCGTTACTGGCGACGGCGAAACACGCTGCCAGCATACCGGTGCCATTTACCGGCTCAGCAACGGCATTCTGGAAAAAGGTGAAGCCTGATGCAGTTTATCGATCTCGCCGCCCAGCAAGCGCGCATTAAAGACAAAATTGATGCAGGCATTCAGCGGGTACTGGCCCATGGCCAGTATATCCTGGGGCCAGAAGTGGCAGAGCTGGAAGAAAAACTGGCCGCGTTCGCTGGCGCAAAGCACTGCATCACCTGTGCCAACGGCACCGATGCCCTGCAAATCGCCCAGATGGCCTTTGGCATTGGCCCGGGTGATGAAGTCATCACCCCCGGCTTCACCTATATTGCTACAGCAGAAACGGTTGCCGTGCTGGGGGCCAAGCCAGTCTATGTGGATATTGATCCCAAAACCTACAACCTGGATCCGGAAAAACTGGAAGCGGCCATCACCCCACGCACCAAGGCCATTATCCCGGTTTCTCTCTATGGGCAATGCGCAGATTTCGATGCCATTAATGCCATCGCAGACAAGCATGGTATTCCGGTTATCGAAGATGCCGCCCAAAGTTTTGGGGCCACCTATAAAGGCAAGCGTTCCTGTAACCTGAGCACCGTGGCCACCACCAGCTTCTTTCCCAGCAAGCCACTGGGTTGCTATGGCGATGGCGGAGCCATTTTCACCAATGATGACGAATTGGCGGTGATCCTGCGGCAAATTGCCCGTCACGGCCAGGACCGTCGCTATCACCACATTCGCGTGGGCGTGAACAGCCGCCTGGATACCCTGCAAGCCGCTATCTTGTTACCCAAGCTGGAAATCTTTGCGGAAGAGTTGAGCTTGAGGCAGCAAGTCGCCGAGCGCTATACCGAACAGCTTGGCGCTGCGGGTATTGAGGTTCCTTATGTGGCAAGCCACAACACCAGCGCCTGGGCTCAATACACGGTGAGAGTAGATAACCGGGAAGCCGTGCAAGCTGCGCTCAAAGAGCAGGGCATCCCCACTGCGGTGCATTATCCGATTCCGCTGAATCGACAGCCTGCGGTAGAAGACGCAATGGTGTCGCTCCCAGTGGGGGATCGTATGGCAGAGCAGGTGATGAGTCTTCCGATGCATCCCTACCTGTCCGAGTCAGATCAGGCGCAAATCGTAACGGCATTAAGTGGTGCCCGCTAAAGGCACCGCATACTTCCGGGCTGGGTAGCAGGCTGATCCCGCAGGCTGTCATACATCGCAGAGCCTGATGCCAGGAAGGTAACAAACACAACGCAAGGACAAAAAACAGCAATGAAGCTTTTCACCGTCATCGGCGCACGTCCGCAGTTCATCAAGGCAAGCGTAGTTTCCAAAGCCATTCAAGAAGCCAATGGCATTACCGAGACCATTGTGCACACTGGCCAGCACTTCGACTCCAATATGTCCGACGTGTTTTTTAACCAGTTGAATATCCCTCGTCCCAGCCATCAACTGGATATTCACGGCGGCAATCACGGTGCCATGACTGGGCGCATGCTGGAGCAGTTGGAAGCCCTAATGCTTCAGGAAAAGCCGGACCGGGTCATGGTCTACGGCGATACCAACTCCACCCTGGCAGGGGCATTGGCGGCGGCCAAACTACATATTCCGGTGGCCCATGTTGAAGCGGGCCTGAGAAGCTTCAACATGAAAATGCCGGAAGAAATCAACCGCATCCTTACAGACCAGGTTAGCGATATCCTGTTCTGTCCGACGGACGCCGCGGTAAAGAATCTTCAGAATGAAGGGTTTGGCGACAAACCAGTGGCCATTGAAAAGGTGGGTGATGTGATGCAGGACGCAGCGCTCCTCTTTGCCAAAAAGGCGGCCGCGCCGGCAGGTGTGAATGTGCCAGGGGAGTTTATCCTCGCAACGCTTCACCGAGCCGAAAACACCGATGATCCAGAGCGGTTAGCCAATATCGTCGCGGCGCTGAATGAAATTCATACCACAAAGATGCCCGTAGTGCTTCCTCTCCACCCCAGAACACGTGCAGCGGTGGAAAGAAACGGCCTCAAGCTGAATGTGCACCTGATTGATCCTGTTGGTTACTTTGAAATGGTATGGCTGCTGGATCATTGCCGGTTGGTATTAACGGACAGTGGTGGGGTACAAAAAGAAGCGTATTTCTTCTCAAAGCCATGTGTGACGATGCGGGATCAGACGGAGTGGGTGGAACTGATTGAGGCAGGAGTGAATGTACTTGCTGGTGCAAATTTGGGAAATATTCTTAAAGCTGTCTCTTTATGTGAAACCAGAGCGGTAATTTCTGGAGACTTATACGGGGGAGGGAGGGCAGCAGAGGCAGTCATTAATGCTCTCATCAAATAATAGGTGGGGATGTGAGTGATTTTCTGATGAAGATATCGGCAAGAGTGAAGAATGATGGCTTTAAATCATTGCTACTTTTGTCGGGTGGAACGGCCCTTTCACAGGCCCTATCCATCGCTGCGCTGCCTGTCCTCAGCAGAATCTATAGCCCCATAGAATTTGAAGAGTTGGCAGTATTTGTATCAATACTTTCAATGATATCTGTTGCAGCTTGCCTGAAGTATGAGCTCGCTATCCCTATAGCTGGAACGGACAAAGAAGCTAGAGACTTGGTACATATTTGTGCTGAGCTGGCATTAGCTGTAGCCGTTATGAGTGCGGCTATTCTGTATATCGCTTCATTCTGGTTTAAGAGTATTGAAAGCGTGTGGTTGTGGGTGGCAGCTGGGGTCTTTTTGGCCGGGGCTTATAATGCTCTAACTTATTATTTTGTGAAGAAGCAGAATTTTGGGCTTATTTCGAAGAATAGAGTAAGCCAGTCCTTGCTTGGGAACTTGGTGCAGGTTTCTGGTGCTGTTGTTGCGGGTAGCGGCTCCTTGATAGCTGGGCAAATCCTAAAAGGGGGTGGAGGGGCAATAGGGCTTTCATATTTCTACTTTTCTAGTAGGAAGAGGGAAAAGAAAACGAGTTGGAGTAGGAAAAGAAGGAGGATATTGCGTAGGCGAAACTCTGCTTTTCCAAAGTATTCGATACTTGAAAGCTTGGCGAATTCTGCTGGTTTGCAATTTCCAATCTTGGTGATCGCTATTTTGGCCGGCGAGGGTGAGAGTGGATTTTTGTTGATGGCAATGCAAATTTTGGCTGCGCCGGTGACGTTGATAGGTGGCGCTGTTTCACAGGTTTACTTGTCAACTGCAGCTCAAAAGAAAGGCTCTTTAGAATTGGCAGATTACACAAAAAAAGTGGCTGGTTATCTATTGTTATTTGGTTTTGGTCCAATTGTTCTGATTGGGCTGCTTTCCCCTTTAGTGATGCCTTATGTATTAGGGGGCGATTGGGCGAGAACAGGAGATATTGCACTGTGGATATGCCCTTGGATGGCAATGAGGTTTGTTTCTTCACCAATTTCGATGGTTATGCATATCTGTAACAAGCAGAAACAGCTTATGGCCATTACTTTTGTTGGATTTTTTTTGCGGGTAGGATCTGTTTTTTTAGTATGGCTTCTGGGAATTGATGCTTATACAGAGGCGTATGCATTGTCGAGCTCGTTATTCTATTTTCTGTGTTTTCTGTGTTTTTTGAAAGTCTCAGGACTGAGTCTGAATGGTATCATGTCTGTTTTTAATCTGCGCTTCCTTGTGGTTTTGGTGGTGTGTTTCTTGCTTGGGCTTGTTTTTCTTTTGAATTTTGGTGGTGTATGAAAAGAAAAGTAATGTTGCTAATAAAGCCCGTTGCTATATTTTTTCTGTCAATTTTCTTTGAGAAAAAATATTTGAGCGGGCGCTATTTTGATCAGTCATTGATGGGGGTTCGGTGGTGCTTCTACTCTTTGTGGGTAAGAAATATTATGAGGCTGGCTAGGCCATTGCCTTTTCCAGCAGCATTAACATGCCATGTGTCGAATCCAAATAAAATTTTTTTTCACCCCGATGATGTGAATAACTTCCAATCACCAGGCGTCTATTTTCAAAACTTTAAAGCTGAAATACACATAGGTAAAGGGACTTATATTGGGCCCAACGTAGGGGTGATCACAGCCAATCATGATGTAACGAATTTGGTTGCCCATGATGTGGGGAAGAGTGTTATTTTTGGGCGTGATTGCTGGATAGGAATGAATTCAACAATTATGCCTGGTGTCTGCCTAGGTGATCGGGTGATCGTTGGTGCAGGGTCAGTCGTTACCAAAAGTTTTGAAAGTGGGAATGTTGTTATTGCAGGAGTCCCCGCGAAAGTTATTCGCAAGGTTGATGTTAAATGAGAATTTTATTTGTTTCGGCTATAGATTTTAAAGAGAAGTCCATTCAAGTTATAAGGAAGACCCCTGAATATTATGCAAGAAAAGGTGCGGGAGTTGATTATGTTGTCGCCAGAGACAATCTGCTAACAGGGAATTATTTTTACGAGGATGAAATAACCCCCGAAGGCGTTGATGTTCATCGAGTCTATTGGCCTTTTCCAAAAATGAGAGCTTACCTGCCCCGTTACCCCTCCTTGATTCTAACAAAGCTGGCTTCTTTATTGGTTGTTATGAAGCTGATTTTAAAGTTCGGCTTGGCGCTCAAAAATAATAATTATGATGTGGTGTATGGTTATGAGATTCAAGGGGTTATCGCTGTTGCTCTGATGAGGAAATTGGGCTTTGTTAAAAACATGAAAGTTGTTTCAAGGTTTCAAGGTTCCTTTCTAAATGAAATGATCGAAGGGAGACAATATGCAAGATTGGCATTTAATTTTGATGCACTTATAGCCATGAAATGCAAATGCGATCTTATGATCCTCACAGATGACGGAACCAAAGCAAATCAAGCAGTAGAGAAAATAAGTCCTAAAGCAAAGTATATTTTCGTTCCTAATGGGGTTGATATTCCGTCTGAAAATAATTTGGGGGAATGCAAGTTGTTAGCCGAAAAGCAGGAGGGGGTATTGACCTTTGTGTCTGTTTCTCGGTTGGTTGGTTGGAAGAGAGTCGACCGTTGCTTGGATCTATTTAAAGAAATTATAGATTCCTATGGAGGTGAGGCGGAGTATTGGGTGTTAGGTGATGGAGAGGGGCGATCCGAACTGGAAGAGCGAGCCAGTAATCTAGGGTTAAGGAATAGGGTTAAATTCTTGGGGGCAGTGAAACAATCGGATGTATTTGGTTTGCTTGCCCAGGCCGATGTCTTTCTTAGTATGTATGACCACTCAAATGTTGGAAATCCTTTATTTGAGGCAATGCGGCTCAATAAATTAATTGTTACGCTCGACAATGGTGATACTGGCTTATGGATTAGGCATGGATTTAATGGGTTTATTTACAACCCGAACAATTTAAAATTCAATAAAATTTCCGGCGATGTTCTGGCTGCAATTTCTAATGCCGAGAAGCATGCCAATATCTTGCATAATCTAAAGCTAACAGCTGATGAAAAGTTGTGGACTTGGGATGAACGGTTGCTGTTTGAATTTAACGAAGTAACCCAACTTCTGCATGGGTAAGATATGGTTTCTATGCAGCTAGTACGAAAATGGCTTATTTTCTTTGCTATGGTCGGCTATTCCGCTGGCTATTCTAGCTTTTATGTCTTTCATGCCTTTCTGGTTGTGTGGGTTTTTCTTGCTATCGGGAAGAATTCGATTCAGGTGCGCGGTTTGAGTTTAAGAAAAACTCATGCCGCTGCGTTCCTTTTTTTGCTCTATTGTGCAGTTACAGTTTTTTGGATTGATGATTTAACAATATGGTCTCGTTATCTTTTTTACTATGCGTGTGGGATCTCTGTTTTGCTTGCCGTTGTACAAGCTTGTCGAGATGAAAGTGGATTTTACCAAATATTTAAAGTTTGCGCTGTTGTCTCAGTTTTCAACTTGGCTATTGGTGTCCTGGAGAGTACAGGGTATTTTAGGTTTCCAACATCGCCCTATTCGCCTTATGTGTCGTTTTTTGGGCGCTCGCCTTCCGACTTGTCAGGGTTAAGCGACTTCTCTTTCTCGGTTGTGAGTCGCAAGCCCACAGGGCTGAACTGGAACCCCAACAACTTTGGTTTTTTTGTTGTTCTTTGTTTTCCCTTCTTCTTGCTAAGGAGTCGCCGTTTTGCCTTTTTTGCAAGCTTGGTTTTTTTCTGGCTCGCATTTTCTATTGGGTCAAAGGGTATGTTCGTATCTGGAATAATTGCTCTTGCTCTGGCTCCAATCTATAAAAATGAAAGGGTGTCATCTGTCATTGCTGGCTGGGTTGTCGCTTTACTTTGTGCTGCCATTTTTTTGATGTTTTTTGATAGTCTAAGCCAGTTTTACGGTGCAGGCAGAGTTTTGGCTAGTTTTGATGAGATTTCTAGAGGGCTTTCCTTCTTGTCAGAAGGCGGTACAAGTGAAGCCGGATCAACTGCTGTCAGGGCTAATATTTACCATTATGTTTGGATGGCATTTATATCAACCCATGGGTTGGGGTTGGGTCTGGGTGGGAGTGAGGCCTATTTGGTAAAATCAGGATCTGAAATAACTTCGTTGCACTTCTTTTTTCTTCAGCTTTTATATGATTTTGGGGTGGCTTTTTTTGCGATATTAATACTTCTGTACTGTCGACTTATTTTGAAAACATATAAAGCTTCAAGGCGCTTCGAGATGGGGCGGATTTCGTATTTTTCCGCTGCTATTTCCCTATCCTTGGTTTGTGCTATTCCTGCATCAATTTCTCCTAGTGGTATTCATTATATGCTCCCTTTCTATGTTCTGATCGGACTTGCTATCAGTATATGCACTATTATAGAAGAGAAGGGTGTGTGATGAGGATATGTATTCTTGGTAATGCATCTTCTGTTCACATAGTTCAATGGTGTAACGAGCTTGCAAGTCACGGCTTCGATATTCATTTGGTTACAAAGCACCCTGTTTCCAAGGAGATCTTGCCGGTTGTTAAAACTTATCAGTATAGCTTTCCTGGTGTCATCGGATATTTTTTGATGATTCCATACGCTAGGAGGCTGGTTCGGTCTATTAAGCCAGATATTGTTCATGCTCACTACGCGAGTGGTTATGGGACGACGGCAAGATTTTTAGGTTTTAAGCCATGGATACTTTCCGTTTGGGGGAGTGACGTCTTTAACTTCCCAAAGAAGACAGTTTTTCATTCCATGCTCGTTAAAAGTAATTTGCGATCAGCTTCGGCTGTTGCGTCAACGAGCATTGTAATGGCAAAGGAGGTTCTGAGAGTTTGCCCCGATGTTGATGACTTAAAAGTTACCCCGTTCGGTGTCGATTGTGAATTATTCTCAAAGCAAAAAATGGCTGAGGATGACAAGAATATGTTTGTTGTCGGTACGGTCAAATCAATGAATGAATCTTACGGTATTGATGTTCTGATAAGAGCGTTTGCGTATGCAAAATTTAATCTCGGCCTTGAGAATGCAAGGCTACTCCTCGTGGGGGCTGGGGAAAGCTCCGATTTGAAAGCCTTGGCTGCTTCGTTGGGTGTGAGGGACGATGTGTGCTTCGTTGGAGGTGTTCTTCATTCAGATGTGCCCAATTATTTGGCGAAATTAGACATTTACCTGGCGCTCAGCAGGAGTGAAAGCTTCGGAGTTTCAATACTTGAAGCAAGCGCTTGTGGTGTTCCTGTGATAGCAACAAGGGTAGGAGGTTTGCCGGAAGTCGTTGTCGATGGAGAGACTGGTTTTTTGGTTGATCCAGAAGATTATGTTTCGGCAGCAATTAAGATTGTTGAGCTTTTTTCAAATCATGAGTTGCGGGATTTGATGGGCCGAAATGGCCGAGATTATGTTGATAAAAATTTTTCGTGGAACGTTTGCGTAAATATCATGTCAAGTCTTTACCACGAGGTGGAGTCTAATGAGTGATTGTAATGAAAATGTGTGGATTATAAATCAGTATGCGGCCAGTCCATCTTATGGTGTTGCTGGGCGACACTATTATATAGGTAGAGAACTCGTTAATTTAGGATGTAGAGTTCGTGTTTTCTCTTCAGCTAATACCCATTTGCTTCGGTCTCGCCCATTTGTTAAAGAGCAATTTTTGGTTGAAACTTTGGAGGGCCTTAGGTTTTGTTGGATTAAAATGCCTTCCTATTCGCATGCGCATAGCAAAATGAGGATCAGGAACTGGTTCTTGTTCCCGCTGAGATTTGTTTCAGCTGCAGGAAAACTTCATGATAAGCCTGATGTCATACTTTACTCATCTCCCTCTCTTATTGGTTTTTTGGGGGCAGAGTGGTTGGCTAAGCGGTATGGATGCAGGTTGGTTTTTGAAGTGCGTGATATCTGGCCGCTTACTTTTTGTGAAATCGGGGGGTACTCAAAAACAAACCCGTTTATTCGCTTTCTTCAATGGATTGAAGACCGGGCTTACCGTAAAGCTGACTCTGTGGTTTCAAACCTCAAGAACTCGGTTGACCACATGGTTTCTCGTGGGATGGATAAGGGTAAGTTTACCTGGATCCCGAATGGCTATCTTCAAGAAGAGGTGGACACCCCTGCTATTCTGGATTCTGAAATAAAGGAAAAAATCCCTCGGGATAAATTTGTCGTTGGATACGCGGGAACATTTGGCGTTGCAAATTCGCTATATCATTTTCTTGATGCAGCAAAATTATGTGACAGCTCTAAGGTCGAATTTGTACTAGCCGGAGGAGGTAAAGAGAAAGACTCCTTGGTTAAATATGCAGAAGAAAATGGAATTGGAAATGTAACTTTCCTAGGGGTTGTACCAAAGTTGCAAGTCCAATCACTGTTGCAGAATTTTGATGCCTGCTATATCGGACTCAGTAATGATCCACTATTTCGATTTGGTGTTTCGCCAAATAAGCTGTTTGACTATTTTTCAGCTTCTAAACCAATCATTTACGCCATTGATTCTGGTGAATATAAGCCTGTTAAAGATGCTGAAGCAGGGTTTCATGTGCCCCCTGAGGACGCTGGAGCAATAGCTAGAGTAGTTGAGGAGCTGATGGGGCTCTCTGATGAGAATCGAATCAAAATGGGGAGAAAGGGTAGAGTGTTTGCGGAGAAGAACCATGAGTATAAAACGTTAGCTAAGGTGATGTATTCCTCTCTTTTGGGGCATCGAAATGATTAAAAGACTGTTGGATTTTTTGGGGGCTGGCTCCGGGTTGTTGATGCTTTTTCCTGTTTTTTTTGTTTTGTCACTTTGTGTCCTCTGGCTGCATGGCGGGCCAATTTGCTTCCGTCAGATCCGACCCGGTAAAGACGGAAAACCTTTTAGAATGATCAAGTTTCGCACCATGACGGATGAGCGAGATGCGGATGGTGAGTTGTTGCCTGATCGTGAACGTCTGACAGCTTTTGGGCAGTTTTTGCGCTCCACCAGCCTGGATGAACTACCTGAACTCTGGAATGTATTCAAAGGCGATATGAGCCTGGTGGGGCCGCGGCCCTTGTTGATGGAATATCTTCCTCTCTATTCAGATCGCCAGGCTCGCCGCCATGAGGTACGCCCGGGGATTACTGGCTGGGCCCAGATTAATGGCCGCAATGCGTTGAGCTGGGAAGAAAAATTCGAGCTGGATGTGTGGTATGTGGAGAACCAGACACTTTGGTTGGATATCAAGATTTTGTTTCTTACTGTGTGGAAGGTGGTGAAGCGCGATGGCATCAGCCAGGATGGCGAGGCAACAATGAGTAGATTTACTGGATCAAATGTCCAGAATTCGCAAGGCGAATAGGCAGGGAATAGCATGAAACAGATTGTAATTATCGGTTTTGGTGGTTTTGGTCGTGAAGTCGCTTGGTTAGCGAAAGATTGCGGAAGATCTGTGCTGGGCTTCTTGGATGATAAGGCAGAACCAGGGTTGCATGGTGCTTATAATGTTCTTGGTAAAGTTGCTGAGTGGAAAAAATTTGCTAATGCTGAATTTGTTGTAGCAATTGGTAGCCCAAGAGTCAGAAAAAAAGTCGTTGATCAACTTCTTTCCGAGGGATTGGAGGCTTTTGCTACATTGGTTCATCCTTCGGTGATGATGGATGAAAGCGTAAAGGTGGGAAAAGGTACCGTGATTTGTGCAGGTACTATCGCAACAGTCGACATTAGTATCGGTGAGCACGTTATCTTAAACCTTAATGTGACGGTTGGGCATGATGACATCATTCATGATTTTGTGACTGTTGCTCCTATGGTGGCGCTTTCCGGCAATGTAACGTTATTCCCTGGCGCGGAAGTTGGGACCGGTGCTGCAATCCGGCAAGGCGTTGAAATGGCTGCTGGCTCAATGCTGGGAATGGGAGGGGTTCTCACGAAGAATACGGAGGAAAACACCATTTATATTGGCTCTCCTGCAAAAGTTTTTAAACCTTTACCTGAGTTTATTTAGCTATGCTAAACGGCCCGTTTTCTCCCTGGCCTTCCTTTACCCCGGAAGAGGCCGACGCAGTTTCTCGTGTGCTGCTTTCCAACAAGGTGAATTACTGGACCGGCCAGGAAGGGCGTGAATTCGAACGCGAATTTGCGGCCTTTGCCGGTACCGAGTATGCCATTGCTGTGGCTAACGGCACTCTGGCGCGGCCTGTGTAATCGGGGATTTACCCTGTTATGATGTGTCTAACCGATCTTTGGTGGAGCTTGCTCTATGAAACGCTCTAAAAATCAAACAGTTGCCTTCAAAGTGGCTCAGGCCGTCGGGTCTATGGCGATTGAGAATGTTCAACTATCCCGTGATGCCCGTGCGAGGATGCTGCGTGTAGCTCGGGGAAGTGAGCCTGCTTCTGTGGCGATTGATGCATTGGTTGAGCAGTATAGGCAGGTTGAGCCGGTTGGCTGAAGTATGGACGCTGATTATCAGAATTATGATCTTCAGGATGAAGATCCTTATCTCATGCCGGGTTCATCCTGTCTTGTTAACCGCCTTGGCATTACGGATACCGCTAGATTAAACCAGGCCGAAGCTGAGATTAGTGCTCTGGCATATGCTCAGCTTATTGCTTCTCCAATTCCCCCTTCCTTTGATTTGGCGCATTTATGTGCAATCCACGTAGCCCTGTTTGGCAAGGTTTACCCTTGGGCGGGTGAGCTGCGGCGCACGGAAATAGGTAAAGGGGGAAAGCTGTTTCTTCCTTATTCGATGATAGAGACGATAGCCGCAGAAATTTTTGGTGAGCTGCATGATGAGGGGCTATTACGCTCACTTGAGGCCAAAGGCTTTGCTGAACGCGCGGCTTATTATCTCGGGCGGATCAATCTTGTTCACGCTTTTCGGGAAGGGAATGGCAGAACCCAGCGTATTCTGATTGATCAGCTGGCGGAACTGTCTGGCTATGCTTTTGAGTGGTGGGCTATATCCGGCGAGCAGATGGCTCAGGCCTGTCGGGCTGCTCGGCAGGATGTGCCGGATTACTCATTGCTGGAACGATTGCTGCAATTACACATCACAACGCTGTGATGGCCTGTTTTCGACGAATTCTTTGATACTGAACGGAATCTATATTTCTTATGCTTAATGGCCCTTTTTCTCCCTGGCCTTCCTTTACCCCGGAAGAAGCCGATGCGGTTTCCCGCGTGTTACTTTCCAATAAGGTGAATTACTGGACCGGTCAGGAAGGGCGAGAATTCGAGCGTGAATTCGCAGCCTTTGCCGGTACCGAGTATGCCATTGCCATTGCCAACGGCACCCTGGCGCTGGATCTGGCCTTGCAGGGGCTGGGTATTGGTGCCGGTGATGAAGTGGTGGTGACACCGCGTACCTTCCTGGCGTCTGCCACGTCAGTGATTAATGCCGGTGCTACGCCGGTGTTTGCTGATGTGGATGCGGATACCCAGAACATTACTCCTGACACGGTAGCGGCGGTGATTACGCCGAACACCAAGGCGATTGTGTGTGTGCACCTGGCCGGTTGGCCTTGTGACATGGATGGCATGATGGCGCTGGCCGAGCAGCATGGGCTGTTTGTGATTGAAGATTGTGCCCAGGCTCACGGTGCTACCTATAAAGGCAAGCCGGTTGGCGGCCTGGGCCATGTGGGTTGCTGGTCTTTCTGTCAGGACAAGATTATGTCTACCGGTGGAGAGGGTGGCATGGTCACGGTGAATGACCGTGATTTGTGGTCCAAGATGTGGAGTTTTAAGGACCATGGCAAGAGCTGGGATGCGGTGTATGAGCGTGAGCACCCGCCGGGGTTTCGCTGGTTGCATGAGTCTGTGGGCACTAACTGGCGCCTGACGGAAATGCAGTCCGCTATTGGGCGCATTCAGTTACAACGTATGCCGGAATGGACGATTGCCCGCCAGAAAAATTGCCAGGCTATTTGGGAAACGGCAGCAGCATTACCGGGGTTGCGTGTGCCCGTTGTACCGGTAGAGATTGGCCATGCAGGGTATAAGTGTTATGTGTTTGTGGATGAGGCCGAGCTTGCTGAAGGCTGGGACAGGGATCGCATCATGAATGCTATTGTGGCGGAAGGCGTGCCTTGTTTTTCCGGATCCTGCTCTGAGGTGTATCTGGAGAAGGCGTTTACTGATTTGGGGCTTGGGCCGAAAGAGCGGTTGCCGGTGGCGAAGGCGTTAGGTGAGTCTTCGTTGATGTTCCTGGTTCACCCGACATTGACCGAAATTGAAATTGAGAAGACATGCTCTGTGCTTCGAGACGTCATGGCGCAGGCTGTTTGATTTTTTGAAAGCTTGTGAGCTAGGAGAAATTTGTGTGGGTTATGCGGTGCAGGACCCCTATGGAAGTATTTCGTGGCTCGCTAAACCTTCGTGATGCAAGCATCATCTCCCACAAAAGTCCCGCGAGCTACAGGCTTTGCTTGGATTTGATGCGTCGGCGCCTCCGGGCGAGGTGATGGTGTGATTCGGTGGTGCCGGTTCTCGGCGAGCGCTCTTCTTTTTTCCTTTCTTTCCCTGTTGCTGGTGTTTCGTTATGCCTATGTGGTATTGCCATTGGTGGCTGCGGGGCTGGCGTTGTTGTGTGTGCTTTTCTGGATTGTGAATCGTGAGAGCCGGTGGCGGCTGGATCGCGAGGATGGTGCCTTTCTGTTGGCGTTGCTGGTATTTGCGGCGGTGTGGCTGGGTGATGTGTGGCGCACTGGTGTGTGGCCGGTGGGCGAGGGTAACCAGGGGGTGGGGTTACCGTTGTGGCCTGTGCTGGCTGCGTTGGTGTTGGTGGCCTGGCGGCAGGCGCCTCCACGGCCGGGCTTCTGGTGGTGGGGCGTGGCGCTCGGGGCCTTTCTCGCGGGTGGCCTTGCGGCGTACGAGCATTGGTGGCTGGGTCGCTGGCGTGTGGGTAACGGGATAAATGCGATCCCCTTCGGGAATCTTGCCTTGTTGTTGGGTTCGTTATCGTTGGCGGGGTTGGTGTCTCTGTCTTCTGCTCGAAACGGGCTGCGTCTGGCGCTTGGCTTGGCGACAGCGGGCGGCCTGCTGGCCTCGGTGCTTTCCGGTACGCGGGGTGGCTGGGTGGTCTTCCCGGTGTTGGCGTTGATAGTGCTGCTTGCGTTTCATGCGACCCGTCCCCGCTGGGGGAGGTTTCGGGGAAGTATGGTGGGGCTGGTGGCTGTTCTTGTGGCGATGCTGTTGGCAATGTCGCTGATACCCGGTGTGCCGGTTAAAGGGCGGCTTAGCCAGGGTGTGGCGAATTTGCAGGAATATGCCGGTGGCGATGCCGGGTCATCTTTGGGTGTGCGTTTGGAAATGTGGCGTGCAGGGTGGCAGTTGATCCAGGCAAGGCCTGGGCTGGGTTGGGGGGAAGGGCGGCTGGAGGCGCAGCGTGATGCGTGGGTAGAGGAAGGTCGCTTTCATTCAGGCATTAGCCGTTATGACCAGTTGCATAGTGATCTGGTGGATACCTTTGCCCGGCGGGGTGTGCCGGGGCTGTTGTCGCTGATGGCCTTGTATGGGGTGCCGTTGTGGTTGTTCTGGCGACATTGGCGCAAGAGTGGCGATGATCAAACCAGGGCGTTGGCGCTGTGTGGTGTGTTGATTGTGGTGGGGTTTGTCGGGTTTGGGTTGAGTCAGTCCATGTTGCGGGATGTGCGGGGGTTGTCCGGGTATCTGGGGCTGATTGTGGGGTGCTGGTGTTTGGTTAAGGGGCGTTGTCGTTCTGTACCGGGTTGAGTGGGCGGTGCATTGATGTGGGCTGCTCTGGCTGTTGGGCTGGTTTCTGTGGAGATGTGCCGGGTTCGCTTGCAGGCAAGCTCCTACAGGGGGAAGCAGATGCTTTGTTTGCTTAGGGTAGAGGGGCTGCGAGTGCTGGATGTCGGTGAAAGGCGGGGCGCTTGTAGGTTTTTGCTGACTTGCTGACTTGCTGGTTGGAGGTTGGGCGGGCTGCTTTGTAATCAATCGCAAAATACGGCGGAGTTGTTGTTGCCCTTGCAGACCTGGTTGGCTTGAAGTGGCTATAGTTAGTGTCGAATACTTGTTGTGAATTGTATTCATCAGACAATTGACCATTGGATAATGCTAAAAAGCGCTTATAATACCCGCCCGATTCTGGAATGTGCGTTCTGTCACATTTGATCGGTTAGAATTTGCGCTGACGCTGGCCAGCTTGGTCACATGGATGGACCCGATGCCTTCTACAATACTGTACCCCTCGGTTTACAGACTGATCTCCCTCTCTCGTCGGTCAAAACGTGCAGTGATGCTTACTGCAGATGTGTTGGCCGCGCCGCTGCTGGTCTGGCTGGCGTTTTCGCTGCGCTTCAATTCGTTTGCTCCGCCGATTCATGACCTCTGGATTTTTCTTGCTGCGCCGTTAGTGTTGATTCCAGCCCTGTATATGGCGGGGTTCTATAAGTCCATCGTGCGTTATCTGGGCGCTGAAGTAGCCTGGTCCATGCTGACGGGCGTGCTTTCCTCTGTGGTAGTGCTAGCTGCGACCTCTTATATGGTGCCGGATGCCGTTGTACCCCGTTCGGTGTTCCTAATCTGGGGCATGCTTTCTTTGTTGTATTTGGGTGGCAGCCGCTTTGTGATGCGGCGTTTCCTGGTGTATGTGCTGGGTGGGGCGTTGAATCGCCAGCCGGTGGCCGTGTTTGGTGCCGGTGGTGCCGGTGCTCAGTTGGTGGCTGGCCTGCAGTCCAGCGCCGAGATGTTCCCCGCCATGGTGGTGGACGATGCCTATAACAAGCAGGGTACCTTGCTGGCCGGGGTGCCGGTGGTGGACCGCAAGGCGCTGGAGAAAGCTTGCCGTCGCGGCAAGGTGACGTCGGTATTGTTGGCGGTACCCTCGCTGAGCCGCTCGCAGCGAATGGCCATTGTACGTTGGCTGGAAACCCTGAATGTGAAGGTGCAGACCGTGCCTGCCTTTTCCGATATCGCCAGCGGCAAGGCGCGTATCGAAGAAATCAAGGATGTGTCCATCGAGGACCTGCTTGGCCGGGACTCCGTGCCGCCCAAGCAGGAGCTGCTGCACCGTTGTATCAGTGGTAAGCATGTGCTGGTCACTGGCGCGGGTGGTTCCATCGGCAGTGAGTTGTGTCGCCAGATTCTGAAGTTGAAGCCCTCTTGTCTGATTCTGTTTGAACAGAGCGAGCTGAGCCTGTACGCCATTGAAAAAGAGATGGCGGCATTTATCGACTCGAAGGGGCTTCAGGTGGAGCTGTTTGCCATGCTGGGCTCGGTGGTGAACCGGGGGCACATCGAGCGGGTGTGCCGGGAGTACCGGGTGGACACTGTCTACCATGCGGCAGCTTATAAACATGTGCCGATTGTTGAAGCCAACCCCTCCGCAGGAGTGCGTAATAATATCCTTGGTACGCTGGAAGCGGCTCAAGGTGCCGAATCTGCGGGTGTGAAGCACTTTATTCTGGTGTCTACCGACAAGGCGGTGCGCCCCACCAATGTGATGGGGGCGACCAAGCGTTTTGCCGAGATGGTGCTGCAGGCCATGGCGGACCGTGGCTCCGGGACGGTTTTTTCCATGGTGCGCTTTGGCAATGTGCTGGGCTCTTCCGGCTCCGTGGTGCCCTTGTTCCGGGATCAGATTCAGCGCGGTGGGCCATTGACGGTGACACACCCGGATGTGATTCGTTATTTCATGACTATCCCCGAAGCTTCCCAGCTGGTGATTCAGGCCGGTGCCATGGCCAAAGGCGGCGAGGTGTTTGTGCTGGATATGGGCGAGCCGGTTCGAATCGTGGATCTGGCACGCACCATGGTTCACCTGATGGGCCTGTCCGTGAAAGACGACGAGACACCCAACGGGGATATCGAGCTTGCCTTTACCGGCCTGCGCCCGGGCGAAAAGCTTTATGAAGAGCTGCTGATCGGTGAGTGCAGTGTAGGCACCGAGCATGAAATGATCATGCAGGCCACCGAGGAGCGGCTGAGCTGGGATGAAATCCAGTTCGCCTTGGAGTCATTCCGCAAGGCTCTGGAGAAAGGCGACAAAGTGGCGCTGAAGTCCTTGCTGCGCAGCTATGTAGCCGGGTATCAGCCGGGCACCAATGGTAGCCGTTCGCTGGAAAGCATGCAGACCCGGGAGTTGCCCAGGCTGGTGTCGGATAACCGGGCTTTGGCGGACTGATAGTTTTTTCGCTCAGAGCTTCAGCGTTTGCATTCTGTGGGAGCGGTGGTTCCACCGCGAAAAGGCCTCGCCCTCCTCTGGCGTAGTATCGCGGTGGATCCACCGCTCCCACAAAACAGGTCAGGCCTTGAGGGGGCGGCCGTTTAGCCGCGAAAATTCTTCTTTCTGTCGCATCTCCCCGCTCTTTCCTTATAAGATTTTGAACTAGCTTGCCCCTTTTTATATGTCCTTTTCCCTGTAAAATGCCCCTTTTCTGCGCAACCTGTGGCCCCATTGGCCTTTTGAGGGAATTCGCCCCGTGAATATGGATATCCTGATAACCCTGCTGATTGTGGCGTCTGTGCTAGGGGCGCTGGCCAGTAATCGGGTGCCGGCGGATATCACCATGATGGCGGCGTTGGTGATGGTGTTGGTGACTGGTGTGGTTTCTCCTGGCGAAGCGCTGTCCGGCTTTGCCAACCCGGGGTTGATGACCATTGCGGCTCTTTATGTGGTGGCGGCGGCCTTGCGGGACACCGGGGCCATTTACTGGGTGGCGCACCGTTTACTCGGCCAGCCGAAATCCGTGTTTGCCAGCCAGTTGCGACTGGTGGCCCCGGCGTCTTTGCTAAGTGCCTTCCTGAATAACACCACTGTGGTTGCAATGATGATTCCGGCGGTGCAGGAGTGGGCCCAGCGCCTGCGCCTTTCAGCATCAAAGCTGCTGCTGCCGCTGAGCTATGCGGCCATCCTTGGCGGTACCTGTACCCTGATCGGCACCAGTACCAACCTGGTGGTGGATGGTCTGGTGCAGGAAAGGGGCATGGAGGCCTTCGGGATCTTTGATGTGGCCTGGGTGGGTATCCCGGTATTGCTGGGGGGGGCTGCGTTCCTGTTGCTGGCTGGCCGTTTTCTGCTGCCTGAGCGTGAGGGCATGGTAGAGCAGTGGGAACATGGCCGCGAATACCATGTGGAAATGCTGGTGGCGAAGGGCAGCCCGTTGTCGGGGCGCTCCATTCAGGATGCCGGGTTGCGTAATCTGACTTATGGTTATCTCACCGAGATCCAGCGGGGCGAGCGCCTGTTTCCGGCGGTGGGGCCGGAGATGACTCTGCAGGAAGGAGACCTGCTGGCCTTTGTCGGTGTGCCGGAATGTGCCCGTGAATTGCAGCGAATCAATGGTCTGCAGGCGGCCCATGGCGGTGCGCACAAGCTGGCGCTGAATAATCACCAGCGGCATCTGGTGGAAGTGGTGTTGAGCCCGGAGTTTCCGGGTATCGGCAAGACGGTAAAGGAAACCGGCTTTCGCACCCGTTACCAGGCCGCTATCCTCAGCATCAGCCGTAGTGGCCAGCGTTTGCCCGGAAAGGTAGGGGAGTTGGTGTTGAAGGTGGGCGACACTCTGCTGCTGGAAACCAGCGAGCAGTTTGTGGAGCAGTATCGCTACCGGCGGGATTTCATGCTGGTGAGTCCGTTGAAGGACTCCACGCCACCGGATTTTCGCCGGGCACCGGTTGCCGTCGGGGTGCTGGTGGCTATGGTGATGGCCAATGTGTTGGGGCTGGCGTCGACCCTGGAAGCGGCCATGCTGGCCGCCGGGCTGCTGCTGGTAACCCGCTGTGTCACGGTAAACCGCTCGCGCATGAACGTGAGTGTGAATCTGCCGGTACTGGTGGTGATTGGCGCCTCCTTTGCGCTGGGTCGTGCCATGGAAACCAGCGGCGCTGCTGCCTGGATTGTGGAGCAGGTGATTCCGGAAAGCGGCCTTTCCCCCTGGCTGGCGCTGGTGATTGTCTACCTGTTGACCGCCATGTTCACCGAGATGATCACCAACAACGCCGCCGCCGTGCTGGTCTTCCCCATCGCTCTGGGTGTAGCGGAACAACTGGGCGTCAGCCCCATGCCCTTCATTGTCGCGGTAATGTTTGCTGCTTCAGCAAGCTTCATGACGCCGCTTGGCTACCAGACCAATCTGATGGTAATGGGCCCGGGGGGTTATACCTTCCGTGATTATCTGAAGATCGGGTTTCCGATGAGTGTGGTTGTGGCGGTGATTACGTTGACGGTGATACCGATGGTCTGGGAGTTCTAGCTGCGAGCTGCGAGCTACGAGCTACGAGCTACGAGCTACGAGCTACGAGCTACGAGCTACGAGCTACGAGCTACGAGCTACGAGCTACGAGCTACGAGCTACGCTCGTTGGATAGAAAGATTGGGAAAAGTTCCTAAGGATGGGGGCTTGAGTGGAATAGGTGCAAGGATGCGTTTGGAAAACTTGGAGATATGGCGGCGCTCGGTAGATCTTAGTGTGGAGATTTACCGGCACTTCGCAGGGCACCGTGATTTTGGTTTCAGAGATCAAATCACCCGCTCTTCGTTGTCTCTGCCTTCTAATATTGCCGAGGGCTTTGAGAGAGCCTCGGAGAAAGAGAAGGCTTTGTTTTTGAACTACGCGAAAGGCTCGGCTGGTGAGCTGAAAACCCAGCTAATCATTGGCAGCAGGATTGGATATATACCTGATGCTATGAGCAAGAGGTGGGGAGATGAGGTTGATCAGCTATCAAAAATGCTCTTTGCGATAATGCGAAAACTGAAGTGAATTTAAGGCTCCGGGCCCAAGGTCCGGTTGTGTTTTTCTAGCAGCTAGAAGCTCGTAGCTCGCAGCTACTCTTCGAAAACAGAGAGGTAATTATGTCTTCCCCGTACCAAGAGAAAGCGAACGAATCCAAAGCCCACGTCGTGTGGCATGAGTCCAATGTGACCAAGGCTGACCGTGCCAAGGTGAAGGACCAGAAGCCCAAGTGTATCTGGCTGACCGGTCTGTCCGGTTCTGGTAAGTCTACGCTGGCGAATGCACTGGAAGTGGCGCTGACCGAGCAGGGTAAGCATACCTATCTGCTGGATGGCGATAACGTGCGTCATGGCCTGAACAAGAACCTGGGCATGAGCGATGAAGATCGTACCGAGAATATCCGTCGTGTGTCCGAAGTGGCCAAGCTGATGGTGGATGCGGGTCTGATCGTGGTGACGGCGTTTATTAGCCCGTTCCGTGCGGACCGGGATTCTGCCCGTGCGCTGTTCGAAGACGGCGAGTTTGTCGAGGTGTTCGTGGATGCGCCGCTGGAAGAGTGCGAGAAGCGTGACCCTAAGGGCCTGTACCAGAAGGCGCGCCAGGGCATCATCAAGGAATTCACCGGTATCGACAGCCCCTACGAGGCGCCGGAGAAGCCGGAAGTGGTGATCAACACCGCCGAGAACGATATCGAAGCCTGTGTGAAACAACTGATCGCGGCGATCGTCTAAACCCCGCCATCAGGCGGTACTTGTAGGAGCTTGCCTGCAAGCGAACCCTGGCTGCTGGGCAGCCTCTGGCGCGGCTTGGTGAGCGGGATTCGCCAGCAGGCTGGCTCCTACGGGGTTGTGTTGCTGCGTTACGGATCAACAAGGACATTGACATGGATCGTCAAGAAAAAGGCCCCTCCGGGGCCTTTCCTTTTGTGCGGCACCACGGTGCTGTCAGCGGTGTCACCGGCTCTGCCCATGAGTGGGTTGTGAGCGATAGCGCGTCGGTGCTGATCGATTGCGGTCTTTTTCAGGGCCGGGATACCGGGCCTGGCGGCGCCCGTGCCGGGGATCTGACCATCGATTTCGATATATCCCGGCTTCAGGCGCTGGTGCTGACCCATGTGCATATCGACCATGTGGGCCGGGTGCCCTGGTTGCTGGCCGCCGGGTTCCAGGGGCCGATTTATTGCAGCCTGCCTTCGGCAAAACTGCTGCCTATTGTGCTTGAAGATGCGTTTCGGCTGGGTATCAGCCGTCAGCGGGATCAGGTGGAGCGTTTCCTGACAGTGCTGGAACAGCGGCTGGTGCCGCTTCCCTACGATCATTGGCACGCCATTGAGTGTGCGGATGGCAGCGAGGCGGAGATCTGCCTGCAGCGTGCCGGCCACATTCTTGGCTCTGCCTATGTGTCCTGCCGTTACCGGGGCGATCATGTCACGGTGTTTTCCGGTGATCTGGGGGCCTCCCATGCGCCGATCCTGCCGCCACCCACATCCCCCGAGGGAGCGGATGTGCTGGTGATTGAGAGCACCTACGGGGACCGTCGGCATGAGGGCAGGGCAACCCGGCGCCAGCGGCTGGAGGGAATGCTGGTAAGGGCCTTGGCTGACAAGGGGACTTTGCTGATCCCGGCGTTCAGTATCGGGCGCACCCAGGAGCTGCTGTACGAGCTCGAGGAGATCATCCATGAGAACCGGCAGCGCGCTATGCACCCCTTTCTGGATTGGGATGAATTGCCGATTGTGTTGGATTCGCCGCTTGCCAGCCGTTTCACCCAGGTCTATCGAGAGCTGTCACCTTACTGGGAAGATGAAGCCCGTGAGCGGTTGGCTGAGGGGCGTCGCCCGTTGGCGTTTGATCAGCTGCTGACGGTAGACGGCCATGAGGCCCATATGCGCATGGTGCACCATCTGGCGGAGAGTGCCCGGCCGGCAGTGGTGATTGCTGCCAGCGGCATGTGCGCCGGTGGACGGATCGTCAATTACCTGAGGGCGATGCTGGGCGACAAGCGCCACAATGTGCTGTTTGTGGGGTATCAGGCCGCGGGAACGCTGGGGCGCGAGATTCAGCGGGTCGGGCAGGGCGGTCGGGTGCGCCTGGAAGGTGAGGACGTTGCCATTCGGGCAGGGGTGGACACCATTAGCGGTTATTCCGCCCACGCGGATCAACAGGACCTGCTGCGGTTTGTGAGCGGTATGAAGCATTGGCCGGAAGAGATCCGGGTGGTGCATGGGGATGGCGGCGCTAAACAGGCGCTTCGAGTCGAGTTGGAGATGCTGTATGTCGAGGCCGGGACGCGGGGTAGGGTCTACTGCCCCGGCTCGTAGTGGATGGTTGGCCACGGTTGTCAGGTTATGTGGCAGGTTCTTGGAAATCCGCGCGGTGTTGCTGTGTGGTTCAGATGATCTGACAGACGATTATTCGGATCTTGAGTCCTTCTGCTCTCCCGCTTGTCACTTCAGAGGGGCTATTACCCCAGGCTCTGCTGATTGGATCGCCTCCCCCCATTTTGCCGAAGCCCCTGGTGTTGCCGGAAGTGGTGTGTGGGGTCTCTGATCGACACGGTGTTTGTCTGGAGGTCTGGAGGCTATAATGGTCGGCTAAGACGTTATTCTGATTAATAGCCAATTGACGCCTTGCGTTGTGCTTTGAGTGGTTTGGATTGAGGTTGCGAATGAAGATTGCGGTTGTGGGTACTGGGTATGTGGGATTGTCCAACGCGGTGCTGCTGGCCCGGCATAACCCAGTGGTGGCGCTGGATATTGATGCCGAAAAGGTCGACTTGCTACGCAAGGGGAGGTCTCCGATACAGGACAACTTGATTGAATCTCTGCTTGCTGGCGGAAGCCTTGACCTGGAAGTTGTAACCGATAAGCAGACCACCTTTCAGGGCGCCGATTTCGTGATTGTAGCGACGCCGACGGACTATGATCCTGAGACTAATTATTTCAATACCGCCTCCGTTGAGGCTGTGATTGCTGATGTGCTGGCGATCAACCCGCAAAGTACCATCGTCATCAAATCTACGGTGCCGGTCGGGTTTACCGCTCAGATGCAGAAAAAATTCGGGGTGGATAACATCATTTTTTCCCCGGAGTTCTTGCGCGAGGGGCGTGCTCTGTACGACAACCTTCACCCGTCCCGCATTATTGTCGGCAGCAACAGTAAAGCAGCCCGCACATTTGCAGGTTTGTTGGAGCAGGCGGCCGATATTGATGATGTGCCAGTGCTGTTTACAGGCTCTACGGAAGCCGAGGCGATCAAGCTTTTTGCCAACACCTATCTGGCTATGCGTGTAGCTTATTTTAATGAGCTTGACAGCTATGCCGTGACACAGGGGTTGGATGCGCGCGAGATCATTGATGGTGTGGGGCTGGATCCGCGAATCGGTGCACACTATAACAACCCCTCATTTGGATATGGCGGCTATTGCCTGCCCAAAGATACCCGGCAGATGCTCGCTAATTTCAGTGAGACACCCAATAACCTGATAAAAGCTATTGTGGATTCAAATGACACCCGCATGGATTTTATTGCCGAGGATATTTTGCGCCGTGAGCCGCAACGAGTTGGTGTGTATCGTCTGATTATGAAGGCAGGCTCTGATAATTTCCGTGCATCCGCTGTGCAAGGCATCATGAGGCGAATTCAGGCCAAAGGCGTTGAGCTTGTCGTCTATGAGCCCGCATTGGATGCGGATCATTTCCATGATGTCGAGGTTATAAAGGACTTCGAGACTTTTGCACAATCCTGTGATGTCATCATTTCCAATCGCATGGAAAATGAGCTGACCTCTTATGCCAGTAAGGTGTATACCCGAGACTTGTTTGGCAGTGACTGAATGAGGCTCAAGGCCTTCTTCCCCGAGCCTTTCGGATTGGGGCTGGCCTTGGCCTGATTTTGCATCAACGTTTTGAGAAGAGGGATTAATGGTTAGAAAAGCGGTGCTCCCTGTTGCTGGATTCGGGTCACGCATGTTGCCGGCGTCCAAATCGATTCCCAAGGAAATGCTGCCTGTGGTAGATCGGCCAGCCATTGAATATGTGGTGAAGGAGGCTGTGCGGGCGGGCATCAAGGAGATTGTGCTGGTGTCTCATTCCTCCAAAACGGCGATTGAGGACTACTTTGATACCCATTTCGAGCTGGAGCACCAGCTGGAAATGAAGGGCAAGGACTCCTTGCTGGCCGAGATGCGCAATATCCTGCCTGGGGACGTCAGTGTCATTGCGGTGCGTCAGCACCAGGCGCTAGGGCTTGGGCATGCTGTTGCGTGTGCCGCACCGGTGGTTGGCAATGAGCCCTTTGCGGTTTTGTTGCCGGATGTGTTGGTAGATTGCGACGGTACAGAAGAAGACCTCGCAGCCATGGTGCGGCGCTATGAGACAACGGGGGCGGCCCAGATCATGGTGGAGGCTGTGCCTGCTGAGCGCGTGAACCAGTACGGAATTGTTGCTCTGGAAGGTGCTGATCCTGCACCTGGTGCGTCTGCGTCAATGGTCGCTATTGTTGAGAAACCTGCAATAAATGAAGCGCCGTCACGGTTGTCGGTAGTCGGCCGCTATGTGCTGCCAGCCGAGATCATGGGTATGCTGGCAGCGACGCCCCCCGGGGCTGGAAACGAGATCCAGCTAACGGATGCAATTGCCTCCTTGCTGCAACACGCTCCAGTTGAGGCCTATGCGATGCAGGGGCGTACCTTCGACTGTGGTAATAAGCTGGGTTATTTGGAGGCAGTATTTCACTACGCGGCTCGCCATCCCGATATGGGAGAGTCTGTCAGAGCAATGATGAAAACCTGGATTAGCTGAATGCAAATTTCGGTTTACGGTGACACGCTTTGCGCGCAGGTTACCGCTACGGCACTTGCACAGACCGGGCATCTGGTGCACTGGTTTGTAATGACCTCTGATGACCATAGCCGGTTGTTACAAGGGGAACCTTTGTTCAGAGAACAGGGCCTGGACCGATTGTTTGCGGAGCAGTTTACTGCCGGCAGGTTGCTGCCCTGTTTGTATGGTACAACCCCGGCGCAGGGGTGTTGCGTTGTTTTTCTAGCTCTCGCGCCAGACAGTGAGCCTCTTGCCTCCACTATTCTCACGACGCAGCTCGGTGACGGCTGCGAGATTGTGGTGAACCAGACGATTGGTCCTGTGGGGGTGGCTGAACGGCTGAAGCAAGGCCTTTGTGATATCGGTAGCAAGGCGGTTTTAGTGGCGCTGCCGGATCTGATTCAGGAGGGGAACGCATATCTTACCTTTACCCGACCTGAGAGTATGCTGCTTGGTTGTGAAAATGGGGAGGGTGAAGCTCTGATGCGGGAGTTGCTCAGGCCATTTAATCGTCGCAAGGATGTGATTCATGTGATGAGCCTTCGTGAGGCGGAATTCTCAAAGCTGGCGATCAGCGGGATTCTGGCTACGCGAATCAGTTATATGAATGACATGGCAAGCCTGTCGGAATCGTTAGGTGTTGATATTGATGTGGTACGTGTCGCCATGGGTGCTGATTCTCGTATTGGCGAATCTTATCTGTATCCTGGTTGCGGTTTTGGTGGCCCGGGCCTGAGTAGTAATGTGCTGGCGCTGGTAGATGTGTTGCACGAAAAAGCGGCGGAGCCTGGCCTGCTAGAGGAGGTGCTGCGCACCAACGAGCGACAAAAAGAAGTGCTGTTCCGCAAGTTCTGGCAATACTATCGGGGAAATGTTGCGGGTAAGCGAGTGGCTATTTGGGGGGCCGCTTTCAAGCCAGGGACGCCACGTGTGGAAAATGCCCCGGCACTTAAAGTGATTGAAGCGTTGTGGGCGCAAGGGGTTGAGGTTGCTGTTCATGACCCCAGAGCATTACCTGATCTGGGGGCCTGGGCGCAAGGACGCCGGGGAGAACTGGCGTTGTGTGATACCCCCTACGATGCTGCATTTGGGGCTGATGCGCTGATGTTGGTGACTGAGTGGAAGCCTTACTGGAGCCCGGACTGGCAACGGTTGAAACGCGATATGCGGAACCCGCTGATTCTGGATGGGCGCAATATTTATGATCCGGCTTTTGTTAGGGCGCAAGGGCTTGTGTACCAGGGTATAGGGCGAATTTAGCCATGGAGCCAAAGCAGGACGTTCTCACCAGCACTTCCACCTGGTCTCAGCTTGAGCACCTTGCCGAGAAGGAGAAGTCCACGCATGTGGCTGACTTGTTTGCAACGAACAAGGAGCGTTTCGAGCAGTTTAGCCTCAATGACTGCCAGATACTGGCGGATTTCAGCAAGCAACGCATGACGCCTGCCGCGCGAGATCTGTTGGTTAAACTGGCCGAGGAGCGCCAGCTTTCCCGTTGGCAGGATGCCCTGTTTGCCGGTGATTTGGTGAATTGCACTGAACAGCGTAGCGCCAAGCACTGGTTGTTACGGGACCCGGGGGCGGAGGCGCCAGAAGTACAGAGCCAGTTGGATATCATGGAGGGTATGGTTGGCCGTATTCTGCATGGGCACTGGCGTGGTGTACTGGGTGATGCGATTACCGATGTGGTAAATGTGGGAGTAGGGGGCTCCGAGTTGGGACCACTGATGGCCGCATTTGCCTTGCAGTCTGCTCAGCCGCATGAGGGGCAGACACGGCCACGGTTGCATTTTGCATCCTCTATGGATGGCAGTCAGATATCCCAGGCCTTGCAGGAGCTAAACCCTCGAACCACCTTGATTCTGGTCTCGTCCAAGTCCTTCACGACGGTGGACACGCTGCACAACGCCAATACGGCGCGCGGCTGGCTTGCCCGAGGGTTGGGCCTGGCCTATACCGATGAGGCTATGATGCGCTGTCATTTTATCGGTATTTCAGCTGAGGCCGATCGTATGACCGAGTGGGGCATCGTGCCCGTGAATCAATTGCTTTTCTGGGATTGGGTGGGCGGTCGCTACTCGCTTTGGTCTGCTATAGGGCTGCCAATCGCCTTGACGGTGGGGATGGTCGGGTTCCGTGAATTGCTGGCGGGTGCGCATGACATGGATTCGCACTTCCGTGTTCGCCCCTGGACAGAGAATATTCCGGTGATGTTGGCTCTGGTGGATGTCTGGAATATCAATTTCCTGGATATTCGCACACGGGCGGTGCTTCCCTACGATGGGCGGCTCAAGCATTTGCCTGCCTATCTTGAGCAGCTGGAAATGGAGTCTAACGGCAAGAGTGTGTCACGCGCTGGTGAGCCCGTGGATTACCACACCTGCCCGGTGATCTGGGGGGAAGTGGGGCCGAATGCCCAGCATGCATTTTTCCAGTTGCTTCATCAGGGCACCCAACCTGTGGCTAGTGAGTTCCTGATGACGGCGAGGCGCTATACCGAGGCGGTACATTCCAGTGCGGCGCAGGAACTAGAGGCGCAGCATGCTCTGGCCAATGCAAATTGCCTGGCACAGTCCCGGCTTTTGGCTCTAGGGGATAGAGCCCTGGAGCCTGATTTATCCTTGCCTGCCTATAAGCGGTATCACGGTAACCAGCCCAGTACGACCTTGGTATTGGATGAGCTTTCCCCGCGCACGCTTGGTGCTCTGTTGGCCATGTATGAGCACAAGGTGTTCGTACAGGCGGTCATCTGGGGTATCAACCCCTTTGATCAATGGGGGGTTGAGTTGGGTAAAGTTATCGCCAAGGATATGTTGGAGTTGATAGCGGACCCTTCCAGGGCTGAAGGTCTGGATTCCTCATCCCGGGCTTTATCCCGGCATATTGCCAAACATCGCCAATAATTACCGTTGGGCGGATTGCGGCGCCCGTCGACGCTAACACCAGGCTGGTGCCCCTGGCTAGCTGGTGCTTATTGCTCACCGAGGGTGTGAAGCTGATTTCTGTACGTTGAGCGCTCCGGTAGGCCTGTGGTTTCGACCCTTTTCACGTATGATAACCCCTTGTAAATTAGGCTGTATCCGGGAAATTTCGTCTATGAGCCACCCCATTCCTGCTTCAATTTTTCGTGCTTACGACATTCGCGGTATTTATGGCGAAACCCTCTCCGATGAATGGGCTTATCTGATTGGCCGCAGTATTGGGTCTGAGGTGTTGGCACAGGGGGAAAACCGTATCGCGGTGGCCCGTGACGGTCGTCTCTCCGGCCCGGCTCTCGTGAAGGCGCTAGCTGATGGCGTTACCTCGACAGGCTGCGATGTGGTGAATGTAGGGGTCGTGCCTACACCTGTTCTGTATTTTGCTACTCACTATCTGGATGGGTTGAATTCCGGCGTTATGCTGACCGGCAGCCATAATCCAGGTAACTACAATGGCTTCAAAATCCTGATTAATGGGGTCACGCTATCCGGAGCCCGCATACAGTCATTGCGAGAGCGCATTAATAGCGGGGCGCTGTCAGACGGAAAGGGAAGCGTTAGCGAGCGGGAGGTGTTGGCGGCCTATGAGTCGACTTTTCTGCAAGCGCATGTACTGGCGCGTCCATTGAAGGTGGTGGTGGATTGTGGAAATGGCGTAACTGGGGTTCAGGCTCCGCAAGCACTGGCCGCTCTGGGCTGTGAGGTAGTGCCTTTGTTCGAGAAGCTGGATGGTACCTTTCCGAACCATCACCCTGATCCGGGGGATTTGGATAATCTTCAGGATCTGATTGCCCGGGTTAAGGAGGAATCGGCTGATTTGGGGCTGGCATTTGATGGTGATGGCGACAGGGTCGGTGTCGTGACGCCGTCAGGGAGTGTTGTGTACCCGGATATCCTGCTGATGGCCCTTGCTGAGGATATGATTGGCCGTAACCCCGGCGCCAGGGTGATTTTTGACGTTAAGTGTACCGGTAGCCTGTTTGACGTGATTCGCGGTGCAGGGGGCCAGCCTGAAATGTGGCGGACGGGTCATTCCTTGATCAAGGCAAGAATGCAAGAGACGGGGGCTCTGCTGGCAGGCGAGATGAGCGGTCATATTTTCTTTGCCGAGCAATGGTTCGGGTTTGACGATGCTTTAGTGGCTGCAGCCCGCTTGCTGAGTATTCTCAGCCGCCATGAAGGGGCGGCAGATGATTTTTTCGCCCGATTCCCGGCCTTGTGTACTACGCCAGAAATTACCCTGAGTGTGACGGACGAAAACAAGTTCGATATTGTCCAGTGGCTGCAGGAAAAGGCTGAGCTGGGAGAGGGGCGCCGCTGTGTCATCGACGGTATTCGCATGGATTATGACAATGGTTGGGGCCTGTGTCGGGCTTCAAATACTTCTCCCAAGCTCGTTACTCGCTATGAGGCCACCGACGAGGTTGCCTTGGCCGAGATTCGCCAGCGCTTTGAGAGCGCCATTGAAAAGGCCATGGCTGCAATTGGCTAGGCCTTAGATTAGGCGCTGGCGTGGATGAGCTTTTCAGGCGTTGCAGGAAGGTTAATGTACGAGCAGGCTCTACATAATCACAGCATGGGCCGCCTGGCTAATCGCTTCTGAAGGCTGTAAGGCTGCCATGGTAGCCGCATTTTCCGAAGCTGAGGCGGCAGGTGCGAGACAATGACTCAGGATGCAGTCTATGAAAACAGTTTTGGTCACGGGCGGAGCCGGTTATATCGGGTCGCACACGGTATTGGTGCTGTTGGAAGCCGGGTACCGAGTGGTGGTGTTGGACAATCTGGCAAATAGTAGCCGGGAGAGTTTGCGCCGGGTTGAGCGCCTGACAGGCAAGGATTTGGTGTTTGTAGAAGGTGATATCCGCGACCGGGTATGCCTTGACCAGTTATTTTCGGACTTCCCGGTGGCAGGAGTCATTCACTTTGCCGGCCTTAAGGCTGTGGGGGAGTCGGTAGCGCAACCTTTACGGTACTATGACTGCAATGTGGTGGGTACCATCCGGTTGCTGGAAGCTATGGAACAGGCAGGAGTGAGGACACTGGTCTTTAGCTCGTCTGCGACGGTTTATGGCGATCCCGCGACGGTACCGATTCGGGAAGACTTTCCACTCAGTGCCACCAACCCTTATGGTGCTACCAAGTTGCATATTGAGGACATGCTCCGAGATCTGCATGTGGCCAATGATCGTTGGTGCCTGGCCCTTCTACGTTATTTTAACCCGGTTGGTGCTCATGAAAGCGGTGAAATTGGTGAGGACCCAGCGGGTATTCCGAATAATCTGATGCCCTTCGTGGCTCAGGTGGCAGTCGGAAAGCGTGAAAAATTGAGTGTTTTCGGCGCTGATTACCCTACCGAGGATGGCACCGGTGTGCGCGACTATATTCATGTGATGGACCTGGCTCGTGGACATTTGGCGGCGCTGGAGGCTCTTGAGTCGTCCGGTGGTATATTGACGGCCAATCTTGGTACTGGGCGCGGTTATAGTGTGTTGGAAATGATTCATGCCTTTGCCAGGGCCTCCGGCCGTGATGTTCCTTACGAGGTTGTGGCCCGCCGTCCAGGCGATGTAGCGAGTTGTTATGCCGATCCGGCCCATGCAAAGGCTGTGCTAGGTTGGGAGGCTGGGCTGGGGATCGCGGATATGTGCCGTGACCATTGGCGTTGGCAGGAAAAAAACCCCGAAGGGTTTGGGAAATAACAGGAGGCTGCTTTTCTTCGCTAAGAGATTAAGCAGCCAGTAGTGATGTGGTGACATTTGCAGGGGCGTTTGAGATCGCCGGGAATATACCCCGTGTTTTCTGGACGGTGCTCTTGTTAGGTATAACCTTCGAAATTGAAAGGTCAATTTGATGTTCAGGAACAAGACAATTCTGATTACTGGTGGTACTGGCTCATTCGGTCATAAGTTTATTCCCATGACACTGGAGAAATATAACCCCAGGAAAATCATCGTTTTTTCGCGTGATGAGATGAAACAGTGGGAAATGGCCAAACTCTACCAGGGAGATGACCGTCTGCGTTTCTTTATTGGCGACGTACGTGATCGTGACAGACTTTATCGTGCTCTGGATGGTGTCGATTATGTTGTACATGCGGCAGCAACCAAAATTGTACCAACGGCCGAGTACAACCCCTTCGAGTGTGTAAAGACCAATATTAACGGTGCCATGAATTTGATTGATGCCAGTATCGATAAGGGTGTTAAAGGCGTGGTGGCGTTATCAACAGACAAGGCCAGTAGCCCGATTAACCTTTATGGTGCCACCAAGCTGGCCTCGGACAAGCTGTTTGTGGCGGGGAATTCTTATGCCGGGGGCCATGACACAAAATTTTCTGTGGTGCGCTACGGAAATGTGATGGGGTCGCGCGGCTCTGTGATCCCGTTCTTTATGTCTATTAAGGACAAAGGCGTGTTGCCGATTACTGATCCGCGCATGACTCGCTTCATGATTTCTCTGGAGCAGGGTGTTGAGTTGGTATGGCATGCTTTTGAGGATATGGTCGGTGGGGAGATCTATGTGAAGAAAATCCCTTCCATGAAAATGACAGACCTGGCCCGGGTGGTTGCTCCAGACGCTCGCCAGGAGGTTATTGGCATCCGGCCAGGCGAAAAGCTGCATGAGCAGATGATTAGCGCTGAAGATGCTTATTATACCTATGAGTATCCCGAGCATTTTAAGATTCTGCCAACCATTAATGAGTGGGCCACTTGCCCGGAAAGAATCAAAGATGGCAAGAAAGTGCCTGAAGGCTTTGTTTATGCCAGCGACAACAATAGTGAATGGATGAAGGACGCGGAACTGGAGAGCTGGATTGACGCAAACTTTGGCGAGATCGGGAAAATCTGATGATTCCGTATGGTCGCCAGGACATTTCTCAGGCTGATATCGATGCTGTTGTCGAGGTGCTGCAGTCTGACTTCTTGACTCAAGGGCCAAAGGTGCCTGAATTTGAGAGGTTAGTTGCAGCATATTGCCGTGCCAAGAGAGCGGTAGCGGTCAATAGCGCGACGTCTGCTTTGCATCTGGCTTGCCTGGCATTAGAGCTTGGCGCTGGAGATCGGCTGTGGACAACGCCGGTGACGTTCGTCGCGTCAGCGAATTGTGGTCTTTATTGCGGCGCAAGTGTGGACTTTGTAGATATCGATCCTCGCACCTATAACCTTTGCCCGAAAGCGCTGGAAGCCAAACTGAAGCTGGCTGAGGCGAAGGGAACTTTGCCTAAGGTTTTGGTTGCAGTTCATCTGTGCGGGCAGCCTTGTGACATGAAAGCAATCGGCCGCTTGGCAAAGCTGTATGGCTTTAGAGTTATCGAGGATGCTTCACACGCCATTGGTGGGAAATATGACGGTGAGCCTATTGGTAATGGTCGATACAGCGACATTACTGTTTTCAGCTTTCATCCAGTCAAAATAATTACTTCAGCTGAAGGCGGCATGGCGGTCACTAACGATGATGGTATTGCGGACCAGATGGAGCGGCTGCGGAGTCACGGCATTACTCGCGATCCGGAGAAAATGACGCATGCATCCGACGGTCCCTGGTATTACCAGCAAGTGGCGCTGGGCTTCAATTACCGGATGACGGAGTTGCAGGCGGCGCTAGGAGTCAGCCAGATGAGAAGACTGGATGAATTTGTTGCCAGGCGCCATGAGATTGCTCGTCGATATGATGATCTCCTTTCGGCGTTACCTGTGGTGACTCCCTGGCAGAATCCAGGCGACTACTCGGGTTTGCATTTGTATGTGGTGCGTTTGAAAACAGAGCAGCTTTCCAGGACCCACCGGGAGGTGTTCGAGTCGCTAAGGGAGCGGGGCATAGGCGTGAACTTGCATTATATTCCGGTCCATACGCAACCATATTACCTAGCCATGGGTTTTCAACCGGAGGATTTCCCGCAAGCCCAAAGTTACTACCGAACCGCTATCAGCTTGCCTATGTACCCAGGTCTTACTAAAGATGAGCAGGACGAAGTTATATCAGCCTTGGCTCACGCAGTGGAGCCATCGTGAGGCTTGCTGTGATTCCTGCCAGGGGAGGCAGTAAGCGGATTCCCCGGAAGAACATCAAGCTCTTCCATGGCAAGCCGATGATTGCATGGTCTATCGAGGCCGCTTTACAAAGTGGCTGCTTTGATCGGGTAATTGTCTCTACAGACGATGAGGAGATTGCGGAGGTGGCTTTGCGGTGGGGGGCGGACGTTCCCTTTTTCAGGCCGGCAGAGCTCTCTGATGATTTTACTGGTACGGCAGCAGTTATCCGGCATGCGGTAGATTGGGCTCTCCAGAACGAATCATCGTTTGAATATGCATGCTGCATTTATGCGACAGCGCCATTTATTAACCCTGAGGATCTGGCTAGGGGATTGTCAAGAATAGAGCAAGGTGACTGCAGCTATGCTTTTTCAGTGACTAGCTACGCATTCCCTATTCAAAGAGCCGTCCGCATTACAGATTCCGGTCGTGTTGCTATGTTCAATCCTGAGCTATTCAATACTCGTTCTCAGGATCTGGAAGAGGCATGGCATGATGCAGGTCAGTTCTATTGGGGCACTGTTCGGGCCTGGTTGGATGAGAAGTTAATCTTCGGTCAGGATTCTGCACCTGTGATATTGCCTCGTCATCGAGTTCAGGATATTGATACCCCTGAGGACTGGGTTCGTGCTGAGTGGTTATTAAAGGCAATGCAAGCGGAAGCGAAAGGGGCCGAAGAATGAAAGTGGCCTTTCGTGTAGACGCCTCTTTGCGCATAGGTTCTGGGCACGTAATGCGTTGTTTGACTCTCGCGGAAAGCCTCAGGCTTGAAGGCCATGAGTGCCTGTTCATATCAAGAGAGCATAAGGGACATCTTGGAGGACTCATTTCTCAGTGTGGCTTTGGGCTGCACTTATTACCCTCTGCTCCTGGGACATCGAACCATAGTGAGCGCCTGGATTTAGAAGAAGCCTATTCTGACTGGCTAGGCGTTTCGCAGTCACAAGATGCCCGCGAGACAGGTGATGTGCTGGCCACTGATGGGGTGGACTGGCTGGTCGTCGATCACTATGCCTTGGACGCCTGCTGGGAGCAGGAGGTTATCACTGCAGGGGTTGCTAAGCATATCCTTGCTATTGATGATCTGGCCAATAGAAAACACATTTCCAGGTTGCTGCTAGACCAGAATCTAGGCCGGGAAATTGATGCCTACGATTTCCTGTTGCCAGAAAATTGCACCCGTTTGATCGGGCCCAGCTATGCATTGCTGCGCGAGGAGTTTACGAACTGGAGAGAACTTAGTCTCGAGCGACGAAAAGCTCCAAAACTTAGACGAATTTTGATCTCCCTTGGCGGGGTGGATAAAGATAATGTCACAGGGCTGGTTCTTGAAGCATTAGCTGAGGGTAGTTCGCTTTCTCACAAACTCGAGCTAGACATCGTCATGGGGGGGGGCGCTCCTTACCTTGATCAAGTCCGTCAACAGGCACTTGAGCTCCCTTTCCGGGCTGAAGTCAATATCAATGTTACAAACATGGCTGAGCGGATGTGTAAGGCTGATCTTGCGATAGGGGCTGCAGGTGGTACTGCCTGGGAGCGATGTTGTCTCGGTTTGCCGACGGTACTTCTCATTTTGGCCGAAAATCAGGCTTCTGGAGCTCGAGCGCTAGAGCGATGTGGTGCAGCTTGTGTTATCGAACGTTGTGAGGGGGTAGCAAGGAATTTGCCTCAGTTGCTTAAAGATTTGTCGAAACCTGAGAATCTCGGTGCAATGGCTGAGATGTCAGCTGGTGTGACTGATGGTTTTGGCACATCTCGGGTTGTAAAGTGCATGTCAAGAATTTCGGGAGAAAGTCATGCCTGAAATCGCTATCCGCTCTATGACAGAAGCTGATCTCAAGATGGTCCTTAGTTGGCGGAATCATCCCGAGGTGCGCCGTTATATGTATACAACGCATGAAATTAAATTAGACGAGCATCAAAAGTGGTTCGCATTGGCTAATGACAATCCTGATATTGCCCTTTTGATCTATGAAGAAGATGGTGAGCCGACTGGCTTTGTGAACTTTACGCGCTCCCGGAGCAAAAAAGTCGCTGATTGGGGCTTTTATATTGCACCGGGAGCAGCTAAGGGAACTGGCAGCAGGCTTGGGTATAGTGCACTCAGTCATGCCTTTTCCTGCCTTGGTTTACATAAGGTTTGCGGGCAAGCCCTGGGCTTCAATGAACGCTCGATCAGTTTTCATTTGTCGTTAGGCTTCATGGAAGAAGGGCGGCTAAGAGACCAGCATTTTGATGGTGCAGAATATCAGGATGTCGTCTGCTTTGGCTTGCTGGAAAAAGAGTGGTGCTCACTGTCGTATGAGTAAGAGATATGGATAAACCAAATATTGTTATTGAGGGGCGAGAAATTTCGCCATATCAACCGCCTTATATCATCGCAGAACTCTCCGCTAACCATAATGGAAAGCTGGAAACTGCTCTTCGGATTGTCGAGGAAGCTGCAAAAGCCGGTGCGGATGCTGTAAAGCTGCAAACTTATAGGCCAGACACCATTACCCTTGATTCTGAAACAGAGGATTTTAGAATCAAGGGAGGGCTTTGGGATGGACGTACTCTCTATGAGCTTTATGAAGAAGCTCATATGCCATGGGAGTGGCATAAGCCGCTTTTTGAGCATGCGGAAAAACTCGAAATTCCGATCTTTAGCTCGCCGTTCGATAATTCCGCGGTTGATTTGCTCGAAGACCTGAATGCGCCGGCCTACAAGATTGCCTCCTTTGAAGCTGTGGATATTCCTTTGATCCGCTACGTAGCGAGCACCGGCAAGCCGATGATTATTTCAACGGGCATGGCGGATGCCGAGGAAATTCAGGAAGCGATCGAGGCGGCGAGGGAGGCTGGCTGCAAACAGCTGGCCATTCTCCACTGTGTCAGCGGTTATCCTGCACCCGCGGGAGATTACAACCTTCGAACCATACCTGACATGATTGAGCGATATGGCTTGGTTACAGGGCTTTCCGATCATACTCTTGATAACACAACAGCAATAGCCAGTGTTGTTTTGGGCGCTAGTATCATCGAGAAACACTTTACTCTGGATCGTAACGGTGGCGGTCCTGACGACTCTTTCTCCCTCGAGCCTGACGAGCTTGCGGCACTCTGTAGGGACAGTAAAACAGCTTGGTCTGCTCTTGGTGCAGTCGATTATGGAAGGAAGTCTAGTGAGCAGGGGAATGCTCAGTTCCGCCGTTCACTGTATTTTGTCAAATCGCTCAAGAAGGGGGATGTGATTACGCCGGACAGCGTGCGAAGTGTACGGCCTGGTTTCGGGCTCTCGCCCAAAGATTTCGACCTTGTGGTGAACCGGAGGCTGAGCGCCGCGGTAGATTACGGTACGGCGGTAACTTGGGATCTGGTAGAGAAAGAATAAAGTGAAAGTGGGTCAAATGACAGAGGACAGTGCACAGAATCCGGCTCTAAAAATCCCTGCAATATTAGTGCTAAGTACGGGTTCTTGGTGAAAGAAGTATGAGGCTGTTCTCGCGGGTATCTTATGTGCCGGTTTTGACTCTGGCCATGCTGGTCATGATGCTCAGACCATTACTGATGGCCAGGGTTTTCGATGCCAGCGGGTTTGGGGTTTACAGTCTTGGTCTTTTAATCTCTAGCTCGTTTTGCATCTTGGGATGTATAGGTCTTTACCCAATGCTGCAGCGTTCTATGCCTATGGATATTGTCAAGGGGCGTGAGAAGGCAGCAGCAATTCTGATGATACAGTGTGGTCTCCTGGCGCTGCTCTGCCTGCTGCTGGGCTTACTGATTCCCTTTGCAGGTATTCGCGTTGTTGATTTGAGTGACCGCGGGTTTGCCGTGAGTCTGCTGCACGGCTTTTCCCAACAACTGTTTCTGGTGGCTACAGTAGAAAGTCGTAGCCGCGGTGAGCCATTACGATTTGCAATACAGAACCTGCTTCGAGCGCTGGTTATTTTCGGGGCAGGGTGGTTGGTCGCAATTCAGTACCAGTCAGTAACGTTGACGCTACTTGCAGAGGCCGTTATCGCTCTGGTAATGGCTGCCGGGATAATTCACCATGCCGTGAGTAGGAGTCGGCTCCAAATCGCCATACTATGCCGACTAGCTATAAAGAGGCTTGGCAGGCTTCCCTGGAAAAGCGCTATCGCTCTTCTTGGTGGGGCGCTGGTGGGCTTTGTTCTGACTAACGCGGATCGTTGGATTGCTGCATCCCTATTTCCCCATGCGATGTTTGCTGTTTATGCATTTGCATGGATTATCCTGGCAGTATCTCAATCTATACAGGCTATTATTAGTTCATCGTTGTTTCCTGCAATGGCAAGGGATTACGCCAGCAACGGTGTCAGGTCCAGCTTTCGGATGGCAAGTATGTGGGGGCTGGGTCTGATTTTGATTGGATTGGTTGGTCTGTGGCCAGCAACTGTGGTAACGATCTGGGCTATTCGGGAGTGGTTTGCGGGATACGTGTCTGCAAACCCCATTATTCCTTTATTCTATCTGCTGGCGATTATAAGAGTGTCAGATTTCTGGACTGGGTTTCTGATTGTTGCGGGTAGGGAAAGGGCGGTTATGAATATCAATATCTTTGTCGCAATTGCTGGCCTATTGTTGTTGGTTGGCTACTCCATGCATCAGACAGGAGCCTCGGTTGGGCTCTTGGAGCTGGCTGGTTTTGCCTGTCTCTTGTCTTTCCTGAGACAAATAATCATCGTGATTTACTCCTTTGGCGCGGCACGATGACTTGCGACATGAGAATTTCTTATATGTCTGGCATATTTTCTCGCCTTTGAAAGCAGCAGGTTTAATATGAGAGTAGGTTTTGCCAATATTTTTTCTTTTCGGCCCCATGTGGAGCATCTTTATTATTTATCTGAGTTGTTCAGACAAGCAGGACATGAGGTGTTCTTCCTGACCTGTGATGCTGCGGTGTCCAACTGCTATGCACGTGAAATTAAAGGTTCCAGCAGACTGAAAGAGTGCAGTAAGTGCATGGTCGGCGGAGTACGATCCTTCACAGGGCATAATGTGACGCCTGTTAAGGATCAGGACAGTGATATCTCTGACGCTGTACTGGAAAAATTGGTGCTGTCCAGCTCTTGTACCGCGACTCGTACTGAATCTGAGGCTGAGTGGAGTGACCCGGAAGTGGTTGCTATTCGGGAAACCCTGAAAGGCCCGACAGCATCGGTATACGAGAGCGCTCGACACTGGATTAAGGATAACAATTTAGAGGCAGTAATTTGTTTCAATGGCAGAATGGACCTCACCCGTGGCGTCACCTATGCCTGTGAGAGTATTGGTATTCCTTTCGTTACCCATGAAAGAACCTGGTTTGGTGACGGCATTCAATTGATACCTAATGCTAATTGCCTGTCTCTCAAGGGGCTAGGTGATCTGGTATCAGAGTTTGATGATAAGCCATTGCTTGCCCATCAGGCCAGGTATGCTGGAAAGCTAATTGGTGAACGTTTCCTGCAGCGGAATTCACTAGAGTGGCGTGTGTATAACAGGAACCCGGAGCCCGCTCCCTGGCCGGTTAAGGCTGATGGTAAACGGATACTTGTTGTGCCAAGCAGCAAGAACGAATTCGCTGGCCATGACGAGTGGATGACGACCTGGAGGGATAATACTCAGGCGCTGGATGATTTTTTTGACGTATTTAATATCCGGCCGGAGCAAGTGGTACTTCGTTGTCATCCTAACTGGGCTGAGAATATTGGTAAGGCACAAGGGAACCGGTCTCTTGAGTTGTACCGTAACTGGGCTAAGAAGCGCGGTATTTACCTTATTAGTAGTGAAGAGAAGGCAAGCACTTACGATCTTATCCAGCAGGCAGATACCGTGATTCTTAATGGTGGCAGTTCTTCTGTTGAAGCCGGTGCCTGCGGGAAACAGGTGGTTTGTCTTGGGCCTTCAACGTATCAAGAGGCCGGATTCGTGCAGGTATTCAAGTCCCGTCATGAGATGGAAGACCGCGGGCTTGTTGAGCTGGATCCTGCTCTCATCCGCCGTAAGACTCTACGGTTTCTTTATGTGCGCTCACATCGTTTTCCTCAGTTTGTTGATTATGTAAAAGCGATTGAGACGACGCGCTATCGTTATTGTGAGGGAGCAGAGGTAAACCGGATTATTACGATGCTGAATACGGGGCGTATCTCCGCAGATGACCCTGACTTTGCTGATAGTGAGCAGGATGAAAAGGCTATTCTGGATCTCCTTGAGAGTTCTGATTGGGGAGCCTTGGCCGATTATTGTTTTCCGGACAAAGAGTTGCCGGAAATTAATATTCAGCGGCGTTTTGCGTTCCGCTGGGTAGACAGCGTTAGAGCCTGGTTTGCCAGAGGAGACAGAGGGTGAAGAATAATCCTGTGCCCAAAATTTCCATCGTCACCCCTTCATACAATGCGGAGGGTCTGATCGGTAGTACTATCGAATCGGTCATTCGTCAAGGATTTTCTGATTGGGAGATGCTGGTTGTCGATGATTGCTCCAGCGACGGCACCCGTGAGGTTGTCTCGGAGTGGTCAGAGAAAGATAGCCGTATCCGCCTGATTTCTCTCCCGGAGAATTTCGGGGGGCCTGCAGGTCCACGTAACGTTGGGGTTAGAGAAGCCAAAGGTCAGTATGTGGCTTTTCTTGATGCAGATGATATCTGGCACCCAAACAAGCTGGCTCTGCAGCTTCAGCTGATCGAAAAGCATGGGGCTGATTTCGTGTGTTCGGAAATGATTGATTTCATTGATGATGAGGAAATAATCTTCCCTGATTTTTTTGAAAGTGATTTTAGTGAAGTCAATTTTTTACAGCAGTCTATCAGGAACAGAATTCCTACTTCTAGTGTGCTCGCAAGTCGAGATTTGTTACTCAGAAAACCTTTCGAGGAAAGTATTCGATACCGTGCAGTAGAAGACAACCACTGTTGGCTGCGGATTTTGGATAGTGGCATTCCTTGCCTGAAGTTGAAGTTGCCGCTACTCAATTACCGCAAGGTTGAGGGGCAGATTTCCGGCTCCAAGGTTGAAATGGCCAAGAAGGTATTCATGATGCACCGTGAGTATCCAGGACGTAGCATTCTGGCTGCGATGTTGATGACAGGCACTCACGTGCTGGGTGCGTTGTATGTCAGAATTTTGAAAAAAGGGATGTGAAATGCGTGTTTTGGTAACTGGTGGTGCGGGGTTTCTTGGTTCCCATCTTTGTGAGCGTCTTCTCAGCGATGGTCACGAAGTTCTTTGCGTCGATAATTTTTTCACGGGAAGAAAGAGCAATGTTCGCCACCTGATGAATAACCCTGATTTTGAGCTGTTGCGCCATGATGTGACAGAACCATTAAGGGTTGAGGTTGACCAGATTTATAACCTCGCTTGTCCGGCTTCCCCGGTTCATTATCAGTACGACCCCATTCACACCATGAAGACGAGTGTCCTTGGAGCCATGAATATGCTCGGGCTGGCCAAACGCCTTGGTGTCCAGATCTTCCAGGCCTCGACCAGTGAAGTATATGGAGACCCAGAGGTTCATCCCCAGCCTGAGGGCTATTGGGGCAAGGTCAATCCGATCGGAATTCGTTCCTGTTATGATGAGGGTAAGCGCTGCGCTGAAACTCTGTTTTTTGACTATCATCGGCAGCATGATATTTCGATTAAGGTGGCGCGTATCTTTAATACCTATGGCCCGAGAATGAATCCGGACGATGGGAGGGTGGTGAGTAATTTCATTGTTCAGGCTCTGCAAGGCGAAGATATTACCGTTTACGGAGAGGGGCAGCAGACTCGAAGCTTCTGCTATGTGGACGATCTTATTGATGGCTTTGTATGTCTCATGAATAGTGATTCTGATGTGACAGGGCCAGTAAATCTTGGTAATCCAGGTGAGTTTACGGTTCGTGAGCTGGCGGAGCATGTTATTGATTTGACCGGGTCACCCTCTAAATTGGTGTTTAAACCACTGCCGCAAGATGATCCTCGTCAGCGTAAACCTGATATCTCCAAGGCAAAATCTTTGCTGAACTGGCAGCCCGAGGTAAAACTGGACGAAGGTTTGAAGCGCACCATCGCTTATTTCGAAAAGCTTTTGACCGCAGTGTAGGCTTCTGCGATTGCAGGCTCCGGCAGCACTTGCCGGACGCCCTGTTACCGGCTTTGATCTGCTTGTTACATCGCACCAAAGCCGGTCGCTACGGTTTTCAGGGTTCGCATAATGACCAGAAAATCCAGCCCTGGTGACAAGTTCTTGATGTAGTAAAAGTCGTGCTCGACCTTCTCCCGGGTTTCATCCGTATCTGTTGCATAACCCTGATTTACTTGTGCCCACCCTGTAATCCCGGGTCTCACGATGTGTCTGTAGCTGTAGTAGGGCACTTCAGATTCGAATTTTTCCACAAAGCCGGGCTGCTCTGGACGAGGGCCGATCAGGCTCATGTCACCCAGCAACACGTTCAGGAATTGGGGTAACTCATCAATCCGGAATTTGCGTATAAATGCTCCCAGGCGGGTGATCCGGTGTGCATCCTGATCAGCGAATTGCGGGGCGTCTCCTGGGTTTTCTGAGGGTTTCATGGACCGAAACTTGTACATCTTAAAAACTTTGTTCCCTTTGCCAATACGTTGTTGAACAAAGATTGCACTGCCGGGAGAGTCAATACGAATCAGTATTGCCATTATCAGGCATAGCGGGAGCAGTAGGGGGGCAGCAGCTACTGTCAGAAGAATGTCCATTGCCCGCTTTGCCGTCAGGTAAACAGGCGATGGCTGTAGGCTGGCCAAGTCCGTGCTCTGCAGTGTGGCTAAATTGACTTTTCCTCTGATAGCTTCTTCTATCTGCCGGGCAGGAAGGACCGGAATGCCAGCGATGTTGCAATGGCTGACAAAACGTATCCATTCATCTTCGAGGTCCTGATCCATGTCAACGACGATTCCGTCATAACGAATTCCTGCAAGATCAGGAGACGGCAAGAGGCGGAATTCGACATTGCGGGTATCGGGTATTGCTTGCTGATCTTCAGAAGGGATGACTGCCAGCTTGAGCCTTCGGAAGCGCCGGCTGATTGCGATTGAAGCGCATTGCAGTGCGACAAGCAGCGATAGCCCAACCAATAATGAAGTGCGAGCATAGCCTAGGCGCAGTAGTAACACTGCGGTGACCATGATGGCGCCCGATATTGCGGTGGTTGCCAGGGTGTACGAGTAAGCTTTCCCGCCAGTAAATTTCCCAATGTTCTGACTGAGGATAACGGATAGAAGGTAAGTGAGCAGCAGCCATAACAGTGTGTAAGCTTGGTTCTCATCTTCTACCCATCTTTGGTAGCTCAGAAATTGCGCTCCAGCAGTCAGGCTGAGTATTGCAATCATATGCCCCAGAAAGGGGTTAAGGAGGACCCTTTCATACCAGCGATTGTGTCTGGAGGGTGAGGGGTTGACTGAGTCCTGTTGCATTACAGCACCGATCCTTGCTGGGTAGTGATCCGCTTCGGTTTGCACCGGAAAAGAGGGGGAGATTCTACCATGGTTATAGGTAACCACAATTTGGAGTCTGTTCCAGACGACGCTTTTGTGGGGGGTGTTGTTTGTAGAGTGGTTCGCTTGAGTTTGCGGGCTCAGGCGACCAATCATTGGACAAAGAAAAAGGGCCTATCCGATGGGTAGGCCCTTTTCTATTTGGCTCCGCCTGCTGGGCTCGAACCAGGTGAATTCACTGAATTCACCAATGATTAACCGGCGGCCGCAGGGCGCCCAATCATTGGGGCAAAGAAAAAGGGCTTACCCGATGGATAAGCCCTTCTCTTATTTGGCTCCGCCTGCTGGGCTCGAACTAGGTGAATTCGCTGAATTCACCAATGATTAACCGTCGACCGCAGGGCGACCCATCATTGGGACAAAGAAAAAGGGCTTACCCGATGGATAAGCCCTTTTCTTATTTGGCTCCGCCTGCTGGGCTCGAACCAGCGACCCAATGATTAACAGTCATTTGCTCTACCAACTGAGCTAAGGCGGAATGTCTTGAGGCGCGTATATTAGTGACGCCTCCCGGGGTCGTCAACACCCCGGGGGTGCGTTTGTTGCTTATTTAGCCAATGCCTGCTCAATCCGGCGGATGGCTTCTTTCAGTGTGTCCATGCCGACGGCGAAAGACAGGCGCATGCAGCCGGGTGCGCCGAAGGCGGAACCGGGTACCAGCGCCACTTCCGCGGTTTCCAGCAGCAGGGTGGCCAGGTCGGTGTCGGATTCCACGCCATCCATGTTGGCAATGGCTTCGGAGAAGTCCGGGAAGGCATAGAAAGTGCCGTCACCCTGGGCGCATTTCACGCCCGGCAGGGCATCCAGCGCGGCGGTGAGGTAGTCGTGACGTTCCTTGAACGCCTTGACCATCTCGTCCACGCAACCCTGGTCGCCGGCCAGTGCGGCTTCCGCCGCTGCCTGGCTGATGGAGGCCGGGTTGGAGGTGGACTGGGATTGCACCTTCTTCATGGCCGCAATCAGCTTCTGCGGGCCTGCGGCATAGCCGATGCGCCAGCCAGTCATGGAGTAGGCCTTGGAGACACCATTCATGACCACGGTGCGGTCGTACAGCTCCGGGGTGGCATTGACGATGTTGATGAACGGCTTGCCGGTCCACAGGATGTGCTCGTACATGTCGTCGGTGGCGACGATGATGTTCGGGTGCTTCTTCAGCACCTCGCCCAGGGCGGCCAGTTCTTCCAGGGAATAGGCCATGCCGGAGGGGTTGGAGGGGCTGTTGATCACGAACAGGCGGGTTTTGGGCGTGATCGCCGCTTCCAGCTGTTCCGGGGTGATCTTGAAGCGGCTGTTTACGTCCGTTTCGAGGATCTTCGGTACGCCGCCGGCTACCAGCACCATATCCGGGTAGCTCACCCAATAGGGGGCCGGGATAATGGCTTCATCGCCGTCGTTCAGCAGGGCCAGGGCCATGTTGAAGAAAGACTGTTTGCCGCCGCTGGACACCAGAATCTGGTTGGGCTCGTAGTCCAGGCTGTTGTCGCGCTTGAACTTGTCGATGATGGCCTTTTTCAGGCCGGGAGTGCCGTCTACCGGGGTATACTTGGTCTTGCCGGCGTTGATCGCTTCAATGGCGGCTTGTTTGATATGATCCGGGGTATCGAAATCCGGCTCACCAGCACCCAGCCCAATAATGTCTTTTCCCTGTGCACGAAGTTCACCGGCTTTGGCGGTGATGGCCAGGGTAGGGGACGGCTTGATGCGTTGTACGCGGTCGGAAAGGCTGATATCGGACATGCACTCCTCATTCGTCTAAAGAGTCGTATTGGCTGCGCTTTTGGCGCAGAACGCCTGTGGCTTGTAAGCGCAGAAAGGGGCGTGCATTTTAGCGGGTCAGGGCTGAAATGTCCCGTATTTCCTGTGAGGCAGGTGAGGGTGGGGGGCTCAACCAGAGCCGGTTTGTTGGGCTCGAGCTCTCTACAAAGCCGCTGTAGGAGTTCCCTTCCAGGGGACGAATCTGAGCTTTAGCGAGGAAAGGTCAATACCGGCCGGAAACTCTGCCATCATCCAAACCCTTCGTGCTATGGGCGTTTCGCGCTGCGCGCGGTTCGTCCCTCAAGGGGAATTATTCGCTACGCTCACCCTTCGGGCCGCACGGAGCTACGTGCGTTACTCCGCTACGCTCCGTTCCTATAGGGGAGGATCGGCCCCGATTTGTTCAGCAAGCTGAATCTTCCATAGGGAAATCCGGTGTTTCTGGTGGTGGTGTTCCGCCGCGCATTCACGCCGGCTCTGCTACACTAGGTGCCGATTTTTAAACCATGATTTTGCTGCCTTCCTGGCTCGGGAGGCGGCCATCAGGATATTTCCATGTCCGACAGCCTTTTCAAGCTTCACTCCGACTACCAGCCCGCCGGCGACCAGCCCCAGGCTATCGCCCAGTTGATCGAAGGGATCGACGATGGTCTGGGCCACCAGACCCTGCTCGGGGTGACCGGGTCCGGCAAGACCTTCACCATGGCCAATGTGATCCAGCAGACCGGGCGGCCCACCATCATCATGGCGCCCAACAAGACGCTGGCGGCGCAGCTATACGGGGAGTTCAAGGAGTTCTTCCCGGAAAATGCGGTGGAGTACTTCGTTTCCTACTACGACTACTACCAGCCGGAAGCCTATGTGCCGAGCTCCGACACCTTTATCGAGAAGGATGCCTCGGTAAACGAGCAGATCGAGCAGATGCGGTTGTCTGCCACCAAGGCCATTCTGGAGCGGCCGGACACCATCATCGTGGCCACGGTGTCTGCCATCTACGGTCTGGGTGACCCGGCCAGCTACCACGCCATGGTGCTGCACCTGGTGCGCGGTGACCGCATTGACCAGCGCGAACTGCTGCGCCGGCTGGCGGAGCTGCAGTACACCCGCAACGAGATGGATTTCCGCCGGGCCACTTACCGGGTGCGCGGGGATGTGATCGATATTTTTCCGGCGGAAGAGGAAAAAGAAGCGGTTCGCATCGAATTGTTCGATGACGAGGTGGAAACCATCAGCATTTTCGACCCGCTGACCGGTGAGGTGATCAAGCGGGTAGGGCGGATTACCGTCTACCCCAAGAGCCATTATGTGACCCCGCGGGAAACCGTGCTCAAGGCCATTGAGATGATCAAGGAGGAGCTCACCGAACGGCTGGCGGAGCTCAAGGAACAGAACAAGCTGGTGGAAGCCCAGCGGCTGGAGCAGCGCACCCGTTTCGACATCGAGATGCTGCAGGAGCTGGGTTACTGCAACGGGGTGGAGAACTATTCCCGGCTGTTTTCCGGCCGGGCCCCCGGCGAGGCGCCGCCGACCCTGTTTGATTACCTGCCAGAGAATGCCCTGCTGATCGCCGATGAGTCCCACGTGACCATTCCCCAGCTGGGTGCCATGTACAAGGGCGACCGTTCGCGCAAGGAAACCCTGGTGAGCTTCGGCTTCCGGCTGCCCTCGGCCATGGATAACCGGCCCCTCAAGTTCGAGGAATGGGAGCGGCTGGCCCCCCAGATGGTGTTTGTCTCCGCCACGCCCGGCCCTTACGAGGAAAAATACGCCGGCCAGGTGGTGGAGCAGGTGGTGCGTCCCACCGGTCTGGTGGATCCGCAGATCGAAATCCGTCCAGCCATTACCCAGGTGGATGACCTGCTGGGCGAGGCCAAGGAAGCCATCGCCAAGGAGCAGCGGGTGCTGGTCACCACGCTCACCAAGCGAATGGCCGAGGATCTGACCGAGTACCTGAACGAGCACGGCATCAAGGTGCGCTATCTGCACTCGGACATCGACACCGTGGAGCGGGTGGAGATCATCCGCGACTTGAGGCTGGGCAAGTTTGACGTGCTGGTGGGCATCAACCTGCTGCGTGAGGGGCTGGATATGCCGGAAGTGGCCCTGGTGGCCATTCTGGATGCGGACAAGGAAGGCTTCCTGCGTTCGGACCGCTCCCTGATCCAGACCATCGGCCGCGCGGCGCGGAACGTGGATGGCCGTGCCATTCTCTATGCGGACAAGATGACCGGCTCCATGGAGCGGGCCATCGACGAGACCAACCGTCGTCGCGAGAAGCAGGAGGCCTTCAACAAGGAGCACGGCATCACGCCGCAGAAGCTCAACAAGAAGGTCCGCGACATCATGGACGACAGCGGCGGTAGCCGTTTCGACCGCAAATACAAGGGCGACAAGGGCAAGAAGGTGGCCGAGTCAGCCTCGAAATACGAAGCCATGTCCCCGGCGGAAGTGGCCCGCGAAATCAAGGCCCTGGAAAACAAGATGATGGAGCACGCCAAGAACCTGGAATTCGAGGACGCGGCGGCGACCCGGGACAGGATTCACCAGCTTCGCGAGCTTGGATTCATGCGCTAGACCTGGCTACAACGCCGCTGTAGGAGCCCATGCTTGCATGGCGAACCTCGCGAAGCGAGGAAATCGCCCGCAGTGCCTGCCCCGGGCTTGATCCGGGGGCGATCAGGTGTATCGGCGCTCTGCAGGTCTTTCTGATAAGAGTGGGAGCAAATCTAACCGCCGTTTCCTCGCCGGGGCTCGGTTCGCCATGCAAGCATGGGCTCCTACAGGGGGGCTTGATCCGTTGTTTGCGGCGCCAGCTCTTCCACCCAGATCAGCGTCCCCGCGATCACCGCCACCGGCATGATGAACAGGTTCACCAGCGGCAGCATGGTCAGGCCCATGACCACGGCGCCGAAGGTGAGTACCAGCCAGCGTTTGCTTTTCAGGCGCTCCAGCATTACCTCGAAGGGCACCTGGCGGTTATCGGCGCCGAAGTCGATGTACTGCATGGCCAGCAGCCAGCCGGACCACAGGAACCAGATGGCCGAGGCGAACACGTTCACCACCGGGATGAAGTAGACCACCAGCACCACAAACAGAATCAGCACTGCCCGCCACAGCCAGTACCAGGTCTTGCGCAGTTCGCGCTTGAAAGTACGCAGGATCATGGCCGGGATGGATTCGTCGGGCATGGGGTGGCCGGTGGTCTGGATATCCACCTTCTCCGCCAGAAAGCCCATGAAGGGGGCGGCGATCAACTGCACGCCGATGGAGAAGACGCTGGCAAACAGTGCCAGCAGCAGGACCCAGACCAGCAGAATGGCGGCGTCGACCAGGAAATGCAGGGCCCCGTTGAGGAAGCTCAATGAGCCGGTCAGTGCCCAGTCCGCTGTGGCCGCAGCGATCCAGCCAGCGATCCAGCTGCCGCTGAGCCAGTAGAGGCCGCCGAACACCAGGATGTTGAAGATCAGAGGAATGATCACATAGGTTCGCAGCTCACGGCTTTTCGCCAGGGTGATACTGCGTTTGAGGTAGCTGATGGCATCGGCAACTTGAGACACGGCAAATCCTTGGCTGTGAGAAAGCAGCTACAAGCTACAAGCAGAAAGTGAAAAGGGAAAGCCCCTGCCGGCAAGTCTCATCCTCCGCTTTGCCGATGGGGCGCAGGTAGCTCCCCTTTCCGGGGCGCCGACCCGGTTGGAGCCTTGCTCGCAAGGCGAGGGTCGGGGAGGCCCCGTTTCCAGGCCACCGACCTAAAGTTGGAGCTTTGCTCGCAAGGCGAACGCCACGACCAGGACTCCTTCGCCTTGCAAGCAAGGCTCCAACGGTGGCTTTGGTGGAAGGGGCTGGCAGCCCGTGTGACCTGATCCGGGCTTTTGCACTTGTTTTCAATTCGCCCCCCGACTTTGCAGGAGCCCATGCTTGCATGGCGAACCGCCCGGCGACGGCATGATCGCCATGTAACCAGAGCGCCCGGAGGGGCTCGGCATTCTTGGCCTTATTGTAAACAGGGCGTTGCGGCTGATGAATTCAGTCCGGGTTGTCGCTAGACTTACCCCTTTTAATGCCCACGGTGCGCCGTAATCGCTTCAGGGGGCGGCGAAAATCCTTGTTTTCGCCCAATTTTTGGCCTGTTGGCCCGAGTTTAAGCAGACACTATGCGACTGAAATCCATAAAACTGGCCGGGTTCAAATCCTTTGTGGACCCTACCACCACCAATTTCCCGGAGAATCTCACCGCCGTGGTGGGGCCCAACGGGTGTGGGAAGTCCAATATCATTGATGCGGTTCGCTGGGTGATGGGGGAATCCTCCGCCAAACACCTGCGTGGCGAATCCATGGCCGACGTGATCTTCAACGGCTCCAATGCCCGCAAGCCCGTGGCCCAGGCTTCCATCGAGCTAATCTTCGATAACTCCGACGCCACGGTGACCGGTGAATACGGCAAGTTCAACGAGATCTCGGTGAAGCGGCAGGTGACCCGGGACGGCCAGTCCAACTATTTCCTCAATGGCACCAAGTGCCGCCGCAAGGATATTGCCGACATCTTCCTGGGCACCGGTCTGGGCCCGCGCAGCTACGCCATCATCGAGCAGGGCATGATTTCCCGGCTGATCGAGGCCAAGCCGGAAGAGCTGCGGGTTTACATCGAGGAAGCGGCGGGGATCTCCAAGTACAAGGCCCGCCGCCGCGAGACCGAGAACCGCATCCGCCGCACCCGGGAAAACCTGGAGCGTCTCACCGATATCCGTGACGAGCTGGAGCGTCAGCTGGAACGCCTCAGCCGCCAGGCCAGCGCCGCGGAAAAGTACAAGCAATACAAGGAAGAGGAGCGCCTCAAGGGTGCCCAGCTCAAGGCCCTGCGCTGGAAAGGCCTGGATAGTCAGGTCAAGCAGCTCGACTTCGTGATCGGCGAGCTGGATGTGTCCATGGAAGCCAAGGTGGCCGAGCAGCGTCACGTGGATGCGGAGGTGGAGCGCCTGCGCGAGAAGCACCACGAGGTGCAGGAACATTTCAATCAGGTGCAGCAGCACTTTTACGCCCTAGGCGCGGAAGTGGCCCGTCTGGAGCAGAGCATTCAGCACCAGCGCGAACGCAAGCAGCAGCTCTATGAAGAGCTGGACCAGATCAAGGCCAGCTGGCAGGAATCCGATGAGCATCTGCGCATGGACAGCGAGAAAGTGGCGGAGCTGGATGCCATCCTCGCCGAGCGTGAGCCAGAGCTGGAGCTGATCAGCGAGCAGCAGGAAGCCTCCGCTGAAGCCCTGGCCCTGGCGGAAGAAGCCATGCAGAACTGGCAGCAGGAGTGGGAGGAGTTCAACGGCAAGTCCGGGGAATCCCGCCGCCAGGCGGAAGTGGAGCAGTCCCGGATTCAGCACCTGGAGAAATCCCAGGACCGCCTGAAAGAGCGTATTGAGCGCCTCAGAAAAGAACAGGAATCCCTGGATTCCGGCCCGCTGGCCCAGGAAATGCGTCAGCTGGAAGAGCAGGTGGAACAGTATCGTGGCCAGTCGGAAGAAAACGAACTGCGCAGCGAATCCCTGCAGGAAGACATCAACCGCATGCGCCGGGAAAACGGCGACCGGGGCCGGCAACTGGACGAAGCCCGCGAGAAGCTGCAGACCCTGAAGGGTCGCCGCACCTCGCTGGAGGCCCTGCAGAAGGCGGCCATGGGCGACGATGGCGCTGTGAGCGACTGGCTCAACCGCCACGAACTGGATGCAGAGCCGCGCCTGGCGGACCAGGTGCAGGTGGATGAGGGCTGGGAAAAGGCCCTGGAAGCGGTGCTGGGCGACAGCATTCAGGCGGTGGCCATCAGCGGGTTCGACCAGGTCAGCGACTGGCTGGGGGACCTTTCCCATGGCCGTCTGGCCCTGTTCAGCCCGGCTTCGGTGAAAGGCTCAGGCAGCAAGGGCAAACTGCTTCGTGATCACGTCCAGGGCCAGGTGCCGGAAGGCCTGCTGGCTGGCGTTTACGTGGCCGATGACCTGAACGGGGCGCTAGCCCTGCGTGGCCAACTGGACGCCCACGAATCCGTGGTCACCCGTGACGGGATCTGTCTCGGCCCGGACTGGCTGAAAGTGGCCAAAGAGGAAGATCAGGAAGCGGGCATTCTCGAGCGCCGTCGGGAGCTGGAGCAACTGGAGGGTGAGATCGAGACCCTGCAGGGCACCGTGGACGACCTGAAAGAACAACTGGAAAGCACCCGGGAGCAGATCGGCGAGCTGGAGGAAGAGCGCGAAGAGGTTCAGCGTCAGGCCAGCCGTATCAACCGGGAGCTGGGCGAGATCAATGCCCAGGTCAGCGCCCGTCAGGTGCGCCTGGAGCAGATCACCATGCGCCGCGAGCGTCTGGGCCGCGAACTGGAAGAAACCAACGATCAGCACGCCCAGGAACAGGAACAGATGAAAGAGGCCCGGGCGGTGCTGGCGGAATCGCTGGACGCCATGGAGGCCGACAGCGGCCAGCGCGAAGCGCTGCTGTCCCGTCGCGACGAGCTGCGGCTGCGTCTTGATGAGGCCCGTCAGAAGGCCCGCCATGACCGAGACCAGTCCCACCATCTGGCCATGGAAGTGCAGGGCGCCCGTACCCAGGCAGATTCCCTGCGCCAGAATCTGAGCCGTCTGGAATCCCAGGTGCAGGCCCTGGCCGAACGCAAGGCGCTGCTGGAAGAGCAGACCAATGAGGGGGACGAGCCGGGCACCGAGCTGCAGATGCAGCTGGAAGAAAAGCTGGAAGTACGCCTGGAAGCGGAGCACAAGCTCACCGAGGCCCGCCGCGAACTGGAAGCGGTGGATCACGAGATGCGTAACCTGGAAGGCCAGCGCGGCCAGTTCGAGCGCCAGGCCCAGGAAATCCGCAGCACCATGGACCAGAAGCGGATGCAGTGGCAGGACCTGACCACCCGCCGGCAGACCGTGGCCGAGCAGCTGGGTGAGCACAACTTCGACCTGGACACCGTGCTGGAAAACCTGCCCGAGGACGCCAACGAGCAGGAATGGGCCCGGGAAATGGACATGATCGGCCAGCGGATTTCACGGCTGGGGCAGATCAACCTGGCGGCCATCGACGAATACCAGCAGCAGTCCGAGCGCAAGAACTACCTGGACAGCCAGAACGGCGATCTGGAAGACGCGCTCAACACTCTGGAAAACGCCATTCGCAAGATCGACCGGGAAACCCGGGCGCGCTTCAAGGAATACTTCGACCGCATCAACCGCGGCCTGCAGGAACTGTTCCCCAAGGTGTTCGGTGGCGGTCACGCCTACCTGGAGCTCACCGGCGACGACCTGCTGGATACCGGTGTGACGATCATGGCGCGGCCCCCGGGCAAACGGAACAGCACCATTCACCTGTTGTCAGGGGGGGAGAAGGCACTGACTGCGTTGTCCCTGGTATTCAGTATCTTCCAGCTCAACCCGGCGCCATTCTGTCTGCTCGATGAGGTGGACGCGCCGCTGGACGATGCGAACGTGGGGCGTTTCTGTAACCTGGTGTCGGAAATGTCCGCAAAAGTACAATTCATCTACATTACTCATAACAAGATTGCGATGGAGATGGCTGCTACCCTGATGGGGGTCACCATGCATGAGCCTGGTGTGTCCCGTCTGGTGTCGGTCGATGTGGAAGAAGCTGCCGAAATGGCGGCCATGTAAGGCAATCCGGTGCTGTCCGTAATGGTGGCACTTCAGCGCAAGCAAGGAAGATGAGGCAATGGGCCTGAATCTGGAAACACTGATTGGCATTCTGGTTATTCTGATCCTGTTGATCCTGGCCGACGGCGTTCGCCGCATGATCAGGGAACGGCAGGGCAGATTGCGTATGCGTATTGACCCACGTTATCGGGATGCCCAGGAAGAAGACGCCGAGAAGGACGACTATAACCCGGAGCTGATCGGCACTGCCCGGGTGGTACGCCGGGCCATGGAAATGGAATCCCGGCAGTCGGAGGATGCTCCGCCCACCATGATGGAGCCGGATGAAGAGGTGAATCCGCCCGCCACCGCTGAGCAGCAAAGTCTGTTTGACGGCGACCGGGAGCCTGAGCCGGCACCGGCGGATCAGGCCCCGGCCCCGCAATACTGCGAACCGGAGCGACAGCCGGAGCCTCCCCGTGAACCGGCCAAACCGGCGGTGGAGTCGCGACCGGTGGAAACGAAAGTGGTGGAACAGAAACCGGAAAGAAAGCCGGAGAGAAAACCGGAACGTCACCGCGAACCCCAGCCGGTGCTGGAAGTGATCGTGGTTCACCTGATTGCCCAGCGTGGTGCGCCGTTTGCCGGTAACGACCTGCTGCGACTGTTGCTGGAATCCGGTTTGCGCTATGGGCAGATGAACATCTTCCATCGCCATGTGAGCCTGGACGGCCGTGACGAGTTGCAGTTCTCCATGGCCAATGCGGTGGAGCCGGGCACCTTCGACCTGGACACCATGGAAGATAAGACCTTTGCCGGTGTGACCTTTTTCCTGAAACTGCCCGGGCCGACGGATGCCCTGGGGGCGCTGGACAAGATGCTGTCCATCTGCCGCCGTCTGGCCAGCGAGTTGGAGGGCGACCTGAAGGACGAACAGCACAGCGTACTGACGCCGCAGACCATGGAACACCTGCGTCAGCGGGTGCAGGAATTCGAGCGCCGTCAGCGGGTGCCTAGTGCGTAAAAAGCAGCTACTCGCTTCGAGCTGCTAGCTGCGAGGAAAGCCGCATCGTTGCGGGCTGGAGCGTAGGGTGCACTGAGCCTAAGCGAACTGCACCATGTGTAGGCCTAACGGTGCAGTTCGCTTAGGCTCAGTGCACCCTACGTTTATTACGGCACCGTAGGAGCGCCGCTTGAGGCGCGAAAGGTGGAAAGAAGACACACCGCACAGCGCCGGTTCGCGCCTGCAAGCAGCCTCCTAAAAAGACAAGACACAGGAATACTCCGTCCCGTGAGCCAGCCTTCCCAAGACATCCTCCAGAAAGCCCAATCCCTGCGCGACCAGCTCAACGACTGGTCCTATCGCTATTACGTGCTGGATGATCCGGCGGTGCCGGATGCGGAGTACGACCGCATTTATCGTGAATTGCAGGCGCTGGAAGAAGAGCATCCATCGCTGGTTTCCCCGGATTCCCCCACTCAGCGGGTGGGGGATGTGCCGCTGGAGGCGTTTGATCAGGTGCAGCATGAAGTGCCCATGCTCAGCCTGGACAATGCCTTCGACGATGACGAATTACGTGCTTTCGACAAGCGGGTGCGTGAGCGCCTGGATGTGTCCGGTAGCGTGGACTATGTGGCCGAGCCCAAGCTGGACGGGCTGGCCATTTCCCTGTTGTACCTGGACGGGGAGTTGGTGCGGGCGGCCACCCGTGGCGATGGCCAGACCGGCGAGAACATTACCACCAATGCCCGTACCATCCGTTCGGTGCCCCTGACGTTGCGCGGCGACAAGGTGCCGACGCGGCTGGAAGTGCGTGGCGAAGTGGTGATGCCCCATGGTGGTTTTGCTGACCTGAATGCTCGCCAGGAAGCCGCCGGCCAGAAAGTCTTTGCCAACCCGCGTAATGCTGCCGCCGGCAGCCTGCGCCAATTGGATTCACGGATTACCGCAGAACGTCCCCTGGAATTTTACGCTTACTCCATGGCCCAGCTGGAGGGGGTTGCCGAGCCGGAAACCCATGCCGCCATGCTTGATGTCCTGCGCGATTGGGGCTTGCGAGTGAATCCGGAAGTGCGGGTTTGCGGCGGGGTCGAGGCCCTGCTGGACTTCTACCGGAATATTCTCGACAAACGTGATGCGCTGGACTACGACATCGACGGGGTGGTCTACAAGGTTAATCGCTTTGATTGGCAGCGGGACCTGGGCTTCGTCAGCCGGGCGCCGCGCTGGGCAATTGCCCACAAATTTCCGGCCCAGGAAGAGCTCACCGTGCTCAATGGCGTGGACTGGCAGGTGGGGCGCACCGGGGCCCTGACACCCGTGGCGCGGCTGGAGCCGGTGCAAGTGGGCGGCGTTACCGTGAGCAATGCCACCCTGCACAATATTGATGAAATTCGGCGCCTGGATATCCGCATCGGCGACACCGTGGTGGTGTACCGGGCCGGGGATGTGATTCCCAAGGTGGTGCGGGCCATCCCGGAGCGGCGACCGGGGGATGCCCGGGATATTACCCTGCCTCCCAGCTGCCCGGTGTGCGGCAGTGAGATTCTGCGTGGCGATGACCAGGTGGTGGCCCGCTGCACCGGGGGGCTGATTTGTGGCGCCCAGCAGCGTGAGGCCATCAAGCACTTTGCCTCACGCCGGGCCATGGATATTGATGGCCTGGGCGACAAGCTGGTGGATGCGCTGGTGGATCAGGAGCTGATTGCCACCGTGGCGGATCTGTACCGGCTCAAAGCAGAACAGGTGGCCGGCCTGGAACGCATGGGTGAGAAATCGGCGGATAACCTGATCGCCGCGCTGGAAGACTCCAAGACCGTGGGTCTGGGGCGTTTTCTGTTTGCCCTGGGGATCCTGCAGATCGGTGAAGAGACTGCCAAGAATCTGGCGGACTGTTTCGGCGATCTGGACGGTATCCGTCGGGCGCCATTGCTGTTGCTGCTGGCGGTCCCGGATGTGGGACTGGAAGTGGCCAAGGCGATCGGCGCCTTCTTTGCCGAGGCAGATAATGAAGCCGTGATTGACGGTTTGCTGGCTGCCGGGGTGAATCCCCAGTCCAGTGGCGAACCCTCTGCGGCCTTTGTGCACAGCCTGACCCTGGCGCATCTGCTGAAATCCGCCAAGCGGCTGGGCATGAATCTTGACGGTATCGGTGACAAGTCCCTGGAAACCCTGGGCAATCACTATCGCACCGTGGCCGAGCTGAGTGCCGGGGCCGCAGAAGGGGCTGGCGCAGAACCGAAGGGCGTGCGTTCCGGGGTGATGACGCAATTGCGCAAGGCGTTGGCGGACAATGGCTGGCAGGCTCGCTTGCAGGAAGCCGAAGCCATGGCGGTCGAGCTGGCCGCGCGGGCTCCGGCCCAGGCGGAAAGCCGTCCCCTGGAAGGGCAGACCTGGGTGCTCACCGGCACCCTGGAGCAATTCACCCGCGACCAGGCCAAACAGGGGCTGCAGCAGTTGGGCGCCAAAGTGGCGGGCTCGGTGTCGAAGAATACGTCCATGGTGGTTGCCGGTGCTGCTGCCGGTTCCAAGCTGGCCAAAGCCGAATCCCTGGGGGTTGAGGTCTGCGATGAGGCCGCGCTACTGTCCGTATTCGAACAACACGGTATTGATCCGGGAGCCTTATGAAAATCGGCCTTACCTTGCTGCTGGCGACACTGCTTCTGGGCGGCTGCGCAGGCACGCCTACCCAGACAGACAATGTCTGTGCGGTGTTTGATCAGCGGGGGGGCTGGTTCAACAACTGGTACAAGTACGCCAAGAACACGGAAAAGGAATACGGTGTACCGGTGCCGGTGCTGATGGCGACCATCTACAAGGAGTCCGGCTTTAATGCCCGGGCCAAGCCTCCCCGCACCAAGTTGCTGGGTTTTATCCCCTGGAAGCGACCTTCCTCCGCCTACGGCTATCCCCAGGCGCTGGATTCCACCTGGCAATGGTACCAGGACGCCACCGGCCGCCATGGTGTGGACCGGGATAATTTCAAGGACGCGGTGCGCTTTGTGGGTTGGTATCACTACCAGAGTCATCGAAAAAACGGTGTTGCCCGCAACGATACCTATAACCTGTACCTGAACTATTATGCCGGCCATGGCGGTTATGCCCGGGGCACCTGGAAGAACAACAAATGGATGAAAGGTGCCGCTCGCCGCACCGCCGACATGGCGAACCGCTACGCCGCCCAGATGCGCGGATGCGGGCGCTAACTGCGCCCGGTTAAATCGGAACAAGCGTTTTTGCTGTGGAAGCGTTGCTTGATTCTCAAGTGGGGCTTCCTCTTCCTGCGCAAGGGACAGGGGGGATGGGCCATTTGTCCGCGCAAACTTGGAAGCCTGTCCCTGTATTTTGGGGTGCTTGTCCTTGTAAGCTAGACGCCTGTGGCTGTTAGCTGATTCTCGGGGTGTTTTCTTGGATAACGAATCCATTGTCTACGGGTGTATCAAACATCTGCCGTTTGGCTCTATCCAGGAGCGCAAGGCGCACTGTTTTCACAACCGCCGGGCGGTCCGGCAACTTCCCCAGGCGGATGAATGGCCCTTCTTGTGCCGGGAAATGTTCTCTGTACCCGGCGACGATTTGATGGGGGGCACCTTCCAGACCCAGGTGATCCATTTTGGAATGTCCTACCGGGCGGTGGAGTATGAGTGGGAACACTGGATCGCCAAGTTCGAATCCCTGCTCAAGAACATGTACTGGGTCAATGCCGTGGTACACCTTGAAACCGAGCTGTCCGGCTTTCATACCTTCGTCTGGGACAGCGCTGAGGTCTGCCATGAGCCTTCCGAGGCGCCGTTGAGAGTGCGCTGTGAGTGGGCCCGGGAAGGGGCGATTTCGTAGGTAATTAATAGTTGATAATGAATAATTAATAACGTCGCGAGACGGGTTTTCAGGTTTTGAAACGCAGAGGCCGCGTACAGAGTTTGGACGCGGCCTCATTGCATTATGACTACGGCAATCGCTGCTCGCGCAGCTGTTAATTATTCATTATTAACTATTCATTGCCTCTTCCGCCTGTTCCTTGCCCATTACCGACACACTCTCCGTCACCTCATCAAATACGATAAAGGCCTCCTGCTGTTTTAGCTGAGTGCGGACCTGTTCCACCTTGGTGGAAGTGGCAACCTCCTGGTCACCGTAGTCGGTGCCGTCACGGGTAACGAATTCCTCGATCAGGTTGGTGAGGGTGTCCGGGGGCAGGTCTTTCCAGGGGACGATGATGGGCATAGGGCTCCATTGTGGTAACGAGATCGATCTGTAGGAGCGTCGCTGGCGGCGCGATCACCAAGCCAGGATCAAAAGCATTTCAATGCAGTGGCCACAGAGATCAACTGTTTTACCTCTGTGTGCTCTGTGGCCTCTGTAGTAAATACCTTTTCTTTCGACGTTTTATGATCGCGCCGCCAGCGACGCTCCTACATTGAAGGGGGGGGGGTTAAATCACCAGCAGCTGAATGCCGGCGCCCAGTATCACCAGCCAGGACGTCACCACACCCAGCTGACGCGCCAGGTTGGCACTGCTGCGCGGGACCAGCATGCCGTAGCTGTAGACGACCCGGCCGCCCACCAGCAGGATGCCGTAACTATGCAGGGCGGTGCTGCCGCCACCATTGATTTCCAGCAGGGCCATGAGAATCAGTGCCAGTGGAAGGTATTCAATGGTGTTGCCGTGGGCACGGATGGCCCGGCTTACGTCCTTGTGGCCGCCGTCACCCAGTGAGACTTTCTTGGCCAGGCGAAGGCGAACCACATTGGCGGCCAGGGCGATGATCAGGAAACCGCTCAGGGCGGCGTAGAGGGCGGTAATCGGCAAGCTGACTAGGGTCATGGCATCCACTCGGGTTGTTTTTTGCGTTTGCGGACAATAAACCGGGCCGGGGCCAGGGCGTCAATCATTTCCTGGTCCATGGGCAGCGGTTGAGCACAGATCATGTCGGCGATCAGCTCTGCACACAAGGGGGTACCGGTAATCCCGCGGCTGCCGTGGGCCACATTGAGATAAAGTCCCTGTGCCGGGCGATGGGGTTTGTCCGTGGCCACGGGCAAGGGGCCGCAGAGGGGAAGAAAGTCGATGCTCTGGCAGCGGAATGCCACGCGTCGGTCGACAATATCGATGCGGTCGCCCCCCAGCTCCTGCCAGAAGCCGGGGAGGTAGTGCTTCAGTTGGGCCAGGTTATCCTGGTCGTCACCGTCGGTGGCATGGTGATGATCTTCATGGAGTTTGAAAGTGGCACCGACGCAGTGCAGGCCGTCCAGGGCCGGGGTCAGGTAGCCGCCATGGCACTGGGCCTGCTGCCAGCGACGGGAGGCGTCGGTGGCTCGGCAATAGCTCACCTGGCCACGGATATGTTTGAGCGGTAACCAGCCCAGGCCGGGCAGGGACTGGCTCTGGCCGGCGGTACACAGGACTACGGCGTCGGCGCTCAGGATTTCCCCGTTGCTCAGCGTCACTCTGGCGGGGGCTCCTTCCTCCAGCGCCGTTACCCGGGCCGCCAACAGGGTAATGTCCGGGTGTCTCAGCAGATGCTGGCACCAGCGGTCCGGGCGCAGGTAACCACCCCCCTTCAGTTCCACCGCCTTGTCGCCGTAGGCCTGGAGCAGTTCCGTGGGCCAGGCACCGGTGGCCATGGCCTGTTCCAGCTTGTCTTGCTGACGCGCATCCACATAGTGCTGGATTACGCCGTTCAGGTTGCCGTCCGCTTCCTGGCCGGGAAACCCTGAGCGATGCAGCCAGCGCAGTGCATGACCATAGCTTTGCTGGTAGAAACGGTTCTGTGGGGTGAGGTGGGCACTGGGCGTGCTGTAGACCACCCCGGCCAGGTTGCCGGACGCGTGACCGGCAATACCGTCCGGATCCAAGACCGTCACCTGGCAGCCCCGCTCAGCCAGGGCCCGGGCGGTGGTGGCGCCAGCGAGCCCGGCACCGACTACCAGAACCTGTCGGGCAGGCCTCTCTGGCCGGGCAGGGTCGCCTTCAATCCGGCCAACCAGCATATGTCGTTTGTGGCCGAAGCCGTCGCGTTTTTCCATGGCAAAGCCCGCCTCCGCCAACCCGCGGCGGACAAAGCCGGCGGCAGTAAAGGTTGCCAGGGTGGTACCGGGGCGGCTCAGTCTGGCCAATTGGGCAAACAGCGCCGGGTGCCACATGTCCGGGTTGCGGGCCGGGGCAAAGCCGTCCAGAAACCAGGCATCCACCGGATGGGAGAACTGTGGCCACAGAGACAGGGCATCGCCGTAAAGCAAGGTCAGCTGCACACGGGGGTGCAGCTGCACACGGTGAAAGCCCGGCGTCGGCGCGGGATACTCTGCCAGCAACCGTTGTGCCAGGGCGTCCAGGGGTGGCCAGTGGCTCAGGGCCCGGCTCAGGTCCGCTTTGCGTAACGGGTGCTTTTCCACGGAGACCAGGTGCAGACGGACGCTGTGCGGGGCGTTTTCCAGAAACTGCCGGGCGGCCAGCAGGCAATTCAGACCGGTGCCAAAGCCGGTTTCACCGATCACAAAGGTGCCGGCGGCAGGCAGCTCACGGAAGCGCTCTGTCAGGCGGTTGCCCTGCAAAAAGACGTAATCACTCTCCGACGCGCCGTCCTGCCGGGAGAAATAGGGATCGTCAAAGTCCACCGCTACCGGGGTGGTGTCCTGCCAGTCAATGCTGGCCGGTTGAATGGGGGCAAAGGGGGAACTTGTCATCACGACCTGGGGCGGATCTGCGCTTGGCACCTGAGGGTAGGGCAGGATACCTTGCAGGAATCACCATTAACAGGCTGCAGCAACTCCTGCGATGGTGCGGCGAGAGGCGAGTTGCGAGATACGAGTTTCGAAATGCATAGAGGGGTTGCCTTTCGCGACTCGTAACTCGCTTCTCGTCCCTGGGGTTATTCGCTCTTATCCTGTGCCGCCTTGAACTCGGCAAGGGCCCGCTTGCCATGTTGCAGTAGCCAGCGGGGATTCTGTTGATAGCTGGCGTTGTTGATGCGGATAAAGGCCCCATCGACCAGGGTGACCAGCAGTGACTGGTTCTGGATCGGGCGGCCTTTTTCCACCCATCGCATTTGTGCCTGGGCGGAGGGTTGGCCCTCCAGGTCCAGCAAGGTCTCGCTGACGATGGTCAGCGCGTTGGCGCTGTCCTGCAGGGCCTGGTTCACTCGACGTTGGCGCACTTCACTGTAGTAACTGGCAACGGCGCGTTCCGCCGGCATGCTGTCCCAGCCCGCCGGCAGCCCGCTGAGTGTGAGAGACAATTGTTCTTTCTTATCCTCGCTGCGGTAGTGCAGGGTGCGGCCCCGTTGGGAGCTGATTTCCCCGTCCAGCTTCAGGCCCGCCAGGGTCTGGGGTATCCGGAAATGCGACAGATCCACGGCCTTGGTGGTGGGGGCCACCGGCAGGCTCCGGGTCTGGCTGCTGTCCGTGCTGAGCCTGGGCAGCTTCTGGGCATCGATGGACGGCTCGCTGCTGGGTGGGCTCTGGCAGGCCATCAGGGCGAAAAGCGCGCTAAGCGGCAAGAAACGGGCAACTTTTACAATCAATGTGGGCATCATCAGGCAAGGTGTTCCGGGTTCCATGATGTGATGGTGGCGTTCTGGTGGCACAATACAAGATACCCCGTGAGAATACCCTTTATAGGGAAAGGCGGATGGAAAGACCATCACATAACGGCATGCGCACCGGCGTTGCAATGGCTCTGTTGCTGGCCATCATTACCGTCCCCTTTGCCATCGCCTCTTTTCTGATTGTTCAGCATCGCCTGGATCTGCTGGTGGGTTACAAGACCCTTGAAGGCGACCTCCGACTCTTTGAAAGCGGCCTGGCGGCCTTTTCTCCCCTGGATGATATGCGTGATCTGGCTCCGGTGATGATTCATGCCCAGACCCCGGAGATCGTGTCCCGCTTTGAACTCAGCGAGGCGAGGGCAGATGGCCGGCTGAAGGCTTTCCTGGAGCAAGCCCGCCAACGGGATATTCCGGGCCTCAATGATCAGGCGGGACTGCTCAGTGAAACCTGGTCCGGCTTGACCGTGAAAACCGGCATCCCCCTGGAAGACGTGGCGGGCCCCTACGATAACGTCAATCGCATCGCTCAGCGTCTGGCCAATGCCCTGGCGTCGGTGCTGATTGCGTCGGATATGGCCGCCGGTGAGGGGCTGGAGCCCAATGAGGTGTTATCGCTGACCCTGGGATCGTTCCGCCAGGCGCAGAACGATATTGGTCTGATTCGTGCCCTGGCGCTATATGTCAGCCAGCGTGGGGGGTATCTGGGCGACAATGATGCCCGTCGTCTGGAAAACGCCTGGCAACGACTGCTGCAGCAACTGTCGATCATCGACAGTGAGATCAAGGCCCTGTCCGCCCGGACCGGGGTCATTGAATTACAGCAGCAGTGGCGTCTGGTGAAAGATGAACTGCAACGCTTCCTGCTGTGGTCCGAGCAGGAGCTGATTCTGGCTCCCCGGGTCCAGGTCAGCTGGGAACAGGCCTATGATCGCAGCCGCCATGCCATGCAATCTCTGGAAGGTCTGTCTGAAAGTCTGGTGCAACTATCGGTGAAGCTGGTGGACCAGGCGCGACAGGAAAAACTGAGGGACACCATTTTCCTGATGCTGGCGGGGTTGTTGTTGTACGCCCTGGTATTGGGGCTGGCGCTGCTGGTATATCGTTCCAACTCCCGTGCCATCAGTGCCAGAGCGGAAAGCCAGGCGAAAGGCCAGTTTCTGGCTCGCATGAGCCACGAGATCCGTACCCCCCTTAATGGTGTGATTGGCCTGGCAGAGTTGTTGCGTGAGACCGACCCTACACCCCGCCAGCAGGAATATATCAGCCTGATCGACAGTGCCGGGCGGACCCTGAACGCCCTGATTAATGATGTGCTGGATTTCGCCAAGATTGAGGCAGGCAAACTGCAACTGGCGGAAGAGGAGTTTGATCTGCCGTTGCTGATGGCCGAGTGTGCCCAGATGTTCAATCTGCCTGCCAGCGATAACGGCACGCTGGTGCTCCTTGATATGGACAGTCAGACGCCTTCACGGGTGGTCGGCGATCCCACCCGGTTGCGTCAGGTACTGATCAATCTGTTGGGCAATGCGGTTAAATTTACCCGCAATGGCAGGGTGGTGCTGTCATTGGCCTATCGTCAGGTCAGTGATGAGATGCCCCTGTTCAGCTTTGCGGTGAGCGATACCGGTATCGGATTGAGCCAGGAAGAGCAGGCGCGACTGTTCCAGCATTTTGCCCAGGCATCGGCGGATACCGCCAAACGTTTCGGGGGGACGGGGCTGGGCTTGTCCATCAGCCGGGAGCTGGTGGGCTTGATGGGGGGCGATATCCATGTGGAAAGCGCTCCCGGTAAAGGCGCCCGTTTCAGCTTCAGTATCCAGATGCTGGCGGTCAAGGAGGATGTGCCCACGGTGGAGCAGGAAGCTCCTCCTGCCTGGTTATGGGATGTGCAGGGCAACCTGGCGGACTGGTTGCAAGCAGACCCGCGATTCAAATCAGTGCGACGGGTCAGTAATCACTCTCAACTGGCGGCGCTGGGTTCGCTGGAGGGTGCCAGGGTGTTACTGATCAATGGCATGCCGGATCAGGATTTGCTGGAGGAAACCCTGCAGTTGGTGCGCATCAGCCAGGTACCTCTTCAGATTCTGCTGCTGACCGGGATGCGCAGTGAGGCGCCGAACTGGCTGCCCCCGCAGGTTCAGCTATTGCGACGTTCGGTGCTGACAGTCAACGAACTCAAGCAGCTGCTGGGGTGGCAGATGCCGAGCAGTATTCCGGTGCTGTCACAGGTCCACGGGGAGGAAGCCGTTGCCTCTCTCCAGGTGCTGGTGGTGGAGGATAACCCGGTGAACCAGATGGTTACCAAGGGCTACCTGGAGAGACTGGGTATCAGCCGGATTGATATTGCCGAGGATGGCGCCCGGGCGCTGGAAAGGTTCCGGGACGCTGCCGGTGAATACGACCTGGTATTGATGGACCTGGATATGCCGGTGATGGACGGGTTCACCAGTGCCGGGCGAATGCGCGATTGTGAAGCCCGGGAATCCTGGCCCCCTTGCCAGATTCTGGCGTTAAGCGCTCACGCGGTGTCCGAACTGGGCGGCCGGGTAGCGCGGTCCGGGATGAACGGGCAGCTGATCAAGCCCCTGTCCCTGAGCGCCCTGCGGGAGGCCATTCATCAGTACCTGGGCATCAAGGCGTAAGGTATTCGAAGAAGTCCTGGAAGGGCGGCGGCAGCAAGGGCGCCAGCGTCAGCAGTACGCCCAGCATGACCAGCACCAGCAATTCCAGCCGCCAGGCCCGATGGCGCCGGCAGAGATGAATACACAATGCCACCGCAGTCAGACTGACACCGGCATGGAAGCTGGCCATGCTGACCAGTTGCCACTGCACATCCTGCAGGGCCAGCACCACGCCAAAGAACATCAGAAGCAGGGCTCCCGGGGTCAGGGCGTTGGTTGGGCGGTGTTCGCGGAACGGCTGCATATCGGTTTCCCCCGTTACTTTATCTCTGTCCCCAAGCAATTGTTGTGCCTGTTTCGTAGGGCGCCTCAGGCATCCTAGGAATTATTCGTGACTGATAGATGAACGACGAAATACTACCATTTGTCATTTTTTATCCATCTTTATGTGTGATAACGGTTAACTTATGTAGTGTTTAATTCGTATAATCCGCCACCGACGATTGTATCTTTCGGGTTTTGGGATAGAGGGTTTCTCCATGCGTTATTTGTCTTTTGTCCTGTGTGCTGTCATTGCGCTGCCGGCCCAGGCACAAATCAGTGCCGGTATGAATGAACGGTTATGCCTAGCCGCAAGCCAGGAGAGCGCGTTTGGCGCCCTGGTGGATGACATGATCGAGAGCGATGAGTTGGCGCTGACCTCCGGCGAGCAGGTGCTCTCGTTGTCCTGTCAGGATGGCAGCAGCGTGCTGGAAAAAATGGTGCTGGCACGGCAGGCAGAGAATCTGGAGTATGCCGTGATTGACCTGGGCCTGAACCTGACGGCATCCCAGGTGGCACTCCGCGGGCAAACGATGCCCCTGAAAGAGGCGCTGCAGCGCCTGGGCGAGCAGGGTGACAGCCAGGTTCAGGATTTTGTACAAGATTATCTGAGCGACCTGGCCGATGAGGACTTCAATCCCAACCTGCGTGTCAGCCTGAAGTAAGCAGGCCGCGGGGGTAGGGCGAAGCCGCCCGGACCCCCGCAAGCAACGGCCTGGGGCCTGATCCCTGAAAAAGGGGCTCTCATCTACACGGGCCCCTGCGCTGTCCGGCGCGGCCATTTCTACCCACCGGTATCACCCGCTATAATCCGCCCCGCATTGTGATATCGGAACCCCTATGTCTGATCAGCAGGACCGCATTTACGCCACGGCCCACCAGCAGGTGACCCGTTTCTCCTTCGATGACACTGTGGTACGTGTCTTTCCTGACATGATCCGTCGCTCGGTGCCGGGTTATGCCACCATTATCGACATGATCGGGGTGCTGGCGGCCCGATATGCCCAGCCGGATACCTGCCTCTATGATCTTGGTTGCTCCCTGGGGGCGGCAACCACCGCCATGGCGACCCTTACCGCCGACCGGGGCAACCGGCTGATTGCCGTGGACAATTCTGCGGCCATGATCCGTCAGGCCCGCACCCTGATAGCAGAAACCGGACAAAGTGAGCGGGTGTCTCTGCGGGAAGGGGACGTGGCGAGCATGGCGTTTGAACCGTGCTCTATGGCGGTGCTGAATTTCACCCTGCAGTTCATCGCTCCGGACAAGCGTGACGGGCTGATCCAGCGCCTTGCTGACGCCACGGTACCCGGCGGTATTCTGGTGCTCTCGGAGAAGATCCGGTTTGCGGATGATGGGGAGAATGCCCTGCAGACCGAACTGCACCATGCCTTCAAACGCAACAACGGTTATTCGGATCTGGAAATCAGCCAGAAGCGCACGGCACTGGAAAACGTTCTGATTCCGGAAACCCTGGCCGACCATGAGGCGCGCCTGCGCCAGGCCGGTTACCGGGAAATCCACGTCTGGTTCCGCTGTTTCAATTTCATCTCCCTGCTGGCGGTCCGCTGATGCTGAGGGATTATCTACAGCAGTGCGAAGCGGCGCTGCGCGAGCTTTATGCCCAGCCAGAACGAGACGTGCTTATGGCCCTGTGCCGCGAGCGCCTGCTGGACAAACCCCACGGCGATCTGCCCCGCTGGCTGGCGGCGCTGAATGCGTTACCCGAGGGGCCGGCGGAGTGTGATCTTTCGGCGGATACCCTGCGCATCGGCCAGCCGGGAGAGGTTGACCCGGCGGAAGTCAAAGCGGCTTTGCAGGGCCTGATTCCCTGGCGCAAGGGGCCGTTTGATTTCTTCGGTGTGCATATCGATACCGAGTGGCACTCTGACTGGAAGTGGCAGCGGGTGGCGCCGCACTTGTCGCCCCTGGCCGGACGGCGGGTACTGGATGTGGGCTGTGGCAGTGGCTACCACTGCTGGCGAATGGCAGCGGCCGGTGCCAGACAAGTGGTGGGCATCGATCCAACAATTTTGTTTCTGGTGCAGTATCTGGCGGTGCGTCGTTTTGCGCCGTCGGTGCCGGTGTGGTTTCTGCCGTTGCGGATGGAAGAGTTACCGGCACAGACAGAGAACTTCGATACGGTATTTTCCATGGGCGTGCTCTATCACCGGCGCTCTCCGCTGGACCACCTGCTGGAACTCAAGGCGGTGCTGGGTGAGGGCGGGGAGCTGGTGCTGGAAACCCTGGTGGTGGAAGGGGATGAACAGACCGTGCTGATGCCCGAAGACCGCTATGCGGCCATGCGTAATGTGTTCTTTCTGCCTTCGGTGGCCATGCTGGAACGCTGGCTGCATCGCTGTGGTTTTGTGGATATTCGCTGTGTCGATGAGAGTGACACCACCGTGGAAGAACAGCGGGCGACCGAGTGGATGCGGTTCCAGTCGCTACCGGACTTTCTCGACGCCAGTAATTCCGCGCGGACCCGTGAGGGGTATCCGGCGCCGCGCCGGGCGGTGCTTATGGCCCGCAAACCCTGAGTCCGGGATGGAGCGGATTGCAGGCCACGGGGCATTGGTCCGCGGTGACACCCCGCTGGCCCAACAGCCCACTAACCATTAACGACTGTCTGTGTGGACGCTTCCAGCAGCCGATCCACCAGTTTTAATCGCAGCCGCTCATCCAGCATGCAAAGTGCGGGGGACAGCACTTCAAGCAGTGATTCCTCGTTGCCGTCATTGGCCAGTTTGCGCAGTTCACGGGAGAGTGGATCCGCGGTTTCGGGGGCGGATTTCAACGCGGCAAGCTGCTGTTGTGCCGGTTGGCTCAATGCAATCCGATCTGTGTCGGTGGCGTCTTCCAGGCTATTGAGCGCCTGATTGAATAACTGCATGACGCTCTCTTTTTCCTGGTGATTGGCGCAGTGCACGCCAATTCGGGTGGTCAGAAAAACCCGGAACTCATCCAGTTCAAACTCCTGGCTGGTGAACCACTGTTGCAAGCGGGTTGCCATTGCCATGGCGCCATGCACGGCGGTGGCCGGCAATACCAGAAACAGCGCTTGTCCCGACTGCCAGCTCATCAGGCCGTCTTCGCACCGTTTTCTGGCATGTAACAGATGCCGCACCCGGGCAAGCAGTCGCTGAATGCGTTCGACACCGATATCCGCCTGGATGGATTCCAGTTCCTGGAAGCGAATGGCGAGGATACTCAGCGGCTGATTATGTCGCCGGCTGAGAGACATCGCCTGCTGAATCATCTGCTGACTATGGCTATTCGCACTGCTGCTGGTTGTCACGGCAGTCATTGGGTACCTCGGGGCCACACATTAAGATGACGTTCCTTCTCTGGGAGCGTGTATCGGCTCTTGAATGTGGGTATCCCTTCCCGTGGATTCACTGTAATGATTTCCCACGAGGCAGGCATCGGGCGCATACTTTATTTAACAACAATGTCTGGCTCTGTTACCAAAACTGGTTTTTTATCAGCCAATTAGAGCGGATAAGTGATGAGGAAGTGACGACATGTCCATGATCTGGGTAATTGCGACGGCTGTGCTGAGCTCTGCCATGACGCTGGCAGTGGTTGCCCTGTGGGGGCGTTTCTACTTCCAGCCGCGTCTGCGAGACAGCATGCAGCAAGAGCTGGATGAACAGGTGGAGAAAGCCGCCCAGGTGCTTTCCGCGCGAGTCGAAGAGGGCGTGCGCCGCGGGCTGGTGGATGGCGTTCGCAATCTGCCTTCCCGGGAAGTGTTGGAGGGAGCCAGCCGTAGCCTGGCACGGACCAGTGCTGAGATGGTCGGTGAGCGCCTCGGCCAGATCTTTGGCGCGCCGAAAAAGAATCGATAGCACGACCCTTTCTCCAACGGGAAAATCGGGGGTGGCGCCTGGCCTATAGCCTGCCCCTGGCCGGCAGCAGTCGCGCCAGCAGGAAGGCGATACCCAGACTCAGCATGGCCAGGGACAATACGTCCTGCTGCAGGGCCTGCCAGGTGGTCTCCCAGAGAGACGATGCCTTCAACAGGGACAACAGGATCAGCAGGGTGCCTGTGAGGGTGAAGAACTGGTCCAGCTTGCGGGCCCGGCGAAGTTCGCCGCGCAGGTGGCGGAGTTCCTCGAGAATGTCTTCCTGGATCAATTGTTGACGAGCAACCTGTTCCGCCAGGTCGCCCACCTGTTGGGGCAGGGTGGCCAGCTTTTCCAGCCACACGGGATCTTCCCGACGCAGCAGGTCAAGCAGCTCCTTGAGCCGGACATGATCGTCCAGCCAGTTGCGCACCAGTGGCCACAGGCTGAAATTCTCGATCAGCTCATTGAGTTGGGCGATCTGTCGATCGCTGCCGGTAACCCGCAGGGATTCATGTTCGGTGAGGGGTTCGCTGGCAAACAGCCAGTGGATCATGGCGCCCAGGGGACCGCGTACACGGATATCGACATTGCCTTCGTAGTCGGTAAGCAGTTCCACCCCGTCTTCATAGATCAGCACGTAAAGCACCCACAGTGGACGCTCCGCACGGATCCGCACGACGGTGCCGTGCAGTGCGGCTAACCTGTCGCGGCCGGGCTGGCTACCTGTGAGCGCCTGGTTCAATGCGCTCTCCAAACCACCGAGCACAATCAGCTGGGGAAAACTACCGGTCTGAGGCATAAATGACGGAAAATCCTGTCCTGAAATGAGACCGCGTTGTCGCTTGGGGTCCCGATTTGTTGCCAAAAATTACGTTATCTTGCTTATATTTAGCGGCCCGTCTACCTATACTAGGGACTTTTATAATAAAGGGCACCTCCGTTAGCCGGTTACTGCCTCTGGCTTTCAGGCTGGTTCGCAATCTAGGCGCAATTTTGAAGGCATGCTGGTTGCCTGTCGAGAAATTGCAACAACGAGTGCGGGCCAGCCTGGAAGCCCCGAAGGGCGGCTCCTGAAGCGCACATCTGCTGCGCTTCGCCACTAGGAAAGGGAACCACCCTGTCCGTCGTGACGAAGCACAACAGCTGCACGCTTCAGGAGCCGCAGAGGTAGCAACCGGCTAGCGGAGGTGCCCTCAAGGGCACCTCCCATGATAGGTTGCTGCCTTCAAACGACATTGGCTTTTTAGACCGGGATTGGCGAAAGCGGGATATGTTTGTCTTGGCGCTGTCGCGTTACAGTGCATAAGCCCTTGGAGGGGAGTTGTTTTTCAATGCTGGAATCATTGCTTTCGTACCCGGATTTCTGGAAGTACGTCAGTATACCTTTCATCGCCGGTGCCGTAGGGTGGATCACCAACTGGATGGCCGTCAAAATGACGTTCTATCCGCTGGAATTCATTGGTATTCGGCCCATCTTCGGCTGGCAGGGAATCATTCCCTCCAAGGTCGAAAAGATGGCAGGTATAGTGGTCGACAAGGCCCTTTCCAAACTGGGCAGTCTGGACGAGTTCTTTCGCGAGATGGAACCGGAGAAGATTTCTGCCCACCTTACCCGCACCATTCAGTCCCGAATCGAAGAATACACCGATGAGGTGATGACCGAGCGCAATGCGGTGCTCTGGGAAAACCTGCCTTTGCTGGTGCGCAAGCGTGTCTACGCCCGCGCCCGCCGTGCGATTCCCGCGGTCATGGACAATGTGGTTGATGACATCAGCCGCAACCTGGACAGCCTGGTGGACATGAAGCACATGGTCACCACCCAGATGAGCGAAGACAAGGCGCTCATGGTGCAGATGTTCCAGGAAGTGGGTGACCCGGAATTCCGTTTTATCACCAACTCCGGGTTTTACTTCGGGTTTCTCTTCGGTCTGATCCAGGTGCCGGTGTTTATCTTTGTGCCGGAAAACTGGGTGCTGCCATTCTTCGGCTTTATCGTCGGTATTGCCACCAACTGGCTGGCGCTGAACCTGATTTTCCGGCCGCTCAACCCTGTGAAGATTGGGCCTTTCCGGATACAGGGGCTTTTCCTGAAGCGCCAGAAGGATGTGGCCGAATCCTTTGCCCGCCTTTCCACCGATGAAGTGATTACCCTGCGCAATATCATGTATCAGGTGGTCAATGGCCCCCGTGGAGACCGCACGAAAGCCCTTATCAAGCGCCACCTCAAGCCCCTGCTCAATGGCGGCGTGGTGCGAACCGCTGCCCAGTTGACGGTGGGCCCGGAAGGATATGCCGATCTCAAGAAGGCTGTGGAAGACAAGGCTGTGGATCTGGCGGTAGAGCCGTTCGAGGACCAGGGCTTTAACAAGGAGCGTGGCCTGATCGTCGAGAAGCTCATGGCAGAGCGTATGCAGGCACTCAGCTCTGAAGAGTTCCAGGACCTGTTGCGCCCGGCTTTCCAGGAAGATGAATGGATCCTGATTGTGGTGGGTGGCTTCCTCGGCGCCATGGCCGGGGTCGGGCAACTGCTGTTCATGTTCGGAGCGGCTTGATGGATACGCTGCAGATAGACATTGCCACCCTGGGGTGGTTGCTGTTTGCGGCGGCGGGAGCCTCTTCCCTGTTGACCCTGGTGGTGCTGGGGCTGATCGGTCACTTCTATCTGGGGCCGAAAATCGAGCGCAAGGTGGACCGTCGTCTCGAAGACGGTGCCAACCAGCTCGAAGAGCGCCTGAGAAAACGGTTTGTGGATTTGTTGACCGGTCGTTCCCGGGATGTGATCCGCAACAGTGCCCGGGATCTTGCCCGCGGCATGGGGCTGATTGGGAATCGGCGGCCGGATGAGGATGATCTGGGTGAATAATTGCCCGTACTGATGAGAAATTGATCACATAATTATTGATTGAATAATTGTCAGACAACCCTGTGCAAACCTGTATCACTACCCCCCTATAATTTACCCCACGTGCTCACGGTGTTGCGTGTTGTTCCCGCTGCATTCGCTCGTGGAATTGCCTTCGGGAGTTTGGATTATGTCCGATAACGAGAATGAGAAAGAAGGGCGGAATACTAGCCCGTTGAAGGCCCTGAGTGGTGCCTCAAGAGATATTCGCAAGTATACCCACCAGATTTGGCTGGCGGGTCTGGGTGCCTTCGCAAGGGCCGAGGAAGAGGGCAGTGGTTTTTTTGATGCCCTGGTTGAAGCCGGCCGCGAAGTAGAGCGCCACACCAAGGACAAGACCGAGTCCCGGGTGGAAGAGATCAAGGAACGGGTTCGTCACCATACCGGCGAAACCATGGAAAAGATGGAGAAAGCCTTCGATGATCGCCTGAACAAGGCGCTGTCCCGTCTGGGCCTGCCCAACAAGCGGGAAGTCGAAGAGCTGGAGAAACGGGTTCAGGAGCTCACCAGCGCTCTGAACAAGGCGGAGGACGATGTGTCTGCCTCCTCTGACCCCGCAGCTCCAAAACGCCGCAGCCGCAAGAAGAGCTGAGGCGCCAAACAGTGTTGTAGCGCACACCGCTAACCCCTTAGTGGTGTCTTTTAACGGGTACCCCCTTGGTACCCGTTTTTTTTGTCTCCGGTTTACACGACGCCCCCAGGATCACCACGACAATCTCTTTGTGCGCGTTACCGTCTTACCGGGTGGTTTGTTCCATCTGTGAATCATTCACTGGGGGTATCACCCAGCAGTTGTCCGGAACGGGTGTGCCACGCTGTCACCCTTGGTAACGTCTTCATGCCCCAATTTTGTTCACAGGTTTCTGTCAATGGGCTTTTTCTACAATAAAATATGACAAACCCGTGAATAGGCCATAAAAAACAGCGTAACCAATTGAATACTAATGATTTTATTTATTGGTTAAAAAATAGCCATGTCGTCAATAGCCGTGAAAAACCGGTGAGATAGGGCGGTTGTGTACTGGCTATGCACAGGTTTATCCACAGCTTCTGTGGAAAAGAATCGGGCCCTGCTGATCAGGGGGAGTATCAATCAGCAGGCGTCCCCTCCTGCCGGGTTCAATTCAAGCAATTAATGGCGCTTTTACACAAGCTTGTGACAGGGCCAGGGGGAGGGCCTGTCACCCCTTTGTCATTTTTCATTTCGCGAAGAGTAGCGCTAAGTTGCTGAGAATTATCAGTTTTGCTGATTGTGTAAATATCAGGCATTCAGAGACGATGGCCTTTTTCCGTGGCCTTGCGGCGATTCTTCTCAGCTTCTCCACAATTTTATCCACAGATTATGTGGGTAACATCAAGAAGGGGCGATGACCGGCCCGGAGTCCGTCCCGATCTGTCAATCCCTGTCCTGGTGGAAAATCATGCAAACAGCCGAAAGCCTTGCCACTAAAGGGGTTCAGCGTGTTTTCCTGAGGTCCTGCACAGAGTTGTCCACAGCGCATGGGGATAGTTGTCGGGGTGTGGAAGAATTTACCCATCGTGTATTGATGGAATCAAGGGGCAAACGGCTGGCATGGCAGGGGATTGGGCTGCCCAATGCTGCGGGGAGCCTGTTTATGGTCGCAAACACCGGGCCGCTGAGCCTGAGGCGAGCTTTACCGACGGCGCCAGCCGTCTGACGCCTTGGCTGCGAGCCGCGCTCTCGTTTCCGCTAATCCCTGATCCTGATGAACGAAAAAAGGGTGCCCGAAGGCACCCTTTTTCAGGACAAACCGGAAAAGGATCAGAAACGGTGTTCGCCGTTGTCGATGCTTTCCTGGGTTGCCTTGTCCAGCTGCTGGTAGCAGTCGGCCTTGGGCAGCAAGGCGTAGACCGCATTGTCCTGCTGACTCAGGTCGTACTTCTGCTCTTTCAGCTTGTTTTTCTGGTGCTTGAAGGTGCCGGTGGTTTCCATGGCCTGCTCATTGATGCGCAGGAACACGGGAATGGCGTAGGGTGGCAGCTCACGCTTCAGGTAGGCACACAGCCCCTGGAAGTCGAATTCGCTGTGGTGGCAGGTCAGGCGAACCTGTGCCATGCCGGCCCGGCCATTGGTGTTGGGGATCTCCACCCCGTAAACCACGGACTCCTGGATGCCATCAAAGCCATCGAGAATCTGTTCCACCTCGGTGGTGGACACGTTCTCGCCTTTCCAGCGGAAGGTGTCACCCAGGCGATCCACGAACTGCGCATGGCGGAAGCCGATATCGCGCATCATGTCGCCGGTGTTGAACCAGGCGTCGCCCTTCTTGAAGACGTCACGGAAGATGGACTTCTCGGTCTTCTCCGGGTCGGTGTAGCCGTCGAACGGCGTCTTGTCGGTGATCTCGCCGAGCATCAGGCCGGATTCGCCCTTGCCCACCTTGATCATGTTGCCGTTGCTGTCGCGTACCGGTTCGTCCTTTTCCTTGTCGTACTTGACGATGGCATAGCTGACCGGGGAGAAGCCCACGGTATTGTCGAAGTTGAACACATTGGTGAAGGCCACATTGCCCTCGGAAGAGGCATACAGCTCTACCACGCGTTCGATGCCGAAACGGTCCTTGAACTCTTTCCAGATGCTCGGGCGCAGGCCGTTGCCAACAATGGTGTGGACCTTGTTGTCCTGGTCGTTGGGCTTTTCCGGTTGCTCGTGCAGGTAACGGCACAGCTCGCCCACATAGCCAAACGCGGTACAGCTGTGGCGACGGACATCATCCCAGAAGCCGCTGGCGGAGAACTTGCGGGCCAGTACCAGGGTGCCGGCGGGGGCCAGTACCGACGCCCAGCAGATGACCATGCCGGTGGCGTGGTAGAAGGGCAGGGTGGTGTACAGGCGGTCTTCCTTGTTCAGGCGCACTGCAGAATAGCCGAAGCCACCGTAGGCCTTTTCCCAGCGACCGTGGTTGAACACCACGGCCTTGGGCAGGCCGGTGGTGCCGGAGGTGTAGATGTAAAACAGCGGATCGCGCAGGAAGGTCTGCTTGCTGGAGGCAGGGTTCTCGCTGGAGCAGTCCTTGATTTCGCTGGCCAGGTTCTTGTAGCCGGCAGGGGCATCACCCGGGTTTTCCAGGGTGTCCTGGTCGGCGAAGAAGAAGAAGTTGTCTTTCAGATCCAGGTCGCCACGGATTTCCTCCACGGCGTCGACCAGCTCTTCACCGACAATGGCGGCCTTGGGTTTCACCAGATTGAAAGAATGAACCAGTACCTTGCCGCGCTGGGAGGTATTGATCAGGGCGGCGCAGACACCCAGTTTGGCGCAGGCGGCAACAGTGACCAGCAGTTCCGGACGATTCTCGATGTTGACGGCGATGGTGTCGCCTTTCTTCAGGCCGATGGAGGCCAGGTAATCTGCCAGCCGGTTGGCCCAGGCATTGAACTGCTTGTAGGTTAGCTCGGTGTCCTCGTAGATCAGGGCGGCACCGTTGGGGTTCATGCCGGTGGCTCGCTCGATGGCCACGCCCAGGCCCAGGGGCTTGGTTGTGTCAGTGATCTTCGCCATCCGCGAGCCCTTGATCAGGCCTGGCAGATTGCTGACCACCTCGGGAACCTTGGACAGAAGCTTGGGCAACGTGATGATGTCGGCGTTGCTCATAGGATCTCCATTAGTCTGTGTTCTTGGAAGGCCCAGGCAAAGAACACCACAGGATCAGTCGATACAGGCCATTAATTCGATCATGACATGTAAGCGGTTATCCGAAGGCTGTTCAGCCGGGAACCCAGTATTGGCAAGCGGGCGCTTACCTTAACCGTAGCACCAGGGCAGGGCAAGAGCCCTGCCCGGTGGCAGTGCCTGGGCAGATTGCGGCGGTCCGTTTTGGCCCTATCTGCCCGATGCAAAGTATTGAATCACAGTGGAGTGTCCCTCTCCGTTTGTAAAATGTCATTGACGGATTATGACTCTGAGTCTTCCGCCTTGATGCTGACCAGCAATTGCTGGCGTTTCACCTGACTGCCCACGGCGAGATCCGCGGATTCCACCGTGCCATCGCAGTCGGCCTTTAGGCTGTGTTCCATCTTCATGGCTTCCATGATCACCAGCACCTGGCCTCGTTTTACCGGGTCTCCGGCTTTCGCGCAGACTTCGATCACAGCCCCGTCCATGGGCGCGCGGATCTGGCCGGAGCCGGCCTGGTCGCTGCTGCCCGCTACACTGTGGGTAGCATCCTCGAAACAGACGCTGTGGCCTTGGCATTGCAGCCAGCTTTGCTTGCCATCCTGGTACATCCGGTAGCTCTGGCGAATGCCGTCGATACTGGCCAGGCCCGGGCCCAGGGGTTCGATGCGGTGGTTATCCTCGCCGACGAGCAGTTCGGCATGGTTATCCTGATAGCGGATGTACACGGTCTGCTCGTGTTCGCCACAGCGGAGCTGGACCGGTTGGGCACCCAGGGTGCTGGAGTGCCAGCCGCGCAGCTCGGCTGTTGGTGTTTCCACTTCACAGCGGAGCAGGGCGGCCAGGGCCCACAGCTGGCTGGACGGGGTGTCGCCGGCCATGCTGGCGTCGTCGGCAAAGTCCTGACCGATAAAGGCGGTGGTGGCTTCGCCCCGGGCAAATACCGGGTGTCGCAGGATGGCGGCCAGAAAGGTCCGGTTGTCACGGACCCCCATCAGCACGGTGTCTTCCACGGCACGGATCAGGCGCCGCCGGGCGTCTTCACGGCTGTCGCCCACGGCAATGATCTTGGCCAGCATGGGGTCATAATGACTGCCCACCTCATAGCCTTCGGTCAGGCCGTGGTCGATGCGCACGCCATCGCCGCTGGCTGGCTGCCAGCACAGCACCGGGCCGGTTTGCGGCATGTAGTTCTGGGCCGGGTCTTCCGCGTACAGGCGCACTTCCATGGCATGGCCGGTGAGGGTGACCTGTTCCTGGCTCAGCGGCAGGGGTTCACCCCGGGCGACTTTGATTTGCCAGGCAACCAGGTCCAGGCCGGTGACCAGTTCGGTAACCGGGTGCTCCACCTGCAGGCGGGTGTTCATTTCCAGGAAGAAGAAATCGCCTTCCGGCGCCAGCAGGAATTCCACCGTGCCGGCCCCCACATAGTTGCAGGCCTTGGCGGCATTGACGGCGGCTTCGCCCATCTGTTGGCGCAGGGCCTCGTCCACGGCCGGGGAGGGGGCTTCTTCCACGACTTTCTGGTGGCGACGCTGTACCGAACAGTCGCGCTCACCCAGATGAATCACATTGCCGTGGCGGTCACCGAATACCTGAATTTCCACGTGGCGCGGCTGCATCACGGCGCGCTCCAGGATCAGCTCGTCGCTGCCGAAGGCGCTTTTCGCTTCCTGGCGGGCGCTTTTCAGCTGGGCGGAAATCTCGCTGGCATCGGTAACCACGCGCATGCCACGGCCGCCGCCACCGGCGCTGGCCTTGATCATCAGTGGCAGGCCGATGCGTTCCGCTTCTTTGAGCAGGGTGGCGTCGCTCTGGTCTTCGCCTTCGTAACCGGGAATGCAGGGCACACCGGCGTCGATCATGGCGATCTTGGACAGGCGCTTGGAGCCCATCAGGTGAATGGCATCTTCATCGGGGCCGATAAAGGTGATCCCGGCGTCCTTGCAGGCCTTGGAAAACCCTGCATTTTCCGAGAGGAAGCCATAGCCGGGATGTACCGCATCGGCGCCGGTCTTGCGGCAGGCATCCAGCAGGGCATCCACGTTCAGATAGGAGGCGCTGGCCAGGGCCGGCCCCACGCACACGGCTTCGTCCGCCAGTTGCACATGGCGGGCACCGGCATCCGGCTCGGAATAGACCGCCACTGTGCGGTAACCCAGGGACTGGGCAGTGGCGATAACCCGGCAGGCAATCTCGCCACGGTTGGCAATCAGGATTTTTTCAAAGCTCATTGTGGTTCCTTACCGGTGTTTGGGCCCGGTGGTCGTGATGCTTTTTCACCACAGAGGGCACAGAGTTCACAGAGAAAAAACAATCCGATTCGGTTGCGCTTCAAGTGTCCACGCTTCCGTCATCCCTCGGGGTTTATGTCTGCTTATGGTTTTACTCAGTGAACTCTGTGTCCTCTGTGGTAAATCAATCTTTTAGTTGTTCCAGGACGCAGGGCGTTTTTGTACGAACGCCATGGTGCCTTCCTGGCCTTCTTCGCTGTTCACGGCTGCAGCGAAATCCTTGGCGGCCTGGTCCAGCAGGGTCTCCATGGGTTCATGGCCCACGTTCAGCACCAGCGCCTTGGTCACCCGGTTGGCATGGGGCGCGCATTTGCGCACCGCTTTCAGGGTATCTTCCAGCAGCGTGTCCAGGCTGTTCGCATCGGCGGCCACTTCATGGACGATACCCAGCCGCCGGGCTTCTTCGCCCTGGAAGCGGATGCCGGTGAGGGCCAGCCGACGGGCCTGGGTCAGGCCGATGCGCTCTACCACGAAGGGGGCGATCTGGGCGGGGATCACGCCCAGGCCGGTTTCCGGCAGACCGAAGGTGGCGCCGCTGTGGGCGATGGCCACATCGGAAATGCAGGCCAGACCAAAGCCGCCGCCCAGTACCGCGCCTTCCAGCACGGTAATCAGTACCTGGGGCTGGTGGTTGGCGGCGGTGATCATTTCCCCGAAACGACGGTTCAGTTTCTCAAAGGCATCGCTATCGCCGCTGGCGGCCTGCTGGCGGGCGCCGGCCATATCCTTGATATCGCCGCCGGCACAGAAGTGGCCACCGGCGCCGCGCAGTACGATGGCGCGGACATCAGCATCATTTTCCACGGCAGCAAACACGGCCATCAGCTCGTTGACCATGGTCAGGCTCATGGCGTTACGGCTGTCGGGCCGGTTCAGGGTGATGTGCAGAACCGGGCCGTCCTGGTTGATTTGCAAGGTGTCGGTGCTGGGTAAAGTCATGCATCGCCTCGTTGTTTTCTGTAGGAGCGTCGCTGGCGGCGCGATTCTCCGACCGTTTGTGATCGCGCCGCGAGCGACGCTCCTACGGATGGGTTTTCCCTGTGGTTATTTTTTCTTGCCCGGCAGGATATCCATGGTCTTGCAGATAATGCCCAGCATGATTTCGTCGGCGCCGCCACCGATGGAGCCGAGGCGACCATCCCGGTAAAGCTGACCGGCCGGGTTGTCCCACATGAAACCGTTGCCGCCCCAGTACTGCAGGCAACCATCGGCCACTTCGCGACTCAGGCGGCCCACTTTCAGTTTCGCCATGGAGGCCAGCTGCAGCACATCCTTGCCGTTGATGTACATCTCGCAGGCCCGGTAGGTAAGGGCGCGCAGGGATTCCACTTCGGTTTGCAGTTCGGCCAGACGGAAGTGCACGGTCTGGTTGTCGATCAGCGGCATGCCGAACACCTGGCGGTCTTTGGCGTAGGCAATGGTTTCGTCGATGACGTGCTGCATGCCCATCAGGCTGTTGGCGGCGGCGAACAGACGCTCTTCCTGGAACTGCATCATCTGCATCATGAAGCCCATGCCTTCCTGACCGATCAGGTTGCGCTGGGGAACGCGCACGTTATCGAAGAACACCTGGGCGGTTTCCGAGGAACGCATGCCCAGCTTGTGCAGGGGCTTGTCCACGGTGATGCCGCCGGCATCCTTGGGCACGATGATCAGCGACTTGTTCATGTGCGGCTTGCCGTCGGAGGTCTGTGCCAGCAGGCAGAACCAGTCGGCGCTGGGCGAGTTGGTGATCCACATCTTGGTGCCGTTGATCACGTAGTCGTCGCCGTCTTTTGTTGCAGTGGTCTTGATGGCGGCCACATCGGAACCGGCATGGGGCTCGGACACGGCAATGGAGGCCACCATGTCACCGGCAATGGCCGGGGCCAGGTAGTTCTGACGCAGCTCGTCAGAGCCGAAACGTGCCAGGGCCGGTGTGGCCATGTCGGTCTGTACCCCGGTGGAGAGCGGCACACCGCCGCAGTGGGTACGGCCCATTTCTTCGGCCATCACCATACCGTAGGAGTAATCCAGCCCCATGCCACCGAACTCGGCCGGCTTGGTCACACCCAGCAGCCCCAGATCGCCCATCTTCTTGAACACCTCATGGATAGGAAAGCGACCGGCTTCTTCCCATTCCTTGACGTGGGGGTTCAGTTCTTTCTCGACAAAGTTGCGGACTGTGCGGCGCAGTTCTTCGTGTTCCTGAGTAAATTGCATGGGAAGCGTCCTGTTTTATTCAATTAAGTTCGTTGTGTTCTGTCGTGCCTGTGGTACCTGGCGATGCCGGTGCGTGAATTAATAATTAATAGTGAATAGTTAATAACGAGAACCCTTTGAGGCCTTTCGTTTGGTGAAAACAGCATGGGGTTTTCACGTTATTAACTATTAATTCTTAATTATTAATTGCCTTTACAGTCTCGCCACCCCAAACGCATTCGGGTGCAGCTCGCGGTGTTGGGCGTCGGCGCAGATGTCCAGGGCATAGGCGACCACGCGGCGGGTGTCGCGGGGGTCGATGATGCCGTCGTCCCACAGCCGTGCCGTGCCGTAGAGGGCTGTGGACTGGCTGTCGAGTTTCTGGGCGGTGGTCTGCTGGAGCATATCCAGCACCTTTTCGTCCGGCTCGATGCCGTTGGCGCGCTGCTTGGCCTCGGCCACGATGCGCAGCACCATGCCGGCCTGCTGGCCACCCATGACGGCGACCTTGGAGTTGGGCCAGGCAAAGATGAAGCGCGGATCCAGGCCGCGGCCACACATGGCGTAGTTACCCGCACCATAGGAGCCACCGACCACGATGGAGATCTTCGGCACCCGGGCGTTGGCCACTGCCTGCAGCATTTTCGAGCCGTGCTTGATGATGCCGTTCTGTTCCGCATCGGTGCCCACCATGAAGCCGGTGGTGTTGTGAAGGAACAGTAATGGGCGGCGGGTCTGGTCGCAGAGCTGGATGAACTGGGCGGCCTTGGCGGCGCCACGGGGGGTGATCGGGCCGTTGTTGCCGATGATGCCCACGGGTTTGCCTTCGATGGTGCTCCAGCCGCAGACGGTGGCGCTGTCCCAGTCGTTCTTGAAATCCAGGAAGTCGGAGCCGTCGGCGATGCGGGCGATAATTTCGCGCACGTCGTAGGGCTTCTTGGCGTCGGCAGGGACCACGCTGAGCAGTTCTTCAGCGTCATAGCGGGGCGGCTCGAAGTCGTCGCTGGCCGGCGCTGCCCGGCGCCAGCCCAGCAGCTTGACCAGATCCCGGGCCTGGCGGATGCCGTCGGCGTCGTTTTCTGCCAGGTATTCGGCGGTGCCGGCGGTGCCGCTGTGCATTTCCGCGCCGCCCAGTTCCTCATCGGTGGCAATTTCGCCGGTGGCGGCTTTCAGCAGCGGCGGGCCGGCCAGAAACATCTTGGCGCGCTCGCGTACCACCACCACATAGTCGGACAGGCCTGGTTGATAGGCGCCACCGGCGGTGGCATTGCCGTGAACCACGGTGATCTGCGGGATGCCGGCGGCGGACAGGCGTGCCTGGTTGGCAAAGGTGCGGGCGCCGTCCACGAACACTTCTGCCGCATAGTTCAGGTTGGCGCCGCCGGATTCCACCAGACTCACCACCGGCAGCTTGTTCTCCATGGCGATGCGTTGCAGACGCAGGGTCTTGTGCAGGCCGGAGGGCGAGATAGTGCCGCCCTTGATAGCGGAATTGGAGGCGGTGACCAGACAGCGCACGCCGGACACATAGCCGATGCCGGCAATGGTGCTGCCGCCGGCTTCGGTGCCGTCCTTGTCGTCGTGCATCTTGTAACCGGCCAGGTTCATCAGGCTCAGAAACGGCGAGCCGGTATCCAGCAGCCGGGAGATACGCTCATGGGGCAGCAGCTGGCCGCGTTTCTCGAACTTGGCGCGCTTGCCTTCGGCGGTATCCACCACGGCCTGCTCGATGGCGCGGAATTCTTCCACTGCCGCCAGCAGGGCGTCGCGGTTCTGCCGGTATTCCTCGCTGTTTGGGTCCAGTGCGGATTCAATGACTGACATTACAGGTCCTTGAAGACATCGGGGGTAGTAGCACGGTGGAAGCCGTCAAACGGCTGGCTCTTGTCATGATCGGGCAGCGGGAAGATCGCCACGTTGCCCTGGCTGGCTGCCCCGTCGATACGCAGGGTGTCGCCACTGATAAAGGCGGCGGCGTCGCTGAGCAGGAAGCAGATGGCGCCGGAGACTTCCGATTCGTTGCCCATGCGCTTGAGCGGTACGGCGGCGCGCAGGGTTTTCAGGGTCTGCTTGAAGCCTTCCGGGTAGGTGTCCATGCCGCTGGACATGATCCAGCCCGGGGCCACGGCGTTGACGCGCACCCCGCAGCTGCCCCATTCGTAGGAGGCGGTCTGGGTGAAGTTGACCATGCCGGCACGGGCGGCGCCGGAGTGGCCCATGCCGGGCATGCCGCCCCACATGTCGGCGACGATGTTGACGATGGCGCCGCCGTTGCGGTTCATGCCCTGGGTGAACACTTCCCGGGCCATCAGGAAGCCGCCGGTGAGATTGGTGCGCACCACGGTTTCCCAGCCTTTCTGGTTGATCAGTGCCAGCGGGGAGGGGAACTGGCCGCCGGCGTTGTTGACCAGACCGTGGACTACCTCCACGGCCTTGTAGATCTCGGCAACGGTGGCCTTGACCACTTCTTCGTCACGGATGTCGCAGGCGAAGCCGATGGCCTGGCCGCCGTCTTCCTCGATTTCCGCCGCCACGGCATCCAGCTTTGCCTGCTTGCGACCGACCAGCACCACGCGGGCGCCGAGGGAGGCCAGCTCATGGGCGGTACAGCGACCGATACCGGAGCCGCCGCCGGTGACGATAATGTTCTGGCCGGCAAACAGATCGGGTTTGAATACGGAACGGTATGACATTGTCGTTAATCCTTGTGTTGTCTCTTGCTGTGGGAGCGCTCGTTCGACCGCGAATTGGCCTTCGGGATGCCGTCATGGTCGAACGACCACTCCCACAATGTCTTAGTTATTTTCGAGTGTTCTGGCGATCTCTTCACTCACCATCACCGGCATATCCAGCAACTGCTGGGCGAACGCCTTGCCCTGCGGATCAATGCGCAGGGAGGCGATGCCGCCGCCGCCCAAGGCATTCTTCAGCAGGAAGTTGTAGGCGTTCATGCCCGGCAGTGACCAGCGGCTGACGCTGCCGGTGTCCGGGTCGAGCACGTGCTGCATATAGTCGGCCACGGCGTCTTCCGTGAGGGCCGCATTGATATAGGGCAGGTACTCGGGCTGGCGGGCAATGACGCCGATGTTGGCGTGGTTGCCCTTGTCGCCACTGCGGGCCCAGGCCAGTTTGATCAGTGGCACGGCCACCTCGCCGGTAGCGGTATCACCACGGCTGTCTTCGGGCAGGGTGTCGGCATCAAACGGGGTGCCGGCAGGAATGCTGACCGGCAAGGTGTCGCCGCCCAGGTCCACGGTAACCGGAATGGTGTTCTTGCTGACCAGGGTGGAGAACAGGCGAATGCGCGGGAACGGCTTGGGGCGCCCGCCTACCAGGCCGGACAGGCCCGGTGCCATGCCGGTGGCGGCCTGGGCAATTTCCCGGGCAAACAGGCCGAGAGCTTTCTTATCGTCATGCAGTGCGCCGATCTTGACCACCACTTCACGGGTATCACCGCGACGGGCCTGGGCACCATAGGTGGTTTCGCTGCCGAGAATTTCCACGCTGGTCTCGCGCATGGGCGCCATGCCCAGCTGCTTGAACAGGCCATCCACCTTTTTCAGGATGGCGTCGGCCACCACCTGGCCTTTCTGCGGGGCGTCGATGCCGCCCATCAGGAAGGAGGCGGTGATACGGTTGCCGTCCGGGTAGGTGGCGGAGACTTTATAGCTGTCGGTGGGCGGCAGGCCTTTGGCGCCACTGACGCGGACCCGATTGTCACCCGCCTGTTCCAGTGTCACGTTGGTGAAGTCACAGATCACATCGGGCAGCATGTAGGCGCGGGGGTCGCCGATCTCGTAGACGATCTGCTCGCCCACTGTCGCCGGGGTGACCAGGCCGCCGGTATTGTCCGGTTTGCTGATAATGAACTGGCCGTCTGCAAAGCATTCGGCAATGGGGAAGCCCATGTTGTGGAAGTCGGGCACATCGCGCCAGTCGGTGAAGTTGCCGCCGGTGCACTGGGCGCCGCATTCGATCACATGGCCGGCCAAGGAGCCCTGGGCCAGTTTGTCGTAATCGTCCTCGGCCCAACCGAATTCGTGCATCAGGGGGCCAAGCACCACCGCGGAATCGGCAATACGACCGGTGAGTACGATATCGGCGCCCGCATCCAGGGCCGCCTTGATGGGCAGGGCGCCCAGGTAGGCATTCATGGTGACTGTCATGGGGGGCAGGGGAGCGCCGGTGTCCATTTCCGTCACATCGGCAAAGTCGTTGCGGCGCGGGTTCAGGTCGTCGCCTTCCACCAGGGCAATCTTCAGTTCCACGCCGGCGGCTTCGAAGGCCTTTTCCAGGGCCTCGCGACAGGCACGCGGGTTGACCCCGCCGGCATTGCTGACCACCTTGATGTTCTTTGCTTTGATATCCTTGGCCAGCGGCGCCATGACATTGTTGACGAAGTCATGGGCGTAGCCGGCGCTGGGGTCCTTCATGCGCGCGCCGGCCATGATGGACAGGGTCACCTCGGCCAGGTAGTCGAACACCAGATAATCGATCTCGGCCTGCTTGACCAACTGGAAAGCGGCGCTGTTGGTGTCGCCCCAGAATCCGGCGGCACAGCCGATGCGAACGGGCTCGGTCATGGTGGCTCCATTTGCGTGTAAAAGCGTGGTCTCGTAAGCTACCAAGCAAGCGCTTGGTTTGTAAAGGGTCAGATGTCTTGCTGAGCATTTATCCGAAGCCGCTGTAGGAGCGCCGCTCGGGGCGCGAATCCGAGCCCTGGGCGAGGAATTGATCTGCCATCTGCGCCGATCCTTCGCCTGGGCTCAGGTTCGCGCCTCGAGCGGCGCTCCTACAGTTTTTATCAGGCTTATGGTGCTGCGCTTGCAGCTTGCAGCCCCGAATCGGGATAATGTGTGCCTTAATAAAAGAGGACGACAATGGCTGAGTCACTGGCAATTAATGGAATCGATGATTCTCCCCGCGGGCGTCTGCTCAGTGCGGCGGCCCACCTGTTTCGGGATAAGGGCTTTGATCGCACCACGGTACGGGATATCGCCGCTTCCGTGGGTATCCAGAGCGGCTCTATCTTTCATCACTTCAAGAGCAAGGAAGATATCCTCTTTGCGGTGATGGAAGAGGTGATCCAGTTCAATACGGATCGTCTGCGTCGGGGCGTGGCAGCAGAAAGCTCGCCGAAAGGGCAGTTGCGGGCCCTGGTGCGGGCGGAGCTGCAATCCATTGTCGGCGATACCGCCGAGGCCATGACCGTGCTGGTGACGGAGTGGCGTTGTCTCAGTGAAGACAAGCAGCGCAAGGCGCTGGAGTTGCGTGCCATCTATGAGCAGCTCTGGCTGGATGCGCTCAATGCCCTGCATGAACAGGGGGCTTTCCGGGATGATCCCTTCATTATCCGCCGTTTGCTCACCGGCATGACGGGCTGGGCGCCCAACTGGTTCGACCGGGACGGCTCCCTGACGCTGGATGACCTGGCCGACACTATCGTGCGTCGGGTGGTGGGTGAAGCATGATCGGCAATGCCATCAGCTGGGGGCAAAGTGGCTACTCCATCATTGAGGAAGGCGAGCTGAACCGGCAGACCTGGGCGCTGGATGTGCACCATTATCTGATTGCCAAACCTAACGGACAGCCGGTGCCGGGGAAATTTACTCTGGAGGAGGCCAAGGCGCATATTGAGGCGCTGGAGGCGGAAGGCTAGCCTCAAGCTACGAGCGGGTCGCTGCGTTTTCTCGCTGTTCTGCCCAAGATTTAGCCGTTCCGACCATTTTCTAGGCAAACGGACTTTTTTCTGCAAAAAGCCGTTGACACCCCCGGCCCAATCCCTAAAATGGCGCCCACTTCGCAGCGCGATGCGGGTGGTTAGCTCAGCTGGGAGAGCATCTGCCTTACAAGCAGAGGGTCGGCGGTTCGATCCCGTCACCACCCACCATATTTTGAAAGTAAAGAGTTCCGAAAGGAAAGTGGAGCGGTAGTTCAGTTGGTTAGAATACCGGCCTGTCACGCCGGGGGTCGCGGGTTCGAGTCCCGTCCGCTCCGCCACTATTCAGCATCAAAGGCTCCCATTTATGGGGGCCTTTTTTGTTTCAAGGGTTCTCCCGCATTCTGTGCGCACGCCATGCCTCCGTTGCTCCTGGTTTGTTTTCCTTTTGTTCGTTCGTGATGCGTGCAGCGTCTCCTGTAATGAACTTGTCACTCAAGCCCTGTCTAATTTCAGGTCCACAACACTGAAAAGAGATAAAGGAGGACAAGCAAATGGAAGACTATCTGGAAGAGCGGCTGGAAGAGAAACAGCTGATGGAATGTCTGGAGGAATGGCTGGAAGAAGACAGCTGGGTGGATGACGGAGAGGAGCTCTGATTCCTTTCCGCTCCACCGGTCCCTCATTTTCCCCGTATTATCCCCCGCACCCCTGATTTCCTGCACTTTCTTCTGGCAACGTGATGCCGGTAGCAGCGCTGCCTGCGTGCTTTCCTGCATGCTGAGTGGCGGATTTCCGTATGCTTTTTTTTGGTTCATCGCGGGTTTCCGGGAAAAGCGGCTTTGATCTTCAAGAAGAAGTAGTCGTTATCCCGGTATCCATAAGCCATTCGCTTGATTACCT
>Ga0208834_100008_pt1 | contig 206956 bp, 197 predicted proteins | sample DeeseametaMP1787_FD_184182 | JGI IMG/M metagenome (GOLD analysis project Ga0208834, IMG submission 184182) | Marine microbial communities from the Deep Pacific Ocean - MP1787 (SPAdes) | ecosystem: Environmental > Aquatic > Marine > Oceanic | place: North Pacific Ocean | collected 2011-05-03 | reverse complement strand
GGCATGGGTTATTACTCCCGATTTGTTTTTTAGCCTAAGCTGTAGGTAGTTGGCATCGGCAATGGCACCGCCGTTACCATCGGGTACCGCACCTTGCTCGTTGTCATCGATACTAAGATTAGCGTTAACATCCGCAACCGGCAGAGAGCGTAACGACACACGGGTGATCCGGTCCTCTTCCCCTGTTACAACGAAGTGATTGGTTAGGTCTGGACCTCCTTCTCTAAGCTCTGGGGCTGAGGAACTGGACTGAGAGATTTGACGTGTTTGTAGCGGTGCACCATCGGTTGAACATATGGCATTGGTGCCACAAACAGGCGAGTTTTGCTCGGAGTGCAGGGTGTAGCGATAAAGCTCGCCAATCTGCCACGGGTTGTTCGGGAGAAACTCTATTCGCTGGGCAAGCACCTTGAGACGACCATTGATGGGGTCCCATGCGTTATTGTTGGTATCGAAGTGTTCAACAACAAAAGTCTGATCATTAACCGTGTCGCCGTCGATACTGCGGCTAAAGATGACTCGAATACTAAAATCCTTGAACATATTCGGTACAGGATAGAGCGGGTCGCTATTTTTACCTCCTACACATCGGCCATTGCGCCAAGTCTCTCTTTCGCCGGTAAGATCGACATCGGTTAACGCACAGGGGTAACCGGGAAAAACAGCAGCGACAAGTGGTGCACGTAGCTCATTGGTGCTGCCATTGGGAAGCACGAAGTCCGGTAGGCGGATGTTGAGTGTCTGGTCCTGGTTGAGCGGGTTTCCCTGCGTATCTCGGAGCAGGCTGGTGAGGGTGACCTCGACGTCTTTTCCGTGTTGAAGGATATCTCCTCCGATGATGATCGTGGCTCCATCGTGACGTATTGGGTACGTCTTTACTACATCATCAACAGAAACCTGTACGGCACCGTCAAGGAACACCGAAGCTGGGTCTAATGGTTTGTTGAAGTTCAGGATAACGGGGTCACCAGGCCTTGCATTGGGTTGGAACGTTTCTCCCGGTGCCCAAGACTGAAGCTGCAAGGGTCGAGTGTCTTGGCTTGGGGCAGGCGCTTGGCGCTGGTTTTGATAGGCCTCCATGCGGAATGAGAGCAGACCGGATGCCTTCTCCAGGCCCAGTACATCAGGTTCAACCACACTGACCGCATCCAGTACTAGTACACCATCCTTTACAACGGCTAAACCCGCTACCTGCACATTAAGCAGGTTCTGGCTGAGAGCCGCATTGGGCTCTTGACCTGCTGCAGTCATTGCTGCGTCCATATTAAGCAGGGCATAGCGGGGAACCGATGGGGAATCACTGAATGGATTCGGGATCAGATACCCATTAGCGTCGCTGAGTATCGTGATGGTGACTTCACCGGTTTCCAGCCCGGACGGTATTTCGCCCAGTATATTGACGTCCACGGGGGTGCCTCGGAGTACGGAACCAGCGGGTACTCGCAGTGGAACGGCATTAGGAAAGTTGGGAGCAAAAGCCAGATCTGCAGCTAGATCCCCGCTCAACCCGGTAAATGATTCATCTCCCAGCACAAAGGATTGTACTGGCACCTGATTGATCGGGTTGCCGGTTAAAGTTGACACTAGTCCAGGTTGCTCAGCTCCAAGACTGCCAACTTTTAGAACGGATGTAGCACGGGGAAGAGTGGCTTCCGGAACAAAAGTCCGATTGTACTCCGGCAACTGTTCACCGGTAGTCTGGGCCCGCAGCCCAGCAATCGTTAGTGTGTGTTCCACAGGTTTCAGATCCTGGTCAGGATCCAGTGTCAGGTAACGACCCTGCAAAAATAGTGATGCGGGAACCAACTTGCCGAGGTTGTCACGAAGTTGAACCGATCCGGTTTCGCCATATGCTGTGCTGGTCGGATCAACCGTTTGGTTAAACGACATCCTGAAGGTGCTCATGTCGTTGGGATGGCTGGCATCATCAATCGGCTCTAGCAATGACGGTTGGTCTAGAGGAGTGGCTGAAAGCAGGGTGAAAGAGCCGCTTCCCATGGTTTGCGATGCGCCGGCTTGACTGCCTGCAGTCCGAAACCGAACGCGGGCCACGGAGTTATCATCAATGGCTCCAAGGCCATCATCGTTGACAACCAGATGGTACGCTTCCGCCGGAGCCAGCCGCGATTGAGGATACAGGGCCAGGCCTCTGCCATTGTCTACCACCTGATAGTCAACCATGACGGTATTCCCATCAGTATCACTGACCAGCTGTAGGCGTGAGTCAATGTCATCAATAACCTCTTGCTCAAGTGCAGAGGAAAATCGCAGGATTACTGGCGCGGTAGCTGGAACCTCGGTCTGGCCAGGATAAGGGTAAGAAAAAATTAATGTCTCTGGTGTGCTCCAGGGATTGCTTACATCGCCCTGATCGCCACCGCACCCGGTCAGAAGGGCTGCTATGGCGACCGCCAGACTAATCAGAAACTGGTGGATTGTGATGGGGTTATTATTCATTGCTCTTCTCCTGGTATTAATCGCATGCCTGTTGTTAAAACTTTAGCGACAGGGAGGAAGAAAATACGTTTATTTCACCATCAGCCCTTACCGTTTCATAAGGGGCTGGATCGGTGGAAGAGTTGATGGAGGTCAATTCGAAATCAGCTTCATCCAGCATTTGATACTGGTAAGCGAAGGAGAGTTCTAATGGCATATCTATTATTGGCGCGCTGGACAGACGGTAGCTGGCACCCAGACCGAAAACCTTTTTATCGGTGTCAAGATAGTTAACGTCCTGGGATCGGCTGGATTTTAAAGGTGAGTCCTCCAGGGCTGCGCCGGCAAAGAGTTTCATGGACTCCGACCACTGATAGCTAACGCCAATTCGGGGAATGGTGATGTCGTCAAACGCTAGATTAGCCTGATCGCGAATAGTATCGTCGGCAAACTCGCTTTCAAGCGCAGACCAATTGTGCTGCTCAATGCCTGCCGTCAATTCGAATTTGCCAACGGGAAGCAAAATGGCTGCGCCGAGAACTTCAGGTTGATAGGTATCAATTGTACTAAGCGCTAGGCTCAGGCCTGGTTCAGGGATAACTCCCGGCACAACCACATTGGCATCCACGGATACCTCATAGCTACTTTCCCCCCGCCAGAAAAGAGCCAGCTCCATCTTATCCATTCCAAAAGGCATGCACTCGCTTGTACCGCAAAACATTTCTCCAGAGCGGATATTGATACCTAGTGCCGGTGATAGGGATGGAGAGGCTTCCAGGGAAAGTTTTTCAGAGTCTGTGTTGCCGCCAAGGTCTGAAACTGCTTCCAGGTTGGCTTTGGCCTGGAGGGTAAGACGTGCTGATGCGCCGACGTCAACGCCCCTCAGGACGTTGCTGATAGCGCCACCAAAGGCGAGATAAAGTGGCTGAGATTCATAGCGTAGAAACTGCCCTTTCTGGCTGGTATTGGCCTGATAGGGCAATAGGTTGGATGTGTATTGGTCTACACCCACGTTCAGGCCAAAGTAAATGGGCTTGTCGATGCTGGAAATGCCGGCGACGCGGCTTTTGAAGCCGATTAATAATAGTTCGGAACTGGTGTCAGAGAGGATATCATTCTCTCGCTCCAAAGGGTCTGTTCCTCCCAGTGATTTGGCACGTAATTCCTGGTCGCCATACTGCACAATGACTCCCAGTTCGCCCTCCGGGGAGCGGGCCATGGCGGCCGGGTTGTAGTACACCGACCAGCTGTTGGATGCAAAAGGACTGAATGCCAAGGCAGTGCCGGCATTCATTGGGCCTAGCCCATAAGTGCTCGCTCCGTCGCCAGCACCGCCAATGGCCAAGCCGGGTGAGAGCAATGCTGTAGTGCACGTGAAGAAAAGGAGAGGTAACCGTTTTGTTTTTTTTGCAGACATTTCAGGCTCCTAAAGGGGGCTGTTCTGGTTATAGATGGTGAGTTGTTCTGATTTTCTGTTTGTTTGGTTAAACAACCAATATTGGTCTCAGGCTTAGCTGTCTGTGTCCATGACTGTAATGACGTTGTGCTCTGGCGCTCCGGTAATGTCACACATTAATGCGTGACGCCCAGTCGTCGTCTATGACGAGATGCCGTGTTCTGTTGCTGACCAGGCATGGGTTATCGAGTGGTGTAACGCCTCCTGGGCAGCGCTAAAGCGCACGGTCAACTGGATCTGGAGAGCTCTGCTGGCGTGACATGTACAAGCAGGCTCCACACTTTCTCTGGCACAGTCACTGAGAATTGTTATCTGTTTGTTTTGCCGGAATGCCCTTCTCTGGCAGCTGGGGATGTGGCTCACAGGCTTGTCTCCCGCCGTCGTGTCTGCTGGGAGTGTGCCCGGCCAGTACACTGAACCGGTAGTGATCCATCGGTAAATGCTTGGCTCGCCACAGCATTTCCAGAGAGGTAGAGGGCCGCAGCATTGGCGCGTCACCATGATGGTCGAAGTAATAACTGTTCGACAGCGCGCAGTTGTGGTTAAGGAACACGGTGTTTTGCTGGCGTTTCTGGATATTGCGGAAATACGCGTCATGGACGGACTGACGTATTTCCACTTGGCTGGCTCCACGTCGGTTGGCTTCGCGAATACAGCGAGAGAGGTGGATGGCATTCCCTTCGACCATCTTGAAGTAAGAGGTGCCGATAAGGGCATAGGGACCGAGCATGATGTAAAAGTTCGGGTAGCCCGGAATGGTCAACCCTTCATAGGCCTGGTAACGGTAGTCATGCCAGAAATCGCCCAAATTGATGTTGTTGCTGCCGATGACGTCGAACGAGGGAATATTTCCTTTCTCGAAGGTTTTGTAACCGGTGGCGAGGATCAAGGTATCGATACGCCGTGAGCGGCCGTCCTGGGTGGTGATGCCGCGGGACGTAATACGCTTGATCGGGGTCGTGACAAGCTCAACGTTGTTTCGGGCAAAGGTTCGGAAATAGTCGTTGGAAAACGTTGGCCTTTTGCACCCGAAGCCGTATTTCGGTGTCAGTGCTTGCCACAGGTCCTGGCGGTTGGGCAGCTGTTCGCGCAGGTTGTTTATGCCCGCCTTTTCACACATGCGAACCAGCCAAGGGGCCTGCCGGTAATATATTGCGGAAAGCACCATCAGGGTTTCGCTGACGGTGTCGGTAGCGCCGCGAAGGCTGCGTTGCAAGCCCGGTACGGTTCGGAACAATACCTTGAGCCAGCCAGGCAGAGTCTGATCCGGCTTCTTCAGCACCCAGATGGGGGTGCGCTGGTAGACGTCAAGTTGACGAGCCTGGCGGGCAATTTTCGGAATCAGTTGCACTGCAGTGGCGCCAGTGCCTATTACCGCTACTCGCTTGTCACTAAGATCAAGGTCATCTGGCCAGCGTGCAGTGTGAATGACATTGCCCTGGAACGTATCAAGCCCTTCAATATCTGGCATCTTGGGTGATATCAAACCGCCACAGGCCGAGACAATATGGCGTGCACTAAGTCGCCTGCCATCCGTAAGATCGATCAACCAGACATGGCTGTCGAGATCAAAACGGGCGCTAGCGACTTCGACACCAAAGCGAATCAGTGGGTAGATGCCATACTTGCTTGTTACCTGTCTTGTATACTGGTAAAGCTCGTTTCCCGGCGCAAAAACGCGAGACCAATTTGCGTTTTGTTCGAAGGAAAATGAATAGGTAAACGAGGTAATGTCGACAGCGATTCCCGGATAACGGTTGTCGCGCCAGGTTCCTCCCACATCCTTGCTTCGCTCAAGGATCAAGATATCTTTGATGCCATCGGCACGCAGCTGGATTGCCGCACCAATTCCAGAAATTCCCGCGCCGATGATAATGACTTCATGATCAGGAGTAACGCTGGGACGAGGGTTATGGATTGCAACAGCAGCCATATTCATGATGCAACCTCAACTATGGCGCTATCGCTAGCATTGACCGTTTGGGATGGGGCTTTGCCGACGTTATTGCTGGTCAGATACTTTCCCAGAATTCGGACGATGGTAGGGAAGTCCTGCTTTGCCTCTGGTAGCAAAAAGGTGAATACGGGCCACACGTGCGGCATATCATCGCGCTCCAGAACCTGCACGGGCACCCCCGCATCTCGCGCGCATTGTGCTGCTGCATGGGTATCGTCGCGCAGACACTCTTCGCTACTGACAGTGAAAAGTAGAGGGGGCAAGCCGGTGAAATCCGCGGTGATTGGTGAGGCATACGGGTGAGCGGGGTCCGCGCCGGCCAGATAGATATCCGTTGCCACCTCAATCATGCCATGGGAAAGCATGGTATCGCTGTCGCTATTCGCCTGTCTGGACATCAGGGTGCCTCGCGCATCCGATGCCGGCGAAATGGCGAGGGCGCAAGCCGGCATTTTCAGCAGCTGATCACGGGCACGCAGCAATGTGACTAACGTCAGGTTGCCTCCCGCAGAGTCTCCCGCAATGACCACAGGGCGAGGGTCTGCGATCAGTTCACGATACACATTAAAGGCGTCATCCGTTGCTGCCGGGAAGGGGTGCTCAGGGGCTAGTCGGTAATCCGGAAGAAAGACCCGCGCATTCAGGGCGTGAGCCAAACGGCCACAAAAGTGGTGATAGGTATCAAGCCGCCCGCCGATGAAGGCGCCACCATGCAGGTAGAGTATGGTGATTTGTGGGTCTGCGGTGCCTAGCCAGTGGCCAGCTATTCCTGCAACCTTGCCTCGCTTGAGTCGCACTCCGCGTGGCAGCAGAGAGGGGGCCAAAGGCGCGTTCATCACCCTGCGAAGATGTCTTACCAGTTTGTCCGGGTCGCGTATATCACGCTTCATGCCGGCGCGAAAAAGTAGCTTCAAAATTGTTGTAGGAATGGAGGCCATATTGAATTCCTTGCGTGTTCCGTTTCCTCAAATGCGATTTAATCAGCCAGCATTCTGTAAGCTTCGCCAATCGCGCGGGCGTATAGTCGTGGCGTCAGGCGTTTCAACCGCCAGGCAAGCCGGCCGTCAATTTGTGGCAGCATGTAAAGCTCACCTCGATCAAGGGCACTGAGGGTCTGTCGGGCCACCTGGTCGGCGTTGGTGAGGGCATAGCGGGTCATCGCTGAACGGGCAAAGTCACGGCGACGTTCAGGCAGGCGCCCATTCTCGACGATATTGGTCGGGACCACGGTTGGGCACAGGGCCGTGATTTTTACGCCGGTTCCGGTCAGTTCAGAAGACAGCGTTTCGGACAGGGCCAGTACCCCTGCCTTGGTGACGTTGTAGGCGGCCATTTCCGGGGCGGACCCGAATGCGGCAGCAGAGGCCACATTGATGATGCCTCCATAGCCCAGATCGCGAAGCTGAGGGGCAAAATAATGGCAGCCGTGAATAACTCCCCATAGATTGACGTTCATGCACCAGTGCCAATCTTCAAGTGACACCTCGCCGATTGGGCCACCGAGGCCGACGCCGGCGTTGTTGATTACCAGGGTTACCGGCCTGCCGAGCAAAGGCTCGGCATTTTCCGCCAGGTATGCCATCTGTTTTTCATCGCCGACATCACACCCCAGGGCTACCGCGTGAGTACCGAGTGCTCGCAGGCTGATCGCCACCTGTTCGGCGCGCTCTTCATTGATATCGACACACAGTACCGAACCGCCTCGACGGGCAACTTCGTAAGCAAAGCTACGACCGATGCCGCTACCCGCCCCGGTGATGACAGCTGCCGCCTGAGTTGACGGGTGCAAGGGTTTCTTTTTCATGCCTGCCCCCATGCGGGTTCAGGTTGTGGCGTTTCGAATGTACCGTGTACATTGTTGGCTCGGTGGTCTCTGAGCGCTTGATAGGCCTTATGAGGGTCGCCAGTTCTTTCGTAGGCGCGTTTCCAGATCCGGATTACATCACGGTTATCGTCATCCCACGGGTGGAAAGTGGGGGAGAAATAGGGGGGCACGCCAGCGAGTACCTTGGAAAGAATGCCGGGACGCCAGAACAGGACTTTGGTCATTTTGGCGGCGGACCACAAATTCAGAATTTGACGATCCTTGTAGAGCAGATAGGTCTGGTTGCCGATCATAATGGGGAAGCCCAGGGCAATGGCCAGTAGCATGCCACTGATACGTAGTCGGTAACTGCGGTAGCCACCACCACTGGCATCGACGAAGACGTCATAACTGACGCTCTTGTGCTCGGTTTCTTCGACAAAGTGCCAGTAGAGCATGGCACGCAAATCCGGGTGGGTTTCGTCAAACAGCTCCGGGTGCTCAAGCAGTACCGAGGAAATAATGGCCGTGAAATGTTCAAACGCCGCTGCGATGGAGCTCTGCATATCGTCACTGAGGCGGTGTTGGAGTTGCTTACGGATCAGCTTGAACACGCCTTCAACCTTGTCGATGGGAACCCCGTGTTGCACGCCGATGGCGTTCATTTCATCGTGCTCACGAGCATGAATGCGCTCCTGACGAATGAATTCTTTAGCTGCGTTCAGCACTTCTGGATCGTCAAGCTTGCCAAGCTGCCGTCTTGCAGAATTCATCACCCAGCGTTCACCGTCGGGGACGGCGGCGAGAATGGCATTCATCCAGTGAGTGGACCACGGGTCGTTGCGAAACCAGTGGCGAGCCACGTTTTCGATGTTCATGGGAAAGTGAATGTCACGGGTTACAACCTCGTCGTAACCAATCTTGCGGTTTGCCAGAGCCATTGGATCGCTCCCAAGTAAAGTGCATTCATTGGACTTTATTTGTATAACCAACCAAATTCAAGATTATAAGGTAGACAGCGTGTTTTTATCTGTATAGATCGAATAGTGCCATCGGCCAGGAAGGCTGGGCCGACTTTAAAAGGAATGCTAGAATCAAAGGCTTATAGTATGGGAGTGGCTTGTGGGAAGAAAGAAAAATCAGGTAACACCGGTAGCGCAAGCGGATCGAGAGTTTGTGCTCGGTGCTGCGGCACGTCTATTTCGTCAAAAGGGGTTCGATAAAACCACCGTTAAAGAAATTGCCGAAGCTTGTGACATGTTGCCTGGCAGCCTGCATTACCGTTATCCCTCCAAGGAAAGCATCCTGGTAGACCTGATGCGTCTTGCGCTTGAGCAAGCCTCCACAGCTTTGTCTGAGGCTATTCGGGGGGAGAGTGAACCACTAGAGCAGTTGCGTCAGGGCATTAATGCTCACCTTGAGTTACTGGTCGGCGGTTCGGATATGGTCTATGTGCTCCTTTTTGAATGGCGCTCCTTGCAGGGCCAGTCACGCAAGGAAATGATTGATCTACGAGACAGATACGAACTTCTTTGGTCTGCTATGATCCAATCCTTGTCCTCTCAAAACCTGATTCGTGCGGATGTAGATCGTGATCTTTTGCGCCTTATCGGCTTGGGAGCGTTAAATTGGGTCGCAACATGGTTTAACGAGGGCGGGCGGTATACCGTAAAAGATATCGGTGACTTTGTGTGGGTGGTAATTAAAGACGGTGTGCTCAAGCGCTAGACGATCTATTGAATGAGAAGTCATGACCAGCGCTGATTGCTGACTGTCAGCACGGCTTATGTGCCCGTCCTTTGTCTGTACTGATCAGGAGTCTGACCAAACCAGCGTTTAAACGCCCGTCTGAAGCTGGCAGTGTCATGATAATTCAACAGTGTAGCGGTTGCTTCGACCGAGAGCTGACTCTCGCATAAATAGCTTGCTGCTTGCCTGGATAGCACTTCATCGCGAATCTTTCTGAAGCTGCTGTTTTCTTTCTTGAGCTTCCGTGCAAGGGTGCGTTTGCTCATGAAGAGGGAGGCGGCGGCTTCATCTTCACTCAGTGTCCCGGGTGGTCGGGAAAGCATCATTTTCTGTAGCCGAGTCCGATAGTCCGGTTCAGGGTTCTGAAGGCGCGCAAGCATGGATTCGCACTGCTGAAAGGCCAGATGATAGCTTTCATGATTGGCTGATGCGTTCGGCTTTCGACATAACTCCATTGCTAATTTTAGTTTGAAGTGATTGCAGTCGAAGTAAACTTTGCCTGGTAAATACTCCCGGTACATGTCCTGGTAGACGGGGGCTGGATGGGGGAAATGAACCTCTGATTCATACAATGGGCGACCTACGATGAACTCGCCAATTTCAAAAAAAGCCTTGATCACAGTATCTGCCAAGCAGCGCTCCACGTCGTTGTCCATCGCTACCTGAAAGCTCACAACACATTCCAGATAATCCTCAGTGTTTTGCAGGTTCACCTGAATAAAGCTTGCTCGCGTAGGCAGGAAAGTGTGAACGGCTTGCAGCGCGGTATAAAGGTCGGGGCTGCTGTTAGCAACAAAGCCCATCACCCCATGGGTTGCCGGGGTGAGGCGCCTGCCCAACCGCAAGCCGAACTCTGGTTTACCGGATAGATCCAAAGCATTACGCAAGATCTGCATCTGTTGGGTTGCGGTGAGTCGACTCTCATCTTTGAGTAATTGCGTAACATCCACATCTGTTTTGCGCAGGAGTCGGGGCAGCTCTCGTGCACTCAGACCAAGTTCACGGGCGATAAGGCGTGAGTAGTTCGATGGGATATCAGCATCCACGCTTTGCAAGCTATCACTCTGCGTAGTTATTGCCATTAGCCTCTCCTCGGAAAGTCATTACTGTCTTTAAATGTCCCCGTCCTGTCAAGAAATGTCCTCGCTGGCATGCCGCTATATAGCCAATCTTCAGGTTAGACATAAATACTAGGAGACGCGCTGTGGGAAAAATTATCTTTATTGAACATGACGATACCGAGCATGTGACGGAATTCAGGGCGGGTTCTACGCTTATGCAAGTTGCGGTTGATAACGCCGTGCCAGGTATCGATGGTGATTGTGGCGGCGAGTGCGCCTGTGGTACCTGCCACATGATTGTTGCCGATGAGTGGTTCGGCAATACCGGAACGGTTGGTGACGCGGAAGAACAGATGCTGTCCATGACCCCGGAGCGGGCGAGAACCTCGCGTCTGGGCTGCCAGGTAGAAATTACTGAGGCGATGGACGGTATGACCGTGCATTTGCCTGAATTCCAGATGTAAGCAGGGAGAAAGCTATGTCAACAAAAACAAGCTCAAGCAACAGTTTGCAGACCAAGGTTTTCAACGTTTCGTCGAAAGTGGTGCCAATGCATTTTCAGATTAAAACCATGAAAATGTTGATGAAGGCAAAGAGAAAGGCCGTGGGTTCTCGCTCCACACAAATGGAGTTTGTCGAAACTCCCCTGCCTGATGTTAGCACCTTGGCACTGGAAGATATCGACACCAGCAACCCTTTTCTGTATCGACAAGATCAGTGGCGCGCCTATTTTAAGCGGTTACGAGATGAAGCTCCGGTACATTACCAGAAGAACAGTCCATTCGGGCCTTTCTGGTCAATAACGCGCTATGAAGATATTTTGTTCGTCGACAAGAGCCATGAACTGTTTTCCTCTGAGCCGCAAATTATTCTGGGTGATCCACCGGACGGACTATCGGTGGAAATGTTTATCGCCATGGATCCGCCCAAACATGATGTACAGCGCCGAGCGGTGCAGGGCGTCGTTGCTCCGAAAAACCTTAAAGAAATGGAAGGGCTGATTCGTTCTCGTGCGGCGGAAGTGCTAGACAGCTTGCCTCTGGATAAACCTTTCGATTGGGTGCCGGCGGTGTCCAAAGAACTGACTGGCCGTATGCTCGCTACGTTGCTGGATTTCCCTTATGAGGATCGTCACAAACTCGTTGAATGGTCTGATCGTTTGTCTGGCGCGGCATCCGCCACGGGTGGAGAATTTACCGACGAAGATGTCATGTTTGATGACGCGGCAGATATGGCGAGGGCGTTCTCCAGGCTGTGGCGAGACAAGGAGGCGCGACGTGCTTCCGGCGAAGAACCCGGTTTCGATTTGATCAGTATGCTGCAGAGCAACGAAGATACAAAAGACCTGATCAATCGGCCGATGGAGTTTATCGGGAATCTGGCGCTGCTTATTGTTGGTGGAAATGATACCACTCGCAACTCGATGAGTGGTGGCGTGCTGGCTTTGAATCAGTTTCCCGAGGAATTTAGAAAACTGAAGGCAAAACCGGAGTTGATTCCGAATATGGTTTCGGAAATCATCCGTTGGCAAACCCCGTTGGCGAATATGCGCAGGGTTGCTACCCAGGATGTTGAGCTTCGTGGTCAGACCATCAAGAAAGGGGACCGGGTGTTAATGTGGTATGCCTCGGGAAACCGGGACGAACGCAAGTTCGAAAACCCTGATCAACTTATTATTGATCGCAAGGACGCGCGAAACCATATCTCTTTTGGTTACGGCATTCACCGTTGCATGGGTAACCGCTTGGCCGAGCTGCAACTTCGCATTCTGTGGGAAGAGTTACTGAAACGCTTCGAGAATATTGAAGTTGTTGGCGAGCCCGAGCGTGTGCAGTCTAACTTCGTGCGGGGCTATTCCAAATTGATGGTCAAGCTGACGGCAAAAAGTTAATGAAATGTCTGAGCGGGGTGTCGCCTGAAGCATTCGATTATGTGGTGGTCGGCGCGGGCTCTGCTGGGTGTGCGGTTGCAAGCCGTTTGTCCGAGAGCGGCCGCTATTCGGTGCTGCTGCTTGAAGCCGGACCTGAGAGCCGCGGTAACCCTTTTGTGAACATGCCGTTGGGTTTCCTGCAGCTGATGTTCAGCCGCCGATTCAATTGGCAGTTCAATACCGAACCGCAGCCCCATATGCATGACCGTGTCTTGTTCCAGCCGCGGGGCAGAATGCTTGGTGGTTCTAGTGGCATGAACGCGCAGGTCTACATCCGCGGGCATGCCTGGGACTACGACGAATGGGCGCGGCAGGGCTGTGATGGGTGGTCATACACTGATGTTCTACCTTACTTTCGTAGATCCGAACATTTCGAGCCGAAGCTGAACCCGGCCGAGGTTGAATTTCATGGCCTCGGAGGTCCGCTCAATGTTGCCGAGCGCCGTTACACCAACCCGTTAAGTGCGACCTTCGTTGAGGCAGCGAGGCAGGCAGGGTACCGGCTCAATAGGGACTTCAACGGTAGTGAGCAGGAGGGAGTGGGGTTCTACTACGCTTATCAGAAAGACGGCATGCGGTGCAGTAATGCGCGCGCCTATCTCGAACCCGCCGAGGAGCGTTCCAACCTGACGGTTCGCAGCGGCGCGCATGTTACCCGTGTGCTGCTTGATGGCACCCGTGCCACCGGTGTCGAGTACCGAAGCGCTAAGGGGCTGGTGCAGGTCAGTGCCGGGCGCGAAGTTGTGCTCTGCGGCGGAACGTTCAACTCGCCGCAATTGCTAATGTTATCCGGCATCGGTCCGCGTGAGGAGCTGTACCGGCATGGCATTGAATTGCGTCATGTCCTGGAGGGCGTTGGACAGAATCTACAGGACCATATCGACGTGTTCGTGCGCGCCAGAACGCGCAGCCGCCAGAGTATCTCGATGCATCCTAGCTACTGGCTAAAGGGCCTGGGGGCACTGCTGCAATACCTGATCGGTCGGCGCGGTGTGCTGTCCAGCAACGGCGCCGAGGCAGGCGGGTTCATCCGCTCCCGGCCGGAGGAGGCGATACCCGACCTGCAACTACACTTTGGCCCTATGCTGTACGCCGATCACGGGAGGGACATGAAGGTCGCAATGAGTGGTTATGGCTACATAGTGATGATCTACGGACTTAGGCCATTGTCGCGTGGGCGGATTGGTTTGCACAGTGCTGATCCGTTCACTGCCCCGTTGATAGATCCCAACTACATGGCCGAATCCGCCGACGTCGAGCAGCTCGTTCGCGGGGTACGTCTGGTGCGTAAGATCTTGGCGCAGCCTGCATTCTGCTTGCACCACGAAGTCGAGATGTCGCCAGGGTCGGAGCTGCAGAATGATGAGGACCTGGCCGCATGGGTGCGGCGTAGCGGCGAGTCCGCCTACCATCCAGTCGGAACCTGTAAGATGGGTGTGGATCCGATGGCGGTGGTCGATTCGCGTCTGCGAGTGCACGGCCTGCGATCCTTGAGGGTAGTTGATGCCTCTATCATGCCGACACTGGTCGGCGGTAACACCAACCAGCCGGCAACCATGATCGGCGAGAAGGGAGCCGCGATGATACTTGAGGATGCTGAGATGCTCAGCAGTTAGGCATCCTGTGCGTGCGCGATCGATATCGCGGCCTCTTGCTCACCTGCGGTGTTGGGATATGAAAATACGCTTCCAAGGCGCACAAAAGAGACAACCTATGGTTAACAAAAAGAAAGATACGACAGTCATCGTTGGTGGTGGACATGCAGCCGGTACGCTCTTGACAGCCTTGCTGCAAAAGAAATATCAGCATGAGGTAGTACTGGTGAGCGATGAGCCTCATCCTCCCTACCAGCGTCCACCTTTGTCCAAAAGTTATCTTGCAGGAGAGGTTGATCAGTCGTCTCTGTACCTGAAGCCGCGTTCGGTGTATGAGAATGCGGGGCAGCAGTTGCGGCTCGGTGTGCGCGTCGAAGGGATCGACCGATACGCGAAAAGCATCAAGTTGTCGGATCAAAGCACATTGAAATACGATCGATTGGTTCTGGCGACGGGGTCACATGTTCGTCGCCTTAAAGCGCCCGGATCAGATTTGAAAGGAATACACTATCTGCATGATATCGCTGACACCGATGCTCTGCGCAATCAATTAGTGCCGGGTAAACGCCTGGTCATCGTGGGCGGCGGTTATATTGGCCTTGAAGTGGCTGCCAGCGCTATCAAGAAAGGTGTTAATGTCACGGTCCTGGAAGCCGCCGAACGCTTGATGCAGCGTGTTACGGGGCCAGAAATGTCCACGTTTTTCTACGCCAAGCACACTGCTGCTGGCGTTGATGTGCGTCTTGGCACGGCGGTAACTGGCTTCGAAGCGGGTGATAAGGGGCGTGTGGCAGGCGTGACCTTGGCCGATGGTGGCAATGTTCCGGCTGATATCGTGCTCGTATCAATAGGTGTCATACCGGAAACTACATTGGCCGAGAACGCTGGCCTACTCTGCGATGACGGTATTGTCGTGGATGAATTTACCCGCACTGATGATCGCGACATCTTGGCAATCGGCGACTGTACCCGCCACCGGAATCTTTTTTTCGAAAAGATGCAACGGCTTGAGTCTGTTGCCAACGCGGTTGATCAAGCGCGTACGGCGGCGGCGACCTTGATGGGCGAGGAGATGCCCTACGATAGCGCACCATGGTTCTGGTCGAACCAATATGACGTCCGCTTACAGATGGTTGGGCTGTCGCAAAATCATGATCAGCGGGTGCTGCGCGGCACCACCAATGATAAGGGATTTGCGGTGTTCTATCTGCTCGAGGGCTCTGTCATTGCTGTTGACGCGGTCAATCTGCCCATTGCTTTCATGGTGGGCAAGCAGTTGGTCCAGCAACGCAAGAGCGTTAGCGCTGACGCATTGAGTAATACGGATATCGAGCTGAAGTCTTTAATCTGAAGCATGCGAAGTGCGATCAGTAACCGGTCATCCTTTCGTGGTATCCCAATAGAGATTCCGGTTTAAAGGAGGGATCCACTGGCATGGCCTCCTTGAGAGCATCGGCTGGGTAAATTGTAGTGAGATAGTTAATTTGACACTACATCTGAATGTACGATCACTCATTGGGGCCTAAGGTGGATGCCTGTGTGGAAAGGAAAATATTATAGAGTGTTGGAGTCTCTTCAGTGGGACGATCCTGGCTGTGCTGGCGATTTTCCATCGTTCGATGACTTGTCGTGAGGGCTGCGATACACTGCTACTCGCTAGGGGTTCGGGCCCCATCTTCAGGTTATTTTTGATGGGCTAACCGTGTTGGGCAACACCTTTTTCGACTTTGTACTTTTATTTAAATCAGCTGGTTAGGCTGTATTTCAGTCCGGCTTCTGTAACCGTACTGAAAGTGTAGTAATTGGTGTAGCCAGCCTCTTCCCTGTCTTGGAAATTCCACTGACTTTGCCCATAAACACCTGTGCATCAGTCGTAGCGATACTCGGGTACCTTTGTATTATTGGCGTATGCTCAACTGAGGATACCCCTGTCTGCCATTATCGCTGCTAGCCAGGGGCGAAATGCTGTGACATATCGAGTATTGGATAAGCGATACGTTGACATAAACATGGCGTGCTGAGATAGCTACCGTCAAACATCAGTCAGCGGTAGATCCCACCTGGGTGGATAAGGGGGCGGTGTCGTTACGCCCGCCCTAGCTCGCAAGTGAAGGGCAAGCGTGTCACACCAAAGCTTCAGATAACGGTCAAACAGCGCCTTGTCCGCAACGATGTGCAGGTCCTGTGCCATGCCGCGCAATAGCCATTGCGTCAACATCATCATCGAGCGCACATCGGTATCTTCCTTGGTGGCCTCCAGGTAGTGATCGGCTGCGTTACCCACGATGAAATAACTGGATGTCCAGACGCGCTGCAAAATGGCGGCGAGTTCCTGATCGTGCTGGCTGGCGGTCAGTAGCTGCATCAACGGGATGTATTCCGGTTGATCAAAGACATTTTTCCAGGCGCCAAAGATCAGCTCTTCCAGTCGGTCCTCAGAGCCGTGCAGCTTGGCAATGGCTTTGCCCAGTTGAATATATTGCTGGCGAATCAGTTGCTCGGCAGCAGCGGCAATCATGGCGGCTTTGCTGTGGAAATGGTGTAGCGGTGCTCCCCGGGAAACGCCAGCGACCTCGATGATGCGACTCACTGTCGTGCCTGCAAATCCGTCCTTCTCAAGACACGTGAGTACCGCCTGGATGATGCGTTCTCGCATGGCATCGCTACGTTGTTCCTGGGTTCGTCGCTGTGCCTTCATGACGTTATCTGCCTGTTGTCGGGTTTGCTTTCTCTGGCGTAGGATGCTGATTCTAAACGATATATAGCTTATGCGCGCGAACGATTAAAAACAAGTTGAACGTACGTATTGTAAGTTATAGAGTTCTTGTCATGTTTATGAATCAACAGTGGAAAACCTGTAATGAGTGACGTGCATGTACCGGCGGCTGTGTCGCCAATGATTCCCCGTACCCTGTTCAATGAAGACCATGAAGCGTTTCGCGCCACCGCTCGACGTTTCTTCGAGACGGAAATTGCCCCTTATCACGAGAAGTGGGAAGAGCAGCAGCATCTCGATCGCGAGCTGTGGAACAAGGCGGGTGAGCTTGGGCTGCTGTGTGCCACCATGCCCGAGGAATACGGTGGCTGCGGCGTTGACCGCCTCTACTCGATGATTCTTATGGAAGAGCAGGCCCGGGTGGGTGATTCGGCCAGCGGCTTTGCGCTGCATTCGGACATTGTTGCCAACTACATCAACAACTTTGGCTCCCATGAACAGAAAAGCCAGTGGTTGCCCAAAATGGCCACCGGTGAAGCGGTCACTGCCGTGGCCATGACCGAGCCGGGTACCGGTTCCGATCTGCAGCGCATCAAGACCACTGCCACCCTTGAGGGTGATCACTATGTGGTGAATGGCTCGAAAATCTTTATCACCAACGGTTACCTCTGTGACATGGCGGTGGTGGCGGTGCGAACCGGGCCGGCGGATCTGGGAGCACAAAGTGTATCCCTGATGATTATCGAGGCGGATCGCGAGGGCTTCTCCAAGGGCAAGCCGCTGAAGAAAGTGGGCATGCGCGGGCAGGACACCTGCGAGTTGTTCTTCGACAACGTCAAGGTGCCTAAGGAAAACCTGCTGGGCGCCGAGGGTATGGGCTTTATTGCCTTGATGAAGGAGTTGGCCTGGGAGCGGATGATGATCGCCATCATCTGTGCGTCGGCTGCCGAGCATGCGCTGGCAACCACCGTGGAATATGTGAAACAGAGGCAGGCGTTTGGCAAGCCGGTGGCGGCGTTCCAGAACACCCGTTTTGAACTGGCCGAGATGCGTTCTGAAATCCAGATTGCGCGGGTCTATGTGGATCGCTGTATGGAGTTGGTGGTGCGCAATGCCTTGTCCCCCGAGGCAGCCTGTGCGGCCAAGTACTGGGTGTCCGATTTGCTCAGTAATGTGGTTGATCGCTGTGTGCAGCTACACGGTGGCTACGGCTACATGCTCGAGTACCCCATCGCCCGCGCCTATATCGACACCCGTGCCAACCGCATCTACGGCGGCACCAACGAAATCATGAAAGAACTCATTTCCCGCTCTATCTAAAGATTTTCCCGGGCTCGCGCGGCAAGTGGGCCCGGGAATGAAAAGAGGAAAGCATCATGGCAGAACGTCGTTTTGATGATCGTGTGGCCATCGTCACCGGTGCCGGGGGCGGGTTGGGCCGCCAGCATGCACTGACCCTGGCCGAGCGCGGCTGCAAGGTGGTGGTTAACGATCTGGGTGGTAGTGCCCACGGTGATGGCAAGTCATCGTCCGCCGCAGACAAGGTGGTGGAAGAGATCCGGGCCATGGGGGGAAAAGCGGTTGCCAACTATGACTCCGTGGAAAACGGCGAGTCGATAGTGCAGACCGCCCTGGATAACTTCGGCACCGTGGACATCGTGGTCAACAATGCTGGCATCTTGCGTGATGTGAGCTTCGCCAAGATGTCGAAGCAGGACTGGGACCTGGTGCTAAAAGTCCACCTGGAAGGCTCCATGAGCGTGACCCATGCGGCCTGGCCGATCATGCGCGAGAAGGGCTATGGCCGCATCATCATGACCACCTCGGCAGCGGGCCTGTATGGCAACTTCGGTCAGGCCAACTACTGTGCCGCCAAGCTGGGACTGGCCGGGCTGGCCAACTGTCTGGCCGAGGAAGGGCGCAGCAAGAACATTCATGTGAATACCATCGCGCCGATTGCCGCCTCGCGGCTGACGGAAACCATCATGCCGCCGAATCTGCTGGAAAACCTGAAGCCGGAAGCGGTCAGCCCACTGGTGGCCTGGTTGTGTCATGAAGACTGTGAAGAGACCAAGGGCATCTTCGAAGTGGGCGCCGGTTACATCAGCAAGCTGCGCTGGGAGCGCACCCAGGGCAACAACTTCCCGCTCGGCAAGGCATTCAGCGTCGATGATGTGGCCCGTCGCTGGGACAAGATCACCGATTTTACCGACGCGGATCATCCGTCCAACGTCAACGAATCCTTCTCGCCGATCCTCGACAACATCAATAATCCGTCTCTGGGCGGCAACGAGTTCATCGATCTGGATGTGGCCAGCAAGGAAAGCGTCGAGCTGGAATCGGCCTATGATGAAAATGATTTGTCGCTGTACGCGCTGAGTGTTGGCGCCGCCCGTGACCCGCTCGATAAAGATGAACTGAAATTCGTCTACGAGCTGGGCGGCAATTTCCAGGCGTTGCCCACCTATGGCGTCATGCCGCAGATCGGCGCGATGCTGAAAGCGGCGAAGGAAGGTGCGCTGACCTTGCCGGGGATGAACTTTGGTTTTGACCGCTTACTGCATGGTGAGCAGTACACCGAGATCAAGCGGCCACTGCCGCCGCATGCCAAGCTGAAACACACCTTCAAATTCAAGAAGGCGCTGGACAAGGACCCGAACGCAGTCGTCACCTTCGCCATTACTTCCACCGACGAGAACGGTAACGAGGTGGCCTACAACGAGATGACCTCGTTCGTGAAAGGTGCCGGTGGCTGGGGCGGTGAGCGTGGCGATTCCGGCGAGATCAATGTGCCGCCCGCCCGCGAACCGGATGCGGTGATCGAGGAAAAAACCGACGCCAACCAGACATTGCTGTACCGCCTGTGCGGTGACTGGAACCCGCTGCATGCGGACCCGGCGTTTGCCAAGGCCTTTGGCTATGACAAACCGATCCTGCACGGGCTTTGTACCTTTGGTTACGCGGGCCGCCATGTGATCAAGGCGTTCAGCAATAACGATGGCCGTTACTTCAAGAGCATCAAGGTGCGCTTTGCCAAGACGGTGTTCCCGGGTGAAACCCTGGAAACACGCATGTGGAAGGAATCCGATAACCGCATCATCTTCGAAACCTGGGTGAAAGAGCGTAACGAGGTGGTGCTGAAGAATGCCGCCATCGAGCTGTTCTCCGAGATTCCGGCAGAGGCGCCGGTGCCGGAGCAGGCTTCCGCCGAGGAAGATTCTGCGCCGCAGGTGGAGCAGGCGGTGACGCCTGACGATGTGTTCGCCGCGGTGGCGACCTACATCGAGCAGAAGCCGGAACTGGTCGACCAGACCGGCACCAGTTTCCTGTTCGAGTTCAGCAATCCGGATCAGCAGTTCTTTATTGACCTGAAAAATGCACCGGGCGCGGCAGGGCCGGGCACGATTGACAAACCGGACGTGACCCTGGCACTGGACAGCGAGCACCTTTCCACCGTGTTTGGTGGCGATCTCGCTGCCGTGCAGAAACTGTTCTTCGGTGGTGAGCTGAAAATCTCCGGCAACGTGATGGCCTCCAACAAGTTGACCGTGTTGCAGGACATGGACCCGAAACTGGCCGAACAGGAACGCGACAAGCGTGTGGCTGACGGTGGTGGTTCACAAGCTGCCGCCGCACCGGTCGAATCGCAGGAGCCGACCATGGTGGATGTGTTCAGTGCCATCGGCCACTTCATCGCCGACAACCCGGACCTGATCGAGAAGACCGGCACCAGCTTCCAGTTTGCGTTCAGCAACCCGGATCAGGATTTCTATATCGATCTGAAGAATGCACCGGGCACCGCCGGGCCGGGGCAACTGGACAAGGCGGATGTGACGCTGGAACTGGATACCAAACATGCGCCGACCCTGTTTGGCGGTGACCTGGCCGCCGTGCAGAAACTGTTCTTCGGTGGCGAGCTGAAGATCGACGGCAATGTGATGGCCTCCAACAAGCTCACCGTGTTGCAGGGCATGGACCCGAAGCTGGTGGATCAGGCGCGGGACAAGCGACTGGCCTCCGGCCAGCCGGACACCGCCGCCGCGCCACCGAAAAAGCAGAAAGAACCGCAGGCGGAAAAAGTGCTGCCGCAGCTGGCGGAAAAATTGTCCGCCATCGGCGGGCAGGGTGGTGTATTGCAGATCAAGGTACAACGCCCTGACAGTGCCTGGTTTATCGACCTGTCCGATTCGTCGCCTGCTGTCTCCAGCGGCGAAAAAGACGCTGCGGCGGTGATGACACTGGACGACGGCAAGCTGGCCGATCTGATTACCGGCAAGGTGGCCTTGCGCGCCCTGTATCAGCAAGGCGACATGCGCGTGGACGGTGATCTGTCGCTGGTACGCAAACTCGAACAAATCCTGTAACACCCGAATTCGGAGAAACGACAATGAAACGTAGAGTGAATGTAATCGGTGTCGGGATGACCAAGTTTGCCAAGCCCGGTGCCAGCGATGATTACCATGTGATGGCAAAGGCTGCAGGCCTCGCCGCCATGAAGGATGCCGGCATCCAGTACAGCGATGTGGAGCAGGCGTTCTGCGGTTATGTCTACGGCGATTCCACTTGTGGTCAGCGCGCCGTGTATGAGCTGGGATTGACCGGTATTCCTGTGGTCAATGTGAACAACAACTGCTCCACCGGGTCGTCGGCCCTGTTCCTGGCCCGCCAGGCCATCGAGGGCGGCTTGGCCGAATGTGTGATTGCGCTCGGTTTCGAGAAAATGGAACGCGGGGCGCTGGGCTCCAAGTTCAATGATCGCGAAAACCCCATGAGTCAGCATGCGCAGGTGATGATGGATGCGCAGGGTTTCAACCAGGCGCCGCCGGCGGCACAGATGTTCGGTGGCGCGGGCCGCGAGTACCGGTGGCAGCACGGCACCAAACGGGAAACCTTCGGCAAGATCGCCGAGAAGGCGCGCCGCCATGCCGGCAACAACCCCTACGCGCTGTTCAACCAGGTGCTGTCGCTGGAAGAAATCATGGCGTCCGACGAGGTGTTTGATCCGCTCACCCGCTTCCAGTGCTGTCCTCCCACCTGTGGTGCCGGTGCGGCGATCCTGTGCTCGGACGAGTTCGCGAAAAAGCATGGCATTGAGAATCCGGTGTATATCGCCGCCCAGGCCATGACCACGGATTTCGCCAGCAGCTTTGACGAAAAATCCATGATCAAGATGGTCGGCTACGACATGACACGCGCGGCTGCAGAGAGTGTGTACGAGCAGGCCGGCATTGGTCCGCAAGACATCAATGTGGTCGAGTTGCATGACTGTTTTACCGCCAATGAGCTGCTCACTTATGAAGGCCTGGGTCTGTGCCCGGAAGGCGGTGCGGAGCAATTCATCTGGGATGGTGACAACACCTATGGCGGCAAGTATGTGACCAATCCATCCGGTGGCCTGCTGTCCAAGGGCCATCCGTTGGGCGCCACCGGGCTGGCGCAATGTACTGAGCTGGTGTGGCAGTTGCGCGGTCAGGCGGACAAGCGTCAGGTAGACGGTGCACGGGTGGCCTTGCAGCATAACCTCGGTCTGGGTGGTGCCTGTGTGGTAACCATGTATCGCAATGACTGAGTACCGTAAAGACTGAACTGTCACATACAGGGTGCCGGCCTGCCGGTTCGCAGGCCGGCTTCCCTGTTAAGGAGGTCCGGGATGAATGCGGTAACGACAAAAAGTAAAAGCAAGGTAGTAAAGGCCAGCTTCTCACCGCGCCGGTCTTGGCTACGCCCACGGCATTGCCCACAACTTCGGCGCCCACTATCACACGCCCCATGGCCTGGCGAATGCCATTGTGCTGCCTCACGTACTCGAATATTCCGCCCCCGCCTGCATTGAGCGCCTGGCCGAACTGGCCCGCGTCAGCGGCCTGGAGCAGGGCGGTGAAACCGATGAAGCGCTGGCAGGAAAATTCATCAAACGTGTCCGCGAACTGAAACAGGAGCTTGGCATTCCCGAGAAGCTGGACGCATTGCGCAGCGAAGATGTTCCCGACATTGCCAGGGCTGCATTGCAGGAAGCGCATTTCAGTTATGCGGTACCGCGCTATATGAATCAGACGGTGTGTGAGGCACTGTTGAAGAAGATGCAGGCCTGAGGTTTTGTGGAAACGGGGACAACGATTTAATCGAACGACATGGCGCGAGTGGCTGGATCTCCACGAGTTCACCTGCGTTGCCCATGCCCAGCTATTAACCACACAGTGGCGGTGGCAATACAATAACGGATGGCCCAATTCGGCCATTGGCGGAGTGCCTCCGGCCCGATTGCTACAGTGACTCTATACTCAAACGAGCGATGAAAAATGGGTGGATTACACCTTCATGGATTGCTTCCTCAGTGAGCCCGTAGAACGATTCTGCTTTCCGTGATAGACGTCGGTGACACGCATGAATCACTAAATCTGGCACCCCTCCGCGCTTCATGCTTTCATGATCAATACCGAATCAGCCATTAGCGCAGCTAATTAGTCATGAAAGAGAACCTGAACGATCTGATCGCCTTTATGGCCGTGGCTCGGGAACAGAGCTTTACCCGCGCCGCCGCCGGGCTGGGTGTGTCCCAGTCCCCTCAGTCAGACCCTGCGTAACCTGGAGGAGCGGCTGGACCTGAAGCTGCTCAACCGCACCACCCGCAGCGTCACCACCACGGAAGCCGGCGACCGGCTGCTGGAACTGGTAGGGCCGGCGCTGGACGATATCGACGCCGGGCTGGCGGAGCTGCACTCGCTCAAGGGCAAACCCGCCGGCACCGTACGCATCACCGCCGATGAATTTGCCGTCTCCACCGTGCTGTGGCCAGCCCTGCAGCCCCTGCTGCGTGACCACCCGGATATCAAGGTGGAACTAAGCGTGGACTATGGACTGGTGGATATTGCCAAGGAACGATTCGATGCCGGGGTACGCCGCGCCGGACTGATTGCCAAGGACATGATTGCAGTACCGATCTGCCCGCCGATCCGCATGGTCGTGGTGGGCTCACCGGACTACTTCAACCGACACACGCCACCGCAAAAACCCCAGGACCTGGTGGCACACAACGCCATCAACCTGCGCCTGCCCACCCAGGGCGGCGTCTTCCCCTGGCTGTTTCAGGTACGCAAGAAAGAAGTGAAAACCCACACGGAAGGACAACTGGTATTCAACAGCATCCTGCAAGTGCTGCAAGCGGCCAAAGACGGCATGGGCCTGGCCTACCTTCCAGAAGCCCTGGCCCAGCCGGGACTGGACGACGGCAGCCTGATCTCCGTGCTGGATCGCTATAGCCACACCTTTCCCGGCTATCACCTCTATTACACCAGCCGCCGCAAGGCCTCCACTGCCTTTGCCATGGTGGTTGATGCCTTGCGCCTTACCTGAGAGCTCTCGAAACCAATCGACCGAATATAAAAAAGGGCGACCAACCTGGCCGCCCTTGATGCTGTCGCGATGTGTTACAAGTGATCCTGATAAAACTGCTGCAGTTTTGCCAACGCCTGATCCACCGCTTGCGGCTGATCGTACAGGTCATAATGGCTGGCACCATCGACCACCAGCAGATCCTTGTTTTTCGACGCCGCACGGCCATACAGCTCGTAGCCATCCCGGTGAGAACCGAAGGCCCCGGTCTTGCTGCCGATGATGACTTGCAGCGGCTGGGTCAGCAGATGCTCAGCCAGATGGAACGCATCGAAGGCCACTGCCGGTGCCAGCCCTGAGAAACGCAGCTTGTTGGGGGAACCCGGCTGCTGCCCGCGCGGCGTGGTGTAGTAATCCACCGCTTCCACCACATCAATATCGGTAATGCCTGCCTGCTCACACTCGTCTTTCGAGTTGGGAATATAGCCGGTGATCAGCGGCTCCGCCCCACGGGCCTCGGCGGTACGCTGCTGGCCAATGGCCTCCAGGGTCTGGATCGCTGCATTCGGGGACATATCCCCCTCGCGCATCAGCCGCCCATAGTTGGCCGCCACCACGGTGCCCACCGCCTTGATACGACGCTCCGTCATGGCCGCATGCACGGCATAACCGCCACCGCCACAAATACCCAGCACCCCGATGCGGCTCTCATCCACAAAATCCTGGGTCACCAGATAGTCCACCGCACAGCGGAAGTCCTCCACCCGGGTCGCCGGGTCTTCCAGAAAACGTGGCTCGCCACCACTTTCCCCCTGGAAGGACGCATCAAACGCCAGCGTCACATACCCCATTTTCGCCAGCCGGGCGGCATAGATCGCACCGGAGGTCTGCTCCTTGCAGCTACTGATCGGGTGCGCACAGATAATCGTGGGGTACTGCCGGGACGCATCAAAGCCTTCCGGGAAGTACAGATTGGCGGCCACATCGACATTACGGTTCTTGAAGCTCACAGCTTTCATGGTCTTACCCTCTTGTGAATCCATTAGGTTGGTCAGTGACTATGGGATTCACGGTAGCAAGCGGGGATTGTTCTGATTAGATGGCAATTTAAGGAAGGGGTTATTAGCTTAGCCAATGAATTAAGGCAGTACTACATTTTCGACACTGCGCTTTACTGCATGATGCAATATCTTCCCAGATCTCTTATTTCGTACCCCAAAGGGGGGTAGGCCAGCTCCATGTCTACGAGCACCTAAACCCCACTCTCAATCGCCAAACTAGACCGCATCATCGCCTTGTCTCGATCTGACGGAGCACCAAAAAGCTTGTGGTAGTCGCGGCTGAACTGGGACGGGCTTTCATAACCGACCAGGTAATCAACGCTGGCCACGTCCTGCTCGCTGAATAGCAGCCGCCAGGCTTCCTGCAAACGCACCCGCTCCTGGAACTGCACCTGGGTTAGCTGGCTGATGGTCTTGAAATGCCGATGAAAAACGCGGGGCTTATATTCGGCATAGCGGTCAGCTCCCCGACTTTGAAAGACTTTTGATAATTCGCATGCATCCAAGTCGTGACCCGACCGATGCGAGTGATGTCGCTGTCTTTCTGCCGATTTGGTGTAACGCCGCCGCCCCCCCCCAGCGGCGAGCACAACAGGCTCCAACAAATTTCCCTGCGTATAAGCGGCGCCATCTTTTCGCAAGCGGCCAGTATCTTGAGCGGTTATAGATTGACTAAACAACCTGGCTGGCAAAAATGAATCCGAGGCAGAAGCGACAACCTGTGGCGCTAGGGAGCTGGATCAGGTTAAAAGATTATGCATAAGCCATTGGGCGGCGCAGGGTAGCAGGACAGCGATTCGTGGCCACATTTGCTGTTGTGTGATGCAGGCTGCTGATTGTCCAGAGGTGTCCAAGCGAGTCCATCAAAATCCCGATTCTTTGTATAGGTTGTAGTTCAGGGTCTTGGCTTATGGTTGTCGATAGTCAATAAATACAGCCTAAACACACCTGTACATCATAGGTGTATTAAGGCTTCTATGGCGTTGGCTACTCGCTGGTGAGCTATTTTTCGCTCCTCAAAATAATCATACCGATCATAAATCCCCTCAACCCCCTTCAGCTTGTGATTCAAACACCTCTCCGCCACATGGCTCGGCACACCTTCCGCAGCTGCGAGGCTGCGGAAGGTGCGTCGCAGGTCGTGGATGGTGAAGTGTTCCAAGTCGTCCATTTTGTTGGGTGGCTGCACCTTCCGGCCAGCCTCTCGGCCAAATAGCTTGGAAATGGCGCGGTTCAGGGTGTCAGGGCCCATGTGGGGGCGTTTGCTGGCGCGCCTGGCAGGGAACACATAGGGGGAGCCGCAGGCATGGCCTTGCTGTACCTTTAGCCACTCAATGGCTTGGGTTGGCAGAGGGATGGTGATCGATGCGCCAGTCTTGCTGCGCTCTTTGGAGAGATCCCAGATTCCGGCCTCGAGGTCGAATTCTTCCCAGCGGGCCTCGCATAGCTCGCTTTTTCTCACGCCTAGCACCAGGAACAAGCAGCAGGCCCGATAGTTGTCTCGACCAAAGCTGCTGATGTGCTCCCGGAAGACCCCAAAGGAATGTTCGATTTCTTCCAGCGTCAGGGTGCGCTCCCGGCTGGCTTCGACGCCGCCGGCGTCGCTGACGGTGAAGGGACTGGCCGGGTTGTTCTGGCACAGGTCCAGTTTGATGCCATGACGAAACAGCTGCTTCATGTACATCAGGGTGTCATTGGCGATGGTGGGGCGGTTGCTGCGCTGAACGCGCTGCAGGACTGCCCGGATATCCCTTGGGGTGACGTCGGCAATCGGGTAGAGGCCGATCACCGGGTGGATTTCTTTCTGGTAGATGCGCTTGGGGATGTTGGGGTGTTTCAGGCGCCGGGACAGATCGGTCTCATGCCAGTCCTGGAAGAGGTCTTTGACGGTGCGGATGTCGGGCTGGACAACTTTGGCCCTTTCCTGGATTGGGTCGGTGCCCGTTCGGATGCCTTGCTTGGTCAGCACAGCGGCTTCCCGGGCGTCACCCAGGGACATCTGGGGGTATTGGCCCAAGGTAATCTCGTGGCGCTTGCCTTGGGCGCTGTAGCGCAGCATCCAGTAGGGCGTGCCTGACTTGCGCACGCAGAAATAGAGGCCGCCACCATCGGTATGCTTCTTGGGGGCCTGCTTTGCCAGGGACTTGATCTGAGTGGCGCTGAGTTTGCTCATTTTGACCTTGTGGCGTTTGAGCCTATAAAAACAGGCTGCCCACCACTTTTTTTTTGTTGATTAAAGAGAAAAATTCTCTGTTATCAATGGTATGCAGGCAGTCTCTTGATGGCTGCCCACCATTTCAGGTCAATATAGGTGTCAGGGAGGGAAAAGTCACGTTTTTGCCCACCATTTTGCCCACCACTTTTGTCTGGATAGTGGTGGATGGCAGTGGATTTCCATGGATTGAGTTTCGAATTTAATTCTTTAAAAACAACGTATTAAATACGATTATGGACTTACCTGGATTTTACTCGATATTCTGGATCTGCTCCCGCATCTGCTCGATGAGCACCTTGAGTTCCACCGCCGCCGCCGTAGTTTCACTGTCCACGGACTTGCTTGCCAGGGTGTTGGCTTCGCGGTTGAGCTCCTGCATCAGGAAATCCAGCCGGCGACCGATGTGGCCGCCCTTCTTGAGGATGCGCCGCACTTCGCTGACGTGGGTCACCAGGCGGTCCAGCTCTTCGTCCACGTCCATTTTCTGGGCCAGCATCACCAGTTCCTGCTCCAGCCGGTCCGGGTCCGGCGAGTCGATCACATCCTGAATGCGGGTGCGCAGGCGTTCCCGCTGAGCGTCCTTGATGCGGGGAATGGCGGCTTTGACGATCTCGATCTGGGTACCGATGCCATCCAGCCGGTCGACGATCAGCTGGCCCAGTTGTTCCCCTTCCCGGCGGCGGGTGTCGACAAGGGCTTTCAGGGCCTCATCCAGCAGGGACAGGGACTCGTTCTGCAGCAGCTCCACATCCAGCTGGCGGGTACTGAGAACGCCGGGGTAGCGGAGGATTTCCATGGGATTCACTTGCCCCGGGTGCTGGACGATGTCGCCCACCCGGCGGGACACGTCGGAAAGCTGTTTGACCAGCTCCTCGTTCAATTCCAGGGATGCCTCACTGTCGTCCTGCTGGTAGCGCAGGGTCACTTCCACCTTGCCCCGGGCCAGGGCCTTGCGGCATTTCTCGCGCACGCCGTTTTCCAGGGCGCGCAGCGCATCGGGCAGACGCGGGCTCACTTCCAGGTACCGGTGGTTCACGGCTTTGATCTCCCAGACCAGGCTGTAACCTTCCAGATGACGGTCGGCGCGGGCAAAAGCGGTCATACTGCAGATCATGGGTGAACCTCGAAACAGCTGTTGGGACGGACCCATAGTCTAGACCACAGGGCCCGGTGTGGCCTAATAATGCGCCAGGCAGGCAGACCGGCCCCTGCCTTTGCTACAATGGCGGCCCTTTTGCATTCTAGACACTTCAGGAGTTTCCATGCGTCCTTCCGGCCGAGCCCACGATCAGCTGCGTGAATTGAGCTTTACCCGCAACTACACCGTTCACGCCGAGGGCAGCGTGCTGGTCGCTTTCGGTGATACCAAGGTGCTCTGCACTGCGTCCGTGGAGGAGGGTGTGCCGCGCTTTCTGAAGGGCAAGGGCCAGGGCTGGATCACCGCCGAGTACGGCATGCTGCCCCGTTCCACTCACACCCGTTCCGGTCGCGAGGCATCCCGGGGCAAGCAGGGTGGCCGAACCCTGGAGATCCAGCGACTGATCGGCCGCTCCCTGCGTGCGGCAGTGGACATGAAAAAGCTGGGTGAGCGCACCATCTTCCTGGACTGCGACGTGCTGCAGGCCGATGGCGGTACCCGCACGGCTTCCATTTCCGGCGCCTGCGTCGCTTTGGTGGATGCCTTTACCCACTTGCTGGAAACCAAGAAGATCAAGGATGACCCGCTCACCGGGTTGGTCGGTGCGGTATCCGTGGGGGTCTACAACGACGAGCCGGTGCTGGATCTGGATTATGCCGAAGACTCCAATGCCGGTACCGACATGAATGTAGTCATGACCCAGCAGGGCGGCTTTATCGAGATTCAGGGGTCCGCCGAGGGGGCCCCCTTCACCCGCGAACAGTCCGATACCCTGCTGGGCCTGGCGGAAAAAGGCATTGGTGAAATCATTCAGGCCCAGCAACAGGTGTTAGGTTGGTAAGGACGGACCATGAAGAACTACAAGAAGCACTTTCTGCGTTTTGCCCAAGAGCGTGAGGCGCTCAAATTCGGTGAATTCACGCTGAAATCCGGTCGCAAAAGCCCCTATTTCTTTAATGCGGGCACGTTCAACACCGGAGAGGCCCTGGCCAGGCTGGGTCGCTATTATGCGGACGCCATCGTCGCATCCGGGCAGGAATTCGATATGCTGTTCGGTCCGGCCTATAAAGGCATTCCGCTGGTGGCCGCGGTGGCGGTGGCATTGGCAGAGCACCATGGCCGGGATCTGCCCTGGGCCTTCAATCGCAAGGAAGCCAAGGATCATGGCGAAGGCGGATGGCTGGTGGGGGCACCCTTGCGGGGCCGAGTGCTGGTCATTGATGATGTGATTACCGCAGGCACCGCCATTCGTGAAGTGGCGGCCCTGTTCGAGAAAACCGAGGCGACCATGGCGGGGGTCATGGTGGCGCTGGATCGCCAGGAGTGTGGCAAAGAGCCTTCCGAGGCCGGCAAGGGACTGTCGGCGATTCAGGAAGTGGAACAATCCCTGGGGGTGCCGGTGGGCAGTATCGTGGCGATGAACGATATTATTCACTGGCTGGAGCAGCAACCGGACAGTGAGCCCATGGTGTACCGTATGCGGCAGTACCGGGAGCGTTATGGAGTGGAATAATAATGAGAAGAGTTGCTCTGATTCTGGTGCTGATGGTGTCTGCGCCTGCCTTGGCGGGTACCGGCCAGCGTGCCAGTGAGCGCATGCCGGAAGGCGCCTATTTTCGGCATTTCAGTGCTGACGGGGTCATGCATCTGAATCGAACCCTGACCCCCGATGCCATTCGCAGCGGCTATCAGCTGCTGGATGAGCATGGCCGCATTCTGGAAGACGTTGAAGGCGTTAACCTGAATGATGAAGAGGCCCGCAAGATGCGCCTTGAGCGCGCGCGCCAGGCCCGTGAAGACAAGGAATTGTTGCGTATGTATGCGGGCCCGGAGGATGCGGTGCGTGCCCGCGATCGCAAGATTGATGCGCTGAACCTCAGCATCAGCTATGAAGAGAACAGCCTGGCCCAGCTGCAGATGAAACTGGATGAGGAGATTGCCGTGGCAGCCCGGAATGAGCGTGCGGGCCGGGAAGTGCCGGAAGTCGTCCAGCAAGCCATTGAGCGACTGAAACGCCAGATTGAGATGACGGAAGAAAAGCTGCAGGAATTTGAAATCGACATTGATGCGGCGAAAAAAGAATTTGCCCCGATCATCCAGCGATTGAAGGAAATCGAGAACGCAGAGTCTTGAATCCGTTCTGCAGAAATCTGCTCCGCAGACCGGTGATTCGCCGCTCTTGGTCTTCCTGCCGGCGTTGCTTGGCGACAACCCTCTCCCGCCGCTAGTCCTGGTCCCGGAACAGGGTGGGAACCAGCAGTTCCCACTGCGTTTGCCAGTCCTGGCTGGGACGGGCCTTGAAACCGGAGCGAACGAACTGGGCAATGCGGCCTTCCACCACCGCCAGTAACAGGTTGGCCGTAATGGTGGGTGTGGCTCGCGTGCGCCGTCCCTCCTTGATTTCCGCCTCGCGCAGCACCTGCTTGAGCTGACTTTCCACCCGATCATAGAATTGCTGGATGCGTTGATGCAGGCGCTCGTTTTCGCCGGTCAGGGCATCCCCGGTAAGCAGCCGGGTAATCCCCGGGTTGCGCTCGGTAAAAGCCAGCATCAGGTTCAGGATCTGTTCCACCTGGCTGGTGGCATTGCCATCTTCGGTGATGCGATTGATGCGTGAAAAAATCGCTTCTTCAATAAACTCGATCAGCCCCTCGAACATCTTCGCCTTGCTGGGGAAATGCCGGTACAGCGCCGCTTCGGAGACACCCACTTCCCTGGCCAGGCCGGCGGTAGTAATACGTCCTCCCGGGCCGGCTTCCAGCATATGGGCGAGCGACTGCAGAATCTGCTCTTTTCGCGACGGTTTTTTTTCGGTCATGTAGCGTCGTTCCCTTGTTATATTGTCGGCTCTCGCAGGAGCCATGCTTGCCATGGCGACATCCCTGGAGGGCTTGCCATGTTCGCCATGCAAGCATAGCTGTTACGGTCAACTCAGTTTTTGCTGATCAACGTCCCGATCCCCTGATCGGTAAGAATTTCCAGTAGCACGGCGTGGGAAACCCGGCCGTCGATGATGTGGGCGGTGTGTACCCCGTTTTTCACCGCTTCCAGGGCGCAGCCAATCTTGGGCAGCATACCACCGTGGATGGTGCCGTCCTTGATCAGTTCATCAACCCGTTCGGCGCTGAGGCCGGTGAGGACTTTGCCCTGTTTATCTTTCAGGCCTGCCACGTTGGTGAGCAGAATCAGTTTTTCGGCGCGAAGCACTTCCGCCATCTTGCCGGCCACCAGGTCCGCATTGATGTTGTAGCTGACACCGTTGTCATCCACGCCGATGGGGGCGATAACCGGAATAAAATCGCTGCCGGCAATCAGATCGATAATGGTGGTATCAATGCCCTGAACTTCGCCCACGTGGCCGATATCGACAATTTCTGATGTCTGCAGGGCCGGGTTGTTTTCGTCCTGGGCCTTGAGGCGCATCTTGCGTGCCTTGATCAGTCTTCCGTCCTTGCCAGTGAGGCCGATGGCCTGGCCACCGTTGTGCTGAATCAGGTTGACGATGTCCTTGTTGACCAGGCCGCCGAGGACCATCTGTACCACATCCATGGTTTCCTGATCGGTGACGCGCATGCCCTGAACAAATTTGGATTCCTTGCCCAGCCGTTCCAGCAGACTACCGATCTGTGGACCCCCGCCGTGGACGATGACCGGGTTGAGCCCCACCTGTTTGAGCATCACTACATCACGGGCGAAACTGTTTTTCAGTTCGTCGTTCTCCATGGCGTTGCCGCCATACTTGATCACCACCGTGGCGCCGGAAAAGCGCTGAATGTAGGGCAGCGCCTCGATCAGAATCCGGGCGGTATCGTGGGCACTGTTGGTGTCCATTACGTCTCCTTGGGCAGTAGCGTTAGCCGGGAGTTGAAAGTTTAAAGCGCAAAGTTGAAACGCGAAGACAGCACCACGCTAACCGGTAAATATTTTGCTCCGCGTTTTGTGCTTGGTGGAAACGCTGGCAGGGCCTGTCCGAATACGAAACGCCGTGCCCGCGCTTTTCAACTTTGAACTTTCAACTCCTCGACGGCTTGATTCTAACTCAAAACGGTAATTTCAGGGTGTCATCCACAGCCTGCAGATGTTTGCGGAACTGCTCCTTGACCCTTTCCAGGGCGTCTTCGTCGCGACCTTCAAAGCGGGCTACCAATGAAGGCGTCGTGTTGGAGGCGCGCACCAGGCCCCAGCCATCCGGGAAGTCCACCCGCAAGCCGTCAATGGTGGTGGGACGGCCGCCGGTAAAGTGTTCGGCGCGGGCGGTCAGTGCGTCCACCAGGGCAAATTTGTTCTCCTCGCTCACATCAATGTACAGGGCCGGAGTGGTGAGACCGGTCTTCAGGCCATCGAACACCTGGCCGGCACTGTCATCCTGAAGGGACAGGATTTCCAGCAGACGGGCGCCAGCGTACAGGCCATCATCACAGCCGAACCAGCGGTCGGCGAAGAAGATATGGCCGCTGATCTCGCCAGCCAGGGGCGCGCCGCTTTCCTTCATTTTTGCCTTGATCAGGGAGTGGCCGGTTTTGTACATCATGGGGCGGCCACCGTTCTTTCGGATGATGGCCGGCAGGGCCCGGCTGCATTTGACGTCGAACAGGATGTCGGCGCCGGGGCTGCGTCCCAGAAGATCTTTGGCGAACAACATCAACAGGCGGTCTGGCCAGATGATTTCGCCGCTGTTGGTGACCACGGCGACCCGGTCGGCGTCACCGTCGAAGGCAAGGCCAAGGTCCAGGTTTTCCTGTTGCACGATGCGGATCAGGTCGGCGAGGTTATCCGGGTTGCCCGGGTCGGGGGCATGATTGGGGAAGTTGCCGTCGATCTCTGTGTACAGCGGCGTTACCTCACAGCCCAGTTGTTTGAACAGCTGTGGCGCCAGTTCCCCGCCGGCACCGTTGCCGCAGTCGATGGCGATCTTCAGTGGGCGTGCCAGAACGATATCGCTGGTCACATCGGTCAGGTAGCGGTCAGTGATATCGCGCTCTTCCTCGCGCCCTTTGCCCTCGCTGAAGGCCTTGTTGCGGATGCGCTCCTGAAGGGTGGTGATGCGATCACCATAGAGGGTATCGCCGTTGATAACGATTTTCAGACCATTGTGGCTGGCGGGGTTATGGCTGCCGGTCAGCATGATGCCGCTTCGGGTTTCCAGTACTTCGGTGGCGTAGTAAAGCACCGGGGTGGGCACCAGGCCCAGATTGATCACATCGCGGCCGGATTCCAGCAGGCCCTTGATCAGGGATCGGCTCAGCTCCGGGCTGGACAGGCGTCCGTCCCGGGCTACCAGCACGGTCTGTTGGCCAGCCTCGCCAGCTTCACTGCCGATGGCGCGGCCGAGCAGATAGACGCCCTGGGCGGTAAGGGTATCGCCGGCCACACCGCGGATGTCATAGGCGCGGAAGATACTGTCTGGCAGGGCTTCGCCCTGTTCCTCATCCATTAGCAGAATGCCGTCGTCGCTTTCTTCCACGACGACCAGATCCTCGGATTGCCGTTGGGCTGCCGGCCGATGCGGGCCGCCACGTTTGCGGAGTTTGCCGGCCATGCGCGCCTGGGCGTCATTGACCGTGGCGAACAGGGGGAAGTGAAAATGGTTGCGGGCGCTGACACCGGGTTGGCGGGCCAGTTCGTCGCAGTAACGGACCAGTTCCGCGCAATCCTGCTTGAGGAAGCGGGCCATCAGGCGGTTGACCACCAGCGTGCCAAGTAGCAGCAGTACCACGCCCAGGGCCACAACCAGGGTGCTGACCACCAGCAGATTGCTTTCGGTGGGCGGCAATGTGAGCGTCACTGAGACGGGGCCGACTTGGGTGTCCACACTGGCACCGGTGTTGCTGCCGGGCTGATTGAACAGGTTGCTGCCGCCGAACTGGACTTGCAACTGGCTGCCGACGGGGGCCAGGTCTTGCAGAAGGCTGGCCAGGTTGCTGAGGGGTAGTTGCAGCAGCAGAGCGCCATTTTGCATGCGCGTGGCTTTCACCAGAATCAGGGTCGGAGGCTGGCCGGCAATGATCACCGGGCCGGGGGACTGACCAAGCCGCACTTCCTTGAGCAGTTCCTGGGCGGTATAGCTGAAATCGTCGGTATTTGCGCCCCGGCGGGGCACCAGCTGAAGGTTGGCATCCGGAACCCACTGGTGATGGCGGGCGTTGAACTCGGCAACGGTGTCGTCGGACAGCGCCTGGTCCACATCGTTACGGCTGGCCAGTAACGACAGCTGTGTCTGATAGTGCTGGATATGGTTGTGTGTCAGCTTGGCAATGGACTGTGCAAGCTGACTGGCATTGTCTTGCTGTTGTGCCGCTTCGGCCACCCTGGTCTGATAGAACCAGGTGGCTCCCCCTGCCACCAGGATCGCTACCAGGGCTGCAATCAGTAATGGCATCAGTGGTTTGAAGACGCTGACGTCGGCGCGTTTGTTGTTGTTCTTGTTGTTGCCCATATCCCCTCCGAATTAGACCCGAACCCGTGATTTCAGCGCGGCGCCGGAGGCAAGCCCCTGCCACGCGGTACTACGGTTTTCAGTCGATGGTATTCCCTGATGCGGTGTTGCTCTCGGGAATGCCTTTTGACGACGGACTTTCATGCCATTGCTCCACGCTGAAGGCATGGGTTCAGTTGGCTCAGTGGCGGCCGCTGTGGCCGAAACCGCCGCTGCCCCGCTCACTGTTGGTGAAAGTCTCCACCTGTTCCAGTTGCACCTGCATCACCGGCACGATGACCAGCTGGGCGATCCGCTCGCCGGGTTCCACGGTGAAGGGCTGGCTGCCCCGGTTCCAGCAGGACACCATCAGCTCGCCCTGATAATCAGAGTCGATCAGGCCCACCAGGTTGCCCAGCACAATGCCATGTTTATGGCCCAGTCCGGAGCGCGGCAGGATCATGCCGGCATAGCCCGGATCACTGATATGGATGGCCATGCCGGTGGGCAGCAGTTCGGTTTGCCCCGGTTCCAGCAGCAGTGGCGCCTTGACCATGGCCCGAAGGTCCAGGCCGGCGGAGCCGTCAGTGGCGTAATGGGGGAGTGGAATACTGTCGCCCAGTCGGGAGTCGAGCACGCGGTATTGCAGTTTCATGATGGTTCCTGTTGGTCGGGGATCACGCTTCGCGCGCCGGACATCACGGTCGAGTGATGTCGGGAGTATGGCGCGCCTCAGCGCTAGTCTTTATACCGTATGGCAATCAATTCGATCAGTTGCTTGGCGATCTGCGCCTTCGAGGCCAGAGGCAACACCTTGTGACCCCCGGGCCAGATGACGGTAAGGGCATTGTTGTCGCTGTTGAAGCCCACGTTGCTGCCGGAGACGTCGTTGGTGGCGATCATGTCCAGTTTCTTGTTGACCAGCTTGCCTTGAGCGTAGGCGACCACATCGCGGGTTTCGGCAGCGAAACCCACGGTAAAGGGGCGCTTGGCGTGTTCTGCCACCGACGCCACAATGTCCGGGTTTTTTACCAGTGTCAGATGAATTTCTTCGGTGGATTTCTTGATCTTGTGGTCGGCGGTGACAGTGGGGCGGTAGTCGGATACGGCCGCAGTGGCGACAAAGACATCACATCCTTCCTCCACGGCTTTCATGCAGGCGTCATACATCTCTGTTGCCCGGGTCACGTCCACACGGTCCACCCGGGAGGGAGTAGGCAGATTAACCGGGCCGGCGATCAGGGTCACCCGGGCGCCGGCTTCGGCGGCGGCTTCAGCCAGGGCGAAGCCCATCTTCCCGGAGCTCTTGTTGGTGATGTAGCGCACCGGGTCAATGGCTTCACGGGTGGGGCCGGCAGTGATCACCACATGCTTGCCGGTGAGCAGCTGGTAATCAAACACCTCGGCGGCCTGCTGAAGGATTTCCAGGGGTTCGAGCATGCGCCCGGCACCGACTTCGCCGCAGGCCTGGCTGCCACTGCCGGGACCAAATATCTTGATGCCCTTCTCCTGAAGGATCAGCAGGTTCTTCTGGGTGCTGGTGTCGGCCCACATCTGCTGGTTCATGGCCGGAGCGATAGCGATGGGGGCACCGGTGGCCAGACACAGGGTGGCGAGCAGGTCGTTGCCGTGGCCATGGGCCAGGCGTGCCATGAAATTGGCTGAAGCCGGCGCAATCAGCACCAGGTCTGCCCAGCGGGCCAGCTCAATGTGGCCCATGGCCGCTTCTGCGGTGGGGTCCAGCAAGGTGGTGTGCACCGGGTGGCCGGACAAGGCCTGCATGGTGAGAGGGGTAATGAATTCGCAGGCTCCCTGGGTCATTACCACGCGAACCTGGGCGCCCACATCCTGCAGGCGGCGAACCAGATCGGCGGCTTTGTAGGCGGCGATGCCGCCGGTGACTCCCAGAAGAATGCGTTTGTTCACCAGACGATGCATGACGAAATCCTGCGCAGCGATAGCGACGGTTACGGCAGTGGCTTACAGCAGCAAGGGCAAATCACCGGTGCCGTGGAAGCCGGAACCCTGCTATTACATAGGCTGCATAGGGTAGCACTAAGGTATGAGTGCTGCCCACTTCACAATGATATGGAATATCAAGGCGTTACGGGAGAAAGGAAACTCCATGGCAATCACTGACTGGCCCACGGATGAAAGGCCGCGCGAAAAGTTGCTGGTGCGAGGGGCGGAATCGCTGAGTGATGCGGAGCTGCTGGCCATTTTTCTGCGTACCGGGCAGCAGGGCATGACCGCAGTGGATCTGGCGCGAAGCCAGTTGACAGCGGGGGGCGGGCTGCGGGCCTTGCTCGATGCAAGCCCGGAGCGAATGGCCAGGTTGCCCGGCATGGGTGTCGCCCGGCGGGCCCTGTTGCTGGCGGCGCTGGAGCTGGGTCGCCGCTATCTGGCGGAGCCGCTGGAGCGGGGCTTGCCACTGGATAACCCGGAAAAAGCCGGGCAGCTACTTACCGCTCGTCTGCGTGGGCTCCCCTACGAGGTGTTTGCCTGCCTGTTCCTGGACAACAAGCATCGCCTGATTGCCTTTGAGCAGCTGTTTCAGGGCACCATCGATGCGGCGGCGGTTTACCCTCGGGAAGTGGTGCGTCGGGCCATGGAGCATAATGCGTCGGCGGTGATTCTGGCTCACAACCATCCTTCCGGGGTGGCCGAGCCCAGCCAGTCCGACCATGCCATCACGCGCCGGCTGGTGGACGCCCTGGGGTTGATGGATATCCGGGTGCTGGATCATCTGGTGATTGGTGAGGGGGGATGGGTGTCACTGGCCGCCCGTGGAGCCCTGTAAAGAATCTGGGCAGGGGGCATGCTTGCGGTAACCCCCTGAATTCTGGTGTGCCCGGTGGATTATCCGAGATTTCGCTTGAAACTTGACCGGCAGATTGGTATAAAACGCGCCTTTTCCGGGGCTCTACCGTCCCCCCGCAAGAAGATTTACGGAGCAAGACAATGTCCAAGGTTTGCCAGGTGACCGGTAAGCGCCCTGTAACGGGCAACAGAGTTTCTCACTCGAACATCAAGACCAAGCGTCGTTTCGAGCCGAATCTGCACCACCATCGTTTCTGGGTTGAGTCCGAGAAGCGCTTTGTGCGCCTGCGTGTGACCTCCAAGGGCATGCGTATTATCGACAAGAAGGGTATCGACGCCGTATTGGCAGATATCCGTTCTCGCGGCGAGCGTGTTTAAGGCTAATTAAGGAGCTAACCCATGGCCGGTCCTATTCGTGAAAAAATCCGCCTGGTGTCCTCTGCGGGCACGGGGCACTTCTACACCACTACCAAGAACAAGCGTCTCCATCCTGAAAAGATGGAAACCAAAAAGTATGATCCGGTAGTGCGCAAGCACGTGGCCTACAAGGAAGCGAAGATCAAGTAACGATCTTTTAGCTGCCTGCCTGGCAACGGACATAAAAACCCGGGACTTTGTCCCGGGTTTTTTTATGTCTGAAATCTGTCATGGGAAAAGCGAAGTGAGTGTGACAACGGGGGGAAGGGACGTGGAAACGGTGGGGGCGTTGTGCCGGAGTTGCAAGATTGCAGCGGCAAGCAAGTTCAATATCACAAAGCCACCATGTTTGTCTGTCATGTACGTGCAATTCTGTGCTTTTTAAACGCCGTTCGTCTGCTTTCAGGCCCGAATGGTGTTTTGATCATGCGGTTCTCGGGACTCTGGTGCTACGTTTACACAAAGAGGAACATCGCAACAAAATGCTACGCAGTGAAAGTTGTGATGCAGTTCTCAGATGCATAGCATTAAAAACGAACTTCACTTTTTCGCATATGCATTCACACAATATTCACACTAAGGGACGTGCAACGGAGAGCGCTATGAGTACCTTGAATGAGATGTTTCGTTTGTTGATGATCCGCCTGTACACCCAGCTGCCCGGGCGTGCTCGCAACCAGCGTGGTGCCAGTGCGCTGGAGTATATTGTTCTGGCTGCAGCCCTGATCATCATTATTGGTGTCCTTGCAACCAATCAGACTGTGCAGACTACCATCAATAGTGCATTTTCAGACCTCTTCACTGATGCTTCCAACGCTGGCGGTTCGTAAGGTCTGGTCGACTTTCGGGTGCAAAGTATGCGGATAAGCCGGAAAGTAACAGGGGCAGTAGCATTAGAGTTCTTGATGCTCTTCCCCTTTGTGATCGCCATGCTATACGGTGCCGCGGTCTACGGCTTGACCTTCTTTGCCCAGTACCGCATGCAGGCGGCCGTGGATACCGCCGTATCCACGGCCTTGTATGTGGACCGGTCCGATACCCAGGCAAATGCCATCGAAGCCGCGGTAACACAGCGGGGCAATGTGGCGCTGGCAGGACTGGTGGCGCAGTTACCGGAAAGATTGAGAGATAACCTGAATGCGGATTCAGCCTGTGCGCTGGAAACCATTGCAGGAGGGGTACAAGTGCTTAACTGCAGTTTGGTATACCCCAACTATCAAGCCAACCCGATAGTGCCGGTGCTCAGCTTCGGCATGCTGGGGGATTTTCCGCCCCTGCCTGCAAGATTGAGGGTGGAGGCTCGCGCCGCGTTCTGATTGACTGGATGCGGTTCAGCTCAAGAAGCAACATTTGACAGGGATGTTCCGGAGAGAACATGGGATCAAGACTGCTCTACATGCTGCCGGCGTTGGCGGTGGCATTGGTTGCGCTGATACTGGCGCTGGTGGGATTAAGTCGCGACCCGGCACCGTCGCTGGTAGTTCGTGAGGCGTCGCCCGAAGGGCAGGTCCGTGACCAGGAAGCTCCCAGTTATCGGTACTGGGTGGTCACCGAGAGCCTGAATATCGGTGACACCCTCGATGAAGAGGCACTGGCGGTGGTTTCCTCGCCGGCCCCGATTCCCAATGTGCTGACCGCCGATGAAAAGGTGGCAGGCAAGGAATTACGTCAATACGCCCGTCCGGGCGAGCTCCTTTCCCGAAATCACCTTGAACCTGGTGGCACCCTGCCGAGCACCCTGCCCGCAGGGTTTCGTGCCGTGGCAGTGGGGGTCGATGATGTGGTGATGGCGGGTGGTCTGCTGCAGCCCGGTGATCTGGTCGATGTGGTGGTGTCGTTTCAAGAAGCGGACCGGGATGACCCGGCGGCCATGGTGCTGTTGCGCAGCCTGCAGGTGCTGGCGGTGAAAGGGGCCATGGCGGCAGCCAGCAGTGATCAGGACCGCGAGGCCCAGCGTCGCAATAACACCGTGGTGCTGGCTGTGCCCAAGGACAAGGTGCCAACACTGCTGCTGGCTTCTGAGGAAGGCACATTGCGATTGGCGGTACTGGCCAGTGAGGACAAGGCTGCTGACGACAGCGACGAAGAAAAGAAAGCCAAACCGGTTTACTACAAGGATCTGTTCCCGGCGGCCCGCGCACCAGCACCACGGGCGACACCGGGCCAGAAAGTGGAAGTCTATGAGGGATCAGAGTCAAGGAGCACCTATGTGCGTTAAGGGGTTGTGGAAGAGAGCCGGGGCGCGTCTGGTTCTGTGGTTCTCCCTGTCGCTTGCCATAGTGGCGCAGGCGGACACTCTGAAAGACACCATGCGAGTGGCTCCCGGGGACCAGAAAGTCCTGAATTTCCCGGAAGCGGTGGCCAAGGTGGCAACCTCGGATCCAACGGTGGCGGCACTGACCGTGACTGGGTCGGAGGAATTGTTGCTGACCGCCAAGGCGGAGGGCTCGGCGGTGATCTCGGTGTGGCTGAGAGGCAAGGCCAAGCCACTGCGCAGCACAGTGGTGGTGGCGACCACGCTGGGATCCTCTCTGCCTTTTGGTACCCAGGTACAGACAGATATCCGTGTGCTGGAAGTCAGTCGCTCGGAGCTCAATCAACTGGGCATGAGTTACAGCAATGTTTTCAATGATGGCCAGTCAGCCTTGGGAATTGCGCCGCCAGGGACCGGGTTTCAGGTGCCAGGGGTGGTGCCGGCCCCTTTGAGTTCCGATGGCTTCAATCTGTTTGGCTTTGGTCCCAATTCGGTTCTTGCCATCAATGCGCTGGAAGCCGGGGGCTTTGCCTATACCCTGGCCGAACCTTCCCTGACCAGCCTGTCCGGGCAAAGCGCCAGCTTTCTGTCCGGCGGTGAATTCCCGGTCCCCATTCGGAGTGACAACACAGGGATACAGATCGAGTTCAAGGAATTCGGTATTGGCTTGAGCCTGACTCCAACCGTGATTGATGCGGGGCAGATTATTCTCAAGGTTGCGCCGGAAGTGTCCGAACTGGATTTTTCTGCGGGGGTGGAAACCGGCGGCGTGGCGGTGCCGGGCCTGCGGGTGCGGCGTGCGGAAACCACGGTGTCTCTGGCACCCGGTGAGACCTTTATCATCAGTGGCCTGGTCAGTCGGAATACCATCAACAACAGCGATCGCCTGCCGGGGATTGGCAACATTCCCCTGCTGGGGGCGTTCTTCCGCTCTTCGCGCATCGAGAAAAGTGACAAGGAACTGGTGATGGTGGTGACCCCTCACCTGGTGACGCCCCAGCAGAGTACGGAGCCGCCAGTGACGTTGCCCGGCGCGGGCTATCACAGCAGTAGTACTGGCTGGCTGGATATGGCCACGGAAAGCCGCCGGGGTTCCCAGCCAATTCGCCACGGCCTGAGCTGGTGATGCTATGAGTGATCATGACATTGTTCTTTCTGTTGTTGACGATGATGGAATCGAGGCCTGGCTGGAGCGGGTGGTGGATGAGCCGTTCCGCCTTGAGCAGGTCAGCCGAAGCGATCTGACCCGGGTGCTGCGCTTGCTGGAGGCCACCACTGCCCATGTGGTGATGGTGGAGATTTCCGAAGCGGATATGGATCAGTCACTGGCCATCATCACGGCCCTGACCAGTGCTCGCCCCTGGGTCACCGTTATCACCGTCTGCGCCCGTGCCAACCAGGAATTGCTGCTGCAATCCATGCGTGCGGGAGCGCGGGATTGCTTTGTGGCCGGGAGCGAGGCGGGAGATGTCCGTGACCGCCTGCGCCGGCATCAGTTGTTGAGGGTGGGGCACTATGATGACCAGGTTCGCTCCGCAACCAACAACCTGACCCTGGTCGCGTCAGCCAGCCCGACGGTAGACACCCGCTTTCTGGCACAGAATGTTGCCCTGGGGCTGAACCGCCTGTTTCCCAACGAACGGTGTCTGGCCATTGATACCCAGCCCGCCGAGCGCGGTATTTTCTATCTGGATGTGCACAACGAATACACGTTGGAAAATTTGCTGGCCAGCCCGGAGACCCTGGACGAAACCCTGATCGGTACGGCACTGGAAGAGTATCGGCCGGGGTTGCGACTGCTGGCCGGCGGGATTGATAGCCGTGAGCTTGAAGGGGATCGAAGCGCGGATCTGTTTATTGCCCTCAATCATCTGATGCAGATGTTTGATCGTATCGTGATCAATGTGGGCACCCTGGAGAGCCGCCATTGGGTGCGTGCCCTTGGCATTCACGCTAGTCATTTGCTGATAACCATGCAGCCACTGGTGGACCAGGCCCATGCGGTGCGGACCCTGGGCAATGAGTGGCGTTCCCACCTTGGCCGCGACAGCCAGGTTCACCTGGTTGTGGATGGGATGGAAGGCAAGGTCCCCCCGGGACTGGATGAACTGGCAGAGACCGCCGGGGTAAACCTGCTAGGTGGGCTGCCCATGGACTGGCGTCACCGCCTGATGGCCATGAACAGTGGCTTGCCGATTCAGGAGCAATCTCCCCGTTGCCGCTATAGCCGCGGCCTGCAGACCATGGTTAACAAGCTGGAATCACAGCAGGATGTGAGCGCTGGTGGGAGCTGGTGGCAACGACTGCGTAGCAACGGATAGCAGGAGCGCTTGTGGCGGGACGGATCGACGCAGAATACCAGCAGCTCAAGGATCGCACCCATCGCTGGGTGGTTGAGCGGCTGGATGAGGAAGGCATCGAGGTTGGCAATGCCAGCCGTGATCAGCTTGCGGATTTTATCCGTACGGCGGTGGGGCAGCATATCGCCCTGAACCGGGTGCCTCTCTCAACCCAGGATCTCAATCAGCTGGTCCGCGATACCCTGGACGAAGTGACCGGTTATGGCCCGCTCGAGCCTTTGCTGGCTGATCCGCGCATCAACGACATCCTGGTGAATGGCCCGGACAGCGTCTTTATCGAAGTCGCAGGCGTGCTGCAAAAAGCATCGGTGCGTTTTATCAATGATGACCATGTAGTACGTGTCATTCGGCGTATGCTGGCGCCCCTTGGGCGTCGACTGGATGAGTCCAGCCCCATGGTGGATGCCCGCCTGCCGGATGGTTCCCGGGTCAATGCCATCATTCCGCCGCTGGCGCTGGACGGCCCCAGTATCAGTATCCGTAAATTTACCGGTAACCATCTAAGCGCCCAGCAGCTGATAGACAGCGGCTCTCTCACCGATGCGTGCCTGGATATCATGGTCAAGGCGGTGGAGTCGCGGCGCAATATCATCATCAGTGGTGGTACCGGTACCGGTAAAACCACCATGCTGAACATGATCAGTCAGTACATTCCTCGTCAGGAGCGCATCCTCACCATTGAGGATTCCGCCGAACTGGTGCTTAACCATCCTCACGTGGTTCGCCTGGAGACCCGTCCGGCCAATACGGAAGGCAAGGGGCGAATCAGTGCCCGGGAGCTGGTTATCAATGCCCTGCGGATGCGTCCCGACCGGATCATTCTTGGTGAGGTGCGTTCCAACGAGATCATCGAATTACTGCAGGCAATGAATACCGGCCACGACGGCTCCATGAGTACGATCCATGCCAACAGTACTCGTGATGCGCTGGTGCGCATCGAGACCTTGCTGGCGGTGAGCGGCTACGAGGCCAGCGAGACCGCCATTGGCCGCCTGATTGGTTCCGCCCTGGATATCATCATTCAGCTGGAAAGATTGCCGGATGGCCGCCGCCGGGTCAGCGAGGTAGTGGCGCTGACGCCAACGGAAGATGACCTCTACCACATGGACTACCTGTACAGGAGTCAGGCATGAGTGCGGTAGAGCTGCTGGGAATGGCGCAGCTGCTCGGCATTATTGCCGTGGTTACTGTGCTCATGCAGCTCGTCTGGTTCCGCTATCGGCAGCGCAGCTTGCTGACTGAGCGCGTGCGGCAACGTTTGCAGCAGCGTATGGAAATCGGTGGTGAACCCCAGGTGCGAGTGGTGGCGGGTCCGCTGGAACGGCTGTTATTGCGGGCGGATATCCGCCTGTCCAGAGTGCAGCTATCACTGCTTGGTATCGTTATTTTCCTGATCGTGGTGATGGTGCTGGCTTCTTCGGGTTTCATTGCGGCTGGTGTGGTGCTGGCGCTGATAGCCGCGAGTCTTTGGATGTACTGGCGGTTCCGTTTCCAGCAGCAGCGCCGGATGATTTTTGAATCCCTGCCGGGAATCATGGAATCCACATTGCGCTACATGAGCGCCGGCCGTTCCCTGGAGGCCTCGTTAATGGAATCCTTCCAGGATGCGCCGCCGGTATTTGCGCCGCTGACGTTCAGGCTGCGCAGTGCGATTGAGGCCGGGCGCGATTACACCGGTTTGTTTGATGACTTTTCCCGGCTTTACCAGGTGTCTTCCCTGGTGCTGGTGTCCATTGCGCTGCGCACGTCCGCCCGGTTTGGTTCGTCGATCCGTCCGGTTCTGGAGCAGGTGGCCACCTCGTTACGCTCCCAGCAGGAGCTGCGCCGGGAGTTCCTGGCGTCTACGGCGGAGACCCGGTTTACCGCCGGCGCCTTTACCTTGCTGCCGTTGGGCATGGCTGCCTACATGATGCTGATCAACGAAAAGTATGCCGAGGTCCTGCTGAACACGGACACCGGGCATACCATGCTGATGATCGCTGGCATCTTGCAAGGGTTCGGTGTGTTGGTCATCTGGCGGATGATCCAGGGGGTGGGCCGTGAATAATGTGCTGCTGATCCTCGCCATCCTGCTGTCGGGCCTCTCCTTGTGGCTGGTCTACAAGACCCGGGACTGGGCATTGCGGGCCCGGGTTAACCAGCGTTTGCAGGATAGTGGCAATCACCGTGAGGATGAGGATCGGGGGTTCTGGTTATGGACACTCTCCAGTGCCCTGACGGAGTCATCGATTGCGTCGGGGGATTATCAGGAAATCCGGCAGGCTCTTGCGGGCATGGGGAAAAGTCGTGAGCAGTCCCAGGTTATTTATCTGTTGTCTTGCTGGCTATTGCCGGTACTGGTGGCATTGGTAGGTTTTCTGGTGTTCGGTCTGCTCGGCGGGCTGTTGGCATCGGCGGCGGGCTTTATTGTGCCGCGGCGGGTGATCCGCGGTATGGGGGCCCAGGCAGAACTGAGACAGAACCTGGAAGCGGTAGAGCTTTGCCACATGACGCGAATGCTGATGGAGGCCGGGCTGTCCCTTGAGCGTGTAATGCGCATTATTGGTCGCCAGGGGCGTCCCCTTTTGCCCATTCTTATCATGCGAATAGACCGTTTTAACCGGCTGATGAAATCCGGCGCGGAGCGAACCCAGGCACTGGATGAACTGGGTGAGAACAAGCGTATCCCGGTACTGCGCAGCTATGTGGTGTTGATGAAGCAAAGCAGTCAACTGGGAGCGGGCGTATCTGCCAGCCTGGACCAGATTATTGAAGAAGCCCAGAACGTGGAACGTAACCGCATTCGAGAGGAAACCAACCGGATTGGTGCCAAGATGACGGTGGTGATGATGGCATTCATGCTGCCGGCCCTGTTTATCTTGATTGGCGGCCCGGCGGTGATTTCCATCGCGGATGCATTGGCACGATAACAAAGGGAGTAACAACATGCGTGGCATGGTTTGGGGAGCACTGGTACTGCTGGCGGGATGCGCACACCAGTCAGCGCCGGAGTCGGCCCCGGGAACAGTGGATGTGTCGTCAATTGCCTGCAAGGAAGCACTGCAGCCAGAGCAGCGTGTGGATCTGGAGATGGTCGATACCTTGATGGCCAAAGGACGAAATTATGCGGCGTTGGCGCAGCTGGAAAGCAAACCCATGGGCGCTATTGATCACTGGTTGCGTTATGGCCAGTTGCTGGCCGCCTCCGGCAAGCTGGATTCTGCGGAGCAGGTCTACAGAGCATTGGCCAATCGCTGTGATGATGGCCGCAGCCGTCATGGCCTGGGCATGGTGTTGCTCAAGCGTCATGAAATCATGGCGGCGCTGTCCCATCTGGAGCGGGCGCGCAGCCTGGCACCGGCAACCTCCCAGGTGCGAAATGATTACGGTTATGCGCTGATGCTGGTAGGGCGCTACGAAGATGCGGCTTTCGAGCTGAGAACCGCATTGGAACTGGCGAACGGCAAGGGCCCGGTTCGTCAGAATCTGGCGGTAGCCTATCTGATGACGGATGATCGTGAGGGGCTGAAAGCGTTACAGTCCAACTACGGGTTCTCGGATGAGGAAATTGCCTATGCCGAGAAGCTCAGTGAACAGTTCGGGAGGACCCGAAAATGAAGAAACTGGCCTTGATTCTGTTGTTGCCGGGAACCTTGGTGGCGGCGGAGCCTCAGCAAGCCTACAGCTTTGGTGTTTCCGGACAGGTTGTCACCAATGAGCCTGAAACGGTCACTGACTGGTTGCTGAACCAGCAGCGCGATTCCCGACCGGCAGGGCAGAGTGAGCTGTCTGCTCCGCTTTATGTGGACACCCAGCGCCGTCTGGCAAATTCCTTCCGTACCGCGATTCCGGACAGTTTTGGTGAACAGACCCGAGACGACAATTAACCGTCTCCGGCAGCGCGGGGCCCTGTCAGTCATCACCCCGCTGTTGCTGTTGATCGTCATTACCCTCACGGTGATGGCGCTGGATGGCGCACGCCTGTACAGCCTGCGCAGCGACATGCAGGCGCAGGTGAATGTGGCCGCCCAAGCTGCAGCCGGTGCGGCCCAGGCATGCGGTGGGCAAGCGCCCAGTACCGCGCTTGTCCAGCAACGCGCATTGGCTGCGGCGGTTGCCCAGGGGTTTGAGGGGTCTGACCAGGACCTGAACGTTCAGCTTGGCGTGATTGCGGATGCCGACAGTAGCGGTGTGGTGGCTTTCGAGTCGGTGGATCAAATTGCACGTAGCAATGCAGTGCTGGTGAGTTACACCCGTAATGAACCGATTTCCATGCTTTTGCCGCAGTCTGTATTTGGTGGCATTTCTCTCTCCGTGAATGCGGCGGTGCGCAAGGAGGTGGTGGCCACGGTCAGCGCGGCCGGCGGCACTGTCGGTGTGGGCGGTGATGCCACCTTGCTGGGCAGCCTGCTGGGTGTCGTGCTCAATCAGCCGGGGTTTAGTCTGGACCCGACCGACCTCAACAGTCTCGAAAATGCCACTGTGCAATTGGGCGATTTGCTGACCGCCACCGGCGTCAATGATCTGGTCGACCTTCTGGATCTTGATGCGTCTGAACTGGCGGCGGCGATTCGTGATGTGGGTACAGCTACCGCGCCAGTTGCGGATCTGCTGGATGGTATTGTGACTGCCCAGGGAATAGACACCATCAAAGTGGGCGACATTATCAGTGTGGTAGAAAATGCTTCCGTCCCGGCGTCCAGTGAGTTCCCGGTCTATGATCTGGTCATCAGCCTGGTGCTTAATCTGGCTGAGCAGCAGCAGGCTGGAGCCGGTGGGTTGTTGTCGTTGCCACTCAATATTAACAACCTGTCCGTCCCGCTTATTGCCAATATCAATACGGTAGACCTGGGCTTGAATGTGGGCGAGCCACCGACGGTGGCTGTTGGTCCGGCTCGTCAGGATGAGGATGGCGAATGGGTGACCCGTTTTTATGCGCCGGACGTGACGTTGCAGCTATCCGCACAGGTGGAGTTGTTGCCGATCAACTTGGGCCCTCTCCTCTCCCTTTCTCTGGCGGATCTAACCGTTCCGTTGGCGGTGAATGCGGGGGGCGGTGAGGGTCAGCTGATTTCCGCTGATTGTGCTCGGGGAACCTCCAACTCGGTAGAGTTTGGCGTCAACCTTGAGCGTGAAGTCGCGCGTATTGTAACCGGGCGGTTGACGGCGGCGGGAGAATTGCAGCCAGAGCGGTTGGAAGCGAATGTTGGTAGGTTGTCGCTGCTGTCCGGGCTGCTGCCTCCCATAGAGGGCATTCTTTACCTTAACGCGGAAGTGGACGGAGAGGTTCCGGGCATTGAAGATACTGTATTTCTGGATCCGCGTTATGATTTGTATTGTGACCCGATTGAGGGATGCGATCAGTCCCAGTACAACGATTTGGGCGATGGTTTGTCCGGCCTGGATCTGGAAATAACGGTTCATGAAGCGTCGCTGCTTCGAAGTAGCTTCGGCTTGATCAATTTGACGCCGCTACTAGACCCTATTCTGGATCCTGTGCTTGAGTTGTTGAGTGATGTCATATCCAGTCTGGCTGAAGGGTTGATAAATCCATTGCTGCGAACGCTGGGTGTGGGCCTGGGTGGCATCAGCGTCAATGTGAGCGCGGCAAACCAGGATGGAATCCAGCTGATCGAGAATATTGCGGTGGAAGGGCCGGAGCAGTGATCTGCTTTCCCGGCAAAGCCACAAATGACGAGACCCCATGATGTTCAGGCTCGTGTGTATTCGCGATACATCGTTTCGGTTGTGACTTTGCCCGCAGGATATTGAGTCTTGCATGCTTTACCGGGAACCACAAAAAAGGCCGCATTATGCGGCCTTTTTTTGTGGTTCCCGGGAATGGAAGGAAGTATCAGTGCGATACCGCGGCCGGCCGATAGCGGGTCAGCTGATCGGCAAACTCCTGCAGGGCAGCAATGCCGGATTCGCGGGCATCGTGATACCACTGCTCCAGGGCTTCCACCATTTCTGAGGAGTTGCGGCTGGTCTGGGACCAGATGTCCTGCAGGCGCAGGCGGAACTGGTAGATGGCATCCAGGGTTTCGTTGCTTTCCGTCAGGGTCTGCAGACGTTTTTTCTGGCCCGGCTTGATCAGGCTGATGTCGCGGTGGAACAGGGCGTGGGCGCGGGCATACAGGTCGCGGGTGGCGTCGCAGGCGCGGGCTTGCTCCTGCTTGAAGACCGGCACGATAACCGTCCTGCGGTAGTTGGCCATCACCTGGAAACGGTGCTGCATGATGCCGCGCAGGGCATCCAGGTCCACTTTGCTGGCGCTTTTCTCGAAAGCGGGTTTGGGGGCGACTTTTTTCACCTTGGCCAAGCCCACCATTTCAAACAGGCGTATCCAGGCCCAGCCCATATCAAACTCGAAACGGCGCACTGACAGTTTGGCAGAGTTGGGGTAGGTGTGATGGTTGTTATGCAGTTCTTCGCCACCGATGAGAATGCCCCAGGGGGAAATATTGCGAGATGCATCCGGGCATTCGAAGTTGCGGTAACCCCAGTAATGGCCGATACCGTTGATAACCCCGGCGGCGAAAACGGGGATCCACATCATCTGGATGGCCCATACGGTGATGCCGGCGGCACCGAACAGTAGCAGATCGATGACGGCCATCAGTGTGACGCCGCCCATGGGAAAGCGGGAATACACGTTGCGCTCAATCCAGTCGTTCGGACAACCCGCCCCGTATTTGTTCAGGGTTTCCTGATTTTCGGCTTCCTCACGATACAGTTCGGCACCTTCGCGCAGCACTTTCTGGATGCCTTTGACCTGCGGGCTGTGCGGGTCGTCTTCGGTTTCGCATTTGGCGTGATGTTTGCGGTGGATGGCGGTCCACTCAAGGGTGTTCTGGCCGGTGGTCAGCCACAGCCAGAAACGGAAAAAGTGCTTCAGCACCGGATGCAGGTCCAGCGCACGGTGGGCGGAATAGCGGTGCAGGTAAACGGTGACGCCAACAATGGTGATGTGGGTCATGACCAGGGTGATCAGGATCAGGGCACCCAGGCTGGGGGCCAGCAGGCCGTTGCTCAGATAATTCAGCATGAAAATCGCACAAGGTAAAAACGGAGATCCTATTGTGCCCAGTCCGGGTGACAGGCAGAAGACGCCGAATAGGTCAAATTCGGACTTTCGGGCCAAGGGTTGGCCAGGAGCGGATGAACGGTAACTACGGCAGGGCTGAAGCCGGGTCGGGTGCCGAATCCGCCTGGCCTCTTCAGGTCCCCGGGCGGGTCAGCAAGAGATGCCCTTGTGCATCCACGGATGCCTGCCACTGCGGAGCCAGCCAGGTTGTTCCTACGGCTTCAGCGATCAGCGCCGGGCCCTGTATGGTCTGGCCGGGGCCCAAAGTGTCGCGGTGATAAATCGCCACGTGCTGATCCACGCCGGGTAGCCGGGTATGCCGGATTGCCTCGCCAGTGCGGGCAGGCAGTGGTGGCTGGGCGGGCGGGGTGCGTGTGGCCTGGCTTTGTACCCGAATATTCACCTGCTGCACCGGCAATGCCAGGCGGTGACCGAAGCGCACCTCATGGGCGTCGTGAAACAGCGCTTCCCGTGCTGCGACAGTGGGCTGCCAGGGAACCTGTAACACCGACGATTGGCCCTGATAGCACATATCCACAAAAACGTGATGCTGGATCTGCTCGGCACCAACGCCCTCGCGGATCAATTCCGCACTGCCCTGGCGTTGCAGGGTGCCAATGCGTTCCCTCAAGGCGGTATCGTCGGCGCCATCTGGCAACGCCTGGAGCTGTTCGCGCTTGCGAGGGGCGTACACCAGTCCTTCAGCGGACAGCACGCCGGCGCGGCGGGGAACAAGTGCGCTGCGCATGCCCAGATTGTCCGCCAGGGCGCAGACATGCAGGCCGCCAGCGCCGCCAAAACTGAGCAGGGCAAAATTTGCCGGGTCAAAACCTTTCTGGATGGAAATCACCCGGAGTGCCTGGGTCATGTGCTCATTGGCCAGTGCCAGCACCCCTTCGGCGGTCTCTTCCACACCCAGGCCCAGCTGTGACGCCAGTGTTTTCATGGCATGGCGGGCGGCAGCGGTATCCAGTGTCAGAGAGCCACCCAGAGCGAAGTCCGGCTGCAGCCTGCCGAGCACCACATTGGCGTCAGTGACCGTGACTTGATTGCCGCCTCGGCCATAGCAGGCGGGGCCCGGATCGGCACCGGCGGAGTGGGGGCCCACATGCAGCAGGCCGGCATCATCCACATAGGCCAGTGAACCGCCACCGGCGCCAATGGTATGCATGTCCACCATGGGGACCGCCACCGGATAGGGGCCAATATGGCCCTGCTGGGTAAGACGCAGGTCGCCGTCCAGGAGGGCCACGTCGGTGGACGTGCCGCCCATGTCGAACGTCATCAATCGGGGCTGCCGGAGTTGCTCCCCCAGGCGCCTGGCGGCGGCGAGACCGCCGGCAGGGCCGGAAAGCAGCAGATTGACCGCCAGCCCGGCGGCCTGGTCCGAGGCAATGGTGCCGCCATGGGATTGCATGATGGCCAGAGGCGCGGGGTCTGTGGCCTGCTGAAGTCGCTGCAGATAATCTGCCACCTTGGGGGCCAGCCAGGCGTTCAGCCAGGTGGCCATGCCGCGCTCGTATTCTCCCCGAGTTGGCAGAATGGCATGGGACGCACTGACCGGCAGGCCCGCTGCCTCCAGGGCCTGGCGGATGCGTTGCTCGTGGGCGGGGTTGAGATAGGAGAACAGCAGGCACAGAGCCACGGATTGGGGCTGATGAGCGAGCACCTTTTCTACCAGTTGCCTCAGGTCCGCGTCACTGAGCGGTATGACTTCCTTGCCCCGGGCGTCGAGCCGGGCAGGGCTGCCTTCAACATTCACTGTGTCCAGCATCGAGGGCGGTGGCGTCGGTGTCAGGTTATAGAGCTCGGCTCGGTTCTGACGGCCAATGCGCAGAATGTCTTCCAGCCCCTGATTGGTGATCAGTACTGTGCGTGCGCCTTTGCCTTCCAGTGCCGCATTGGTGGCCACGGTGGTGCCGTGAACGATGGCCAGCTGGCCCGCGGCCATGGCGTCCTTGAGTCCAAGCTCGGCGATACCTTGCAGGATGGCCTGCTCGGGAGCCGAGGGGGTGGACAGCACCTTGTGGATACGCGGCTCGCCGTCGCCGAGCAGCACAAAGTCGGTAAAGGTGCCGCCGGTGTCGACACCGAGCCAGTAGGAAACGGACATAGCAGTTAATAGTGAACAGTGAAAAGTTAACAGCGACAAACAGGACGCATCTGTTGGCCCCGGTGGTGCTACCATACCCGAAGCGGGTGAATTTTAACTATTCACTGTTAACTATTAACTATTAACTATTAACTATTCACTGCTTTCTCCATGCCCGAATTACCTGAAGTGGAAACCACCCTCAGGGGCATTCGCCCCCACCTGGAAGGCCGCATCCTGAGCGCCGTTACGGTTCGTGAATCCCGGTTGCGCTGGCCTGTCAGTGAGGCGCTCTATGGGCTGAAGGATTGTCCGGTGATCGCCTTGCGTCGTCGCGCCAAGTACCTGCTGATTGAGCTGGAGGCCGGACAGTTGATGATCCATCTGGGCATGTCCGGCACCTTGCGAGTGGTGGACGCGGAATTGCCATTGCGCAAGCATGACCATGTGGATCTGCTGCTGGACAGCGGCAAGGTGCTGCGTTTCAACGACCCCCGTCGTTTTGGCAGTGTGTTGTATCAGCCGGGCGCTGAACCCCATGCATTGCTGGCGGCCCTGGGGCCGGAGCCGCTGGGTGAGGATTTCCATGGTGACGGGCTGTTCCGTCGCTCCCGGGGGCGAAAAGTGGCAGTGAAAAGCTTCATTATGGACAACGCCACGGTGGTCGGGGTGGGCAATATTTACGCGCAGGAAAGCCTGTTTCTCGCCGGCATTCACCCGTCCCGGCCAGCAGGGCGTATTTCACGTGAGCGTTATCAGCGTCTGGCGGATGCCATCAAGGCTGTCCTGGCTCGGGCCATTGAAGCCGGTGGCACCACCCTGAAAGACTTTACCCGCGCCGATGGTCAGCCCGGCTATTTTGCCCAGTCCCTCCATGTCTATGGTCGGGCGGGTCAGCCTTGCTTGCAGTGCGGGACCCTGCTCAAGGCCGATCGTCACGGTCAGCGGAGCACCAGCTACTGTCCGCAATGTCAGCGCTAGGATGAGACCTGGTCCGCACCCGGCTGCCGCTGGTCATGAATTGATCATTCTCCCTATTGCTGGGCTACGAACAAAGGTGTAGATTGTGATGCAATTGTCGGAATATTAACGACTTAGCAGTAATAATGTTAGCGATACTTTAACTATAAGAATCAAGACTCAAAGAGGGACTCACCATGAAGCGAGCAAAGCGCCCGGTAGTGGCATCCGCACTCGCGATCAGCATGGCTTTTGGGGCAATGTCTCCAGTTGCAGCCCAGGCTAGCCAGATGGATGACATCGACGGAAACCGGCCAGGGGAAATTGCCATGATAGCGGATACCGTCCTGGTGCGTCCGCTGATGCTGGGGGCGACAATCGTTGGCACTGCTGTGTATACGGTTTCCCTGCCTTTTACGCTTTTGGGAAAAAATGAAGACGAAGCTGCCGAAGTGTTGGTAAAAACGCCTGCTCGCTCAACATTCCTGCGTTGCCTGGGCTGTACCCCTGCCCAGAACACAACGGATTACTAGTCTTCTGACCCATTTGTAAAATAAGAAACGTCCGGGGCTTTGCGGACGCTAAGGAGAGAACAATGAGAGTATTTGCGGGGGCGGCTACCTTGCTGGTACTGATGCCATGTCTGGCAACGGCAGACGACGGTTTTATCGGAATCAACTATACCCAACTTGAACAGGATGATCGTTTCTTCGGCAGTGACGATTTTGATACCGGCGAAGTGTTTGCCCGTTTGGGCGGCCATATCAACGAGTATGTCAGTGCGGAAATGCGGCTGGGAACTACTCTTACTGACGAAGCTTCTGATAACTCCAAGTACCGTTTTAATTATCATGCGGGCGCGTATTTGGGTCTGGGGTATCGGTTTGGTTCGGTACGACCCTATGCCCTGGTTGGTTTTACCGCAGCGGAAGAAAAGATTGAAAGAGCCGTCAGGACTTTCAAAAATACTATTGAGGACGTCTCCTATGGAGTGGGGGCCGATGTCATATTTGGTGAACACCTCGGTGTCAATGTGGAATATACCCAGTATTACGATATCGGGGACGTAACTTACAAAGGCCCATCAGTCGGCCTGGTTCATCAGTTTTGAAGTGGGGGAAGGAAATGTCTCAGATAAACAAGGCGCCCTTGAGGTTGCTGGCAGGTTTTATGTTGGGTCTGCTGGCCTTGATGATTTCCGCATGTGGCGGCGGTAGCAGTAAGGACCTGATTCCTGGAAACGGCGGCACCCCGGGTACTGGTGATGGTTCTGGGTTTTCTGTGACCGTTAGCTTGAGTGACCTCGCCGGAGGCGCTATCGGCAGCGCCATGAACCCTATCTCAGCGAATAATCCTGCAAGGGCCAGAGCGAGGGTTACCCAAAATGGAGCTCCGCAGGAAAACATCATCGTCGAATTTCAGGCCTCTTTGGGTGAATTGTCACCTGAAGGTGGCACCGCGCTGACGGACGCGAATGGGGTGGCGACCATTGTTCTGCGAGCCGGAGATGTAGAGGGCGCTGGTCAGCTGATTGCTGGTATTCCGGACTCTGACGCTCGGGCTATTGTGAACTTTGAAACCCTGGGCGACGCCACTGGCGGCGGCGGCACCGTTGATAACAGTAATGCATTGTCTCTGGTGCTGCGTGATCAGAATGATACCGTCAACATATCCGAAGTGAGTCGTGACCAGCTGGGCCTGTTAAAAGGGTGCCTGGTGGATTCCGAAGGTGACCCGGTTCAGGGTGAAGTTATTGTATTTCAGACCTCACTGGGTGTGATTTCCCCTGCTTCCGGCACCGCGCTGACGCAGAATGATGGTTGTGCCAGCGTGAACCTGTCGGCGGGATCATCTGCGGGCGCTGCCACGGCCACCGCATCCTACGGGAACCTTAATGCTACGGTGAATTTCGTTACCGATGGGTCCGGCAGCGATGTCCAGGTTGGTACAATTTCCTTTGTGCAGATGCCCACGGAGATCAACTCTTCTCAACCCGAGAATATTACTGTTGAGGTGAGAAACTCCGCGGGTGCGACGCAGCAAAACAAAATTGTGGTTTTCTCTACAGATTTGGGGACGTTGTCGCCCTCCACGGGCAAAGTGCTCACTAATGCATCTGGCCAGGCAACGGTGTCCCTGGATATCGGTAACGACTCTGGTGCGGGCACGATTCAGGCAACCACGGATTTTGATAACCAGACCGTTGTTGAAGAGCGCGTTTTCAATGCGGTACAGGACGAAGTGCAATTTGGTTTCGATGACGGGGTCAACTTCCAGCAAGGCGTGCTGGGCCTCAGTAATGATGATATTGCTGCCGGAAGCACGATTACCGTCACCGGCAACCTCCGCAATGTCACTGCGGGTACTGCCTACACTGACGAAACGGAAGTGACTTTCCAGAGCGTAAATTGTGGCACGTCTCAGGTGGAGGCCAGCAAAATTGCTCGCAGCGGTGTTGTCACGGTGACCTATACTGCTGGTGCAGGGTGTGATTCCGACAGTGTACGTGCGTTTGCTACAGTGAACGGTGAGCAGCTTCAGGCACAGTCCGCCACTATTGCCATCGAAAATGCGGCGCCGTCTTCCATTGAATATCTTGGCTCGGACCCGGCTGACGGGCAGCTGAGCATCAAAGGGTCTGCATCGGTGGGCGGTCAGGAAAGTGCCACCCTGTTATTCCTATTGAAAGACGAGAATGGCACGCCGCTCACTTCTCCTGCGGATGTCACATTCACCCTCTCGACCACTATCGGCGGCATTGTGTTTGCCGGCGGTCAAACGGAAATCGTACGCCAGAGCAACTCTCAGGGTGAGGTCAGCGTGCAGGTGAATTCCGGCACGGTGCCTACATCGTTGGCAGTCCAGGCGACGCTCACAGCCCTCCCAACCGTCACCACCAGTACAAATGCTCTATCAATAAGTGCAGGCTTGCCGGTTCAGGAAAACTTTCGAATTGCGGTTGGTTCAGAGAATCCATCTCCTGCTGGTGGCTCCAGACTTAATACGCCGACCCAAGTGATTGCCAGTGCGGCTGATCAATTCGGCAACCCTGTACCGGATGGTACTAATATTCAGTTTGTGTCTGAGTTGGGGAAAATTGGATCCAGTTGTCAGACCGTAGATGGTACCTGTTCGGTAACCTGGACCAGTCAGGGTTTGCGAGAAGAAAAATTTGATCCCATCAAGAAAGGGCGGGCCTGTGTGACTGCACAGCCTGGAGAATTTGTCTCCCAGTATGGTGTGGCCCGATTTGGATGTGGTTTCCATGACCGTTTTGGTCGTAGTACGGTTCTCTCTTATACACCGGGTGTTGAGTCTTTTATTGACACCAATGGTGATTCAATCTGGGGAACAGCAGCAGATAACAGCGATCGGGTATATGTGGATTTGCCAGACCCATTCGTGGATGCCAATGAAACCGGTTTATACGGCGATCCACCCAACAATGTTTTCTTCAATATTGAAAATGAGGGAAGCTATCAGCAGCGTAATGGCCAATATAACGGTATCAATGGTGATTGTGCTCAAGGCGACGATTGCCGGATCTACGTAAGACGACAGTTGGTGATCGTATCTTCTACGCAAGATGTTCAGCTGTACCCCTATATGGCCAATGCGGATTTGAGCAGCGCTGAATGGGTTTCTGAACAGGCTTGGCTTGCGAGTGGAAGTAATGAATCTCCGCAAGGGTGGGCTGACGCACTTTTTGTTGACTCTGTCGCTGGCGCTCCCGTGAATGGCGTAACGGTGTCACCTGAAGGCTTTATTCAAAGCGTCACTTATGCAGATGTGGGAGGTTTTACAATCTCTCCCATGGTGGCAGACCTGAATGGTAATGCTCCTGAACAGGGTACAACTATCTCGGTTGATCCTGGTGATATGCTGATATCTGCGGGTGCCACGGAGTGCACGATTGGCTCCACCACGGAACCTGTGTTTTGTTCGTTCGCATTCACGAAAAATCCGGAGGGGCAAAACTTCTTGCCGCTCGTGATAACGGTGGATCCTCCATCTGGTCCAGCAGTAAGCCGGATCGTGCCGGTTAACTGATGCAGTAATACCAGCAATTAAAAACGGCCTAAGTACTCAAGTGCTTAGGCCGTTTTTTATGAGGGGGTGTTAATTGGAGTGGTCCAATTTCGGTTTTGTGTTGCTTGTGTTATCCAATAAAAAGATGCCAAAGAAAGAGTTTGGGCTGTCAGTTTGGGCGCCGGGCTGGAGGATCAAAATTAGCCTAGAGTGAGGCAGTGTTGCTTTTCAGTGCACAGATCGCTGAAAAGTACCTTGCACAGATCGTCGACTTTTTGGTCGAGCGCACCATCATCAAAGGGGTCATCTGCCAGCGGTTGCCATTGCATGGCATTGAGCTGCAGCTGGATATTGCGCAGCAGCATCCGGTAGGGGTCTTTCAGGTCATACATATCCAGAATGCCTTCCGCATGGATCAGGGTGTGCATGCCCATGCTCATGGACCACTGGCCGATGCTGAAAGCCAGTGGCGCCAGGCCATGGGCTTCCAGTTCACCGTCCTGGATCGCGTCCTTGACCACCTGTTCCACCATGCGGCCGATGGGTTGGGTTGCTTCCAGTAGCTGTTCCCGGCGACTGGCGGACGCTGCCTGCCAGACCACTTCGGTCATGACATATTGTTCCAGCCGGAAGTGTTCCGGGTAATGCTGGGCAAACAGGGCATAGGCCACGGCAAAGGCCAGCATCTTGTCACGGGTGCTCAGGTCGGAGTCGGCGACGCGCTGGAAGTAATCCCGGCGGGTGGTGGTCAGTTCCGTGCAGACGGCGATCAGCAGATCTTCTTTTGAGGCGAAATGATGATAAAGGGTGCCGGTGGCAAAATTGCAGCTGCGGGCAATGGCCGCCATTTGAATGCCGAGCAGGCCTTCATTGCACAGTTGCTGGCGAGTGGCTTCGATAAACAGTTGTTCGCGTTCTGCCAGCGCCTGTTCGCGCCCGCTCCGTGTCTTCATCATAGTCGGTATCTATCGTGATGCATGGAAACAATGTTGAATAGCATTGCAGGGTGGTTCAAGCGCTTTACGACAGCGCCTCGGCCAGCCTTGCCAATACCCCGTTCAGGTGGTGCATGCCCTTTTCGGTGCAATGCACTCGCTGATCGGTGATCTCCAGCAAGCCCTGTTGCCGGAGTTCCCCCAGATAATGAGTCCATTGTGCCGCAGGAAGCCCCGTGTTGTCCTCTACAGTCTGTAACCGGACTCCTTCCACCAGTCGCAGCCCGTTCATCAGGGCTTCGAATAGCCGGTCTTCCCTGGCCACGGGGTGATACTGGCGACGGGCCTGCTGCGGATCAGCCAGGTAATCTTCCGGCTTGCGGGTTTTCTGATAGCGGTGAATGGTGCCGTGGTGGGTGTCGGTGATCTTGCCGTGGGCGCCGGCCCCGATGCCCAGATAGTCGCCGAACTGCCAGTAATTCAGATTATGGCGGCAGGCGTGACCGTCCCTGGCAAAGGCGGAGACTTCATAGCGTTGGTAGCCCTGGCTGGCGAGCAGCGCAAAGCCTTCCTGTTCGGTATCGGCCATATGGTCCGGACTTGGCTGATCCGGTGGAGAACGGAAGAAGACCGTGTTGGGCTCGATGGTCAGCTCATACCAGCTCAGGTGAGTCGGTTGCAGCGCCATGGCCTGTTGCAGATCGTCCAGCGCCTGTGCCCGGGTCTGACCGGGTAGTGCATGCATGATATCCAGGTTGAAGGAGGTGAAGCCGGCTTCCCTGGCCTGGTGGGCGGCCTGGATTGCGGCACTGGCGTCATGGATCCGCCCCAGGGCCTGTAGATGGGTGTTATTGAAACTTTGCACCCCGATCGACAGCCGGTTGATGCCGGCTTCGCGAAAGCCGGCGAATCGGCCGGCTTCCACGGTGCCGGGGTTGGCCTCCAGGGTGATTTCAGCCTGTTCACTCAACAGCAGCCGTTGCCGGATACCCTGAAACAGCTGCCGATAAAAATCGCCGGACAGCAGGCTTGGCGTGCCACCGCCAATAAAGACGGTTTCCACTGTCCGATCCCCGATCAGCGGCAGGTCCTGGTCCAGGTCCGCCAACAATGCCCGCAGATAAGCCGCTTCCGGCAATTCGCCCCGCTCATGGGAATTAAAGTCGCAATAAGGGCACTTGCGTACACACCAGGGCGTGTGGATGTAGAGGGAGAGCGGCGGGTTCTTGAGGGGCATGAGGACAGTGAACAGTTAAAAGTGAACAGTGAACAGCTAAAATTCACTGGGTTCGGGTATGGTAGCAAACTGCCGGGGTGGAGGTGTGTGTCTTTTGACCTTCGCTGTTAACTATTCACTATTAACTGTTCACTGATTTATGCATATCTGGGTAGATGCGGACGCCTGTCCGCGGCCGGTGAAAGAGGTGTTGTTTCGGGCGGCGCAGCGGGTGCAGATCCCCTGCACCCTGGTGGCCAATCAGCCGGTGGCGGTGCCTCGCTCTCCGTTGATCCGCGCCATTCAGGTGGGGCAGGGATTTGATGTGGCGGATAACGAGATTGTTCGCCGTTGTCAGCCGGGGGATCTGGTGGTCACCCAGGATATTCCGCTGGCGGCGTAAGTCGTGGCCAAGGGGGCGGAGGCAGTGACGCCCCACGGGCACTGGCTGGACAAGGATACCGTGCGCGAGCGTCTCAACATGCGCGATTTCATGGAGGAGATGCGTTCCGCCGGTATGCAGACCGGTGGGCCCAGCAGCTACTCCAACCAGGACAAGGGGCGTTTTGCCAATGCCCTGGATCGCTGGCTGGCCCGTATTCAGAAGTAGCTTGTCAGGCCGGCCTGGCCCCAGCTCAGGTCGTCGCCACCGTCCCGGCGCACGTCTTCTCCGGCCCAGCTATGTTGCCAGCCCGCGTGCAGGTCCAGAGCCGGCAGTACCTTCCAGCGCAGTTGTACCCCCGCTTCCCGATGGTTGGGGCCGTTATAGTCTTCACTGGCATAGCCATCATCATAGGTCTGGGTGAGATACAGCTTGCCTGTCCATCCCGGGGCCAGTTCGCGTTGACTGTGCACGGTCAGAGCGTAGAAAGCTCCGGACGCCTGTTTGCTCCAGGTGCCATCCACTGACAGGGATAACCAGGGCTGGATCGGTGCAGAAAACCCGGCACCGGTTTCCACGTCGTCCGGCCCCTGTGGATGGAACTGCAGGTAGGTGACGTTGAGATAGGGGCTCCAGCGCTCCACGTATGGCGCGTATTCAACAAAGAGATTGTTTTCCCGGTAATCACTGCCGTTGGCCCAGCCTTGCCAGACCCCGGCGGTAACGTCCCGGTGGGTCAGATCAACCCCGGCGGTCACCAGAGGATTGCTGTCCAGGTTGTCCCGGCCTTCGGTGACATAGCGGCTTTGCCATTGTGAATGGAAGGTGCCTTCCAGGCCGCTGCCCTGGGCCAGCGAGGTAGCCAGAGCCAGAATGCTGGCAGCGACAGGCTGCTGTTTTGTCATAGTGGCATCCCTGCAACAAGTGAAAACCATGCTAGCAGTCAGCGCGATATACGGGTGAAGGGGGCTATCGACGCTTACTGCAGGGCCTGGATCAATTGGGCCATGGCCTTGCCCCGATGGCTGAGTGCGTTTTTCTCTTCCGGCGGTAACTGGGCGGCGGTGCAGTTCTTTTCCCTTACAAAAAAGTGAGGGTCGTAACCAAACCCCTGGTCGCCCGCCGGTTCCAGGACAATTTCCCCATTCCAGATGCCCTGACAGATCAATGGCGTGGCATCGTCCTCGTGGCGCATCAGCACGATCACCGCCACATAACGGGCGTCACGGGAGACGTCCGGCGCATCCGCCAGCATTTCCACCAGCAGGGCATTGTTCTTGGCGTCGGTGGCGCCAACCCCGGAAAACCGGGCTGAATACACCCCGGGGGCACCATTGAGCGCTTCCACTTCAATCCCCGAGTCATCGGCGATAGCGGGCAGGCCGGTGTATTTGCTGGCATTGCGGGCCTTGATGATGGCGTTTTCCACAAAGGTGGTGCCGGTTTCCTCCGCTTCCGGCACGGAAAATTCACTCTGGGCCACCACCTGGATATCCAGTGGCTCAAGCAGGCGCTGCATTTCGGCGAGTTTTTTGGCGTTGCCGGAGGCGAGAACGATTTTTTCCATGGGAATCCTGATGAGTTGAAAGTTCAAGGTTGAAAGTTCAAAAGCGCGAGGAAAGGCTATAGGTTGCCTGAAATGGTGATTTCCTCACGCTGCAAAAGTTTGGTTCGCGGGTAAGGCTTGGCATAACTCCGCCAACGCTACCGCGCTTTTCAACTTTGAACTTTCAACTTGCTACTGATTTATACAGTAACCCGATAAATCGCAATTTCCCCGAACAGATTGGGCCAGAGCCGTGCCAGTAAACCGCTGCGATGGTGGCGGTTGATCACCTGGCGTTCCAGGATGCGGATGTTGCTTTTTCGGCAATGGGTTTCGAAATCCTGCACGGTGCACAGGTGGATATTGGGGGTGTTGTACCACTCGTAGGGTAGTGCGGAAGACACTGGCATGCGCCCCTTCAGGCCCAGGTAGGCGCGGACCCGCCAGTGACCGAAATTGGGGAAGGTAATGATCGCCTCGCGACCCACGCGCAGCATTTCGTTGAGGATCTGATCCGGGCGCAGTACTGCCTGCAGAGCCTGGGTCATTACCACGTAATCGAAGCGGTGATTCTGGAAGTTGCCCAGCCCTTCGTCCAGATCCTGCTCCAGCACGTTGACGCCTTTTTCGAAGCAGGCCGCCAGGTTGTCCTGGTTGATCTCCAGACCATAACCACGGATCTGTTTGTGCTGTTTCAGATGGGCCAGCAGGGTGCCGTCGCCGCAGCCCAGGTCCAGCAGGCTGGCGTCCGCGGGGATCCAGTCGCTGATCAGTTGCAGGTCATCACGCATGGTTGCCTGCCTCCACAGGGTTTACGCCATTTTCCACCTCGTTGGCGACCCTGTGCATGTAGGCGCCGAACAGCTTGGTGTATTCAGGGATGTCCAGCAGGAAAGCGTCATGCCCCTTGGGGGTGTCGATTTCCGCATAGCTCACATCGCGGCCGGCGTGGACCAGGCCGTTGACGATTTCCCGGCTGCGCTCCGGCGCAAAACGCCAATCGGATGTGAACGACATGACCAGAAACTTGCACTCCGGTTTTGCCAGGGCGGTTTCCAGGGAATTATCGAATTCCCGGGCCGGGTCGAAATAATCCAGCGCCTTGGTCATCAGCAGGTAGGTGTTGGCGTCGAAGTTGCGCGAGAACACTTCCCCCTGGTGGCGCAGATAGGATTCCACCTGGAACTCCACGTCGAAGCCGAAATGAAAGCGACCGGCACGCAGGTCGCGGCCGAATTTCATGCGCATGGCGTCGTCGCTCAGGTAGGTGATATGACCCACCATACGCGCCAGGATCAGCCCCTGCCGGGGATAGGTATCGTGCAGGTAATAGCGACCGCCATGGAAGTTGGGGTCAGTGAGAATCGACTGGCGCGCCACTTCGTTGAAGGCAATGTTCTGGGCGGACAGTTTCGGGGCCGCCGCAATGACTACCGCATGGCTGAGCCGATCCGGATAGTCGATGGACCACTGCAGCGCCTGCATGCCGCCCATGCTGCCGCCGATCACCGCGGCCCAGCGGGAGATGCCCAGCACATCCGCCAGCCTGGCCTGGCTGTTGACCCAGTCCTTTACCGTCATCATGGGAAAATCCGGCCCCCAGGGCTGGCCGGTGTCCGAGTTAATGGAAGCCGGCCCGGTGGAGCCGTGACAGCCACCCAGATTGTTCAGGCTCACCACGAAAAAGCGGTTGGTATCGATGACCTTGCCCGGGCCGATGCAGGTATCCCACCAGCCGGGGCGCTTGTCATCCTCGCTGTGGTATCCGGCGGCATGGTGATGGCCGGACAGGGCATGACAGATCAGCACCGCATTGGAGGCGTCGTCGTTGAGGGTACCGTAGGTCTCGTAGACCAGCTCATAGGACGAAAGAGTGCGACCGCACTCCAGTTCGAGAGCCGTATCAAACGACAGCGTTCTGGGCTCGACCAGACCGACGGAGTCTTCGGCAGCCCATGGAGCATCTTGGGGGATCGGTTGCGGCATGATGACTCGCTTGCTAAGGATGCCGCAAAGTCTAAAGCCCGCCCGGTAGCCGTGCAATCGACTACCGGGCGGCAGGGCGTGTAATTTGCCTGTGATTCAGGCCAGGGGGGAGAAATGCTCCTCTTCGCCCTGATTGCGGATTTCGATGTGATGGTCCAGAGCCTGGTGGACGCGATTGCGTTCATGCTTGCGATCCACATCGATGAGAATCAGATAGTTGCCGTTCTTCACGGATTGCAGGTAGGGGGACAGATGGTGGTTGGCATGGGAGATGCCGCGCAGTCCTCCGGCCCAGGCGCCGAAGCAGGTGAAGAACAGGGCGGTGAGTAGCCATACGCCCAGATGGGCGTCCACGCCCCAGGGGTCGATAAAGGCAATGGCATAGCCGGCGATGAGACCGATCAGCAGGCCGCGAGTGGCACCACTGTAGCCGTTGCTCATGATGTCGGTATCTTCCCAAGGGGTGGTGGCATTGATGCCGTGACGATCCAGCTCGCCCGCATCCCGGGCCATCACGTGGATGCGTTCACCACCGATGCCGGCGGTGTCCAGGCGGGAGATCGCGTTGCGAACCTGTTGCAGGTTGGGGACGAGATAGTAAACCCGATACATACGTCTTACCCTCCGTCGTTATATGTTGGGTTCACGCTAAGCCTGCCACAGTGAGGGCCGGGTCAAAAAGTGATCAAGATGGGGTGAAGCATGGCAAAACAGGATCTTCTCGAGCGCCTTTATGCCCAGGTGGCCAACGAGGAGGATGCGCGAACCTGCAAGGACATCAGTGATGCCGCCTGCCGGGAGGTGCCGGGGAATTTCTTTCGCATTATCAGCGCCAATACCCTGACCAAGATCGGCGATCTGCTGATCAACCCGAAAACCGTGCTGGCCTGGTTGATCACGGCGGTGGGGGCCCCCTCGTCCCTGGCGGCATTACTGGTTCCCATCCGGGAGTCGGGCTCGCTGATTCCCCAGTTGATGATTGGCGCCATGGTGCGCCGCTATCCGGTACGTAAGGGGTTCTGGGCACTGGGGGCGGCCCTGCAGGGGCTGGCAGTGCTGGGGATGGCTGCCGCGGTGTGGATGCTGGAGGGCATGCAGGCGGGCCTGACCATTGTGGGCTTGCTGATCCTGTTCAGCATCAGCCGGGGCTTCTGCTCGGTGGCTATGAAAGATGTGCAGGGAAAATGTATTCCCAAATCCCGCCGCGGTCGCCTTACCGGGTTGTCTGCGACCCTGTCAGGGGCCATTACCTTTGCCCTGTCGCTGGTGATTTTCCGGGGGGATTCCGATCCCACCATGGCCTTTTACAGTGCACTGCTGACAGCCGCAGGGGTGGCCTGGCTGATCGCTGCCGGGGTGTTCTTCACCGTGGACGAATTTCCCGGGGCCAGCGAAGGGGGAAATAACGCCTTCAAGGAAGCCGTTGCCAGTCTCGGCCTGCTGAAAAACGATGCCCCTTTCCGGCGTTTTGTTATCACCCGGGCCCTGCTGATGGCGTCGTCGCTGGCCTCGCCGTTTCTGGTGCTGGTGGCCCAGGCCCAGGCCTCGCTGCCACTCCTGCTGGGCAGCTTTGTGCTGGCATCCAGCCTGGCCAGTGCCGTCAGCGCCACCGTCTGGGGGTATATGGCCGATACCTCCAGCCGTAATGTGATGGTGCGCGGTGGCGGGCTGGCGGCGCTGGTCTGTCTGCTGGCCGGTGGGCTTGCCGCCTGGGGCCCGCAGACTGACTGGCTTCACTGGCTCTATCCCCTGGCCTTCTTTGTGCTCGCCATCGCCCATGCCGGCGTGCGCATCGGCCGCAAGACCTACATGGTCGATATGGCCGGTGGTAACAAGCGAACGGACTACACCGCCGTCAGTAATACCGTTATCGGCTTTCTGCTGCTGGCAGTGGGTGGCATCAGTTCCGGGGTGGCGATGCTGGGAAATGACTGGGCCTTGCTGGTGCTGGGGATGATGGGAGCGACAGGGGTCGTCAGTGCGAGATTGCTGAAAGAGGTTTGAGGAAGGCAGGCTTCAGGTTACAAGCTGCAACGCGAGATTCGGTCCGCTGCCAACCCGGCAACATACTGCTCCGCGCGGAAAATCCGTTCGGAATGGCCTGGCCCGCGCCTTGTAGCTTGAGGCTTGTCGCTTGCAGCTCAGCCCTTCTCAAACAACAGATCCCAGACCCCGTGCCCCAGTTTTTCCCCGCGCCGCTCAAATTTGGTTTCCGGGCGCCAGCTCGGCCGTGGTGAGAACTGCCCGGCGCCGGTCAGGTTAGTGAAACCGTCGGCGTCGTTCATCACTTCCATCATATGCTCGGAATAGTTTTCCCAGTCCGTGGCCATGTGCAGCACACCGCCGGGTTGCAGCTTGCGTTGCACCAGGGCTACCCAGGCGGGCTGGACGATGCGGCGCTTGTGGTGCTTTTTCTTGTGCCAGGGGTCGGGGAAATAGAGTTGCACCCGGGCCAGGCTGTTATCCGGGATGCATAGCTCGAGGATCTCCACCGCGTCATCGCAGTAGCTGCGCAGGTTGCTCAGTCCGCGCTGCTGGATTTCCATCAACAGGGCGCCCACGCCCGGGCGATGCACTTCAATACCGATAAAGTCCTTGTCCGGATCGGCCTGGGCCATATCCGCCAGGGAGTGTCCCATGCCATAGCCGATTTCCAGCACCCGTGGCACATCGCGGCCAAATACGGTCTGCGGGTCCAGCATGCCATCCGCCCGTTCCAGGCCAAACTGTGGCCAGAGATTGTCCAGGGCGTTGCGCTGTCCGGCGGTAAGGCGGCCTTCGCGCAACACAAAGCTGCGTACCTTGCGCATGACCTTGCCGGTTTCCGGGTCTTTATCCTGTTTGATGAAGTCGAGCATGGGATTGCCAGGTGAGTTGAGCGGGGGACGATTGTAGCAAAAACCGTGGTCCGGAGGAGTTCACGTCATCTTGATGAACGAAGGGGGATTATGATCCTGCAAGTCATGGTATTGAAAACCCATTCCCCCTGGCGCCGACTCTCCCCCAAGATCGGCGCCATTTTTTTATCGACTGATACCGTCCAGCGGCGAGGAAGCAGACGCGTAGGCCTTGCGGGGCATGCGTCCTGCCAGGAAAGCTTCACGCCCGGCTTCGATGGCTTTTCGCATGGCCGACGCCATCAATACCGGCTTCTGTGCATGGGCCACCGCAGAGTTGAGCAATACCCCATCGCAGCCCATTTCCATGGCAATGGCCGCATCCGAGGCGGTGCCGACGCCCGCGTCCACGATGATTGGCACTTTGGCGTCTTCCATGATCAGGCGGATGTTGTGGGGGTTGAGAATGCCCAGCCCGGAACCGATCAGTGAGCCCAGTGGCATGACCGCCACACAGCCCATGCTTTCCAGTTCCTTGGCCACAATCGGGTCGTCATTGGTGTAGACCATGACGTTGAAGCCATCGTCGATCAGTTCCCGGGCGGCCTTCAGGGTGTGCGGAATGTTGGGGTACAGGGTTTTTTGATCGCCCAGCACTTCCAGCTTGACCAGGTCGTGGCCATCCAGCAGCTCCCGGGCCAGCTTGCAGCAACGCACCGCATCCTCGGCGGAGAAGCAGCCGGCGGTGTTGGGCAGAATGGTGTATTTGTCCGGGCTGATGAAATCCAGCAGGTTGGGCTCATCCTCATTCTGGCCAATATTGGTGCGACGAATGGCCACGGTGACGATCTCCGCGCCGCTGGTTTCGATGGCCTCGCGGGTTTCGTCGAAATCCTTGTATTTGCCGGTGCCGATCAGCAGTCGGGAGGAATAGGTGTTACCGGCAATGGTCAGCAGGTCGGACATGGGGGCCTCGGAGTCAGGTTACTGCGAATGGAATAGGGTCGGGCAGTGTCAGCCACCGCCGATGGCATGGACAATCTCCACCACGTCACCGTCTTTCAGGGTGAAATCGCCATGCTGGCTTTTCGGAACAATATCCCGGTTCACTTCCACGGCCAGCCGGCGGCCGGTCAGGTTCAGTTGTGTCACCAGATCCGCAATGGTGGTGCCATCCAGGGTCAGGGTATCGCCGTTGACGGTAAGCTTCATGATAGAGATCAAACTGCCTTGAACAGGGACCAGGCCAGCATCAGCCAGCCGATGATCAGCGCGGTGCCGCCCAGCGGGGTAATGGCGCCGAGCCACTTCTGACCGCTGAGCACCATCACATACAGGCTACCACTGAACACCAGGGTGCCGGCAAACAGTACCCAGCCAGCGGTGACCATGCCGCTGGCGCCAAATGCCTTGGCCAGTAGCCCGCATAGCAGCATGGCCAGAGCATGGTAGAAATGGTACTCGCTGGCGGTGGACCACACGGCAAGCATGGAGTCGTCCACGCGGGATTTCAGGCCATGGGCACCAAAGGCGCCGAAGATAACGGCCAGCGCGCCGTTCAGGGCGCCGAGTACGAGCAGAATTTTCATGCATTGCTCCGCTGTGGCGGTCATGTCGGGTGCCGCCTCGGGTTGCATAGTGTACCGGAATTATCTCGCCGTCGGGATATTCAAGGCCGCTGTAGGAACGGAGCGTAACGGAGTAACGCACGTAGTGCAGTGCGGCCCGAAGGATGCGCGCAGCGAATAACACCCCTTAAGGTGCGAACCGGATGCAATGAGGCAGCAACGGCTTAAATTTATTGCAACCGTTCTTGTATAAATCTGTCGAGCCCTGTGATTCCTGATCGCCCTGCGGTCGATTTCCACGCTGGCGGGCGGTTCGCACCTCAAGAGGTGCTTCCTACAGGGGGCTAGTGGAACGCGTTGGGGCCTGTAAAAAAGGCCCCTCGAAAGGGGCCTTGGATGTGTCTTGCTGCGGAGTTACGCCGCGATGGCGTTGCGCAGTTTCTTGATGGCGTTGTTTTCCAGCTGGCGAATTCGCTCGGCGGACACGCCGTATTCGTTGGCCAGATCCTGGAGGGTGGACTTCTGGTCAGCCAGCCAGCGACGCTCGAGGATATCGCGGCTGCGTTCGTCCAGTGCCATCAGGGCAGAGCCCAGCTGGCGGCTTTCCCGTTCCTGCTGATCCTGCTCGGCCAGCAGATCCGCCGGATCGCTGTTATCGCTGTGCAGGTAAGCGGCCGGGGAAACCACAGTATTGTCATCATCATCACTGGTGGGGCCGTCGAAGCTGGCATCATAGGCGCCCAGCCGGCCTTCCATTTCCTTGACCTGGGCGGCGGTAACGCCCAGATCGTCAGCCACCCGTTGCGCCTCTTCCATACTCAGGCGTCCCAGCTGTTTCTTCTGGCCACGCAGGTTGAAGAACAGTTTTCGCTGGGCCTTGGTGGTCGCCACTTTCACGATGCGCCAGTTCTTGATGACGTACTCGTGAATTTCCGCTTTGATCCAGTGCACGGCAAAGCTCACCAGACGCACACCCTTGGTAGGGTCGAAACGCTTCACCGCTTTCATCAGGCCCACGTTACCTTCCTGGACTAGGTCGCCCAGAGGCAGGCCATAGCCGGTGTAGCTGCGGGCGATATGGACCACAAACCGCAGATGGGCCAGAACCAGGTTGCGGGCGGCATCCAGGTCCTGCTCGTAGTAATACTGTTCTGCCAAACGTTGTTCGTCGTCTGCGCTGAGCACCGGCACGGCATTAACGGCTCGCATATAGGCGTCCAGGTTGTTACCCGGTACTGCCAGCATAAGCGCCTGTGCCTGAGTGGAAGGGGTTGTCATGCGCGTTGTCTCCTCGTTGAAGACCGATGTCTATCCATGTGTGCCATGATATTAGCACTCGGTTGATTGGAGTGCTAATAGGTAAAAAGGTTCCCGGCGATTAAGCCAGTCGATGGGCAAGTATCGAGTCTAGACCGGCCATGTGAACCGGGGATGAACAGAGAATTGGACGAGAATAACGGGGGAAGGTTCCGGGGGATGAGAAGCCAGTGGCGAGGTCCGGGTTTCGAAAAGCCTTTCGCTCCTCGTCCCTCGCCACTGAGCCGGCTGGGGCGTCGTGGCTCAGAAATTCGGCTCGATATCCCCCAGGTGCCGGCCCACCGCCAACCAGGCGCCCAGCAGCCCGAGGATGCCACTGAAAACAGGCAGGACGATCAGGCTGGATGCGGCCATGGCGGTGAGTGATTCATCACTATTGTACAGGGCCAGCAATTCGTCGATGGGCCCGCCCAGCCACCACAATGCCACCTGTACCAGGATCACGGCGGTAGCGCCGCCGGCGAAGCCGAAGCAGAAACCGGAGTACAGGAAGGGCCGGCGCACGAAGCCGTCGGTGCCGCCGACGATCTTCACCACCACGATTTCCTCCCGGCGGCTTTCGATGGCCAGGCGGATGGTGTTCACCACCACCAGCACCACGGCGGCGGCCAGGGCCAGGGTGAGGGCCGAAATCAGCCGTTCGCCCAGCTCGATCAGGGCGTGCAGACGGCGCACCCACTCCACATCCAGCTGAACCAGATCTACCCCGTCGGCCTCCGCCAGGCGGTTTTCCAGGGCGCGGAGAGTAACCGGGTCGGTCTCATCCGGGTATACCACGATCAGCGGCGGCAGAGGGTTGTCCGGCAGGGCTTCCAGCACCTCGCCGAAGCCGGACAGGGCCTTGAATTCTGCCAGCGCCTGTTCCCGGGTGATGACCTCGGTGCGGGTAATGTTGTCGAGGCCCTGCCAGTCCCGGGCCAGCTGCTGCTGGCGCTGCTCGCTGATGTTCATGTCCAGAAACACGGACAGGTGGGCATTGCCGTCCCAGCCGCGGGTAATGGCACGGGCATTGTCCAGCAGCACCGCCAGACCGGCGGGCAAGGCCAGGGCAATGGCGATCACCAGGATGGTCATGGCACTGCTGGCCCGGGCCGCGTTGAGCCGCTGCAGCGCATCCCGGAAAGAGTCCTGATGGTGCTGGCGCCAGCTGCGGAAGCGGTCCTGCAGGGAGGTGCGGGCACTGTGGGCGCCGGCCACCCGGCGCACCCGCTCCGGCTTCTGGCGGTTGGCCTTGATTGGGGTGGCGTTCCTGGGCCCCTTGTTAGCTGCCATGGTGCCCCCCTTCATCGCCATCGTGGATCAGTCGGCCTTCACGCAGGGTCAGCAGGCGATGGTTGTAGCGGGCGATCAGGCTCAGGTCGTGGGTGGCAATCAGCACGGCCACGCCCACCCGGGCGAAGTCCTTGAACAGATCCATGATCTCCTCAGAGAGGGCCGGGTCCAGGTTACCGGTGGGTTCGTCCGCCAGCAGCAGCGGCGGCTTGTTGACCACTGCCCGGGCAATGCCCACCCGCTGTTGTTCGCCGCCGGACAGCATGATGGGGTTGAGTTTTTCCTTGTCCAGCAGACCCACCTTGTCCAGGGCGGCGCGTACCCGCTTGCCGATATCGCTGCGGGCGTAGCCGGCGATGATCAGTGGCAGGGCCACGTTGTCGAACACGGTGCGGTCGAACAGCAACTGGTGGTTCTGGTGAACCATGCCGATCTTGCGGCGCAGCAGGGGAATATGGCGGTTGCCGAACCCGTTCAGGTTCTGGCCTTCGATGAACACCTGACCCTGGGTGGGGCGTTCCAGCATCATGATCAGCTTCAACAGGGTGGATTTGCCCGCCCCGGAGTGACCGGTCAAAAACGTCAGCTGCCCGGCAGGGAGCGTGAAGCTCACCTTGCTGAGTGCGTCTTTGCCGTTCGGGTAGCGTTTGCTGACCCGGTCAAACTGAATCATGAGAGTCCTTCGGACAGTTCAAAGTTGAAAGTTTAAAGTTCAAAGGGAAAAGCGCGGGCACGGGCAATCAAGCCACTTGGGCCTGTTCCGCGTTTCAACTTTGAACTTTTAACTTATTACCCCGCCACATCTTCAAACAACGCCTGCACAAACTCTTCCGCATGGAAGGGGCGCAGGTCTTCCAGTCGTTCCCCGACACCGATAAAACGAATCGGCAAGCCAGTGCGTTTGGCCAAGGCAAACAGGATACCGCCTTTGGCGGTGCCGTCGAGCTTGGTCAGTGCCAACCCGGTCACGCCGGCGGCATCGCGGAACTGTTCCGCCTGCTGGATGGCATTCTGGCCGGTGCCGGCGTCCAGTACCAGCAGCACTTCGTGGGGCGCGTCCGGAATCAGTTTCTTCATCACCCGGGTGACCTTGGTCAGCTCTTCCATCAGGTTGCCGCGAGTGTGCAGACGGCCGGCGGTGTCGGCGATCAACACGTCGGCGCCGCGGGACTGGGCGGCCTGGACCGCGTCATAGACTACCGAAGCGGAATCCGCGCCGGTGTGCTGGGCCACCACCGGGATGTCGTTACGCTCGCCCCACACCTGCAACTGCTCCACCGCGGCGGCGCGGAAGGTGTCGCCGGCGGCCAGCATCACGTTCTTGCCTTCCGCCTTGAAGCGACAGGCCAGCTTGCCGATGGTGGTGGTCTTGCCGACCCCGTTCACGCCCACCATCAGGATCACATAGGGTTTCTTGCTGCCGTCGATGTTGAGCGGTTGGTCCACCGGCACCAGCAGCTTGCGTAGTTCGTTCTGCAGGGATTCGTACAGGGCGTCGGCATCTACCAGTTCTTCGCGGCTGACCTGGCCGGTCAGCGCCTCGATGATTACATCGGTGGCTTCCACGCCCACATCGGCGACCAGCAGCTGGGTTTCGATTTCCTCGAAAATCTCGTCGTCGATTTCCTTGGCGCCTACCAGCAGGTCTGCCAGGCCCTTGCCCAGACCCTTGCGGGTCTTGCCCAGGCCCTGCTTCATGCGGGTCCAGAAGTTGCCGCCTTCGTCACCGTCATCCGCCGCTCCAGGTTGGCTCTCAGCCTGTGGCGCCGGTTCTGGAGTAACGGGGGTAGCTTCTGCTGGTGGCGGCACCGGCGTTGTGGTTTCGGCCTGAGATTCGCCAGAGGCGGTCTCTTCTGCTTCGGGTCCGGTGCCAGCCTCGTTCAGTTCATCGGCATCCACACCGGTAAACATGCGCTTCCAGAAACCGGTCTTTTTTTCTTCCGGCTTGGGGGCGTTGTCGTCGTCGCGGGAAACTTCGTCGCTCATGTTCAGTCTTATCCAATCGCGAAGAGGGTAAATCGGGCCTCTTCCTTTGCAATGAGGCTGCAAGGACAGGGCAGTAAACCGGTATGCTAGCAGCCTGAGTTCGACAGACTGCCGGCCGGCGATAAATAAAATGCGCCCTCCTGCAGGCTTTGCGTTTGTCTGGCGGGCTTGCAGCAGCCTGACAGCGAACGCGCGGCTATCCTAACACTTCGCTCACGGGGGAGCAGCTTCCGGGGGCGACACAATGAGGACAATGCATGAGACAACTCATGGTGGCACTGGCGGCCATTCTCTGGAGTCTGACCGCCCGGGCCGAGCTGCCCACCCATGCCTTTACCCTGGATAACGGCCTGAAAGTGCTGATCCGTGAGGATCATCGGGCACCCGTGGTGACCGTGATGGTCTGGTTCAAGGCCGGCAGCATCGACGAAGCGCCCTATGAAACGGGTCTGGCCCATGTGCTCGAGCACATGATGTTCAAGGGCACCGAGCGACTGGGGCCGGGGGACTTCTCCAAACTGGTGGCCCGCTATGGGGGCAGTGACAATGCTTTCACCAGTTATGACTACACCGCCTATTTCCAGCAGTACGAGGCGTCGCGGCTGCCGCTGGCGCTGGAACTGGAAGCGGAGCGACTGGGCAACCTGAAGATCGACGACGACGAGTTTTACCGGGAGTTGCAGGTGGTGCTGGAGGAGCGACGCACCCGCACCGACGACAACCCCAATGCTCTGGCCTGGGAAAAATTCCAGGCGGTGGCCCGGCCGGGTACCGGTTATGCCCACCCGATCATCGGCTGGCGTTCGCTGCTGGCCCAGTTGCAGCCGGAGCAGGCGCGCAGCTGGTATGACCGCTTTTATGTGCCGGGGAATGCCACCCTGGTGGTCGCCGGTGACGTTACCCGCGATCAGGTAGAGCCGCTGGTGCGCCGCTTCTTCAGCGATCTGCCCGCCGGTACCACCCCGCCGCGACCAATACAGACGGTCAATCCTGCCGCTGGCGAGCGGCGTCTGGATCTGGCCATGGCGGTGCAGGTGCCCGCCCTCTACATGCTCTATAACGTGCCTTCCCTGGTCACCGCAGAACAGAAGCAGGACTTCTACGCCCTGACCATGCTCGCCGGGGTGCTGGACGGTGGCATGAGTGCCCGCATCGAAACCGATCTGGTTCGCGGTGAGAAGCTGGTGGCCGGTGCCGGTGCCGGCTACAGCGGCATCCAGCGAGGCGATGGCACCTTTACGCTGACAGCGACTCCCAATCCGGGTGTCACCCTCGAGCAGGTAGAACAGGCTCTGCGCGAGCAGATCAAGACCCTGCAGACCACCTTGCCCAGTGAAGATGAAATGGCGCGGGTGCGGGCCGGCGTGCTGGCGAGCCAGGTGTTCGAAAAGGATTCGGTGATGGGGCAGGCCATGGAGTTGGGCATGCTCAGTACCCTGGGGCTGGATATCGATCTGGCCAAGCAGTTCGAGGAACAATTGGGCAAGGTCACCGCCGAGGATGTGCAGCGGGTGGCCCGCCAGTGGCTGATACCGGAACGGTTGGCCGTGGCCCATGTCGTGCCTGCGCAGGAGGAGGAGCAATGATGCGGTTACCAGCAATCATGGGGGCTGCGGTGGCGGTGTTGATGCTCAGCGCCTGCGCCAGCTTCCCGACCACGGAAAAGCAGGTGGCGGCCAGCGAGCCCCAGGCGCCGCAGCTGGATATCCAGTCCTGGCAGACGGACCAGGGCGCCAAGGTAATGTTTGTGCAAAGCGATGCCTTGCCCATGCTGGACATTCGTCTGGTGATGGCGGCGGGCAGTTCCCAGGATGACGGCTTGCCCGGGGTGGCGTCCCTGACCAGTGCCCTGATCGGCCAGGGTGCGGAGGCCTTGAGTGTGGATGACATCGCCCGGGGCTTTGAAGATCGTGGCGCCAGCTTTTCCTCCAGCAGTTACCGGGACATGGGCATCACCAGCCTGCGAACCCTGTCGGCGGCGGAATATCGCCAGCCGGTGGTGGCGCTGTTCAATCAGGTGATCGGTTCGCCCAGCTTTCCCGAGGAGGCCCTGGATCGTCTGCGGACGCGCGCCATGCAGGGGCTGCGCATGGAGCAACAGGTGCCCGGCCCCCAGGTCAGCAAGGCATTCATGAGCACGGTGTTTGCCGACCACCCCTATGGCCAGCCCAGCGAAGGGACGATGGAGAGCCTGCCGAAGATCCAGCGCCAGCAGCTGGTGGATTTCTATAACACCTATTACGCCGCTGGTAATACCGTGATCGCCATGGTGGGTGACCTGTCCCGCAGTGAAGCCGAGGAAATCGCCGCACAAATCAGTGCGGCACTGCCGGCGGGGCCGGCGGCACCGGAGTTGCCCCGGGCCGAGGCACTCAGCGAGCGGAAACGCGAGCACATCAATTTCCCCTCCGCCCAGACCCATATCCTGCTGGGCAACCAGGCCACCTGGCGGGGCAACCCGGATCACGTGGCGCTGCATGTGGGCAACCAGATTCTCGGCGGTGGCGGCTTCGCGTCCATTCTCACCGATGAAGTGCGCCAGAAACGGGGTTATGTGTACGGCATCGGCAGCGGCTTCTCGGCCATGGCGGCGGGCGGTCCCTTCCAGGTGCAGTTCAAGACTGCCAACGAGAATGCCGATGAGGCGCTGACCCTGACCCTGGACCTGATCGACACGTTCGTTGAAGACGGTCCCAGCCAGGCGCAACTGGAACAGGCGCGGGCCAATATCCTGGGCAGCTTTGCCCTGAGCACCGCCGACAACAGTGACATTATCGGCCAGCTCGGCGCCATCGGCTTTTACGATCTGCCGCTGGATTACCTGCAGTGGTTCAACCGCCAAGTCCGTCAGGTCACCGTGGAAGATATCCGCGATGCCTTCCGCCGAACCCTGGATGTGGACGATTTGGCCATCGTCAGTATCGGCCCCGAGGCACCACAGGTCCTTGAGGATCAGGACAATGAGAACGGCGGGGAGAAGGACGCGGACAGTGGCGAATAGAGGTTCGACTCGCAAAGGCGGCGCTACCAGCAAGGGGCAGGTGCGCATCATTGGCGGAGAGCGTCGCGGTCATCGGCTGCAGTTCGTGGATCAGGGGGGCGATCTGCGCCCCTCTTCGGACCGCATGCGCGAAACCCTGTTCAACTGGCTGCAGTTCGAGTTGCCCGGCCTGCGGGTACTGGATCTGTTTGCCGGCTCCGGGGTGTTGGGCGCAGAGGCCCTGAGCCGTGGCGCCCAGCGGGCCGTGCTGGTGGAAAAAAAACGCGAACGGGCCGCCGATCTCAAACGTCAGTTGTTGCCCCTGTTCGACGATCGTATCCACATCCACAACGCCGATGCCATGCAGTGGTTGGCCAGCAGTGCCTCGCAGTTTGATCTCGTGTTCGTGGACCCACCCTACGATCTGGGCCTGGCGGAACCGGCCTGTGCCGCGCTGGAATCTCACGGGTTGCTGGCGGACAAGGCCTGGGTCTATGTGGAAAGCCGGCGTCACGGAGAGGTGCCTGTGGTGCCGGCAAACTGGCAGCTGTACCGAGAGAAAAGCGGGGGCGATATTTTTGCCCGTTTGTTTCTTCGTCAGACAGTTTGATTCCCATTCGTCGGTTTCTGACGGGGCAAGCGGACCGGCGGCGCACAAATGGGGGTAAATGGTATACACGAGTGTGACTGTGTGATTGATGTCACAGTAGTGGCGATGAATCATAGATATGAAGCCATTGGGGGAGATGGCTGCCAACGACGGTATCACCAACCCGTCACCGGCTCATGGGAAGACGGGGGCAAATATGGAAAAGAACTTGGAACGGATTCAGGTTGCATCAATCGGGTTGGACAAGGATCGATTCTTGCGCCAGTTGCTGGGCTACCTGGCCGAGTCGTTGCAGGAAGTGACCGGTATGGACCAGGCAGAGGGATTTATCTCTCTGGTGGGCCAGAAAATCGGCGACGAACTGAACGCGCATTATCTTCAATCCCTGAAACTGACCAAGCTGGATCGTCACCAGATTGCCGCCGTGCTGGTGGATCTCAAACGTCGTATCGATGGCGATTTTTATCTGATCCATGCGGACGAGCGACAGCTGGTGCTGGGCAACCGTCGCTGCCCGTTCGGTGACAAGGTCATCGGCCGTCCCGCCCTGTGCATGATGACGTCCAATGTATTCGGTGTGATCGCCGCCGAAAATGCCGGCTATGCCCGGGTGGATATCCAGAAGGCCATTGCCAATGGCGATGGTCACTGCCATGTGGTGGTTTCCCTGGATGGTAACGACATGGAGGCGGGGCGGGAGTATTTTCGCTCCGGGGAGTGATGCCACTTTCTGCGGATTGCCGGGCATTGATCGATGCGCTATCCATGCCGGTGTTTGTGGTGCATGGTGACGGTAGCCTGGAATGGCTGAACCGAAGAGCGAGACAGTTGCTGGCCGGCAGTGCTCCGCAGAGCATCAAGAGTCTGTTGGCCTCCCCTTCGCAAAGTGATGCCTTCCTGCGCGTAATGCGTCGCAACCAGTCATTCTCCCACCTGGCACTGCACCTGCGGGCGCCGCTGCAGGACAGCTACATTGCCAGCACCCGTATTGCCCGAGAAGGTGAGTTTCTCGATTGCTGGTTGCTGGAGCTGTTGCCCCGGCAGCTGGTGGTAGGCGGCATGCATCAACTCTCCCAGATGATCCAGCGGACCACGGCGCTGAAAAGAGAGCGGGCGGTAGCGGAAAAAACCGCGCAACTGGCGCTGACTCAGGCGTCCCGGGATTCCCTCACCGGCATTGCCAATCGCCGGGCCTTCGATGAGTGTCTGGCAGCCGCTCTGGTCAAGGCAGACCAGCAGCAGGACTGGCTGTCGGTAATGATTGTGGACCTGGACTATTTCAAGGCCATCAATGACACCCACGGCCACGACCTGGGCGACCAGGTGCTCAAGCGGGTGGCACGGTTGCTCACTGGTGCCATCACCCGCCGTGGTGATCAGGTGGCCCGCATCGGTGGTGAGGAGTTTGGCGTGTTGCTGCCCGGAGCAGATGTGCATGCCTCTTTGAAAGTGGCCTGGCGGCTGGTGATGACGTTGCGTCAATACAATGCCGGTTGCCCGGCTGGCGACAGTTGGCACCCGGTCACCTTGTCCGTGGGGGTGGCAACCCGCTGTCCCGATCAGAGCATCAGCGGCCGTGACCTGATGCGCCAGGCTGACCGGGGCCTCTATCTGGCCAAGGAGCGGGGCCGTGACCAGGCGGTGCACGCGGTCCCGTCCGCGCAGACCGATCCTCCCCTGGCGGATACCCGCTAGGCAGGCAGGCGACAGCCAGACCGGAGAGCGTGGCGGGCAGGAACAACGGATGTGTGACAACACACAAAGGCAGGGCGGTTGCCGGCCATTGCGGGCCACCGGAAACAGGAAATGGCGCAACCTGCACTAGTGTCCCATTTTGCGCTGGCGAATACTGTGAGCCTATGCAGGAGGATTTGCCATGAACAATAAAGCGGTTGCGACGTCGCCGAGCGCGCCTAAAAAACTGAATAACAGTGATATCCAGCCCCGCAAGATGGATTTTTCCTTCGACCCGGCCATGCCCCGGTACTGGTTCGATAATGACCAGTTCAAGACCATTTTGCTGACGGCCCTGTCCTGTACCTTCCCGGAAGGGGAGCGCTTCTTTGTGCGCTCCGTGCGTCATTACCAGAAGCAGCTCCGCGATCCGCTGCTGCGCGAGCAGGTAAAAGGGTTTATCGGTCAGGAGGCCCACCACGGCAACGAGCACGATGCCTTCAACCATTTCATGGAATCCAAGGGTGTCCCCACCCGCAAGGTGGATGAGTTCGTCAATCGCGGCATGCGCTTCATGGCCAAGCACCTGTCACCGCAACGGCAACTGGCCAAGACCTGTGCGCTGGAACACTTCACTGCCATGCTGGCGGAGTTGATGCTGGAACATCCGGAATTTTTGAAGGGCATGGATGAGCGGATGTTGCCGCTCTGGTTATGGCATGCGGTGGAAGAAAGTGAACACAAGGCGGTCGCCTTTGATGTGTACCAGGAGCAGGTGGGCAACTACTGGGTACGCACCTCGGAAATGGCGTTTACCACCCTGGAATTCATCAGTTTCACCATTTTCCACTACCATCAGCTGCGCAAGGGCATGGACGACCCTACCGACTGGCGCTCCGTGCGCGGCGGCGTGAACTGGTTGCTCGGCAAACCGGGTTGGTTGCGAAAACTGGGTAAATCCTACCTGGCCTATTACAAACGGGATTTTCACCCGGCCAAGCGCGACAGCACCTTCCTGCGCAAGCAGGGTTTGAAGAAGCTGTCCCGGATGCTGGATCGATCGGATCTGGCCGGCTGAAGGCGAGCGTAACGGGTTCGACAGAGTGGGCCGGGGGATGACCTTGGGCCCGCTGACCCTGCCCGGGTCTTCATGTTTTCCTGCCGCACAGGCGTGTTACGGTGGCAAGACACCACGGAGGTGTTTATGCGCTGGTTTAAGACCCTGAAAGACATGCTTTTCCCCAATCGTGATTCCCACGATGAGACGCTCGACCCGGAGCGGCGGGACTACCACCCGGCCCATGAAGGAGACACCCCGGAGGATCTCCACCGTGGCCGGCATCGTATCAAGGAGACCTTTACCAGCCACTGGGACCTGGACTACATGCCCCGGGAGGAGCTGGAGGACGTGTTGGCGAAAAACCGGGACGAGAAAAAATAATCGTCCCTTCCGGCTATTGCTGGCTGCCGCCGCGCCGCGGGCGAGGAATCTGCTGTTCCTGAAAGCGCCGGGAAACCCGCACCACAATATCGCTCTGGAAGGCCTTCTCGTAATGCACGTCCAGCACGTAGGCCTTGGAGCGCAGGCGAATGGCGAGCATATCGCCGATCTCCACTTCCTCGATGGCAAAGGACACCGGTTTTTTCAGGTAGGCATAGCGACTGGTGACAATCACTTCCTCAATAATCCCTTTCGCCACGTCTAGGTCTGCATCCAGGCCCACGTGAAAGTCGGTGACGATCATCATATCCAGTTCCCCGGAATTGCCGGAGGCCACCACATCGGTGATGAAACGGGAGTTGGGAATGGTCACCAGGTTATCGTCCAGGGTCTGCAGGCGCACGGTGCGGAGACCGATGGAAACGATCTCCCCGTATACATCATCAAAACTGACCCGGTCACCCACCCGGAAGGGGCGGTCGAACAGCAGCAGCAGTCCTGCCACCAGGGAAGCCGCAATGTCCTTGAGGGCGAAGCCCAGGGCCACGGCGATGGAACCACCGGCGGCCAGCATGAATTCCTTGGGGGGCTGCAGCACGCCGATGATCAGCGCGGCGGTGCCCACGGTGTAGAGCACAAAACCGATCAGGGTGGTGATCTGCAGAATCAGAAAGCGCCGGGTGGGCAGCTTTTCGGTGATCTTCAGACTGGCCTTGCTGATCCCCCAGTTCAGTGCCCACAGCACAAAGCCGCCGATAAACAGCAGCAACAGGGCGTAGATGTTGAACAGCTCAACCACCACCGCCAGATCATTGACGATATTGCCTTCATTCATTGAGCAAATTCTTCCTTGTCAGGTAACTGATCACTTGCTGATACCACAGGGGTTTCAGCCGGTAGCGGCCATCCTCGGATTTATTCAGGAAACCGGCATCAAAGCCGCCCTTGAGCGCGTAGCGCACCACATTGCCAGGCAGGTTGGTCACATGGCTGATTTCCTGGCTGGTCAGATTCTCATGGGTGGCGATGGCGGCATACACGAACAGGGCGTTCTCGCCCATGCTGTCGAGAATGCTGGCTGAGGGTGGCGTGGGCAGCCCCACCAGCACCTGCCGGCCCTGGGGTTTTACCGAGGTCAGCCACAGCCGCAGGGCCACCATGGGATTGCCGCGACAGGCATCCCAGAGCAGGCTGAAATAGCGTTGCTCTGCGTTGCGGACATTGCCGGCTTCCGGCCCCCGGGAAGACAGCAGTACCTCGTCGTAGCGAACCCGATGACCACTGAGATGGTTGCGCGCCAGGATCAGTGAGCGGATATCGGTCTGTCCCCAGCGCTTCACTTTCACCACATTACGGAACTGGTAATCACGGCCGAATACATTGCACAAATAGGCCCAGCTCTGGTTATTGATCATCAGCAGCCAGAACACATTATCCAGCCGCGCATTGACCAGGCTGAGTACGGTGCGCCAGCCTTCCAGGCCACCGATTTCCTTGAGAAAGAAATTCTGGGCCTCGTCCAGCACCACCAGGGTGGGCTGGCGTTCCTCGTCACTTTTCACCAGCGCTGCCGGGCCCTCGTTGGCCAGATCCACATCCAGGGCGTCACCGATCAGGGCGAGGATGGCGTCCGGCTCAATGGTTTTGGCGGGCACCGTGAGCGTGATCAGATTGAGGCCCTTGCAGCTTTCGGCCAGCGCCCGCTCCAGCCGGTCGATGCTGACCGTTTTGCCACACCCCTTTTCGCCGACCACCACCTGGGCATTTTCGTCGGTCTTGTCCTCGTGCCAGCGCTGGATATTTTTTTCCATGGCGGCGACCAGTCCGGTGTCCACGAAGGGCGTCTTGCTGCCTTCCGGCAGACCGGTGGCGAACCAGCGTTCGTAATGTTCATCCACCGGCTGCTCATTGCCGGGGTCTTCTTCGTCATTGTTGATGCGAGTGCGCAGCCGGAAAAGGCGCGCCTTGAAGCGCATGTACCAGTCAAAATCCACCAGCACCCGATCGACAAAACCCACCAGGAAACTGGCCAGGGCAACGGGAAGCAACAGGGGGGCAAACAGCCAGAACAGCGCCGGAGTGAGCAGTTTTTCTGCCAGCGGGTCCAGCCGGGACGGCAGGATGGCCTGCAGGCAACGCTGATAGTCCTGGGGGCGCAGCGCCAGCAGTCGGCCCAGGCCCCAGTAAATGGCCACCAGCAAGATGCCCAGGCAGACGTAATAGAGCAGAGACGGGCCCAGGCTCTCCCAGACCACCAGCAGGGGAAGCCAGGGCAACACCAGCCAGCGGGAAATGAAACGGGCGTGTTCGTGAACCTGTCGGGACTGGTCGCTGCTCAGGTAGGCGTTGGCGCTTTGTGCCACCCGGATGACCAGCCATTCACCGATCAGGCAGAACAAGCCGTAAATGACATAGAGCCGGGCCAGCGGCAACAGCCAGACCAGAATACGGGTGGAAGGGGTGTCCAGTGGCGCGGTGAGCAGGTCCAGAATCACCCACAAAAGCACCCAGGGAAGCATCGGCGCCAGGCCACTGATCAGACGGCTGGCGTTGCGCAACCAGCGGCGCTCGCCACTGGCACTGACCACGGACTCGTGCAGGCTGAGGGCCCATTGGCGGGTGCGCCGGGCCAGCCGAATCAACAGCATGAAGCCGGCGATACCCAGAATCAGCGCGACACTGTTCTGCACCAGCGGCAGGAAGTGTTTGTCCTTGGCCGTTTCCTGCAAATCCAGGTTGATCACCTGGGCCGTATCCAGCAAACGCTGGCCGATGCGTTCGCCTTCGTGCCGGAGTAATGCCGGAGCCTGCGAGGGGCCGCCCATGGCATCAATCTGGCTCCACAGTGAGCGCCGCAGCCACAGGTCGGCGCGCAACTGGCGAAGCTGACCCTGGATTTCCAGGCGAGTGCGCAGCAGGTCGCGCCATTGCGCGGTGGGCTTGGGCGGAGGGGTCAGTGCCGGGCTCTGGTACCAGAGCTGGTCCAGCCGTTGCAGCGCCTGCTTGGGTGACGGCCCGAGCAGAGGAAGTATTGCCCAGGTCTGCTGCACATGCTCGCGGAGCACGCTGGCGGCCAGTTGGGCGGGTTCGGAGACATCCTGGCCGTCGCTCAGTGCCTGCAGGTGCTGGTAGAGCCGGGCCAGGGTTGCGAAAGACTGGCGCTGGGTGCCGGGAAGTTCGATGAAGCGCTGGCGCAGGGCATACAGTGTCTGGTCCTGGCGGCCCAGCTGTCCGACCAGGGTATCAATATCGTTTTGCAGGGCCTGACACTTGTTGTCCGGCAGGTTGCGTTTGGCCGGTTTCGGCGCGGGCAGGGCGGCGGTTTCGCCAAGGGGCTGGCCAAGCAGATGGGTCAGTGTTTCAGGAGCGGGTACCTGACCATTCAGATAGCGCTGCAATTGTTGCAGGTCTTCTGCCTGCTGCTGTTTTTCCTGCTGGAGCTGCTCCAGGGTCTGGCCGGCGGCTTCACAGGCAGCAACGCCATTGGCTTGCGCCGCGGCGGACAGGGCCAGAAAAATGACAGCAGCACAGAGCCGTAAACAGGGCGATACCATTCGCAATTCCTTTTCCTCAGCAAGGCCCATTGTAGGAACCGGTAGCCACCCCGTCATCCATTGATATTCCCCATGGGCTATCGACAGGCTATTGACGGTAGCACAGTGGTATAGTCAATAAAGGCTCAATCCAAGGAGACAGCCATGAGCGAACTAACGGTGCGGTCCCTGATGGCCAAGCATCCGGCGGCGGTGAAAACCGGCACGGAGCTGACTGAGGTGGTGGACATTCTGCTGCAGCACAAATTCACCGGTCTGCCAGTGGTGGATGATCACAACAAGGTGGTGGGCTTTGTGTCGGAGCAGGATTGTCTGCGCAAGTTGCTGATATCCAGCTATCACTGCGAGGGCAGCCTGGTGGTGGAAGAATTCATGCATGGCGAGCCCCTCACCGTGCATGAGCAGGACTCGGCGGTGAACGTGGCCGAGCTGATGGTCACCCAGAAGCCCAAGATCTATCCGGTGGTGGACGACAAGGGCATTCTGGTGGGGTTGCTCACCCGTGAGCAGGTGTTGCGAGCCCTCAAGGACAGCCGGCGAGGTTGCGACTGACCCGGTCCTGAATCAGCGATGGGTCGCCAGTCAGCAGGAATGCCAGACGCAGGCGCTGTTCCCGATCAGTGATGACCCCTGCGTACAATCCCGCGTCCAGGCCGGGCGCTATCTTTCATGGCAGCTCAAAACAACAACTCGGGAGAGCTGTCATGCGTAATCTGCAAACCTTTCTGGCCGATTATGGCGAGAGTCATCAGAACCCGGTCAACCAGTGGGTTCATATCCTCTGTGTGCCAGCTATTTTTGTTTCCACCCTCGGGCTGTTCTGGCTGTTGCCGCTGGGGCAATGGCTGGGCCTGGAGGGGGCCTGGGCCTATTGGGTCAACGGCGGCACCCTGCTGGCGGCGATCTGCATGCCGTTTTATTTTCGCATGTCCCTGGGCATGACCGTGCTGATGGCCGGCTGGCTGGCGGTGTCCCTGGCGATCATCGTGGCGGTGGATCGCAGCGGGCTGTCCTTGGCCTGGAGTGCGGCAGGGCTATGGCTGCTGGCCTGGGCGGTGCAGGTATGGGGCCACAAGGTGGAGGGCAAGAAACCCTCCTTTGTGGATGATCTGGTGTTTCTTCTGGTCGGCCCCATGTTTGTCAGCATCGAGCTGGCACACAAGCTGGGCGTTGGCCGTCGCCTATCGGCCTGATCGCCCATTGCCCGCCCGTGGCCGGGCGGGCATGATCGGCGGTTATGAATGACAACGCCTCATCGTCACCGGATGTGCCGCTGACTCCTCTGTTTCTCTGGCAGGGTGGCTGGCTGATGGTGATGCCTGCCATCGATAACCAGCCCCACCAGCATGTGGCCGCCTCCCTGTTGGTGGGGTTGAGCCAGCCGCTTCGGGTCACGGTGGATGGCCGCCCGTGCCAGCAACAGGTGGTGCTGGTGCCCCCGGATGTGCCTCAGAGTCTCAACAGTCAGGGGCCGGTGGCGGTGGTTCACCTGGATCCGGATGAGCCGGCCTGGCGGGCCCTGTCCCGTCTTGGTGGCCTGGATGACAGGCAGCAACGCTGGTGCTGTGCCCAGATTGCGGCTCTGGTGCGCAACGGCAGTGAAGAAAACGCCCGGCTCTTTCTCCAGGGCCTGCGGGCGCTTGCCGACCCCCTGCCTCTGGACCCTCGAATCGCTGACGCCTGCCGCCGGATGCGTGCCGCAGAGGCGGTGCCTGCCATGGATGCCCTGGCAGAGCGCGCCAATCTGTCTGCCTCCCGGTTCCGGCACCTGTTTCGTGAACAGCTCGGCGTATCCCTCAAGCGTTATCAGCTGCACCTCAAGTGCCAGCGAGCGCTGGCCTTGTGGCGTAGCGGCATGAATTTCACCGAACTGGCGGTGGCCGCCGGCTTCTATGATCAACCCCACCTCAATCGCACCCTGCGCGCCATGTTCGACGCCCTGCCATCGCGGTATGCTCGGGGTCTACCGGTGCAGGTGGTGCACCTGAAAGAATAACGATGGAGGCTCCATGGATTACCAGCATATTTCCACCGATCTGGATGAACAGATTCTTACCATTACCCTCAACCGTCCCGATCGGCTGAACGCTTTTACCCTGCGCATGAAGGATGAGCTGGTCCATGCCTTTGCTGAAGCGGACCGCAATGACGCAGTGCGTGCGGTGATCGTGACCGGTGCCGGCAAGGTGTTCTGTGCCGGCATGGAAATGCAGCCGGAAGAGGGCGGCAATGTGTTCGGCTACGATGAGGCCGAGGGCATGGACCCGCCCCTGGAGCAGATTCGTGATTCCGGTGGCGAAGTGTCCCTGGCCATCTACAACTGTCGCAAGCCGGTGATCGGTGCGATTAACGGCGCCGCCGTTGGCGTGGGTATCACCATGACCCTGCCCATGGACATTCGTCTGGTGGCGGCCAACAGCAAGATCGGCTTTGTCTTTACCCAGCGGGGGTTGACCCCGGAAGCCTGTTCCTCCTGGTTTCTGCCGCGGGTGGTGGGCATTCAGAAAGCCATGGAATGGGTGATCAGCGGTGACATCTTCATGGCCGAGGAAGGCGTGGCAGCGGGGCTGTTCCACAGTGCCCATGACAAGGGTGAAGTGGTGGACGTGGCGCGCTGCATTGCTCGCAAGCTGATCGCCAAGAGCTCCCCGGTGGCGGCGGCCCTGGCCAAGCAGATGCTGTGGCGCAATCCCAACTTTGCCCACCCCATGCAGGCCCATGCGGTGGAGTCAAAAATGATCTACTGGTCCAATGAATTCTGGGACGGTCGCGACGGCTTTACCTCCTTCCTGGAAAAACGCGAGCCGCGTTTCGAAACAGCGATGGCGGATATTCCGCAGCAGTTCGATTTCTGGCATGAGCCGGAGATCAGTGAACAGTGAATAGTTAATAGTTAATAGTTAATAGCTGCGCGATCATGATTTGTGATTGCTGAAAGCGAGGAGGCCGCGACCAAACTTTGGTCGCGGCCTCTTGCGTTTGAAACACTGCGGCGCTGCCCCGCGCCGCTGTTCACTGTTAACTATTCACTGCCTTTTCCCTGTACTGCGCCGGCGTCATGCCGGTCCAGCGTTTGAAGGCCTTGGAAAAGGCACTTTCATCGGAAAAGCCCAGCTTGTCGGCGATATCGGCCAGCCGGGTGCCGGCCTGTAATTCCGTCTCCGCCATCCCTTGCAGTAACGCATCACGCAGCAGTTTGAAGCTGCTGCCTTCCTCACCCAGTTTGCGCACCAGATGACGCCCGCTCATGGCCAGCTGCTCGGCGACCTTTTCCTTGCCCCAATGGGGATGCTGGCGGAGCAGGTCGCGGACGGTGGCACTGAGAGACTGGCTGCCCAGGTTGTCCAGTAGCTGGTCTGCCAGGGTGCGCAGGTGATGACACAGGGACGGGTTGGCATGGATCAGCGGCATGGTCAGGTCGCTGGCGGGTAGCACCAGGGTGTTGTGCTCCGCCGCAAATCGCACCGGCAATCCGAGCAGGGACTGGTAGCGGCGATTGTCGTCCAGCGCCGGGTGAGCGAAGGTCATGCGGCTGGCCTGTAACTGGTTGCCGGTGGTCCAGCGGGACAGTTGCAGCAGCGCGGTCATGGCCGCCTCCACCCGTTCCGGCTGACGTACGCTGTACTGGGGTTGGTAACGAATCTCGCATTCGTCCTGGTTCACCCGGTAAGAGAAGATCCCCCCTTCACCGACGATGGGGTAGTAATCCATCAGCGAATCCAGGGCGTCTTCCACGGTGTCGCAGCTCATCAGCACCATCCCTACGGTATCCAGGTGGCCGACCTGCAGGGCCAGCCCGAACTGGATTCCCACCAGTGGATCCTGGGCCTGCGCGCAGAAGCTTTCCCAGATCTCTCCCTGCAATGCCAGGCTGACTCGGTCCTGTTCGCCGACCGCCTTTTGCAGTTTGGCGGGCAAGGCAAAGCCCAGCTGTTGAGCCGCCTGGCTGATCGCCTGGGTAAAGCGCACTGTCACGGTGGGGGTGTGCGTCATGGGGGCGCCATAGTGGTAAGGAGTGATATCCGGTCCCGAATTAACCGTGGCAAGGTCCCGAATTGGCCGTGAGCCTGCAGCCGGTCGACCGTAAAGTAGACATCATACCAAATGCTGAGTCCAACTCGGCAAACCCCGGATCCGGGAAATAATAATAGTTATCGGGACAGCTATGTACGCAGTGATCGGCGCCGGCCCCATGGGCCTTGCCACCGCCAGAAACCTGAGCAAATACGATATTCCTTTCATCGGGTTCGACCTGAACAGCGATGTGGGTGGCCTGTGGGATATCGATAATCCCCACAGCACCATGTATCAGTCTGCCCATCTGATCTCCTCCAAGGGCATGACCGAGTTCAGCGAATTTCCCATGCCGGATGAGGTGGCCACCTACCCGCATCACAGTGAGATGAAGCGTTATTTTCAGGCCTATGCCCGTCATTTCGATCTTTATCGGCACTACGAATTTTCCACGCGGGTGGTGCGGGTGGAACGAGAGGGCGATGGCTGGCAGGTAACCACCGAGCGCGACGGAGAAACGCAAAGCCGTCACTTCCAGGGCGTGTTGATTGCCAATGGCACCTTGCACAAGCCCAATCAGGCCAGTTTGCCGGGCAAGTTCGAGGGGCAGTTGATGCACTCCTGCGAGTATCGTGATGCCTCGGTGTTTGACGGCAAACGGGTGCTGATTGTGGGGTGCGGTAACTCTGCCTGCGATATTGCCGTGGATGCGGTGCACCGGGCGGCCAGTGTGGACCTGTCCGTGCGCCGGGGGTATTACTTCCTGCCCAAGTTTATCGGCGGGAAACCCACCGACAGCATCGGGGGCAAGATCAAGTTGCCCCGGAGTATCAAACAACGCCTGGATGCCAGGCTGATCCGTCTCATCGTCGGCAAGCCCAGTGATTACGGACTGCCGGAGCCTTCCTACCGGATGTATGAATCCCACCCGGTGATCAATTCCCTGGTGCTGCACCACCTGGGGCATGGTGACATTACCCCCCACGGCGACATCGTCGGGGTGGTGGGCGACACGGTAACCTTTGCGGATGGCCAGTCCCGGGTTTATGACCTGGTGTTGATGGCCACCGGTTACAAGCTGGATTACCCCTTTATTGATGCCGGGGAACTGAATTGGCACAACGCGGATGCGCCGCAGCTGTATCTGAACGTGTTCCATCCCCAGCAACGTAACCTGTTCATGATGGGCATGGTGGAAGCGGCCGGTCTGGGTTGGGAAGGGCGTAATGAGCAGGCGGAAATGGTGGCGCTCTATATCAAGGCCAGAGAGAAAAACCATCCGGTGGCAGAGGCGCTGGAACAGAAAGCCACCGCCGAAGCCGGCCAGACGCTGGATGGGGGCTTCGACTATCTCAAGCTTGAGCGTATGGCCTACTACGTGCACAAGGACAGCTATCGCAAGGCGGTTAACGCCCACATCGCCGACCTGAAACAGGGGGTGTGAGGTGGAAGTGCAGTTCAGTAGCGAGAATCTGCTGATTCTCAATGTGATCCTGGCATTTATGATGTTCGGGGTGTCGCTGTCACTCACCGGTGAGGATTTTCGCCGGGTGCTCAAGCGCCCGGATGCGCCCATTGTCGGTCTGCTTGCCCAGTTCGTACTGCTGCCCGCGGCCACCTGCCTGACCACCTGGTTCTTCGAAGTGGATCCGGAAATGGCCCTGGGGATGATTCTGGTGGCGTCCTGCCCCGGGGGCTCGTTCTCCAACATCATGACCTGGCTGGCCCGGGCCAACGTGGCCGTGTCGGTGAGCATGACGGCAGTCTCCAGCCTGGCGGCCATGGTGATGACGCCGTTCAACTTTGCGCTCTACGGCTGGCTCAACCCGCATACCCGGTCGATGCTGACAGACATCCAGCTGGACAGCATGAACATCCTGATCCTGGTGGCGCTGGTGCTGGGCCTGCCGCTGCTGGTGGGAATGATGACCGGCAAACTGTTTCCCCGTTTTGCCGCCAGGGCGGAAAAGCCCATGCGGGTCATCACCTTGCTGGTGCTCTTGTTGTTTGTCGGTGTGGCCTTCGGCAACAACATGGAGGTGTTTCTGGCCACGGCGGATCGCATTGTCATCCTGGTGGTGTTGCAGAACCTGCTGGCCCTGGGCATGGGGGCCTTCGCCGGGGGACTCACCGGCCTGCCCCGGCAGGACCGCCGAGCCATCACCATGGAAGTGGGCATCCAGAACTCCGGTCTGGGGCTGGCCATCCTGTTTACCTTTTTCCCCCAGGCCAGCGGCATGATCCTGATTGCCGCCTTCTGGGGGGTCTGGCACCTGATTTCCGGTCTGCTGCTGGCCTGGTGGTGGTCGCGGGGCCATGACGATCGCCAAAACCGCGAGGAGGCATCATGCAACGACGCATCCTGATCACCGGTGCCGCTGGCTACATTGGTAGCCAGGTTGCCCGTCGGCTGAGCCAGGACCACCATGTGGTCGGGGTGGATATCCGGGCGGATGACAGTGCCGATTTCCCGTTTTTTGTCATGGATATCCGTGACCCGGACCTGAAGCACCTGATCCGTGAGCATGGGATACAGCAAGTGGTGCATCTGGCCGCGGTGCTGGAGGATTCCGGTGACCGGGCCCGGGATTTTGATATCGATGTGAATGGCACCCGCAACGTGCTGGACGCCTGTGTGGCGGCGGGCGTGGAACAGCTGGTGGTGACCAGCTCCGGCGCCGCCTATGGCTACCACCCAGACAACCCCGCCTGGCTGGATGAGGAAGACGCCCTGCGCGGCAATCCCGAGTTTGCCTACTCGGATCACAAGCGCCAGGTGGAAGCCCTGCTGGCGGAGTATCGACAGAGCCATCCGGCATTGAAGCAGCTGGTGCTGCGTCCGGGCACCGTGCTGGGCGCCCACACCCGCAATCTGATTACCCGGTTGTTTGAGAAGCCGCGCCTGGTGGCGGTGGCCGGTTCTGCGTCGCCGTTCGTGTTCATCTGGGACCAGGATGTGGTGGAGATCATTCAGAAGGGAGTCCTGGAGAGCAAAGCTGGCTGTTATAACCTGGCCGGAGATGGGGCCCTGAGTCTTCACGAGCTGGGCCGGCTGCTCGGCAAGCCGGTGATTTCCGTGCCCGCCGGGCTGATTCGTGCCGCCCTGTGGCTCGGCAATCGGCTTGGCTTGACCCAATACACTCCGGCGCAGGTGAATTTCCTGCGCTACCGACCGGTACTGGCCAACCGACGCCTCAAGGAAGAATTCGGTTATATCCCGCGCAAGACCTCGGAGCAGGTGTTTCGCTTCTATATGGCCGGCCAACAACCGAGGAAGCAGCCATGAAAACCATACTGATTACCGGCGCCGCCTCCGGTCTTGGCTGGGCACTCTCCCAGCAGGCCTTTGCGCTGGGCCATCGCGTCATCATGACGGATATGAATGCCCTGCAACTGGGGGCGCGGGCCGATGCCCTTGCCAAGGAGGATCCGTCCCGGGTGAGTTTTCACCGGCTGGACGTGACCGACAGTGAGGCAATCACCCGACTGGTGGCCTTGCTCAGGGAAAAGGAAGCTGGCCTGGACGTGCTGATCAACAACGCGGGTATCACCCACCGCTCTCTGGCGGACAAGACCGACCTGGCCGTGTTCCGCAAGGTCATGGCGGTGGACTGGCAGGCGCCGGTGGAAATGGCCGTGGCCTGCTTGCCGCTGCTAAAACGCAGTGGTGGCGGCATCATCAATATCGGCTCCATGGCCGGCTGGATGCCGGTGCTGGGCCGGGCCGGGTATTGCAGCGCAAAAAGTGCCCTGAGCCAGTTTTTCGAAGTATTGCGAGGGGAGGTGGCCCAGTACGGGGTGCATATCCTGATGGTCTATCCCAGCTTCCTGGATACGCCCATTGAGGCCAATGCCCTGGGCCATGATGGCCAGCCCGCTGCGCACCCCCGCTCCATGGTCGGTGCCATGCAGACCCCGGAGTGGATGGCCGAGCGAGTGTTCGAGGCGTACTACCGCAAGAAAAAACGTCTCTTCCCGGACCGCTTCACCTGGTTTGCCAGCCTGCTGTGGCGGCTGGCTCCGGATGTCTATCAGCGCATGATGGTGCGCAAGTTCGCCTCCGAACTGGAACCCCATTAATGGTCGACATGATCACCCTGCCCTGGCTGTTGCTGGGGCTGTTCATCTTCCTGGCCTTCACCACCGAAGCGGCCACCGGGTTTGGCAGTATCGTCATTGCCCTGTCCCTTGGCGCCCTGGTGCTGCCGATCACGGAGATCCTGCCGGTGCTGGTGCCGCTCAATATCGTCATGAGCAGCACCCTCAGCTGGCGGCACCGCCATGCCATTCACTGGCCCACCCTGTGGCAACTGATTCTGCCGTTGATGGTGATCGGGACCCTGGCCGGTTATGGGCTGCGTCCCTGGCTGGGCGACCAGGTGCTCAAGCATGCCTTCGGTGTGCTGGTGCTGTGGTTCAGCGGTCGGGAACTGTGGCGTATGTGGCGCGGTGCGATGGCGACGGTCCATGGAGGCCTGTGGGCCCGAGGGTGGATGTTCATGGCGGGCATCACCCATGGCCTGTTCGCGTCAGGCGGCCCTTTGCTGGTCTATGCCCTCAGCGGTCTGTCCCTGGACAAACAACGCTTCCGCGCCACCCTGATTCTGGTATGGCTGGTCCTGAACAGCCTGCTGACCCTGGTGTTCCTGCTGGATGGCAGCCTGCTGCCGGCGGCGCCGCGCATTGCCATGCTGGTACCGGTGGTGGTGGTGGCCATGGTGCTGGGGGAAGTGCTGCACCACCGGGTCAACGAGCAGCGGTTTCGCCAAGCCGTGTTTGTGGTGCTGGCGGTGACCGGGGCGATCCTCGCCTGGCCGGGGTGAGTTAAAAGTTTAAAGTTCAAAGTTGAAACGCGAAGAAAGCAAAGTGCTTGCCGGATAGTTTTTTGCTACGCGCGGCACCCGTAGCGGGAACGCGGCCACGGCCTGTTCGGATACGACACACCTCCCCCGCGCTTTTCAACTTTGAACTTTAAACTTTCAACTCGTCCGCGCATCGCCACCGTCTCCCTGACGTGGTATTCATGATATGTCTTGTTTGCAGGCATTCAGGAGCTGCCATGTCCCATGTGGAAATTCGCCCTGTCACCGGTTTTGCGGTGGAACCCTGGCTGGATGAACTGGCCGAGTTGCGCATTGAGGTCTTCCGGGATTTTCCTTACCTGTATGAGGGGAATCGGGAGTATGAGCGTCGCTATCTGGATCGTTACGCCCAGTCTGATCGCAGTGTTTTTGTGCTGGCGCTGGAATTCAACCGGCTGGTAGGCGCGGCCACGGCGTTGCCATTGCTGGAAGCGGATGAGGAGTTCCAGGCCCCGTTTCGGCAACTGGGCGCGGAGCTGGGCTCGGTGTTTTATTTCGGCGAGTCGGTGCTCTTAAAGCCCTACCGGGGCGAAGGAATCGGTCACCGGTTCTTTGATCTGCGGGAACAATATGCGGCGGATTTCGGATTCCTGCATACCGCGTTCTGCGCGGTACAACGGCCGGAGGATCACCCCCTTCGCCCGGACGATTACCGGCCGCTGGACGATTTCTGGCGGGGCCGGGACTATTTCCCCCAGAACCAGCTGGTAGCCCATTTCGACTGGACCGATGTGGGGGAGACGGCGCCCAGTCGCAAATCCCTGCAATTCTGGTTGCACAGTCTTTAGCGACCTTTCGTGACGTTCAATGACAACCGGCAAGCGGGGCCGGGCATGCGCGCAAGATATGGCTGTGAATCCGTGGAACGAGGTCTTTTTCGGGCTGCGCTGGTTCGTTTGTCTGGCATTGCCATCAATCTTTCACCCATTTGGGCGATTAACCGTCATTGAATGCCTCCTATACTCGAGACTTCGGGCGTGAATTTCTTGTGAAGGGGGCTTCATGGAGCGGTATTCAAGCACTCATCGCCACTGGGGAGCGCGTCTCGCGCGGCAGGCGATCATCATCGTACCGTTGGCGCTGCTGGCGGTGGGCGTGGCAGTGATCGTAGCGGGGTAGTCTAGGGAACCTCTGAATAACTCCTTGCATGCTCAGCGTGGCCTGAAGCGTGCAAGGAGTTATTCAGAGGTTCCCTAGATTTTCTGCATCAACACCACAGGATTCCCTGTCAGCGTCACTTCCCAGCCCTGCTGCCGGGCCAGCCAGGCGAAGGTCTCCGGCTGCCAGAAGCACACGTGGGTGGGGTCGCGGCGATAATGCCAGTTGGGGAAGGCATCATCGTCGATCAGCCAGCGGGTCATGATGCCCAGCCAGCCGCCCGGTTTCACCAGGCGGGCAAATTGCTGCCACTCCCGGGCAGGGTGATGCAGGTGCTCCACCACCTCCGTGCAAGTCACAAAATCGTATTGCGAGTCCAGTTGTCCCCGGTTCGGGGCATAGATCGGATCATAGGTCTGGCAGGAAAAACCCCGTTCTTCCAGCATCTGTGCCAGTGCCGGGCCCGGCCCGCAGCCAAAGTCCAGGCCGCCATCGCCGGGCTTCAGCCGCTCGCACAGCGGGTCGGCCAGCTGGGCCAGAAAGCCCCGGTATCCGGGGTCCGCCGGGTTATTGTCATGCAAGTCGTACTGGGCCTTTTCCGTGTCCGCATCGGGCAGTCTGGCCGGGTCTTCAAAGGTCAGCCGGCAAGTCTCGCAGCGGAAATAGTCGCGGCGGTCTACCCGGGCAAACGGCCGTGCCGGGTTCTCACAAAGCGTGCATCGCATTTACGCCTCCAGCCACCGCTGGATGCGCGCATAGGTACGGCTTTCCTCAATCATGGTCATGTGCCCCATCTGGTAGAACAGCTCCCGGGTCAGCCGTTCCGCTTCAGGGTAGAGGCGCGTGGCCAGGCCGCTGTCCACGGTCACCAGCCAGTCCCCGCGGGGTTGGAGGTGGCCCGGCTCGCTGACACTGCCGGCGATGAATAACTGCTCCACCTGGGTATCCAGCGGCACCTTGCTGCTGGGACGGGACTCGTCCAGAGGCCGGTCACGCCACTGGTCCTCCAGGACATAACCGAAGCGCAGGTCGCGGATGCCATCGGAGCGCAGGTTGGCGAGCCGCATCAGGGGGCGTGAATACGGTGTGGCGCCGAGCAGACGGTTGGCCTGGTTGCCGGCACGCTCCAGCAGAGCGCCCTGGTGTGGCGACCCCAGGCAGGCCAGATGGGTGACCTTGTTGGTCCAGGCGTCGCCGCGCTGGCGGCCCTGATGCAGGGCGCTGCGGGCCACCAGTCCGCCCATGGAGTGGCCGATCAGAATCACCCGCTGCGGCAGGGCGGTATGCGCCAGCAGCCCTGCCAGCTTGCGGCCATTATCGGAAATATGCAGGCCAGTGTTATAGCGCAGGTAGCGGACATCGGCTTTCAGTTCGGTGCGGGCCCAGTGGTTGAAGGCATCTGCCGCCGGGTTGCTCCAGCAGGCATCGTTCATGCACAGGCCATGTAAAAAGACCACAAGTGTGTCGCCCTGAACCGGGCCGGTGGGCAGTAATGTCATCCGCAGGGCATAGGGACTGTTCTGTTCCGCCAGCAGTTGCCCGAAAACCCCGTTGACGATGCTTTGCAGATCCAGGCTGTCGCGCAGTTCCCGGTTCGGGTCCGCCAGCAGGTCGGCCATGCCTGCCACGTTGCCCGCCTGGCGAAAACCGTAGCGAATCAGGTTGTAGACCATCGGTGCGGGGGTGTAATCGTTGCCGCGCAAGCCAAACGGGTTGGCCACAGCACCATGAATATCCTGTACCACCTGGGTGATTTCATTGCCTACACGGGTGACCAGTTGCGCCAGTCCGCCCACATTACGGCCTAATTGTTTCATGGGTTCTCCTTGTCCTGACCGCATCATAGCAGGGAGTGGCCGGCCTGTCGGAACCCCTGGAGTGGGCGTGCGTAAATGGCTGCATCCGCACAAGACAGGCAACGTAATGATTCGTAAAATGGCCCTGCTTTGCGCGTTAATTCTTGGGTTTTGACGCGGGATGGCTTTACAGTCAGGGATGTTCGAATCACTGATACTTCAAGGAGTGAGTCTATGCGTACTTTCGGTAAAGTAATTCTGGCTGCCCTGTTTGCCTTTTCCGCCCTGCTTGTCGGGTGCGACAGTAACGATGGGCCGGTGGAGAAAGCCGGTGAAAAAGTGGATGAAGCAGTAGACTCCATGAACCCGCAAGGTCCCATGGAAGAAATGGGCGAAGATCTCGATAACGCCTATGAGAGTGCGGAAGAATCCGCAGAGAGCATGAAGGACGCTGCCGAGCAATAAAAGCCGCGTTTTCATGTTGAAAAAGCCGCCTTCGGGCGGCTTTTTTTATGGGCGCTTTTGGGCCACCTGGCAGGTCGCCAGCAATGACTCAATGGCCTGTTGTTCCGGTGGCGTTATCAGCAACTGATAGCGCTGTTTGATGCCTTGCCAGTGTTGCCCGTACTGGCACCAGTAGCTGCGGTTTTCCGGTAGCCACTGGTCCGGGCTGCCGGCCCCTTTACTGCGGTTGGCGCTGGCTGACACCGGCAACAGGTTGGCGGGGTCATTGGCAAACTGGCGTCGCAAGCTCTCATCCCAGCGATCACCCCCATGGCCGTGTGCATGGCGCAGGGGGACCCGATGATCGATATCCAGCTCGCTGGCGGAAGTAAAAACGGTGTCGCTGTAAGGGTCATGCCAGCGACCGGTGGCCACGGTGCAACGGTCATCCCGGGTAAAGGTAACCGGCACCTGGCTGGTGGCAATCAGTATCTCTGCGCGGGTGTCCTGGCAGTCCCCATCCTGGTCCAGCCAGTGGGGCCAGTCCTTGCGTTCGTAGAGACCGGAAAAGGCCCGGTTATGCTCGCGGGCTTCCTGTTCCGCTTGCTGTTGCTGACGATGCAGGGTCAGGCAGGGCTCACGGTGGCAATGGTATTCGCCACTGTCACGGTGAGTGTGGCCGCCCTGTTTGTCCAGGCCGCCGGGATGACCGTGGGCAAGGGGAACGAAAAGCAAGAAGCAGGCAGTGAAAATCGGCAGACGCAAGCAGGATCCAGTGGCAGGAAAAGGTCGGGAGGCGAGGATATCAAGGCTTTTGTTTGTAAGCGATATCTTACAGTGCAAATTCAGGCAGCCATCCGGTAGCAGCAAGATACAAACGGCAACGAGGCAAAACGAAATTCCACTGTGGATAGCACCGGCCCGCCGCTAGAGTGATCCTGCCGGGTTTTGGCCGTCGAATGCGCGTGCCGTAACCGGGTTTATGAGTTGCAGTGCATATTAAGCAGTAGCAGTTGCAGGAGTTTCGGGTATGGCAAGCCAGTCGGAAACGGATCGTTGGCGTCAGCAGGAGTTGGCACTTACCGCCGTGGAGCATCGCCTTCAGGCGCTGGGTGAGTATCTGGCGGTGTATCGCGCCAGCTATGCCTCCAGTGGTGAGGGGCGACATTACGCCAGGGTGCGGATGCTGCGTCAGGACATCGGCCGCTTGCGTGCCTGGTGGTGGTACCTGCATGCCACCCGCAGGGGGGCGTCCTGGTTGCCTCTGTTGCACCGTTTGGTGGACTTGCTGGCGATGTTTGTCAGTCCAGTTCGGCGGGGTGGACGGCGGCGCCATTCTTCCGGGATGTTGCGTCATCTCACCAGTCACAGCCTGATTGAGCGTGCCTACGCGGCATTGGAGGAGGATATGCAAGGGCAGTTGCTCACCGTGCGACTGGCCCAGTACCAACGCCCCACCGATAGTCGTAGCCGGGAAATCAGCCTGCTGCAGCATCAGCTGGAGGAAGTGGCGGCCCTGCGGCGATGCGGGCTGCCTGAGCCGCGCCGGCTCACGGCCATCTGCCATATCCTCTATCGGGTAATGACGGTGCGCCAATGGCTGGGCCTGCAGTTGCCACTGGCCAACCAGGTGGATCGTTGATGTTGGCTGCGAATCGACTGGCTCCGGCACTGGAAAGTCTGCCCCGGGTTTTTGCCCTGTCAGACCTGAAGCAATTATTGCCCGGGGAAGAAGATCAGGCTCTGGATGTGGCGCTGCGCTGGCTGGAAGCGGGGGTCATCAAGCAGGTGGCACCACCCCGCCCGGTTTTCTTCAAGGTCATCCTGGGTGAAGAACTGGATGAGGTGGATCGTTGCCGAGCCTTGCTGCGGGCCTTTCCCTCCCTGGTGATGGTGGCCGGCTCGGTCCTCTGGCGCCAGGGGCTCAGTGCCCAGCGTGATACCTTGCTGGAGTGTTGTGTGTCGGAAAAAGAGCTGAGCTGTAATTTGCCGGGTGTTGCCCTGCGCTGGCGGCCGCCGGCCTGGTGGGTGGCGGTGAGACAGGCTGGCGGTATTGCCGGTGATCATCACGGCGTGGCCATGCTGACCCCGGAAATGGCCCTGGCGGATGCTGCGGCGTTCCGGGATGTGTGGATGCCCGACCGGGATGCGGTGGACTGGAATCAGTTGTCCACGGCCAGACTCAGCGAAGCCACCCAGCAGCTGTTGCCGCTGCGCGACGAGGGCGCGAGCCGTACCGTTTGACGCGCCCCGGCAGACTGGTATTAAATGAGAACCATTATCAGTATTTCAGGGTTCTTCTCCCATGTGGTTTGCCGTTCTGGCCACTCTGGCCAGCGTTGTCCTTTTTTATCTCAGTGATCGCCAGCAACGCTGGCTGAAGCAACCGCTACCAGCCATGGTGCGCCTGCTGGCTGTGTTGCTGCTGGCTGCTGCCACGGCGCTGTGGATACTCAGTCTGGGGGTAGGCGTAGGGCTCTTTGTGGCGCTCTGGGTGTTTGTCCTGCCGGCGATGCTGTTGCCGTTGATGGCCGGTCATTACCGCGACAGCTTCCAGCGGAGGGTGCGCGGATGAGATATGCCCTGGGCACCGTGCTCAGTCTCCCTCTGTCCCTGATGCTGATCGGCCTGCTGGCGGCGGCTCTGCCGATGCCGTGGCAGGAGTGGTTGGTGCTGCAGTTGATTGCCGCCGTGCTGCTGTGGATGTTGCTGGTGCTGCTGGTGGCGCTGCCGGCGAAGGCCAAACCGATTCTGGTGGCGCTGGGGGTGGCGAATCTGGCCGCCTGGCTGGCCCTTCAGGCCACCCCGCTATATGGAGTCGGTGCATGAAGGGTGAGCGTTTGCGCCGGATGGTCGATCTCCATGCCTGGGTAGGCATGGTCAGTGGTCTGGCACTGTTTGTGGCGTTTTTCGCCGGTGCCATCAATGTGTTTCATCATGAACTGCATCATTGGCAGGAGGCCCACTACGGGGATCCGGCCTCTGTGCCCATGGGCATGGACGGGTTGCTGGAACAGGTCACCGGTCAGTATCCGGATGCCCGCAAGCGGTTGTACCTGCTGCCGGATGCGGAAGATCCGGGGGTCATGTGGTTCGAGTCCTCGGAGGGCGACTGGGTCACTGCCCATGCCACGGACTTCAATGCCGAGGGAGTCCGCGAAGACGTGCCCCGCTCGGCCCTGGCGGATTTCATCAACGAGTTGCATTTTGCCCTTGGCATTCCCAATCCGGGCTGGCCGATCAATATCGGCATGACCTTCATGGGCCTGATCTCGGTGATGTACGGGGTCGCCCTGTTCAGCGGGTTGCTGATCCACTGGCCGAAAATCCGCAAGGAATTCTTTGCCCTCAAGCACGAGGGCAACATGCGTCGTTACTGGAAAAACCTGCATAACGTGATCGGCATCATCAGCTTTCCGTTTCACCTGATCATGTCGGTGACCGGGGCCGCCATGGGCATGTTCACCGTGGTGGCGGTGCTGTTGGGGGCGCTGGTGTTCGGCCCCCAGTTGCGCGGGGTCATCACGGAAGAGACAGAAGTATGGCCGGCGGTGGACAGCCAGGGCGACACCGTGACCATGCCGTTGATGGAAGACGTGTTGTCCGCGGCCCGCAATGAACTTCCGGATCTGACCGTGGACTGGCTGGAAATTCGCGGCTACGGCGATGCCGCTGGCTGGATCGATGTGGCCGGCTCCGTGCCCGGGTATCTGGGGCACCATGCCCACGTGGTTCTGGATCCGACCCTGGGACCGTTACGGGTGATTGCGCCAGAGCAGCGCAGTTTCAACTTTGCCAGCTTGTCGCCGGTTTACTCCCTGCACTTCGGTGACTACGGGGGCTTGCTGGTGAAACTGTTGTACTTCGCCCTGGGGTTGCTGGGCTCCTTGCTGTTTGTCTCCGGCAACATTCTCTGGTGTGAGCGTCGCTCGGACCGCACCGGTCCCGGGCGCTCATCGGCCTTTCTGTTACGTCTGACCCTGGGCGTTTGTGCCGGCGTGGTGATCGGCATTGCCTTCAGTTTCCTGGCCAGCAAGCTGTTACCCCATACCCCGCTGGCGGGCCTGGTGGCCGTGGCGGAACGGGGGGTGTTTGCCGTTATCCTGGTATTGCTGGTGGCCTGGAGTCTGCGCGCGTCGCCGTTGCGGTTCAGTAGTCAGATGCTGCGTATGGCACCATTCTGTTACCTGGCCATTCCCCTGTTGCAGACTGTGCTGGAAGGCAGCCATGCCTGGCTGGAAGCGGATAACCGTCTGGTGAATCTGTTGTTGCTGGCGGTGGCAGCCTGCCTGTGGGTGGTGCGGCGCCAGTTCCGCAAGCGGATCCGCCAGGCTGAGCCGCACCCCCTGTGGGTGGGCAAGGTTTCCGGTGATAACCCCAAGCACCTCACTGAAACCGAGCGGGAAGCCGGTACGGTGGCGTCGGATTCAGCGTCTTGACGCCGATGACCGCAAAAAAAAGGGCCGGGAAATCCGGCCCTTTTTTATTGGCAGTCCGCTTGTTTGAGACGTGCCGGGCTGTGCAGGCTCAATCGGCAGGCATCTGCTCAGCGGTGTTTGAGGGTGAGACCGGCAAGCGGGAAAATATGCCGATGATTGGCGTGCCCTGGGCCTGAAGAATCGGTGCGATGTCCCGATGCAGGGCGTGATAACGGTAAAAGGGCACTCGCGGGAACAGGTGATGGATGGAATGCAGGTTTTGTCCCAGCCAGAACCACTCCAGCGGTTTCATCCAGCGTGGCATGATCAGGCTGTTGGTATTGCGGTAACGTTCGCTGACCTTGTAGGGGTGGTGCGGGCGATAGGCAAACCAGTAGGCCGTGAAAAGGCCGCCGAGATAGTAGCCGAGCAGAATCACCGCCACGGTGCCGGGCTGGTCTACCATGGCCAGAAAGGCAATGCGCCAGCCCAGCGAGACCACCAGCTCGGCGCTGTAAATCAGCTTTTCTTTCAGTGATGCACTGCCCCAGCTGTGCTGCACAAAAAAGGTATTCTGCACCCACTGAAATCGCAGTCCGGCTGCCAGAAAGCCAAGGGGCCCGCTCTGCATTCCGCTGATAATGAAATCCGGGTCCTTGTCCGGCTGGTTGGTAAAGCGATGATGGGTGAAATGTTCGATGCGGTGTGAGGCATAGGGGATGGCGATGATCGGCGCCACCAGATACCCGCACAGGTCATTGACCCATTTATGTCTGTCGTTATTTCCATGGATGTTGCCGTGGGCCGCCTCATGCAATGGGGTGTAGGACATATACGTCAGTGCCGCGACCAGCAGACAGGCGCCCCAGGCGGGCAGGGAGCCACTGGCGAACAGGGCAAGCGTGGCAACGAAGGCGGCTACCACGGCGGCGGTCAGTAACATTGTCGGCCAGGCGGTTTTCCCCATATAGTGCTTGGCGCAGGCAATGGCCTGCTTGTTCAATGCGGCTGAATCCATGGTGTTGCCTCTTGTGGGTATCATCAGCCTCAACACTACGGTGCCGCGACAACAGCCGGAATAGCCACCGTGGCCAATCGCCCTGCATTCGTGGCCAGAGTGTGACCGGGCGGTATCTGCGGGATCGCTAATGCAGCATTCAGACGACAAGTTCCATCCCGTGGCCATCAGTCAGGTCATGCTCAACTTCGCCCAGCGTCATGGCATTGACCGGCAAACCTGCTTGCTGGGCACTGGCATTGCCGAGGCCGAATTGTCCAGCGGCGAAGGGCTGGTGACCCGCACCCAGGAAATGCGTCTTATCGAAAACCTCATGCTGGCCCTGCCATCTGTAGGGGTAGGGGGTTTTGAGCTGGGCCTGCAATACAACCTGGCCACTTTCGGGGTGTGGGGATTTGCCCTACGCACCTGCAAGACCCTGCGCGATGCTGTCACCCTGGGCATACGCTATCTGCCGCTGAGCACCGCTTACTGCCGGATTTCGGTCTGTGAGGAAGGCGATACCTTTGGCGTGATCTTCGACCCGGACCCGATACCGCCCCACCTGCGTCAGTTTCTGCTCGAACGGGATATGGCCACGGCGATCAATCTGGTCAGGGAAATCACCCTTCAGGGGGTGGCGTTCCAGGGGATTGAGTTCACCGGCGAACCGGATGTGGCGGGCTCCGTGGTGTCGTCACTATGTGGTCTGACGCCCACCTTTCATGCCCGTGCCAACCGGCTCCTGGTCAACCGTGCCGGGGCCAGCCAGCCGTTCCCCGGTTATGATCCGGTGCTTACCCGCATGCTTGAACAGCAATGCCGACAGCGTATGGAGACCGTGGAAAGCAGTGGCATTGCCGGTAAGGTGCGCCAGAAACTGCTCGGCAACCTGGGGCTGGGGGCGACGCTCAATGACATGGCCGGCGAGCTGGCACTGTCTGCGCGCAGCCTGCGCCGCAAACTGGAACAGGAGGGCACCAGCTACCGGGACCTGGTCGAAGAAGAGCGGCGCCAACTGGCACTGCAGTTGCTCAGGAGCACCGCCATGAAAATTGAGGAAGTGGCTGCCCATCTGGGCTACACCGACGCCGGGGGATTTGTGCGCGCCTTTCGGCGCTGGCAGGGCTGTTCACCCAGCGAGTACCGGTCAGAGGGGGCAGGGGAATAGCCGGTCAGGACAATAAAAAAGGGGCGTCCTGAACAGGAAGCCCCTTTTTTAATATGGCACGCCCGAGAGGATTCGAACCTCTGACCTTTGCCTCCGGAGGGCAACGCTCTATCCAGCTGAGCTACGGGCGCAAAACCGGTTGCAGAGGGTTGAACGAGGTTGCTCCGTTCCGACCGTCTGCAAATGAAGAACTTGGGGGTTCAACGGGCGCGAATGATAGCCGGTTGTGGCGTTGGCGTCCATGGATGGGATGCAATGTGGGCGCAGATGCTTATAATCTGCGCGCGATGTGCCACCTGGGCCGTCATCACTCCGCAGTCTGCCTCTTTCGGGTTTCCGGTAGCGCTGACTTTCCTTACGAGCCCGTGTCCGTGAAACGACAAGCGTATCGGAGGAAACAGGATGAACCTGTACTGGATTGTGTTATTACTGGCAGTGATTGTGGAAATCGCCTGGGCCATGAGTCTCAAGTGGATCCAGATGCAGCCTGGAGTCGCGTCCATCGGCACGTCGCTGGTGCTCACCGCGCTCAATATGCTGATGCTTTCCTATGCCATGAAGGGCATACCAGTGGGCACTGCCTACGCGGTCTGGACCGGTCTCGGGGCGGTGGGGATCACCCTGCTGGGCATCCTGTTCTTCAAGGATCCGGCCACCCTGTCGCGTCTGGCCTTCATGGGGCTGGTAGTGATCGGTATCGTCGGCCTCAAACTGACCGCATCGCCAGCCTGATGGTGCTTTCGGCCTCGCACGTCGGTGCTGTCCATTTTACAATCTTTTCCCGTGATACCCCCGATAAATCGGTACCCTCTTCGGGCAGATGTTGGCCGCCAACTGATGGAGAAAACTGTGCGCATTGCTTATCTGGAAGATGACATGGCTCAGGCTGAGCTTGTCACTCACTGGCTTAAGGAAGCGGGCCATAACTGTATTCACCTGGCCAGCGGGCGCGAGTTCATGTCCCTGTTACGGCGCGACACCTTCGACATCCTGGTGCTGGATTGGGAAGTGCCGGATATGAACGGCTATGCCGTGCTGGAGGAAGTCCGGGCCAGCGGTAACCGCACGCCGGTGCTGTTTGCCACTCAGCGTGACGACGAGTCTTCCATTGTGGGGGCTCTCTCCCAGGGCGCGGACGACTATATGGTCAAACCTACCAAGCAAGCGGAATTGCTGGCCCGGATAGCCGCCCTTGGGCGCCGGGCGGGGGTATCGGATATGGATGATGAAACGGCCCTGACAGTGGGGCCCTGGACAGTGGATCGGTCGCGACGGCAGATTTTGCTGGCGGACGAGCCGGTGAAGCTCACCGACAAGGATTATGAGCTCGCCAGCTATCTGTTCCAGAATGTGGGCAAACTGATGAGCCGTGCCCATCTGCTGGAAAAGGTCTGGGGCATCATGACCCCGATCGAATCACGAACCGTGGATGTGCATATCAGCCGCATCAGACGCAGCCTGCAGATTCGCCCGGAGCAGGGCTACCGCATCAAGACGGTCTACCAGCATGGTTACCGTCTGGAGCCGATTGAGGAATAACGCTATGAGGGTCTGGTTGTGTGCAGCCTTGCTGCTGGGACTGACGACTGCCGCAGCAGCATCGGACGACTGGCATTACACGCTGCGCCCCGGGGATACCCTCTGGAAGGTCTGCCAGCAATTTGCCCAGCAACCGGCGTCCTGTTGGCGAGATCTGGCCAGCCATAATTCCCTGGCAGACCCTCACAGCGTGGAACCGGGCCAGAATCTGCTCGTGCCGATCGCCTGGCTCAAGGAAAAGCCGATCCCGGCCCGCGTGGTTGCGGTGACCGGTGAGGTGATGCTGTATCCCGCCGCCGGCGGCGAGGCCCGACAAGTGCAGAGCGGGGAGCAGGTGGCCTTCGGTGATGCGCTGGAAACCGCCGCCGGCGGCAGTGCCCGCCTGGAGTTCGCTGACCAGTCCGAAGTGGTGATCAAGCCGGCCAGCCTGCTGGTGGTGAATCGCTATCGCCGTTTTCTGGATCAACAGGGCGAGCAGACCGAGCTACGCCTTGAGCGAGGCAATATCCGTAACCGGGTAACCCCGGCAAGCAACGACGATCGCACTTTCAAGGTCTTCACCCCCGGTGCGGTGGCGGCGGTGCGTGGTACCGAGTACTACGTGAGTGTGGATGCCGGTGAAACCACCCGCAACGAGGTGGTGGATGGCCGGGTGGATGTCAGCGCTCGTGGAACCCGTCGTGATGTGCAGGCCGGCTTCGCCACCCTGGCAAGACTGGATGAGCCGCCTATCGAGCCGGTTCCCCTGTTGCCTGCGCCGTCGGTGGAGCTGACCGCTTCCCATCAGGGCGTCACAGCGGTATGGCCCACCCAATCGGATGCGGCAAGCTACTGGCTGGAATGGTATCGCCAGGACGACAAGGCACTGTTGGGGCAGGCGTCCCTTCAGGCGGGCCAATGGCAGCAGGCGCTGCCGGAGGGCGATTATCGCCTGCTGGTACGTGCGGTGGATGAGAATGGTCTGCGTGGCCACGAAAGCTGGACCGATTTCTCCATTGAGGCCGCCCCGGAGCCTGTGGCGGAAAAGGATTCCAAATGGGACCTCTGGGTCTTCCTCGGCGGGGCCGCATTGTTGCTGGCGCTGTAATAGATGCGCTCGCGCCTCAATGCCTATCAGCGTCGCTATCTGGCGGAACACATTTCGGTGCTGTTTCTGGTAGTGGGTCTCTGTGCCCTGCTGAGTATCAGTGGGGCCTTGTCTTTTATTGATCGCTACATCTACGACAACCTTCTCAAAACCCTCCCTGACGACCCCTCCCCGGATCTGGTTATCGTCGGCATTGACGAATACAGCCTGCGGGAAATTGGCCGCTGGCCCTGGGATCGTAAAGTTCATGCCCGGCTGATCAACCGCCTCACCGAGATGGGCGCCCGGGCGATACTGGTGGACCTGATCCTGTCCGAGCCGGACCGCAACAACCCGGATTCCGATCTCGCCCTGGTGCAGGCCATGGCGGCCAATGGCCATGTCTACCTGCCGGTGCACGTGGAGCAACTGCGCGCTGGCGGTCAGCTCATCGAAGTCCTGCCCTATGCGCCTTTTGCCCGGGCTGCCGCAGGTTTGGGCCATGTGGACCTGGAGCTGGACAGCGACGGAGTGGCCCGTTCCGTGTATATGCGCTCCGGTATCGGCCAGGCCTGGTGGCCCCATATCACCCAGACCCTGCTGATTCAGGAGGGGATGCTGCCGGAGAACACCTTCCCGGCCAACAAGGGCGAAGAGTTCTCCGGGCTGGCCAATGTGCGCCGTTACCATCGCTATTTACCCTTTGTCAGCGGGCCCAACAGCTATCCGCAGGTATCGGCGGTGGAGCTGCTGGATAACCTGATCCCGGAACAGCTGATCCGTGACAAGATCGTGTTGATTGGTGCCACCGCAGCCGGTCTCGGCGACATGCTGCCCACCCCCATGGCCAGTCAGGGGGAGTTGATGGCCGGCGTGGAGGTCAATGCCAATTTGCTGGATGCCCTGCGCGCGGATCGCTTGATCCGGGAACTGCCCATGAGCAGTGTGCTGGTGTTGGGCACCATGCTGGCCTTGCTGGCGCCGCTGCTGCTGCCCTATGTGCTGCCGCGCTGGAGTATTCCCCTGGTGGGCGGGGTGATTTTGCTCTGCCTGCTGACAAGCATGGTGGTGCTGATCGTGCTGCGCCTGTGGTTCCCGCCCTCCGGGGCCATGGCGGCGGCGTTGATGGCGTACCCGTTGTGGACCTGGCGACGTCTGGAATATTCCCTGTCCTACATGCGTCATGCCCTTGAGCGGTTGTCCGAATACAGTGACCTGAACCAGCGGCTGACACGGCCATCCAGCCTGGAGCAAATGGGGCGCATGTTTGACCAGGTGTTACCGGTTCGTGCCTGGCGGCTGCTGGGCGGCGAGAAACCCTGCCGGGGTGGTGACAGTCTGCCGGCGGCCACCTGGAAAGGCGCTCTGGCGCGCCAGTATCGGTTCAAGCATGCCGGCCGCCGCTACGAACTGGACCTGGTCTGGCATAAAGCCCTGCATGCGGACACCTATGATTACTGGGTGCGAGCCATGCTGGTGCGAGTGCGTACCCATGCGCCCACCGTCGGGCCCCGCTATGAAGTGCTGGAAAAACATATCGACCGTCTGCGTCGGGAAGAGGATCGCCAGGAAGCCCTTACGCGGTTCTTCCAGGTGACCCTGGCGCAAATCCGTGAAGGGGTGGTTATTGCGGATGCCTGTGGGGTGATCGTCTACGCCAATCCCCAGGCGTCCTTTCTGCTGGGGCTGGAAATAGGGGCCCTGGATGCGGGGCAGCCCACTGTCACAGACCTGGGCAGAGAGCTGGAACTGCGAGAACACAGTTGGGATGAGCTGTTATGCCAGGCGTTGGCGGAAGGCCGTACCCAGCTGGAATGCCGCAATCGTCAGGGAGCCGATCTCTACCTGGATATGCTGCTGGTGCATGCCGGTGACAATCCGGGGCGGATGATGATTATCTCCTTCAAGGACATCAGCGATGTGAAACAGGCCATGCGGGCCCGTTCTGAAATGCTGGATTTCCTCTCACACGACCTGCGTTCCCCCATGGTATCGGTGTTGGCGCTTACCGAGAAAATGCGTCAGCAGGGTGAGGGTCAGTCCCTCGGAGAGTTCCTCGACAACGTGCAACATTATGCCCAGCGCAACCTGAACATCGCCGAGCAATTCCTCCAGCTGGCGCGGGTGGAAGCGGTGGAATCGGTGGAAATGAACGAGCAGGACATGCTTGATGTGGTGGAGAGTGCCATTGATATGGTGCAGATCCAGGCCCAGCAGGCGGAGATCACCCTGCGCTTTGATTACGACCCCCATCAGGAGGTCTGGGTGCTGGGCAATAACGAATTGCTCGAGCGTCTGATGGTGAACCTGCTCACCAATGCCATCAAATACAGCCATGCGGGGAGTTCCGTGGACGTGCGCCTGTATGCCCGGGAGGAGGCCGTGGTCTGTGAGGTCCGTGACCGGGGCGTGGGCATTCCGCCGGAATTCCAGGAGCGACTGTTCCAGCGCTTTAGCCGGGCCAGCACCAGCGGCGGCGCGCGTACCCGCGGGGCGGGCATGGGGTTGCGCTTCGTCAAGGTGGTGACCGAACGCCATGGCGGCGACATCCAGGTGGACAGTGTGGTCAACGAAGGCAGCCGCTTCACCCTGTCATTACCCCGTATCGAAATACACTAGACCTGTTCGCTGCCGGGCCGGGCAGTTATGGCATGGCGCACCGGTTTTCCCCTGTCGCAGGACTCCCGGCCACAGTCGATACATCAAGCATTTTGTCCCTACGCCCTGAGCGGGTATAATCGCCGGCGCAGCGCCCTCGGGCGAAACACAGAGAATAGAGGTGGAATCGTGAAAAAGATGCTGACTGCCAGCCTGGTACTGGTCGCTACCCTGTTTGCCGCCGGTAGCGTGGCTGCAAAGAGCACCAAGGAAATCTCCCCTTACCCGCTGGGTGAGCGCTCTGTATTCAGCGAGCGAGCCACCGCCGAGCGTCTTGAGCCGGTAGGGTCTGTGTGCGTCGAGGGTGATGAGTGCGGCAGCGCTGCCGCTGCCACAGAAGAAGTGGCCAGTGGTCCGCGCAGTGGTGAGCAGGTGCATCAGTCTGCCTGCGCCGCCTGTCATGCCACCGGTGCAGCCGGTGCCCCCAAGACCGGTGTGGCTGCGGAGTGGAGCGCCCGTATTGCCAAGGGCAACGCCACCCTGGTCAAGCATGCCATCGAAGGCTTCAACGCCATGCCGCCCAAGGGGATGTGCATGGATTGCTCTGACGACGAGATCAAGGCCGCCGTCGAGTACATGGTCGAGCAGAGTCAATAATCTTGCTGCGTTCCCTGGGAATCCTGCTGTCGGCCCTGTGGCTGGCAGCCTGTTCCGACGATAGCGCCCCGGCCGCCGCTGCGGATGTTTCGCAGGCGCGTGACGGGGCGCAGTTGTACCGCCAATACTGTGTCACCTGCCACGGCTCCGGCGCACTTGGCGCTCCCAAAGTCGGCAAGGAACATCGCCTCTACTGGTCCCACGAAATCGAAGAAGAAGGTTTCGACACCATCGTCAACGAGGCCATCGCCGGTATCAACTCCATGCCCCCCCGTGGAGGCTGCTTCGACTGCAGCGACGAGGAAGTCCGCAACGCTGTCATCTACATGCTGCAGCTCAGCGGCGCGAAGTAGGCGAGGCGTTTAAACGGTTCTTCATTTGATGAGGGTTTACCACATCTTCAGGTAAAACTCTTACAGTCCCCTTAAGATATATCTTACATAATGCCTCGCCCCTTGCTGTTAGCCTTTGCCTTCTTATTCATAAAAGAAGCGTAGGGTTTTCAAGCGGGGGATCGCATGGCTGCGTCACGTTCAGGTATCTGGGGCTGGATTCGGGCTCTTTTCTGTCTGTTGTTGTTTTTTCCTGTGCCGGGGGTGGGCAGCCAGGAAGCGGCAAAGCAGTGGCTTGTTGATCAAATTCATGCCGATGGCAGTCTGGATTCCCCTGCCTCCAAAGCCATCACTTTTCAGTCCACCACGGAAGCCACAATCAGTCTGCTTGATGCGGATCCGGGTCTTCTTGGTGCTTTGAATGGTGTGGTCAACTACATGGCCATTGTCGATGCAGACCGAAGCACAGAGAATCTGTCCCGCAGTATCCGGACCGCTTACGTGCTGGAGCAGGAGTTTGCTCAGGCGCAGGATCAATTGCTTCAGCGGCAAAGAGTCGGTTCCGGATTTGGAGCCTTCCCTGGCTATGATCCTGACCCGTTAAGTACAGCCTACGCACTGGAAACACTGGCCTTGCTGGGAATTACCCAGGAGCCAGCTGCCTACGCGCTGCAATATCTGATCAATGCCCAGAATAATGATGGCAGCTGGGCATTGGTTGACGATGTGGGACAAGTTCAGACTACCGCTTTGGCTATGCATGCGCTTTGGCATTATCGCCATGTCTATGATGTGGAGTCTTCTCTGCAAGCAGCTGAGGACTTCTTGCTGGCCCAGCAAGAGAGTGAGCTCTGGGGTGACACTGAAAGTTCCTCATTGGCTTTGTATGCGCTGATTTCGCGGGCTGTTGATCGGGCCTCCCTGCAGCAGGCACTGGATGCGCTGCAAAACAGGCAGAGCCCGCGTGGGGATTTCGAGCAGGATGTGTATGTTACGGCTCTGGCTCTGCGTGTGCTGGCAGCGGCGTCCCGTCCCGCTGCAGACATAACAAGCCTTGCCGGTACCCTCGTGGATGCCCAGAGTGGCCAGCCTCTTTCGGGCGTTGAAATTGCGCTTGACGGGGCTGAATCACGCCAGCTTGTCACCGGTGCAGATGGCGACTTTTTTGCTGATCGTCTGATTCCCGGCCATTACCAACTTTCGATGAATAAAGGGGGATACAGCACCCTGGTGCTCAACACGGTCCTGCAAACTGGCGAAAAACGTGATCTTGGGACCTTGGCACTTAGTATCCAGAAAACCGATCCGGATACCGGCGAGCCGCTTCAAACCGGCATTGTTCGGGGCACCATCACGGATCGGGATAGCGGGGCTCCGTTAGAGCAGGCAACGGTAACGTTGACCGGCACGGGCCTTTCCTCTGGTACGGCGACTGATGGCTCCTACCTGTTCAGTGAGGTGCCGGCGGGGCCGCTTAGCATTACCGCTTCAGCGCAAGGCTATGAGTCAGTAACCGGTAATGCGGAAATGGCGGCCGGCCAAACTCTGCTGTTTTCCCCCGGATTGAAGGTGTCGGTGCCGGAGGGCGTGAGTGTTTTTGGCACCATCAGCAGCAGTCACCAGGGAGCCTCAATTAGCGGTGCAATGGTCAGCGCGGAAGTGCAAGGTGTTGCCAAATCGGTCACTACGGATGCACAGGGTCAATATCGTCTAGAGGCGTTACCAGCAGGCAACCTGACGTTGGGGGTGTCTGCAGCAGGTTTTGAGAGTGTATCCGCTGAAGCAGAAGTATCTGACGGGGCCAGCGTGGAGTTTTCACCGCTGCTTGCCCCCACTGGCGATGCACCACAACAGCAGCCGGGTGGATTCCAAGGGGTTGTCATTGACGCGATTACCGGTCGGGGGGTTGTGGAGGCGCAAGTCTCTGTCGATTACCTGGATGGTACTGCACCGGTAACAGTTACTACCGACAGTGATGGGTACTTTCAGCTCAGGGAGCTTTTGGCGGCTGAGGTAGAAATTAGCATTACCGCTTCCGGCTATAGTGCTACTGGCGCCACTGCACGCGTAGAGGCGGGTGTTATCAATGATCTGGGGGAGCTGGAGCTGGTGCCACTGGATAGTGCAGTGAACAGTATCAGCGGCAAGGTGGTGGATGTGCGTACTCAGAATCCGTTGCAGGGGGTTCTGGTTAAGGTGAAGGTTTCATCTTCGACAGTGGCCGGCGAGGCCATGACGGATTCCTCCGGACGTTTCGAGGTGAAAGGTCTGTCTCTGGGCGAATACACGCTCGAATTTTCACAAGTGGACTATCAGCCCCTGTCGTTCCCTGTTGTCATCGCAACGGGTGGTGATCTTGATCTGGGTGAAGTCCGTCTCCGCCAACCGGGGATCGATGCCTTGTTGCCCGATCTTGCAGTACAAAGCACCCAGTCTGGAGATCTGCTGTCTGACCCGGATACCTTCGAAGTATCAGGTGAACTTGATGTTGTGATTATTAATCGCGGGAATGCTGATCTGACGCAGCCTTTCGCTGTGCGGGCGTTCAGCGATGCAGACCGTGATGGTGCCTTTAGTCCGGACCATGATCCGGTACTTGGCGAAACCGACGTTGAGGCAATGCTGGAGGTCGATGGCACTCAGCGAATCAGTATTCCGGTTCAGGGTGATTTGCCGTTCCGTGATGCGCCTTTACATATCCTGCTTGATGCGGGCGAGGTTATTTCTGAGCTATCAGAGACCAACAATATAGAAAGTACGGCTGGAGAGTGTGCCAGTAATCAGAAGCCCTACCTGGATCTGGCCTTGTGCCTCGATTCTTCCGGTAGCGTCAGTTCTCCAGAGTTCACTTTGCAACTAGAGGGAACTGCGCGGGCTATCGAAAATCCGAATATTGTGCCGCGAGATGGTTCAATGCGGTTAACTCTTTTTCAGTTTAGTAATAACGGTTATCTTGAAATTGAACCAACAATAGTTGAAGAAGATAATGTTTCTGGATTGGCTGATTCGATTCGGTCAGTTCGAAGAAACACGGGCGGAACGGCAATTCATCATTGTATTGATAGGGCCACAGAGGTATTGAGTGATGCCACCCCTGATACTGCGTTGCAGGTGATTGATGTATCAACGGATGGCCAGTCCAGCCAAGCGCTTGCAATGGCAGCCTCAGAGAGAGCTAAGAATGCTGGAATAGATGTGATCAACGCCATTGGTGTTGGTAGAGGTGCTAATGAAAGCCTTTTAAATTATATAGTATTTCCTAAACCTGCTGGAGGCGAGCGCGGTTTTGTCCTCATGGTGGATAGCTATGAGGAATACATCGAAGGCATATCCTCGAAAGTTGCAAAAGAAACAAAGATCCCTGATTTGACCCTTGGTGCCCTTCAATTCGTGGACAACGGCGTGGGAGAGCTGGCCTCGGTTGCCATGGTTATTGGTAATGCGGGATCTGCCGACATTTCAGAGGATATCCATATCACGCTGTTTGATGGCCACCCTGACACTGGCACAGAAATTGGTGACTTGATTGTTGGTGGAGGAGTTAAAAGCGGCGCTCACAAAAATGCGGTGATGGACGATATTGATCCTGATCAGCTGCAGGGTGTCACTCTTTATGCCCGTGCTTCTATTGAGGGTCAGGTGGCAGAATGTAATAACACCAATAATCTCACTCAGAAGAAAGTGGCCGCACGCAGAGGGTCGCTCACGCTGACTCTGTCTGATAGCTTGCTCGCTCCCACCGAAGATCTGAACCTGGACTCCCTGGTGATCAATACCGGCGGGGTAGAAGCAGACTATTCAGTGCAATATAGCATTTTCGATAGTAGCGGCGCGCTGGTTGCCAATCTTGGCAACCAGCCGGTGCCTGCTTTGCCATCCGGTGAGCAACGGTTAGTGAGTGCGGTCTGGAATAGTGGGGTGACATTGGCCGGTGACTACCAGGCCATTGCCGAACTGTATAGCCAGAGTGGAGAACGACTTGACTCCCAGGTGGTGCCCTTCTCTATCCGGGAAGGCGGGGATGTGTCTGCTCCTGTGGCCACGGTGGGTGTAGGTACCGATAAACCCGATTACTACCAGGGCGATAAAGCAGTTATCGAAAACACCTTCCTCAATAGCAGTAGTAGCACACTGATACAGCCAGCCAATTATCGTCTGATTGTCAGTGATGAAAGCGGAAATGTGCTGCTCAATAAAGAATATGCATTGTCTGGTCTGGCGATCGGCCAGGTTATGCAGCTCTACGAAAACCTGTCTCTGGAAGGTGTGAGTGCCGGCAACTATGAAGTGGTAGGCACCTTGGTTGACGATGATGGGAATGTACTGGCCAGTGATAGGCAGGCATTTACCATCAGCATCAGCGCAATCAGAGCTGTGGACGGAGAGGTCCAGGCCCGCGCTGCTAACGTGTACCAGGGGGATCCGCAAACCTGTGATTTCACGCTCCGCAATATCAGCAGCGAGGCGATACAGAACCTGACAGTGATCAACACCCGACTGGATGTGGATAACCAGGGCGAGCTGCATCGCGATACACGAACAGTGAGCTTGCAGCCAGGTGGAACAATCACTTTCTCGGATGTGTTTGGTACGGCAGGCTTTAATCTGACTCGCCATGCCTGCGCCCTGCAGGTGGAAGAAAATGGCGAGCAACGCGATATAGACAATGCGGTTTTCCAGATAGAGGAACCGCCCATTTCTCTGCAAACCACGCTCTCCGTCTCTGGGAAATCGAGATTGCTGGTGCTGGCTGATAAGCCGAAAGATACCTGTGCCGCTGTCGACTGGCTGACTTTGCGTGCAGAGTTTCCGAAGCCATTATCGGCTAGCACACTGGTAAGCGTGAAGGCGCTAAATTCCCTCTTCTTCACCCTTGATCTGGAGGCATCGACACCTCAAGCCTTTACCGACTTGCTAGACAGCAATATCAGGGCCGATATGAATGTGGCGGTGACCAGCCTGACCCGGGAGGCCGTAGAGGTGCGGGTATCCGGCTCGGCGCTGCTAAGCGGCAAACACAATATTGTCGCCAAGTACCCCATATTCCTTTTCCTGCAAGGAAAGCTGGAAACCGGCCTGACCGGATTCAAGTGCGGGTATTTTCCGGCGCTTGGCCAGAAGCTGGGCGATTTTGAAGTAGTGGATATCAATGTTGCGGAAACGCAGAGCGCCTCGCATGCTCAGGGGCATCCGGAAACACCATCACTGGTAGAGCAACAGCAATGGCTGGACGCCTTCCTGACGGAAAATGGCTACAGCTACACCTTGGTGGATTCTCTGGATAGTTTCCGTGATGCCTTGCTATCGGGAAATTATCAGCAGTATCTGTTGCTGGCGGACCGTGTGCCGTTAGGACACTGGACTGCCAAGCAACTGCGGGAAGCGGTTAATCGAGGCGATGGCCTCGTGTATGCTGCCGGTGACAGGCCGCGCACTCTGCCCCTGTATCAGACCCTGGGGGTCCATCCACATGAGAGTCTGCTTGGCAACTATCTGGTTAGTCTGCTGGGTTGGGATGGCCACAGGGCGGATGGCGTGGAATTTATGCAATCCCCGCTCTCCGAACCGACCTACCTGCCACTGGCTCTGGATCGTCGGTTGCCGCGCATACATCATCACCAAGCCAATGTTGCTGCCTTGTATCAGGGGGTCAGTGACCATTCGCTTCAGTGTCTGGCTTATTCCAGTGAGCACGATGCCGTTACCTATCGTGATTACGGCGAGGGGAAGGCTGTGTATGTGGGGTACGACCTGCTGGCCGAAGCGGTAGCCGAAGGTGGCAGTGAGCATCATGCCGGGTTGTTGTCGCGGGCATTGGAATACACCACAGCAGAAAATCTGATAAATCGCCCGGGCACAGTGTTCCCTGTCACGCTGTCGTTGCAAAACACGGGGCCCGCTGTCGATGTACAGGCAGATCTGGCTATGTCTTCAGGTGGCGATGTGCTGAACACTTTGCCTGCCACACAGAATGGTCCCTTGTCCTGGCAGTTGGCTTTGAGTGAAGCCGAGCAGCGTAATCTGCACGCCTGGCTGGTTCCGAACTTCTCGCAGGGCTCGGCCGCATTAAGCGCGGAGGTGACGGCCAGCCTTGGTAGCGGTGCCTCGCTGACGCTATCGGAAATGCTGCCACTGCAGGAAGGGCCGGACACCCAGACCCTCATGGAAGTGACCCAGGCCGTACAGGCGGCCTACGGTCAGTCCCTGCTTGACCTGAAACTGAAGAAAGCGGCGCTTCTGCTGGAAATGGCGGTGGTGGCCAATAATCACGGGCACGAAGCCCTCGCCATCAAAAAGGCCCTGAAAGCCACATCGGCGCTGGCAGGCTCAAGTCACCCGGATGCCCCGTTGCTACGCGTAGATCTGGATTGGGCAATTTGGGCCTTGAACCGCTAATGGGGGGCGAGAGTGTTATGAACGGAACAAGAATCGAGGCAAAGCGTATGTTACGGGGGAATGGACTCATGGGGCACGGGGAAAAGGTGCATAACGTAGACGCGCCAGCCATGGAGAAAATCCGTGAGTCCGGCCGATTTGCCCGCACCATCGCGATGGCGGCAGTACTGTTCCTTCTCAACGGAGTGATCTGGCCATCCTGGGCAGTCGCACTGGAGGTAGAGCGCCAGAAGGACATTGCCGAGCAGGCTCGCTGGGAAGCGAAGAACCAGCATCTGGATCAGGTGCTCAAGCATGTTCGTGACAGGGTCCGTGACCGCAAGGCGGTGATTGACCAGCGTTTGGCCAAGGAAGGCGGCATGCTGGATAACATGCTTTCAGCCATAGGGCTGAGCCAGCTGACCCTGGAAGGCGTGGACGATCTCAGTTGGCTATCTGGCAGGGCCGAGCATCTGCATCAGCAGGCGCTGAAAGAGTTTGATACCACCGCCAAGCGGCTGCGCGAAAAGCAGCTACCGGAAAAAATCCAGCAGCGGCACGCCGAGGCTCGTCAACAATACCGGGAACGCTACCAGACCATGCAAGTTCGGATGGCTGCCATGCTGGAAGCAGAGAGTCTGCAGGAGCAGCAGGACGCGGCGGCATCGCTGAAAGAGTGGATGGACAGCTTCACCCTGGAAAAACCCCGTGACCCTTTCGATCCGAACAACCTGCCCTGGGGTACCCCTGACCCGAGCCTGACCCCGGAACCGGCGTTCACGGCCAGAGAATTAAGCGCCAGGAATGCGCTTCCCCTATTCGAACGTGGCGTGCAACTGGCCAGTAACGTCATTACCCCCGACATGCTCGGACAACCCGGAGGCCCCACGGAAGAGGACCTGGCCGCCACGCTGGACGCCCAGCTCACCGATGCCATCCGTGCAAAGGCGGAAGCGCTGGATCACGATCCGGTGAAAATCTACCAGTGGGTTCGCAACAATATCGAGTTTATTCCCAGCCATGGTTCCATCCAGGGTGCGGATTACACCCTGCAACACGGTAAGGGCAATGCCTACGACACAGCCAGCTTGCTGGTTGCCTTGCTTCGTGCCGCCAACATCCCTGCCCGCTATACGTTTGGTACCGTACAAATGCCTGCCGACCAGGTGATGAACTGGGTAGGAAACGTCAACACCCCGCAAGCCGCCAGCGATCTTCTGGGGCAGGGCGGTATCCCCAATGTGGGCATGGTCAGCGGTGGCGAAATCACCCATATCAACCTGGAGCATGTGTGGGTGGAGGCCTGGATCGACTATCACCCCAGCCGTGGCGCCAAACATAGCGTGGGCGATAGTTGGGTGCCCATGGATGCCAGCTTCAAGCAATACGAGTACACCGAGGGCTTGGCCGTGGAAGAGCAAGTGCCCTTCGATGCTCAAGGTCTGGCCCAGACCATTGAGCAGGAAAGCACCATCAATGAAGAGGAGGGCTGGGTGCAGGGCGTGCCCCAGCAGGCCATGGAAGATGCCTTTTCCGATTACCGCACCCAACTGGAGGCCTTTCTGGAAAACCAGGCACCTGACGCGACGGTAGGGGAGGTGCTGGGCACTCAGAACATCAAGACAGTGATCCACCAGCAGCTGGCCGCCGGGCTTCCTTATCAATTGCTGACACGCAAGCTGGTAGCCTCCGAGTTATCAGATAGCCTGCGCTGGAAATTCCGTTACCAGCTTTATACCAACCAATTCGGTCGGCAGGGCAGCGAATTAATCAGTATCCAGCAGCCCACCGTAGCCCTGGCCGGTCGCAAACTCGCCCTGTCCTTCAAACCGGCCACCCCGGAAGATGAGGAGACCCTGGCCAGCTATTTGCCAGAGCCGGATGAAAACGGCGAGGTCGACCCCAATGATATTCCCGATACTTTGCCGGGCTACCTGATCGATCTGACCGGTGAATTCACCATAGGCAACGAGGTAGTGGCCACAGCAACCTCCAACACCACCATGGGCTCCGAGCTACAATCCGAAATGGGCTATTGGCAGCCCAATCAGGGATGGCGCACCAGTCAGAACGAAGCTGTTGCTGGCGAATACAGAGCTCTGGCGCTGAACCTGCAAGGCATCAGTCAGAGTCAGGCCCAAGATCTGCAAACCGATCTGGAAAGCACCCGGCAAAAACTGGAAGCGGAAGACTTTGCAGGCCTGACCAAGCAGCAGGTGGTAGGCGACCTGCTGTACAGCACTATCCTCAGTTATTTCGCCCTGAATGACATGCAGGACAAGATTAGCGAAAAGCAGGCCCACAGTGTGGGCTACCGTGCCCCCAGCTATGGTCTTTTCAAAACCAGCCTGTCTCCGGTCTACTTCTACGGCATTCCCCGCAACGTCAAAGCCACCGGCCTGACTATGGACGTGGATCGCTTCGCGGGAACACGCGTCGACAAGGATGGCAATGTGGAACGCCGGCTGGCGTTCAACCGTGCTCGAGGTGCCCGGCTATCGGCCATGGAGCACTTGGTGCCGGAGCAGATGTACAGCACGGACGATGCACCCGCCCATGGTATTAGTGCGGTAAAAGCCATCCAGCTCGCTGCAGCCGAAGGACAGAAGATCTGGACGATTACCCAGGGAAACCTGGATCAGGCACTGGCCAGTATTGAATTGTCCGATGAGGTAGAAACGGATATCCGTAACTCGGTATATGCGGGCAAGGAAGTGACGGCTCATGAAAGGCCGGTGAATTTCTTTGGGAGTCAGTCCTCCGGGTATATTGTGCTGGATCCCTATAGTGGGGCTGGGGCTTATTTGATTGAGGGTGGTGAGAATGGGGGTTACCTTAAGCAAGCGGGAGGCGGGGGTGTTATTGCAGCAGCTATTACTGCGTTGGTCTTTAATGGTTTGCCTGCAGCAGCAGCGGCTGCAGTCACTGCATCATTAGCGCTTTTAATGGTTGGGGCAATGCTGTTGCTGACTGCTTATGTAAAATTGCAGCAAGGTGAAGTGATAGCAGCCGAGATTCTTTGTAATACTGGTGTTGTTTTTTTGACGGCGGCGTTGACATTTTTGCCAGGAGTAACAAGCAAGTTGGTTCAATTGTTTATTTCTCTGTTTGGTGGGGCGGCTGCATATAAAGGATGCTCATTGTCATGAGAAAGGTTTTTTACATTTTTTATACTGTAATAGGAATATTGGTGTCTGAGTTTTACCCTGAATCTTGGGGGGCAAGCTGGGCTGGAGGATACTTCGCACTATTCTCTGGTTTTCTAGTTGTGATATTACTTTACTCCGTTGATTATTTTATTCTCGATTTCTGTCAAAAGAAGAGAGACTCTTAAAGTGATGCAATAATTCTGTGGTTTTTATGGGCGGTGCGTCCCTTGGCCGCTTCGCCCTGAATGACATGCAGGACAAGATTAGCGAAAAGCAGGCCCACAGTGTGGGCTACCGTGCCCCCAGCTACGGTCTGTTCAAAACCAGCCTGTCTCCGGTCTACTTCTACGGCATTCCCCGCAACGTCAAAGCCACCGGCCTGACTATGGACGCGGATCGCTTCGCGGGAAGGCGCGTCGACAAGGATGGCAATGTGGAACGCCGGCTGGCGTTCAACCGTGCCCGTGGTGCCCGGCTATCAGCTATGGAACACCTGGTACCGGAACAGATGTACAGCACGGATGATGCCCCCGCACATGGTATTAGTGCGGTAAAAGCCATCCAGCTTGCCGCCGCCGAAGGGCAGAAATTTGGACGATTACCCAGGGAAACCTGGATCAGGCACTGGCCAGTATCGAGTTGTCTGATGAAGTGGAAACGGATATCCGTAATTCAGTGTATGCGGGCAAGGAAGTGACTGCCCATGAGAGGCCTGTGAATTTCTTTGGAAGTGAGTCCTCCGGTTATATTGTGCTGGATCCCTATAGTGGGGCTGGGGCTTATTTGATTGAGGGTGGGGAGAATGGTTCATATCTGGCTGGCCTACTTCTTGGGATGGCAATTGCTGTGGCTGGTGTGATGGCGTTGTCATTTTCTGGTGGTTTGGCGCTTCCTTTGTTTCTTTCTGTTCTTGTTCACGCTGGAATCTTCCAGCTATTAGATATTTTTCTTTCAGGAGCGACTTTTGATAGAGAGTGCTTGTTTGCTGGGCTGTTGGCGGGATTGACTCCGCTTGGCCTCATTTTGATGCCGCTTTTTGGCTCTTTGCAGGCGGCTATTGGGTCAATTTTAGCAATTTTGGGCTATGGCAATGCTATTCTTGATATGGATGGTAGTCGAGAGGCATGTCTGGGAGGATAGGTGATTGTTTCTAATACAAAAAAAATAATGTGGTGCTTAAATTTTTTCTCCTAATAAGCGCAATTTATCAGTTTTACATCTATTTTTTTTCAGGGCATGGGGGTGTAGTAAATATAGTACTTTGTATTGCTTTCTTTTTTGGGACGATAATAAATTATAAAAATAATAAATGACAAGCCGGCAGCGATCTTCTGGGCAGGGCGGCATCCCCAATGTTGGCATGGTCAGCGGAGGGGAAATCACCCATATCAACTTGGAGCATGTGTGGGTAGAGGCCTGGATTGACTATCACCCCAGCCGTGGCGCCAAACATAGCGTGGGCGATAGCTGGGTGCCCATGGATGCCAGCTTCAAGCAATACGAGTATACGGAGGGCATGGCTCTGGAAGAGCAAGTCCCCCTTCGATGCCGAAGGTCTGGCTCAGACCATCTATCGGCAAAGCATCATCAACGAAGAGGAAGGCTGGCCGCCAGGCTGCCTTATCAATTAATGACTCGCAAGCTTGTCGCCTCTGAGCTGCCGCACAACCTGCGCTGGAGATTCCGTTACCAGCTCTATACCAACCAATTCGGTCGGCAGAGCTTGCGAGGGCCGCTATTCCCCTGATTATAGGCGAGATGGTGGGTCTTTTTCAGTCTCAGATTAACGAATTGGCAAGAAAGTATGCGTGTTTAGGGTGATTTGTGAAAAATAAAAATATAGGAGTTTTTACTTTATGGGGTGTTTATTTGTTTTCCTTGTTGGTTGTTCTTGTTTATGCCTTTTTATTTATGGAGCGCTGTCTTTTTGATGGTGTTGAAAAGGGAGAGGTCGTAGTTCTGTCTGAAGGGTTTTCTCCGCCGTGGTATAAAGCGTATCGTTTCTCGGATTTTGAGGATGCGGAGGCTGCAATAAATGGAGTGAACTTTTCGGTTCCCTCTGAAGTGGCTGATGAAATAATCGGAAAAAAAGTTGATTTTGTTTATGGTAAGTATACTGGTGTGGCGTATGAGGTTTCAGATGATAAGAATGTTTATTGGAGGCTGTTCTCATTTTTTAATGTATGCATAGTGATATTTCTCGCTATTTTTTTATTAACAGTTATAAGAGAGCTTGAACTTGTTTGTCTTATGGCATTTGTTTTTTCAATGAGAATGTTGTTTCAGATATTATGATTTTTGAAGGATGATTTTTTTATTTGAAAAATAAAATGACAGGCTTAAATGCGCTAATCAAATAATGTGCGCCAATTCGGGGTCTTGGTCACAGCGACCACCAATACCGCCATGGGGCCCGAGCTGAAATCCAGAATGAGCTACTGACAACCCAACCAGTGCTGGCGTACCAGTCAGAACGAAACCGCTGCCGGCGAATGCAGAGCCCTGGCGCTGAATCTGCAAGGCATCAGTCAGAGCCAGGCCCAAGACTTGCAGGCCGACTTGGAAAGCACTCGGCAAAAACTCGAAGCAGAAGACTTCGTCCTGAATGATATACAGGACAAAATTAGTGAAAAGAAGGCCCACGGTGTGGGCTGCCACGCCCCCAGCTATGGTCTGTTCAAGACCAGCCTGTCTCCGATCTGTTTCTGCGGTATGCCTCGCAACGTCAAAGCCATCCAGCTGGCTGCAGCGGAAGGACAGAAAATTTGGACGATTACCCAGGGGAGTCTGGCCAGTATCGAGTTGTCCGATGAAGTTGAGACGGATATCCGTAACTCGATAAATACGGGCAAGGAAGTGACTGCCCATGAGAGGCCGGTGAATTTCTTTGGGAGCCAGTCCTCCGGCTATATTGTGCTGGATCCCTATAGTGGGGCTTTGGCTGCGGGCGTAATATCTGGATTTATTGCGTACTTAAATGGCTTTCTGAGCACGTTCCTGTTGGCTGTTGCATTTTCATTTATTGATCCATTGGTTGTTGCGGCTTTGATTGTTATGTTTAGTATGTTCATGAATATGATAAATGAGATGCTGATTGCTATGGCAACAACAGGCTGTGCTGCTGCGCGGGGAGGTAGATGAAGAAACCAGGTTTTTCAAGAATACTGAGAAGGTTCTATGGGGTGGAAAAAATAGTAGACTCTAAGTGGAGTTTTGGTGATTTTATAGAGTCTTTTTCACTGCTGAGTGTCTTTTTCAGCCTTTTTTTTATTGAGTATTTTGTATATGAGGTAAGCGTCCGTAATTACCTCTATGTTGTTAGTGCGCCCATAATAATTGGCGCCATAGTCTACTCTGTGGTCACTAAAAATTATGCTTTTGGGCCAGCTTCTGGGGCGCTCATTCATATGCTAATAGCGTTGATTAGCGCATTTTTTTCCTATGTTTTATATTCTTGGATATAGGTAATTGAGCTGCTATTTGGTTCAATGGATAGCTGCTCTAAGAAGGGTAAGTACGCTGTTAAATGATAAGGAAATTTTCCCCTCTGTTCGACGATTTTTTATAAGGGGGAAGAGGGGCGGATATTCAGAATAACGCAAGGCAGTCATTTTGTAGTGGTTTTTTCGAGGTAGTGCCGTGCCCTGGCGCTTAACCTGCAAGTGATTAGCCAAATTCAGGCCCAGTCCCTGCAAACCAATCCGGAAAGCACCCGACAGAAACTGGAAGCGGAAGACTTCGCAGGCCTGACCAAGCGGCAGGTAGTCGGTGACCTGCTCTACAGCACCATACTCAGCTATTTCGCTCTGAATGATATACAGGACAAGATTAGCGAAAAGCAGGCCCACAGTGTGGGCTACCGTGCCCCCAGCTATGGTCTGTTCAAAACCAGCCTGTCTCCGGTCTACTTCTACGGCATTCCCCGCAACGTCAAAGCCACCGGCCTGACTATGGACGAGGATCGCTTCGCGGGAACGCGCGTCGACAAGGATGGCAATTTGGGCGTCATTCTTCATTGCGGGGATCATTTCATCATTTTCATAGAACAGTGGAGCTGTAAAGAGTAAAAAATGAAATCATTGGGCCTGACTTTCAGAATACTGCTTATCGTTTTTTTTTGGTTGGTTGCAACGGGTGAGCTGTTGAAAGGCTATTGGTATCTTGCTGGTTTGGCAGCTTTTTTGGGTGTTTGGGTAATTGCTATGCCGGATCATTACCGAAGAGGGAGGAAGAAGCTGGCATGGTCCATTGTGGTTGCAGGAGGAGTTGTGATGATCGCATTGCTTCAGTGGAGGGGCGTTCGCTTTAGGGCGAAAAAGGCCCGCGGGGGCGTGAGCCGCTTTGGTTTACATTTCTGAATGCGAGGGAGCCTCTGAAAATCCTTTTTATCGTAGAAAGTAATAGTTGCATCGTTAATAATCGCGGGTTTATAAGCTCCTTAGCGATGCAATAAAGCATCGGCTATTTGCTGTGTAAAGCCTGTAGTCTAACCTTACTGGCGTTACTCCATTACGCTCTGTTCTTCACGGAAAAACCCGGAGTATTGAGAGCCTTTCTGCAGCCTGCTAATCCAGCAACGCCCGAAGATTGGCGATGCTGGCTTCTGCCACCGCATCTTCCTTGGCTTCATCCTTCTGAATGCCGATGCCCAGATAGTCGATATCCTCCTGGGGCATTTCGTCCACGAAGCGGCTGGCGGTGGTGTCGATTTTCTCGCCGTACTGTTTGCGGGTCAGGGCCTGGGTCATGGCCAGGGTTTCCCGGGCGCGGGTGATGCCCACGTACATCAGTCGGCGTTCCTCGACGATGTTGTCTTCTTCGATGCTGGTGCGGTGGGGAAGGAATTCCTCTTCCACGCCCATCATGTAGACGTGGGGGAATTCCAGCCCCTTGGACGCGTGCAGGGTCATCAGTTGGACCCGGTCGGAGTCGTCTTCTTCCTGTTGCTGCTCAAGCATGTCCAGCAGAACCAGTTTCTTGATGACGGATTCCAGGTCGCTGGCACCGTCTTCTTCGTCTTCCTGCTTTTCCAGCATGCGTTCAATGCTGCGCACCAGTTGCCAGATATTTTCAATATTTTTTTCGCCGATGCGCGGACTGGAGGCGTTCTGCATCAGCCAGCCTTCATAGTCCATGTCGGTGATCAGTTCCTGCACTGCCTGCAGGCTGTTGTGGCCGAAACAGAACTGCCGTTTGGCATCCAGCCAGGCCTTGAACGCCTGCAGTTTCTCGGCGGCCTTGGGGTTCATGACCTCGCTGAGGGCAATGTCGTCACAGACATGGTAGAGCCCCTGCTCCCGTTTCAGGGCCCAGGTAGCGAGTTTTTCCAGGGTGGCGGGGCCGATCTCCCGGCGCGGGGTGTTGATGATGCGCAGGAAGGCGTTGTCATCGTCCGGGTTTACCAGCAGGCGCAGGTAGCACATCAGGTCCTTGATCTCACTGCGCGAGAAAAAACTTTTTCCCCCGGATACCTTGTAGGGAATCGACAGACTCTGCAGTTTCATTTCCAGAATCCGTGACTGGAAATTGCCGCGATACAGTACGGCAAAGTCCTTCCACTTCAGACCCTGTTGAAGACGGCGGTGGAAGATGTCGCTGGCAATCCATTCGGTTTCAGCTTCTTCATCGCGCAGGGCGGAAAAGCGGATCGGCTCACCGTAGCCATAATCGGACCAGAGGCTTTTTTCGAATTCGTGGGGGTTGTTGGCGATGACCGTGTTGGCGGCTTTCAGGATGCGACCGGTGGAGCGGTAATTCTGTTCCAGCTTGACCACTTTCAGGGTTGGCCAGTCCTGCTGCAATTGCGCCAGGTTTTCCGGACGGGCACCGCGCCAGGCGTAGATGGACTGGTCGTCATCGCCCACCACGGTGAACTTGCCCGCCGGCAGGGTGAGCATCTTTACCATTTCGTACTGGGCGCCGTTGGTGTCCTGGTATTCATCCACCAGCAGGTACTGGATGCGGTTGCGCCACTTTTCCAGGATGCGCGGTTGTTCGCGGAACATACGCGCCGGCATCAGGATCAGATCGTCGAAATCCACGGCATTACAAACCCGCAGCATGCGGTCGTAACCGCCGTAGGCCATGGCAGCGCGCAGATCCTCATCGGTCTCGGCGGTACTGACCGCTTCTTCCGGCAGCACCAGGGCGTTCTTCCAGTCGGAAATCCGCTTGTGGATCACATCCACGGCCTCCAGATCCCGTTCCGATTCTCCCTGGCGCAGAATCTCTTTGAGGATTTCCTTGCTGTCGGCGCCGTCGAGAATGGAGAAGCCGCTACGCAGGCCGCAGGCTTTCAGCTCTGACTTGAGGATACGCAGACCCAGGTTGTGGAAGGTGGAGACGATCAGTCCCCGGGTCAGATCCCGGCTCACCAGCGACTGCACCCGCTCCTTCATCTCCCGGGCGGCCTTGTTGGTAAAGGTCACTGCAGCAATATGGCGGGCCGACATGCCCCGTTCCTGGATCAGCCAGGCGATCTTGCGGGTGATCACGCTGGTCTTCCCGGAACCCGCCCCGGCCAGTACCAGCAGAGGGCCATCGGCGTAATGCACGGCTTCCTGCTGGCGAGGGTTGAGCTTACTCATAGGGCTCCGGAAAAGCTGGGGGATGACATCGGGCCGCTATGATACCAGCGATGGCCCTGCACTCCAGACACCTTATGTCGGTTATCATGACGGTTTCCCCGGTAACGGTTTTGCCCATGCGTCTGGACTATTTTCTCGCCCACAGTGCCGGCCTTACCCGCAAGGAGGCCAAACAGCTGATCAGTCGCGGTGCGGTCACCGTGGAAGGTGAGGCGCGCCCGAAAGCCAACTTGCAACTGCGGGACGGGCAGGGTGTCTGGCTGCATGGTGAACCGGTGCAATTGCCGGGCCACCGTTATCTGATGCTGCACAAGCCGGCGGGGGTGGTGTGCTCCACGGATGACCCGGAGCATCGCACCGTACTGGACCTGCTGCCTGCGGAACTGCGTCAGGATCTGCATCCAGCGGGCCGCCTGGATCGGGACACTACCGGCCTGGTGCTGTTGACCACGGATGGCCAGTGGTCCCACCGGCTCACCTCGCCAAATCACCAGTGCGACAAACGCTACCGGGTAACCTGCGCGGATCCGGTCAGCGACGAAGACCTGCAGGCCCTGCGGGACGGCATCCAGCTGCGCGGTGAAGACCGCCCCACGTTGCCCGCCGGAGCGGACCGTGTGGATGCGCACCAGTTGCTGTTGACCATCCACGAAGGACGTTACCATCAGGTCAAACGGATGCTGGCGGCGAGGGGCAACAAGGTGGTGGCCCTGCATCGTGAGCAGATCGGCGAGATCGTGCTGGATGAGGCGCTGGCGCCGGCAGAGTTCCGTGCCCTGAGCGAGGAAGAGATTCACAGTCTGTAAGGTTTTCCGCAGGAGCGTCGCTGGCGGCGCGATAAACCCGGTAGCGAGTAACGAGTTTCGGGAAGCGCAAACCTGTCCTGACTGGCATCCGGTTTGGCCTTTCGAAACGCGCTTCCTGCAACTCGAAGCCGATTGGACCGCCCGCTACGCTCCTGCGGAAAAAACGCAAAGGAGGTTGCCATGACACAGCGCCAATTTGATGCCGTCACCGTGGAAACCGTGCAGGGCGATATCGCCAACCAGCCGGACCTGGATGCCATCGTTAATGCTGCCAACGCCGAGTTACGCATCGGCGGTGGGGTGGCCGGAGCCATTCACCGGGCTGCCGGCCCGGGTCTTGAGCAGGAATGCATCCCGCTGGGCCCCATTCGCCCGGGCGACGCGGTGATCTCCGCTGGCCACAACCTGCCCAACGCCCATGTGATTCATTGTCTCGGTCCGGTTTACGGACGGGATGAACCGTCGGACCAGTTATTGGCGTCCTGCTATCGACAAGCGCTGATGCTTGCGGACCGGAACGGCATCGCCGGGCTCGGTTTTCCGGCGATTTCTACCGGGATATTCGGTTATCCGTTGGCGGCGGCAGCGCAGGTGGCGTTGCAGACGGTCCGTGATACCGCACCAACCCTGGAAACGGTGCAGCGGGTGCGCTTCGTGCTGTTCAGCGATGCCGACCTTGCCGTTTTCGACAGGGCATTAAAGGAGCTGTAGGAGCGTAGCGCAGTCACGTATCGCATTCCGCGCGGCCCGAAGGAAATACCGTGCTGGCATAGCGAAAGAGGGAGGTGTTCGCCATGCGAGCATAGCTCCTACAAAACAGGGAGAGTCAATGTACGCCGTGATTTTTACCGCCACCGTGGGCGGTCAGGACAGCCGCTACCGGAAAATGGCCGGGCAGTTACGGGATCTGGCCATGGCCGATTTCGGTTGCACGGATTTCATCAGCGTCACGGAAGGGGAGCAGGAAATTGCCCTCTCCTATTGGCCGGATGAGGTCTCCATCAAGGCTTGGAAACAGCAGGCCGAACATCGGGTCGCCCAACAGCTGGGCCAGGAGGGCTGGTACACACACTACAAGGTGGAAGTGGTGAAAATCCTGCGGGCCTATGACGGTCCGTGAATCTCCTCCAAGGAGCGTCGCTGGCGGCGCGATCACCAGCGACGTTTAAAGCGAAGCCGCTGTAGGAGTTCCTCTTGAGGGACGAACCACGCGTCAGCGTGGAAATCACCCTCGGGCAATCAGAAGAGAGCGACGTCGTCAGAGTGATCTGGCGGTATCAGCATAGTCCGTTTCCTCGCCTAGGCTCGGATTCGTCCCTCAAGAGGAACTCCTACAGCGGCTTCGTTTTGGCCGTGTGAGTTGCATTTTTACGCTAATGGTCGCGCCGCTAGCGATGTGATTCCCTTCGCTTACCCTTCGGGCCGCACGGAACCAGTTGCGTTACTCCGCTGCACTCCGTTTCTGCAGCAGATCCCACGGGAACCCGCTTAGTTCAACTGCCCCTGCAATTCCATCACATCCACAGTCCGCTCCCGGTTAAGGGGATCGACCAGGGTGCTGGCATCCTGATAGACGCGCGGGGTCTTGTAGAGCATGGCCACCGCTTTGACATGGCTGGGGCAGACATAACGTTCCGGCATTTCCCGCTGCAGCCAGGCGCGCACTTTCGGGGCCTGATCGGAGCCCATCTTGGGAAACAGGTGGTGCTCCACATGATGGCTGAAGTGGAAATGCAGGGGATCGATCCAGCGCCAGGCGCGCACGCTCATGGAATTGTCCACCGGGTGGTTGTTGTCCATCTGCGGGCGCAGCATGTGGTTGGTGAGAATGTAGCTCTGACCAATGAAGTTGATGATCATCATCGGGATCAACACGGTGAAGATCGCCAGAGGGCCGGACACGATCGCCAGGGCAATCCACGCCGCCATGCACAGGTAGGACTGGAAGATCGCCTTGCCACGATTGAAGCCTTTGAATTCCTCGCGCTTGCGGGTCTGCATGCGCAGCACCAGCTGGCCGTGGAACATGAAGGAATAGAACAGGAACAGGAAGCTGTACCAGGTACGGCCACCCGGGGCCAGTTTGGTGAAGTTGGCGGTCGCCGGGTGTTTTTCGTAACGGTACAGGGTGCCGAAGGAATCCGGATCCTTGTCGCCCAGGTTGGTATGGGCGTGGTGGGCCACGTTATGCCAGCGGCGCCAGAATTCCGGGGGGACTAGCGCCGGGCCAAAGCCGATCCAGCCGAGGAAGTTCTGCATGCGCTTGCTCATGCCCAGCGCACCATGCAGCACTTCGTGGGCCAGCAGGGCCTGGCAGGCCAGGGTATGGCCGGCCAGGATGGCCAGCAGCAGGTTGCCCCACCAGGGCAGGCTCAGCATCAGGATGGCGGCGATGCTGCCGATGATGATGGCGCTCATGGGAATAAACCACAGGGCGCGCAGCGGACGGGCCTTGAAGGTGGAAGGGCCCAGATCCTTTTTCACTGCGTCGCGGATGGCGCGGGCGTCATCGGCGCCGAAATGACGGCTGTAAGCAGGTTCTTGCATGGGTCATGTCCTTGGCGGTTCAGGCCGGGAAATTCGGATGCAGGCATTCTGGTGAACCGTGGTGCCGGAACGAAGTGCAGGGCTGGACAGAAATCAGTCATTTTCGGACAGGGGCAAAAGTAGCGTATAGTAAGTGCATGAATCACGAGCGCTTTATACAACTGGACCCTGGTACAAGCCGTTCTCCGGTCCCCGTCAACTATGTGCGTAACCTGGTGGAACTGATCGCCGAGGTGGGCGTGGATACCCGGCGGTTACTCTCTCAGGTGGGCCTGAGCGAGGATGAGGTCTATAACCCGGAACCTGCCCTGCGTTTCGAGCAATTCCGCAGGGTCATGGTGGGCGCCCGTGAAATGACCGGTGATCCGGCTCTCGGCCTGGCTCTGGGGCAGCAATTGACCCTCACCGCCCATGGCCTGCTCGGCTATGCCGCCATCAGCAGTGCAGATCTGGGTGATGCCCTGCGGTTGCTGGAGCGTTATTTCCGTACCCGTACCCGCCTTTGTGTTCCCCGCATCGAGCCGTCTCAGGAAGGCGTGCGCTTCTGCCTGGTGGAGAGTGTGCCGCTGGGGGATATCCGTGAAACCTACCTGGAAGTGGTGGTGGCTGCGGTGGTTGGCGGTATCCGTTATCTGCTCGGGGAGCGCTTCCAGGGGGCTGTCCTGGAATTACCCTATGCGGCGCCGGCCCACGCGCAGCGCTATCGGGAATTGCTGGCCATGCCAGTGGAGTTCGGTGCCGACGTGGCGGCGTTGCGGTTGCCCAAGGCGCTGCTCAGCGAGCGTTTTACCCTGTCCGATCCGGCGTCCCGGCAGATGGCCGCGCAGAAATGCGAGGAAGAGCTGCAACGCCTGGAAGCGGACCAGGACTGGGCCAGCCGTGTCCGTGCCCGGCTGATGCAGGCGGAAGGCATGCTGCCCAGTCTGGAACAGCTGGCCAGCAATTTTCACGTTACCTCCCGCACCCTGCGCCGTTATCTCAATGCCCTGGGAGTCAGCTATCGGTCCCTGCTGGAAGAAGTGCGTATGACCAAGGCCATGGGCTATCTGCAGGCCAATATCACCGTGCAGCAGGTGGCCTCGAAACTGGGCTACGCGGACCCCAGCAATTTTGCCCGCGCCTTTCGCAAATGGACCGGCCACCCGCCCAGCCACTTCCAGCCGTAAATTTTTTTACCACAGAGGTCACTGAGATCACTGAGGTAAAACCTCAGGGCGGCCAGCTGTGTGGGGAATGGGTTCCTGTAGGAGTTCCCTTCCAGGGGATGAATCGCGTGACGCGGGGCGGCAAGCTGTCTTCTTCAACAAACCCGGCGAAACCGGATTGGGTTTCCCCAATTTCTTTTTCTTTCGCGCTGACGCGCGCGGTTCGTCCCCTGGAAGGGAGCGGCTGCATAACGGTATTCCCTGGCCTTTTCCCTGTAGCAATCCCTTTCTCATGACGATAGTGTTCCTGTCCGCGTCAGCCGAAAACAGCATCCCATGAGCAACAGCGAACCGGTCCTTCTGGTCAGCCGGCACAACCAACCCCGCGGCAGCTGCCAGCGTGGCCGCATGCAGCGCCAACGGCTGATTCATCGTGCGTCCTACGTGGTGGTGCGTGATCTGGCCGGGCGTGTATGTGTGCAGCAGCGTGCCGAGGACAAGCATTTCTACCCCGGCCGCTGGGACCTGGCTGCCGGCGGGGTGATGCGGCCCAATGAAACCGTGCCCCAGAATTTGTCCCGGGAGTTGTTCGAGGAAGTGGGGGTACAGCGGCACTTTTCCCGTTGGCAGTGGTTTTTCTTTGCCAACCCTCAGCACCAGGTCTGGGGTGCCCTGGCGTCCGTGGTGGTGTGCCCGGATGCGGTGTCCCTGAGTGAGGAAGTGGTGTCCATCGACTGGCTGCCAGCCCGCACCGCCTTAGCCTTGACCGACGCCACCCCCGACACCCGCCACGCGCTTTCCTTACTGTTGTCATCGTCCTGCTGAGCGTTTTCGTCCTTGTGGCCGACAGGCTGGCTGGGTAGCGTCTCTTTCTGATGCAGAAGAGGGTGAGGAAGGTATGTCCCAGCGATTCAGTGTGGCCGGCAAGCGAGTATTGATTACCGGTGCCTCCAGTGGCTTCGGTGCCCACTTTGCCATTGCTCTGGCCGAAGAGGGTGCCGACGTGGTGCTGGCGGCGCGGCGGGTGGAAAAACTGGAAGCCACCGCCGAAGCGGTACGGGCTCTGGGCCGTGAGGCCACCGTGGTACCCATGGATGTGAGTGATCACGCCAGTGTGGAAGCCGCTTTTGCCCAAATGCCGGCGGTGGATGTGGTGGTCAACAACGCCGGCGTGTCCCATGAGGGGCTCACCGACGAGCTCAGCGAGGATGACTGGGACAGGGTGGTGGATACCAACCTGAAGGGCGTCTGGGCCGTATCCAAGTTTGCCATTCAACAGTGGCGGCGCGATGGCCGTCCGGGCAGCCTGATCAATATCGCCTCCATCCTCGGTCTGCGTGTGGGTGGCCGGGTGGCCCCCTATACCGCCTCCAAGGCGGCGGTGGTGCAGCTCACCAAATCCCTGGCCCTGGACTTTGCCCGTTACAACATCCGTTGCAATGCCATCTGCCCCGGCTATGTGGAAACCGATATCAACCGGGATTTTTTCAATAGTCCGCTGGCGGAAAAAATGCTCAAGCGGATTCCCTATCGCCGCCTGGGGCAGATCGACGAGCTGGTCGGTCCCCTGTTGTTGCTGGCGTCGGATGCGTCGTCCTACATGACCGGTGCGGTGATCGCCGTGGACGGCGGCCATCTCTGTAATACCCTTTAACCTGACCGAGGACAGATCATGGATTTCTCCCTGAGCCCGGAGCTGGAAAGCCTGCGCCAGCAAGTGGCCGCCTTTGTGGAAGCGGAAATCATGCCGCTGGAAAACGACAAGGCCAATTACGACGACCATGAGAACTTCAAGGAAAGCGTGGTCGATGCCCTGCGTGACAAGGCGAAAGCCGCCGGCCTGTGGGGGTTTCAGTTGCCGAAAGAGAGGGGCGGTCTGGATGTGGGCGTGGCGGGTATGGCGGTGCTCTACGAAGAGGCCGCCCGCAGCCCGTTCGGCCCGGTGGTGTTCAACTGTGCGCCGCCGGATGACGGCACCATGATCCTGCTTAACAAGATTCTCGATGACGAGCAGAAATCACGCTGGTTGCAGCCCATGATCGACGGCAAGGTGCGTTCCGCCTTTGCCATGACCGAGCCCGATGGCGGTTGTGGCTCGGACCCGTCCCTGACCTATACCTCCGCCACCCGGGAGGGGGACAACTGGATCATCAAGGGCCGCAAGTGGTTTATCACGGGCGCAGAAGGGGCCCAGACCTTTATCCTGATTGCCAAGACCAGCGACGACCCGCGCAAGGGCCTCACCGCCTTTCTGTTTGATGCGGACCAGCCCGGCTGGGAAGTGGTGCGGCGTATTCCCATTATGGGCCCGGAGGAGCATGGCGGTCACTGTGAGCTGAAATTCGATGGCCTGGTGATTCCCGACGAGAATCGCCTGCTGGAAGTGGGCGATGGCCTGAAAGTCACCCAGATCCGTCTTGGTACCGCCCGCCTGACCCACTGCATGCGCTGGCTGGGTCTGGCCAAGCGGTGCATGGAAGAGGCTGCCGGTTATGTGGAAAACCGCATGAGTTTCGGGACCACCCTGGCCGAGCATGAGGGTGTGCAGTGGATGCTGGGCGATGTGGCCAAGGATATCGAAGTGGGCCGCCTGCTCACCATGCAGGCGGCCTGGAAGCTGGACCAGGGCGATTTTGCCAAGAAGGAAATCTCCATGGCCAAGATCCATGTGGCCGATACCCTGCACAAGGCCGCTGATACCGCCATCCAGCTGTGTGGTGCCCGTGGCTATTCCAAAGACACGTTACTGGAGTGGATCTACCGCTACGCCCGTCAGGCCCGGCTTGTCGATGGCGCGAGCGAAGTGCACAAAATGGTGCTGTCCCGTTTCTACCTGAAAGAGAAGCGGGAGTTCTTCAAATGGGGCTAATGCCTCTCTGTCGCTAAATCCCCGTTCTTTTCCTTTCTGCCGCTGCACGCCCCTCCCCTGGCGTGCAAGGCGGCAGCGCTGGTTTTCCTTGCCCGGGTATATCATCCAGGCACCCCGGCGGCGGTAACCCGTTATCGCCAATCTCTCCCTGTGGTTTGTTGTGTCTGGCGGCGCTCGCCCTGTCCGGACTTTACCCCTGTGCTTGCCCGCCGGGCCGATCACTAATGTCAATTTTGAGGTGCTTGTTTTTTCATAGTTGTGATAGCCTGCAAAAAAATGACGTGATGCGTGTCACGGATTTTGGTCAGTCTCGACGGCCAGAAACGGGCAAAGCCGTAACCGGTCCCATGGACGGGGCGGCCGTCATTAACAATAAAAAAGACGCACTTCTGTGGGGGAAGTTGCGTGGTTGCCATTTAACGGGTTGTGGGGAAATGCATCATGCTGGATCAATACACCAGACAGCTTTATCTGGAGAGGCTTTTTAGGGGGGTGCTTATCATTGTGCCCCTGTCATTGCTGGCCGTGCTGGTGGCGATCCTGATCGCCGGCTGATCCGGCGTCAGGAGTCGGGGTCGACTCATTGGGTATCTGCGACGGATTGCCGGTAGCTGAGGGCTTCGCGCAGGTGATCTCGGTCGACGGCGTCGGTGCCGGCCAGATCGGCGATGGTGCGTGCCACCCGGGCACTGCGATGCAGGGCCCGGGCAGACAAGCCCATGCGGGTCATGACATTGGCCAGCCAGTCCCGGTGGGGGCGCAGCAGCGGGTCCAGGTCATCGCTGCCCAGTTCCCGGTTCAGGCGTTGCTGACGTCGCCATTGCCGTTGCCAGGCGTCGCGGACCCGGGCGCGAACCATGTCGCTGGTTTCTCCCTGCCGGTCACCCAGCAGTTCCTTTGCTTCCACGGCGGGCACGTCCAGATGCAGGTCAATGCGGTCCAGTAACGGGCCGGACAGTTTGTTCTGGTAACGCTTTGCCTTGTCGCAACGATAGCCACAGCCCTTTTCCGGGTCACCCAGATACCCGCAGGGGCAGGGGTTCATGGCGGCGATCAATTGAAAGCGGGCGGGGAAAGTCAGTTGTTGGGCGGCACGGGCGATACTCACCTCGCCGGTTTCCAACGGTTCCCGTAATACTTCCAGCACCCGCCGATCAAATTCCGGCAATTCATCAAGAAACAGGATGCCGTGGTGTGCCAGGGAAATCTCCCCGGGCCGCGGGTGGCTGCCCCCGCCCACCAGGGCCGTGGCGGATGCGGTGTGGTGAGGGGCCCGGTAGGGGCGTTGATGAAACTGGTCGGCCGGACGCGGTTGTTTCAGCGAATGGATGGCCGCCACTTCCAGGGCCTGCTTCGGGTGCAGGGGAGGCACCAGGCCAGGCAGGCGGGAGGCCAGCATGCTCTTGCCGGCCCCCGGAGGCCCGCTGAGCAGCAGGGAATGGCCGCCAGCGGCGGCAATTTCCAGTATCCGTTTGGCGGCGGCCTGGCCGCGGATTTCCGACAGGCAGGCGCCCTGGAACGTGTTGGCTTGCGGTGCGGGATGCGCGTGCTGTGACAGCAGGCTCTGGCCGGTCAGGTGGGCGGCCACCTGGGCCAACCGGTCACCGGCGACGGTAACAGCGCCGGCCAGTGCCGCCTCGTCGGCATTGTCGCGGGGAACAATCAGGGTGCGGCCGGTATGTTGGCAGGCCAGGGCACAGGGCAGCATGCCGGGGACCTGGCTCAGGGCGCCATTCAGCGCCAGTTCCCCGATGAATTCGTACTGGTTGCCGTCCAGCTTTCCGAGCTGACCGCTGGCCAGCAGGATGCCCAGGGCAATGGGCAGATCAAAACGGCCGCCGTCCTTGGGCAGATCCGCAGGGGCCAGGCTGACGGTAATGCGCCGTTGGGGAAACTCAAAACCACTATTGACCAGCGCCGAGCGTACCCGGTCCCGGCTTTCCCGTACGGCGGTGTCGCCCATGCCAACGATAGTGAAGGCTGGCAGGCCCGGCGCCAGATGGGTCTCCACCCGCACTTCCCGGGCCTGGATTCCGAGCGGGGCGCGGCTGTAGAGTAATGCGTGGGTCACGTTTCCTCGCAGAATTCAGGGGTTGCGAGGCAGTGTACGGGGAGGAGGTGGCGCTACGTGTGCGAGGTTGTCGGTGGCAGATGTAGGAAATCAGACTTTCGTAGGAGCGTAGCGAATCACTTGCCCGGAGATACGATTGACAAGGAGCGAGTTGCGAAAGGCTGGGCTGGTCGGGCTCTTCGAAACTCGCTCCTCGTCACTCGCTTTCGGTGGCGTCAGGCGTCCGTCGTTTTTTCCAACTCCGCCACCTGCTTCTCCAGTGCTTCCAGCTTTTCCCGGGTGCGCATCAATACCTGCTGCTGAATATCGAACTCTTCCCGGGTGATCAGGTCCAGTCGGCTGACGGCCTCTGCCAGTACGCTGCGCACATTTCGCTCCACTTCGCTGCGCAGGCCGCCCAGATCGGTGGGCAGGCGCCCGCTGATGTCGGCCATCAGGCGGTCGATAAAGGGTTGATCGCGCATCTCGAATCTCCATCGGGGGCAGGACCCATGGTTGGCCAGGGCCGCTGGCAATGCGGTCTGTGGCGATGGTCCTTGTATTGGTGGGCGGATGGTAGCACGGTGTCCGGGGGCGCGGCACCGGCGGTGCAGGGCAGAGGCGATGCACCAAGTTGGAACTCGCCCCAAGGTGGTGCGCTATAATGGCGCGCCGAACCGATTCCTTGAATCGGAATCGGTGTGTAACTCCCTGAAAATGTATGACTTTCTAAATCTGGCATGGGTCGTGCACTTGTAGGGTCAGAGCGTTCGAGCAAACTGTGGATCGGGAACCATAACGGGGCTCGAAGTGAAACGGACGACACCGGACGCGGTGAAAGCTGAGGAGAATGAAATGAAACTGGTTACTGCCGTAATTAAGCCGTTCAAATTGGATGACGTGCGTGAAGCACTCTCCGAGATCGGCGTACAGGGCATCACCGTTACCGAGGTGAAAGGCTTTGGACGCCAGAAAGGTCACACCGAGCTGTACCGGGGTGCCGAGTATGTGGTGGATTTTCTGCCCAAGGTAAAAATCGAGGTGGCCATCGCCGAATCCTCTCTGGATCAGGTGATTGAAGCCATCGCGAAAGCTGCCAATACCGGCAAGATTGGTGACGGCAAGATCTTCGTTACCACCCTGGAGCAAGCCATTCGTATCCGTACCGGTGAGACCGGTGAGGACGCGATTTAAAGTTTTACCGTGTTGTAAATCGACCCATGCCAGGGTTTAGAGAACACGCTTCCATTTTCGGAGGGTTGCATTGTGGAAAATCAAATTTTTGAACTTCAGTACGCCATGGACACCTTTTATTTTCTGGTGTGTGGCGCATTGGTAATGTGGATGGCTGCCGGTTTTGCCATGCTGGAAGCCGGTCTGGTGCGTGCGAAAAACACCACCGAAATTCTCACCAAAAACGTGGCGCTGTTTGCCATTAGCTGCATCATGTATCTGGTGTGCGGTTACGCCATCATGTACGGCGGCGGCATCTTCCTGGACGGTATCGAAGCCTTCGATCTGGCCGGTGTACTGAGTGCCTCTGCGGAGAACGGTTTCGACGGCGATTCTGTCTACTCCGGTGCCTCTGACTTCTTCTTCCAGGTAGTGTTCGTGGCGACTGCCATGTCCATTGTCTCCGGTGCGGTTGCCGAGCGCATGAAGCTGTGGGCCTTCCTGGTCTTTGCAGTATTCATGACCGGTGTGATCTACCCGCTGGAAGGTTCCTGGACCTGGGGTGGTGCCGACGTGTTTGGCATGTACAACCTGGGCGACCTGGGCTTCTCTGACTTCGCCGGTTCCGGCATCGTTCACATGGCCGGTGCTGCTGCTGCCCTGGCGGGTGTCCTGCTGCTGGGTGCCCGTAAAGGCAAGTACGGTCCTAACGGTGAAGTGCACGCTATCCCCGGTGCCAACCTGCCGCTGGCGACCCTGGGTACCTTCATCCTGTGGATGGGCTGGTTCGGCTTCAACGGCGGTTCCGTACTGAAGCTGGGTGATGCTGCTAACGCACACTCCGTGGCCATGGTCTTCCTGAACACCAACGCTGCCGCCGCTGGTGGTGCTGTTGCTGCCCTGATCGTTGGCCGCATCCTGTTCGGCAAGGCTGACCTGACCATGCTGCTCAACGGTGCGCTTGCCGGTCTGGTTGCCATCACTGCCGAGCCGTCTACCCCGACTCCGCTGCTGGCTACCCTGTTCGGTGCTGCTGGTGGTGTGCTGGTAGTGTTCAGCATCCTGACTCTGGACAAGCTGAAGATCGACGATCCGGTGGGTGCCATCTCCGTCCACGGTGTGGTGGGTCTGCTGGGTCTGCTGCTGGTACCGGTTACCAACGCTGATGTGTCCTTCTCCGGCCAGATCATCGGTGCCGCTACCATCTTCATCTGGGTATTCGTGGCCAGCCTGATCGTCTGGGGCATCCTGAAAGCCGTCATGGGCATCCGGGTTTCCGAGGAAGACGAGTACGAAGGCATGGACATCGCCGACTGCGGCATGGAAGCCTACCCGGAATTCGTGAAAGGCTAATCCTTTCCCACGATTTCCTTGAAATGATAGGGCGCCTTCGGGCGCCCTTTTTTTGTTTTCAAAAAAGGGTCGCGGAGCCTTTGCAGGGCGAGAAAGGTCGATTAGGCGTTACGAGGTACGAGGAGCGAGTCACGAAAGCAAAACCCCGCGTCCGCAAAAGCCAGGTTTTCGCTCCTCGCTCCTCGAGACTCGTATCTCGTATCAGAGGCGTTTGTCCCCTGTGCTATGATGCCCCCTTTTCCGCCAGCTGCCTGCCGACACCATGACCGAAACCACTGTTATCCGCCTACGCAAGAATGAAGAGCGCCGCCTCAAGGCCGGCCATCTGTGGGTCTATGCCAACGAGATCGACACCCGCCATACCCCGCTGCGGGATCTGCCCGCCGGCGTTGCCTGTGTGGTGGAAGACAGCCGCGGCAAACCGCTGGGCCGGGCCCTGCTCAGTCCTCATTCACTGATTGCTGCCCGTCTTTACAGTCGGGATGTGAAGCAGGAGCTGTCGCGCAGCTTCTTCAAGAAACGCATCGAACAGGCGCTGGCCCTGCGCGAAACGCTGTTCGAGGAACCCAGCTACCGGTTGATCTTTGGTGAAGCCGACGGCCTGCCCGGTCTGGTGGTGGATCGTTTCGGTGATGTACTGGTAGTGCAGACCGGTTCCGGTGCCATGGAAGCGCATCTGGATACCATCGTCAGTGCCCTGGATGCGGTACTCAGCCCCACGCATATCATTGCCAAAAACGAAGCGGCGGCCCGGGAAATCGAGGGCATGGAGCGCTACACCAAGGCATTGAAAGGGGAGCTGGTCGACGAAGTGTCGCTCACCGAAAACGGCGCGCACTTTGTGGCACCGCTGGCGGAAGGACAGAAAACAGGCTGGTTCTATGATCACCGCAGTGCTCGCCAGGCCATGGCGCCATTGGCCAGGGGAGCGCGGGTGCTGGACGTGTTTTCCTACTGCGGCGGCTGGGGCGTGCAGGCAGCACTGGCAGGAGCCGAATCCGTGACCTGTGTGGATGCCTCGGAAACTGCCACCGACTATGTGCACCGCAACGCCGAGCTGAACGGGGTGGCGGACAAGGTGGGCAGCATCCAGGGCGATGCCTTTGCCGCCATGAAGCAGCTGATCGCCGATGGCGAAAAGTATGATCTTGTGGTGCTGGATCCGCCGGCCTTCGTGAAACGCAAAAAGGATTTCAAGAATGGCCTGGCCGGCTATCACGCCATCAACGAGCTGGCCCTGCGCCTGATCAAGCCGGGCGGGTACCTGATCTCCGCCTCCTGCTCCATGCACATGCCGGCGGACCGTTTGCTGGAAGTAATCCACAGCAGTGCTCGTCACATTGACCGCAGTGTGCAGGTGATCGGTTATCAGGGGCAGGGGCCGGACCATCCGGTGCACCCGGCCATTGTGGAAACCTTCTACCTGAAAAGCTGGTTCTGCCGGATCAATTTCAGTCTGTAACGGGTGGTTTCTGCGGTGCCTGTCAGGATGAATGCCAGCCACGTGACGCTCAGGCTGGTTGATTAAACGAAAAAGACTCGCCCGGTTTCCGGGCGAGTCTTTTTGTTTTCGGGCAAGAGTCTACCCGGCGAAAAGCGCCTGTTTCGCCGCAGCATATTCTTCGGCGAGACGGGCCACCATGTCGCCAGTCCTTTCCACCGCGTCAATGGCCCCGATCCCCTGACCGCAACCCCAGATATCCTTCCAGGCTTTCTTGTCGGTGTTGCCACCAGAGCCGAAGTTCATGGCGGAGGGATCACTTTCCGGAAGATTGTTCGGGTCCATGCCGGCGTTGATGATGGAGGGCGCCAGGTAATTGCCGTGCACACCGGTGAACAGGTTGCTGTAGACGATGTCTTCCGCGCGGCTGTCCACAATCATCTGCTTGTAGCCCTGGGCGGCGTTGGCTTCTTCGGTGGCGATGAACATGGAGCCGATGTAGGCCAGGTCGGCGCCCATGGCCTGGGCGGCGAGCACGCTGCGGCCATTGGCGATGGAGCCGGACAGGGCCAGCGGGCCGTCGAACCAGGTGCGCAGTTCCTGAATCAGGGCAAAGGGAGACAGGGTGCCGGCGTGGCCTCCGGCACCGGCGGCCACGGCGATCAGGCCGTCGGCGCCTTTTTCGATGGCCTTGCGACCGAACCGGTCATTGATCACATCGTGCATTACCATTCCGCCCCAGCCGTGAACTGCCTGGTTCACTTCCACGCGGGCGCCCAGCGAGGTAATCACCATCGGCACTTTGTATTTCTCGCACAGCTCCAGATCCTTCTCCAGCCGGTCGTTGGAGCGGTGCACGATCTGGTTGACGGCAAAGGGCGCGGCGGGTTGGTCCGGGTGGTCCCGGTCCCAGGCAGCCAATTCCTCGGTAATGCGGTGCAGCCACTCGTCCAGTTGCGACAGGGGGCGGGCATTGAGGGAAGGAAAAGAGCCGATGATGCCGGCTTTGCATTGAGCCAGCACCAGATCCGGGTTGGAAATGATGAACAGGGGCGAGCCCATCACGGGCAGGCGCAGGCGATCAGCGATGGAAGAGGGCAGGGACATGATGGGTTCTCCGCTTATTGGTTTACTCTGTAAAATTTACACCGTATAAGTTAAAGATCAAGTCCTCTCTGCCCATGGGGCTGAGCGAATCGGTCAGTGCTCCAGAGAGGGGGGGTTAACGCGCATACCCGCATACAGGGTACGCATGATCTTCTCGCGCAGGGTGTCGCCATCCATGCCGCGCAGGCCGCTGGCCAGTTCCAGGACCACGATGCCGTGCAGGGTGGCCCAGAACATGTAGCCGATCAGTTGGGCGTCCCCCTCCAGCAGGCCGGCCTCAATCATCTCACGCACATAGCCCACCATGGTCTCCTGGGCGCGGAGATTGGCTTGACGCAACTCCGGGTAACGTTCTTCGTCGGGTTGCGTGAAAGAAAAGATCAGTTGGTAGGCCGCCGGGTAGGTCTTGGCAAAGGCCACGTAGGCATCCCCCACGGCCCTGGCCTTGGCTCGGGCATCCGGGGCCTCCTGCACTGCCTGCTCCAGGCTGGCGGAAAAACGGTGGAAGGCTTCTGCGCGCACGGTGGCGAGGATCTCGTCCTTGTCCTGGAAATAGCGGTAGGGGGTCATCGGGCTGACCCCGAGGGTGCTGGCGATCTGACGCATGGTCACATTCTGGGGCCCCCGTTCAATGAACAGCCGGGTGGCCACATCACAGACCCTGTCGCGGAAAGCGGCAATTTCTTCGTCGGTTTTGGGCTTCTTCGCCAAGGGGGATGCTCCGGGGCCAGGGGGTTGAGCTTACAGTGTAAACGAAGAGCGGGCCGTCACCGAAACCCACTTGCCATATGCCGGTTGGGTGAACAGTGACATCCTCCCTTGGGCCGTTCGGACTCTGTGGTTATGATGCCAGTGTCTTGGCAGGGGAATGGCTGTGAGCCGAATCTTGATTGTGGATGATGAGCCGCGCATCGCGGAGCCGCTGATGTTTGCGCTGGAGCGCGAGCATTTCGCGGTGGACCACGTGCCGCTTGGCCAACAGGCTCTGGAGCATCTCGCCAGCCGAGTGTTTGATCTGGTGGTGCTGGACGTGGGGTTGCCGGACCTGAACGGTTTCGACGTACTCAAACAACTACGCCAGTCCAGCCAGGTGCCGGTGCTGTTTCTCACCGCCCGTCAGGATGAAGTGGATCGCATCCTCGGGCTGGAGCTGGGTGGCGACGATTATGTGACCAAGCCGTTCAGCCCCCGCGAAGTGGTGGCCCGCATTCGTGCCATTCTCAAACGACTTGCTCCCCACGGGGAAGCTCGCGCCACCGACCTGTGGAAGCTGGATGAAGCCGGTGCGCAGATTTTTTTTCGTGGCACCGCGCTGACGTTGACCCGCTCCGAATTCCGCATCCTTTCTGCACTGCTTAAACATCCCGGGCAGGTTTTTACCCGGTCGCAATTGCTGGATATTTGCGACAGTGATGAAGACAGTTTCGAGCGCAGTGTGGATACCCATATCAAGACCCTGCGTGCCAAGTTGCGATCGCTGGATGGCGAGAGGCTTATCGCCACCCGTCGTGGCATCGGCTACTACCTCGAGAGCCATAGCCAATGAAACTCGGGCAGCGCTTGCTGGTGTTCTATTTCCTGATTCTGGGGGTGGTGAGCTGGTTTGTGCTCGATCTTGTGTTCGGTCAGGCCAAACCACTGGTGCGCCAGTCCGCCGAAGAAACCCTGGTAGATGCGGCCAACCTGCTGGCGGAAATTGTTGCCGAGGATGCGGAGAGCGGCGAGATCGTGATTACCTCGTCACTGCGCCAGGCCCTGAATCGTTATGCCGGGCGTACACCGGATGCGGATATCTGGGGCCTGAAAAAAGACCGTATCCATACCCACATCTATATCACTGGTCCCACCGGTACCGTGTTGTTCGATTCCCGGGGCAAGGATGAAGGTGAGGACTTCTCCCGCTGGAATGATGTGCATCTGACCCTGCAGGGTCGCTACGGGGCACGTACTACCCGCACGGACCCTGAGGACCCGCCTACCTCGGTCATGTATGTGGCCGCCCCGATCCGCCACAGCGGCAGTCTGATCGGGGTCATCAGCCTGGGCAAACCGGGGCGTGCCATCGAGCCTTTTGTGCAACGGGCGGAACGGCATCTGTTGCTGTATGGCGGTGCGGCCCTGTTCGGCTGTCTGCTGCTGGGGGGGCTGCTGGCCTGGTGGCTCAGCCGTCGGGTCAATCGCCTGCGAGGCTATGCGGAGGCAGTGGCCAATGATGAGCGTCCGGCGCCGCCGGCATTTCGTGGCAACGATGAGATCCGCGCTCTGGCCGATGCCGTTACGGCCATGCGTCGTCGACTGGAGGAGCGTGCGCGGCTGGAAGATAGCGTCAGCCTCCTGACCCATGAAATGAAAAGTCCGCTGGCGGCGATCCGTGGCGCCGGAGAAATTCTCCAGGATGAGATCCGGGATCCGTCACTGATCCGCTTTACCGATAACGTGATTCATGAAAGTCAGCGGCTCAGCGATCTTCTCGATCGGCTGCTGGCCATGGCCAGACTGGAAAAGCTGGAAAGTCTGCCGGACCGCAAGCGTCGCGTCTCAATTTCTGACTTGGTGGAAGAATGGCAGCGCAGCCGCTATTCGTTATTGGCAGAAAAACAGCTGGATGTGAGTGTCGCCGGCAGCGACCTTCATGCAGAAGCCGATACCCTCAAACTGGCCCTGTTCAACCTGCTCGATAATGCGCTGCGTTTTGCCAGTGCGAGAACCACACTCGGGGTACAGGTGGAAGGCAACGCACTGAGCGTGACAAACATCGGCCCGGCGATACCAGACTATGCGTTGGCGCGCGTCACCGAGCGCTTCTATTCCCTGCCGGCCCCGGGCCATGACAAAAGCTCCGGCCTGGGCCTGGCGATGGTCAACGAAATCGCCACCCTCCACGGCGGCAGCCTGACACTGGTCAATACCGACAACGGCGTCCGCGCCACCCTGACCATCCCCCAGCACTAACATTTCTACAAACCCGCTGTAGGAGCTCCTCTTGAGGTGCGAACCGCGCTTGCGCGGAAACCGCCCGCAGGGCGATCAGGCCTTTCAGATCTCGATAGATCTTTCCAGAATAGATTGCTACCGGATCGGATCTTCCATCGCATTCGGCTTCGCCCCTCAAGAGGGGTTCCAACGACCAAGGTTTGGAGTTTGTTTTTCCTTGTGGCATCTCACTCCTCGCTCCTCGAAACTCGCTTCCCCACACAATCCCCACAAAACCCTCAACCTGGCTTCGCACACTGGTCTCTCCATATGAGGGAGAGGAATCATGCGACCCAACCTGTTACTGAAAATGCTCACGATAGCCGGCCTGCTCATGGTGCTGGTGATTCCCCTGTTGATGATCCAGGGCAAGGTACGCGATCGCAGCCAGGATGCCTGGCAGGTCAAACAGCAAATCGCTCGTCAGGTCAGTGGCGAACAGCAAATCAGCGGCCCGGTCATTGTTACCCAGCGAATCCGCAAGCAACTGGTGGAAAAGACGGATTGTCGCCGCGGCGAAAGCTGCACGGTGGTGGAAAAACGCACCGTACTGGAGAGCCAGATTCCCGATGCTCTGAATGTGGATGGCCAGTTGCAGACGCAGATGCGTTACCGGGGGATCTATGGCACACCGGTCTATCGCAGCCTGTTGCATCTGGAAGCGGTGTTTCCTGCCAATTGGCAACAGGTCAAGCAGCCGGAGCAAGTCCTGGCGTCGCGGCCATCCTTGCTGGTGCTGCAGATCAGTGATCTGCGCGGTCTGGTGGAGCGGCCGCAGATCCTGGTCAACGATGTGCCTCTGGCGCTGGTGGAAACCGAACAGTTGCCCTCCGGGCTGGGTGCCAATGCGGTGGCAGTGCAATTGCCGGATGACCTGTCCGGTGCCTTCACCGTCAAGGTGCGGTTAAACCTGAACGGCACCGAATCCCTGGCGACACTGCCGCTGGCCAAGGAAACCCGCATTGGTCTGCGTGCGGACTGGCCGCACCCGAGTTTTGAGGGGCTGGTATTGCCCGTGGAAAGAGAGATTAACGCGGAAGGCTTCAGCAGCCAGTGGCGCACCAATAGCCTGGCAGCGGCCAGCGCCATTCTCTGTGCCCGCGGTGATGGCGCCTGCGGTGACGCTAACCAGGCGCTGCGGGTAAGGCTGGTGCAGCCGGTGACCGGATTGCTGTCCAGCGAACGCGCATTGAAATACAGCTATCTGATTGTTGGCCTCACCTTTGCCGCCTTTTTTCTGTTTGAAATATTGCGCCGTTTCCCATTGCACGCCATGCAATATCTGCTGGTGGGTCTGGCGCTGGCCATGTTCTACCTGCTGCTGGTAGCGCTCAGTGAACATATCGATTTTGCCCTGGCCTATCTGGCCGCCGCGTTGTCGTGTTGTGCGTTGATCGGCGTCTACCTGATGGCAGTGCTGCGATCACTCCAGGCAGGGTGGAGCTTTGCAGTCAGTTTGTTACTGGTGCAAGGGCTCATCTACGGCATCCTGATGGCGGAAGATTACGCCTTGCTGTTGGGGGCCCTGTTGTTATTTGCCGCCCTGGCGATGGTGATGCTGGTTACCCGCAACCTGGACTGGTATGCCTTTGCCGTCCCGGGCAAGGCCGTGGCAAAAGCAAAAGCGGCACAGGCGGAACCGAATGAGCCCTAGTCGCATCGTGCGTTTACTGAAGGCCAGTCGACGATATCCCTCCCAGCGTCGTGGTTTGCTGGAACGGGCCCTGCGCCTGTGCCAGCAGGCCCTGGCCGCTAACGCCAGGGATCGTGATGCCCTGCTCTGGCTGGGGATTATCTGGTGGCAATTGGGGGCAACCCATCGGGGCAGAGCCATCCTGAACATCGTGAGAGTCGACGAAGGAGATGTTGGTGTTTGTTTTCCTGAACCTTCTTGTTGGTCGGGGAAATAGGGAAAACGATGAGAAAACATCAGTAAATTTGTGAATATTGTGGTTTTTTTACAATTAGGTTACTACTTGATGAGGACCAGGGGAGCTATGAAGGCTCAGGAAGGCCTTGGCCCTTTTTTATTAATCAGGGAGAAAGGTATGAATAAGAAAACTTCAGTGTTTGCGGTTGCCGCGCTTGCCGGTGCCATCAGCCAGACTGCCATGGCTGAAGCGCCTTCTTTCAATTACGTGCAGTTCGACTATGTTGTATCCGGTGACTCGGAAATCAGCGAGGGAGGCGTGTCTGAGTCGTTTGATCTTGAGCAGGGCTTCGGGCTGCAGGGCGGTTTCGAAATCGGTGATTATGTGATGGTCATGGGTCGCCATGTGTCGCTGGACTATGAAGACGACGAGGACTTTTTCGTCGAAGCAGATAATGTCGTTTTTAACGATATGACGTTCATTGGTGTCGGTGCGCATTTGCCGGTTGCAGATATGATCGCGCTTTACGGTGCGGTTGGTTTTAGCCGCCCAACCTTCACGGGCTTTGCAAGTGAAGGTTATGGCCTGGAAGTCGGTGCTCGTGCCCACTTTGATATGGTGACCGCTTCACTCTGGTACAACATGGGTAATACCGATACCAAGGTTGATACAGATGGATTGGCCGGTACAGAGTCGCTGGATATCGACCCGGAAATGCTGGGCCTCGATGTGGCCATTTCCTTTGCCCCGGACGCGCCTGAGCTGGTGCTGGGGTACGTTGATGCGACCCATGAAATAGAGGGTGACAACTTTGAAGTTGATGTGGATTACGATCACTTCTCCATTGGCGTAAGAAAATCCTTCTGATCGCCCTGACACGGGATCCGCTTGCGGATCCCGTTTTTCTTTATTGGCAAAAAACGTTCTTTCGCTATTTCCTGATCGATAACCTGTTTTTAAAAAAGAGGCCGCGCTCCATCCAGGAGTGCGGCCTCTTTGTTTCCAGTATCGAAGTGTTATTCCGCGAATGATCAACTATCCACGGTTAATTATTCACTGCCTTTCCCATAGGCCCGCAAAAACAACTCCACGACCTGTTCCGCATGGGGCTGCGCTTCGCTGGCCGTCATCGGTGGCTGGTAGCCAATCATGACGCGCATATGCTGGCAGCCCTGCAGCAATGCAAAGAAATTTTCCGATGCCTGTTTGGGGTCCGTAACCTCAAGCTGGCCGGCAGCGTTGGCGCTGCGGATCAGGTTTTCCATGGCAGTAAGCGTGCGCTGCGGGCCCGCCTCGAAAAACAGCCGTGACATTTCCGGATCCTGCGTGGCCTGGCTGTTCATCAGCCGTTGCAGTTTGAGCGTATCCGGGCTGTGGATCAGCTCAAGGAAGCCCAGGCCGATCTTGGTGAGGGTGGTGCGCAGGGGCTGATTGCCATCCAGCTCGAAGATCGGCACTGGTAGCATGTTCTGGCATTTCGCCTCGATGGCCGCGGAAAATAACGTTTCCTTGTCGCTGAAATGGCTATAAACCGTCAGTTTGGAAACCCCGGCTTCCTTGGCCACCGCATCCATGCTCGTGCCCGCAAACCCTTGGGAGAGAAAGAGTTTCTCTGCCGCATCCAGGATGGCAGCACGTTTGGCCGGATCCTTTGGGCGGCCACGGGCGGCTGGGGTTGAGGTATCAGTCATCGCACTCACATTTCAATACTGGACGGTTTAGTTTAATAAAATTACTATACTCGACAGTATAGCATAAAGGGAAGGCAACCTCGGTGGCTTTCAAGGTAAACACGGGTTAGCAAAGGGTAGAGGGTAGCTGCCATGTTTCGTTCACTGTTGATACCGGGTCTGGTCATCGGAGTCGTTGGGGCTCTCGGCCTGCAGGGCTGTTCCGATACGGAATCCGGCAAAACCGAAGCACCGCGTCCGGCGCTGGTGGCCCAGCCGCTGACCGCCGGAGCCAGCCAGGACGTATTCCCCGGCGAAGTGCGGGCCCGCTACGAACCGGAGCTGGGTTTTCGCATTGCTGGCAAGATCAGCCAGCGCAAGGTGGACGTGGGCGATCGCGTCAGCAAGGGCGATGTGCTGGCCACCCTGGATACCGATGATGTGAATCTGCAGCTGGATGCAGCCCGTGCCCGCTTTGCCTCCGCCCAGGCCGACCACAAGCTGGCCCGCAGCGAGCTGGACCGCCACCAGGCCCTGCTTGAACGTCAAGTCATCAGCCGCTCCCAGTATGACAGTGTGGAAAGCCGCTTCGACGCGGCCGAGGCCCAGCTGCGTCAGGCCCGCGCCAACCTGAATGTGGCCCGCAACCAGACCGACTATGCCACGCTCAAGGCACCCAAGGACGGGGTGATTGCCCAGCGTCTGGCCGAGGCCGGTCAGGTGGTGGCTGCCGGTCAGCCGGTGTTTGTGCTGGCAGTGGATGGCGACCGGGAAGTGCGTATCGATCTGCCGGAGCAGGACGTGGGTCGGTTTGTGATCGGTATGCCGGTGGCCATCGAGCTGTGGTCCCGCAAGGGCAAGGTATTCCCCGGCACCCTGCGGGAATTGTCCCCGTCGGCGGATCCGCGCTCGCGCACCTTCGAGGCCCGGGTGGCCTTCGATAACGACGACGTGGGCGCCGACCTGGGCCAGTCCGCCCGGGTGGTGGCCAGCGGGGCCGCCGGCAATGGTGTGCTCACGCTGCCTCTTGCGGCAGTGACTGCGGAGGGGGAGAAACGCTATGTGTGGGTGGTAAACCCGGAAGATGCCAGCCTGATAAAAACCCCGGTGGAAACCGGTGCCTATGGGGCGGAAACCATTCCGGTGCTGTCCGGGCTGCGCGCGGACGCCTGGGTAGTGGCGGCAGGGACGCATTTGCTGCGAGAGGGGCAGACGGTGATTCCCGTGGATCGTCAGAACCGGCAGATTGACCTGGCGGCAGCAGACACGCCGGCCCCGGCCGATGATGCCGGGACGGAAAGCGAATAGGGAGCGCCACCATGTCATTCAATCTCTCGGAATGGGCGCTGAAAAACCGCGCCCTGGTGCTCTACGCCATGCTCCTGCTCGGTGCCATGGGGGCCATTTCCTATGCCAACCTGGGGCAGAGCGAAGATCCGCCGTTCACTTTCAAGTTGATGACCATCAATACCCAGTGGCCCGGTGCCAGCGCGGAAGAAGTCTCCCGGCAGATTACCGAGCGAATCGAAAAGAAATTGATGGAAACCGGGGACTTCGAGCGAATCACTTCCTACTCCCGTCCCGGTGAATCCCTGGTCATGTTCATGGCCCGGGACGAAATGCGCTCCAAGGAAATCAAGGATCTCTGGTACCAGGTGCGCAAGAAAGTGGGCGATATCCGTCATACCTTGCCCCGGGATGCACGGGGGCCGTTCTTCAACGATGAATTCGGTACCACCTTCGGCAATATCTATGCGCTGACCGGCCCGGGGTTCGACTACGCCATCATGAAAGACTACGCCGACCGCCTGCAGCTGGCTCTGCAGCGCGTGGAGGACGTGGGCAAGGTGGAGCTGGTCGGGCTGCAGGACGAAAAGATCTGGGTGGAAATTTCCAACACCAAGCTGGCGTCCCTGGGCATTCCCCTGGTCACCGTGCAGCAGGCGTTGCAGTCGCAAAATGCGGTGGCCGATGCCGGCTTCTTCGAGACGCCCAGCAGTCGGGTGCGGCTACGGGTATCCGGGGAATTCACCAGTGTGGACGATATTCGCCAGTTCCCCATCCAGGTGGATAACCGCACCCTCAAGTTGGGTGACATTGCCACCGTTTATCGCGGCTTCAGTGATCCGCCCCAGCCGCGCATGCGTTTTATGGGCGAGAACGCCATCGGCATTGCCGTGTCCATGAAAGACGGTGGAGACATTCTCAAACTGGGTGAAAACCTGGACAAGGCCTTTGCCGAACTACAGAAGAGCCTGCCGCTGGGCATGGAACTGCGCAAGGTCTCCGATCAGCCGGCAGCGGTGGAAGCCGGGGTCGGCGAGTTCGTACAGGTGCTGATGGAAGCCCTGGTCATCGTGTTGCTGGTGAGTTTTTTCTCACTGGGCTGGCGTACCGGCATGGTGGTGGCGTTGTCCATCCCGCTGGTGCTGGCCATGACCTTCGCGTCCATGAAGTATTTCGATATCGGCCTGCACAAGATTTCCCTGGGGGCACTGGTACTGGCCCTGGGTCTGATGGTGGACGATGCCATCATTGCGGTGGAAATGATGGCCATCAAGATGGAGCAGGGGTTCAGTCGCCTGAAAGCGGCCGGCTTTGCCTGGAAAAGCACGGCGTTTCCCATGCTCACCGGCACCCTGATTACCGCCGCCGGGTTCCTGCCCATTGCCACGGCGGAATCCAGCACCGGTGAATATACCCGCTCGATCTTCCAGGTGGTGACTATTGCCCTGCTGGCTTCCTGGATCGCCGCGGTAGTGTTCGTGCCGTATCTGGGGGAAAAACTGCTGCCCAACCTGGCCAAGCGGGACGCCAGCGGGGATGTGCACGATCCCTATCAGAAACCCTTTTATCAGCGTTTCCGTGGCGTAGTGGAATGGTGCGTGCGTTATCGCAAAACGGTCATTGGTCTGACCGTGGGCATCTTCGTGTTTTCCCTGCTGCTGTTCAGCCTGGTGCCCCAGCAATTCTTCCCGGCGTCCAACCGGCTTGAGTTGATGGTGGACATGAAACTGGAAGAGGGCGCGTCGCTGGCCGCCACCCAGGAGCAGGCCCTGCGTCTGGAAGCCATGCTTGGCGAGAATGAACAGATCGAGAATTACGTGGGCTACATGGGCAGTGGTTCGCCGCGTTTTTACTTGTCGCTGGATCAGAAATTGCCGGCGGCGTCGGTGGCCCAGTTCGTTATCCTGACCCGCAATATCGAGGATCGGGAACAGGTGCTGAGCTGGCTGGAGGAAACCCTGCGGCGGGATTTCCCCACCGTACGCAGCCGTGTGTCGCGGTTGGAAAATGGTCCGCCGGTGGGTTACCCACTGCAGTTCCGGGTCTCCGGGGAGCACATTCCCCAGGTGCGGGAACTGGCCCGGCGGGTAGCGGCCCAGGTCCGCGATAATCCCGACACCCAGAACGTGCACCTGGACTGGGAAGAGCCCAGCAAGGTGGTGCGCCTGAACGTGGACCAGGACCGGGCCCGGACGCTGGGAATTACCACTGCCGATCTGTCCACGGCCCTGCAGGCATCCCTGTCCGGGGTGGCGGTGAGCCAGTACCGGGAAGATAACGAGCTGATCAATGTGGAAGTGCGCGGCGACAGTCACGAACGCCACGCTCTGGGTTTGCTCGGCAACCTGGCAGTACAAACGCAAAATGGACGCAGTGTGCCCCTGAACCAGATTGCCACCCTGGAGTATGGTTTCGAGGAAGGGATTATCTGGCACCGGGATCGACTGCCCACAGTGACCATCCTGGCGGACGTGAAGGGCGATGCCCTGCCGGCCACCCTGGTCAATCAGATCATGCCGCAGCTGGAAGATGTGCGCGCCGACTTGCCGCCGGGCTACCTGCTGGAAGTGGGGGGCACCGTGGAGGAATCCGCCCGCGGGCAGAAATCCGTCAACGCCGGCATGCCGCTGTTCATCCTGGTGGTGATTACCCTGCTGATGCTGCAGCTGCGCAGCATGCCGCTGTCGCTGATGGTGTTTATCACTGCGCCGTTGGGACTGATCGGGGTGACCTTCTTCCTGCTGATTTTCCAGAAGCCATTCGGGTTTGTGGCCATGCTTGGCACCATCGCGCTGGCGGGCATGATCATGCGGAATGCGGTGATCCTGGTAGACCAGATCGGCCAGGATATGGATCAGGGACTCAGCACCTGGGATGCCATCATCGAATCCACCGTGCGACGTTTCCGGCCCATTGTCCTGACTGCGCTCACTGCGGTACTGGCCATGATCCCGCTGTCACGCAGTGTCTTCTTCGGCCCTATGGCAGTGGCGATCATGGGCGGATTGATCGTGGCGACGGCACTGACTCTGCTGTTCCTGCCGGCCCTCTATGCCGCCTGGTTCCGGGTCAAGGAAGAACACGCCCCCGCCGGGCACAACGAACGCTGATGAAATGCCGGTCATCACCGGCTTCCCCTTGGCCCCGGTTCTTCCGGGGCTTTTTTTTGAGAACAACCCTGCCGTAGGAGCGTCGCTGGCGGCGCGATCACCTAACGCACGGAATCGCGCCGCGATACCTCGATAGTCAGCGCCTCGCTCTGCCCCTGATGCGCGGCCCTGACACAGCGCAGGCTGAATGTTCCTTCCCGATCAAACCGCCATGGCAAGGTCACGGTTGTGCCCGGGTCACTCAGACGGGTGTTGGGGTAGTCCTTGCGCAGATCCGGCATTAATTTATGTATCAGCGCCTGGTCGCGCAGGGCCACGTCATCGCCCAGGGCAAACAGGTGCCAGTCATCACTGCGGTTTGTCAGGCGTAACCGCACACTGTGTTGATGCGGGATATCCAGGCGGCTTGGGGTCCAGGAATTGTAAAAATTCACGGCCACGATGGGGAAATCTGCCGGGTTTCGCAGTGCCGTGCCCGCCGCCATGGGGATCTCGTCTGGCAGAAAGCCATGGGCCCCGCTACCCTGCGATAGAGACAGCGTGCCGGCCAGCAGTAAAACAACAGGGTATTTCAGTCGGTCAGGCATGGCATCGTGAATGAAGTGGAGGGATCTCTGTGAGAATAAGAATACGTGTTTTGTTGATGGCGTGCCTGTGCGCGTGGATGGCGTCGGCCAGTGCCGCTCCTCTCACCGTGGCCGTGAAAGCCTCACCGCCGTTCAGCTTTCAGAATGGGGATCGCTGGGATGGTGTGAGCGTGGAACTGTGGGAGCAGGTTGCTAAAAGCGCAGGTTATGAGTATCGCTTCCGCCCCTATAAAACCGTGGCTGACATGCTGACGGCGGTGGAGCTGGGCCAGGCGGACGTGGCCATCGGTGCCATCAGTGTTACCGCCGACCGGGAGAGGCGTCTGGATTTTACCCAGCCCATGTATCGCGCCGGCTTGGGCATTGCCACCCGCACCGAAGCCAGCGGCTGGATGGCGACCTTGCACGGCCTGTTTTCCTGGAAGTTTTTCTCCGCCGTACTGGCCCTGGGCCTGGTGTTGCTGCTGGTGGGGTTGCTGGTGTGGCTGTTCGAGCGCAAGAAGAACCCGGAACAGTTTGGCGGCTCCGCTGGCCAGGGGATCGGCAGTGGCTTTTGGTGGTCGGCAGTGACCATGACCACCGTGGGCTATGGTGACAAGGCACCGGTCAGCGCCGGTGGCCGGGTCGTCGGCTTGGTATGGATGTTTGTCAGCATCATTACCATTTCCGGTTTCACCGCCGCCATTGCCTCCAGCGTTACCGTCAATCAGTTACAGACCCGGGTGGCCGGGGCCGGGGATCTGCCCAGAGTGGAAACCGCCGTAGTGGAGGCCACCAGTGGTGAGCAATGGCTGGTGGGCGAAGGGCTCAACTACCGGACCTATCCGAATCTGGAAAAAGCCATGCGTGCGGTGGTGCTCGGTGAAGTGGATGCCTTGGTATCGGATGCCCCGGTAATGCGCTACATGCTGCGCGAGCGTGAGGCTTCCCAGGTGCTGGTGTTGCCCAAACTGGTCCGGGAAGAAAGCTATGCATTTGCCGTGGCCAATGGCAGCCAGCTCCGTGAGCCTATCGACCAGGCCATGCTCGAAATTCTCCCTTCCGAGGAATGGCGCAAGGTACTGAACCGCTACCTGGGTGCCGACCAGTAGCCTCTGACCTCATCCCTCACAGGCCTCAGGCGTCGCTGTCATTGCCAAACAGCGGCGCCAGGCTGGCCAGTTCTTCTTCCAGATTCCAGTGCATTTCCCGTGCGGTGACATTCAGCAGCACCAGCGCATTGATGGGGGCATCGGAGGTGCGCTTGCCGCGCAGACGCCGCGTAAAGCAGCGGTTCAATTCATTGAGCGCCGTATAGCGTGCATTCAGTTCTGCCAATGGGTCCTGGCTGTCCAGGCGATCCGCCATATGCTGTTGCAGCAGGAAGAGGCTGGCGGAACGCACCAGGGTTTCACTGGCGCTGCTGAGGGGAAGATGGAACCGGGCCATGGGCCGCAGGAAGCGGGTATGCGGGCAGTCACTGAGAGCGCAGATCAAACCGAACAGTGAACTTAACGCCCGCTGCAACGTGGTGGTCTGCCGGTACTGACGCTGCGGGGTGTCCACTTCCACGGTAACGGTCTGAAACGAGTCACCCAGCGCGGATTCCGGCAACAGATAAGCCAGATTGAGGGCGATGGGGCAGTAGCGATGTGTCTCCTTGTCCAGCGGGCAGTGGCTGCACTGATGATAAGTCAGCGCTGCCCAGGCCGGCGGCGAGAAACGGTCGGGGATGGCGATGGCATCATCGACAAGCTCGATGGGAATGCGTTGTTGAACGCCTTCCGGTGTGGTGAGGGTGTACACATAATCAGGCGGCATGGACGTTGTCAGACTGCTTCAACGGCAGCTTGATGATGAAGGTAGTGCCCGTGCCAGGTGTGCTTTCCACAGTCATGATGCCGCCATGGTGGCGAATGATGTCATGACAGATCGACAGGCCGAGCCCGGTCCCCTTGCCGATGGGCTTGGTGGTGTAGAAAGGTTCGAAGATCTGTTCCAGATGCTCGCCCGGAATCCCGGGTCCGTCATCGGTAACCGTCAGTGTGCACCACGCGTCATCACAGTCCGCGGCAATGGTGATGGTGCCTTTACCCTCAATGGCCTGTGCCGCGTTGACGAACAAATTCATGAACACCTGGGAAAGCTGACTCTCCGAGCCGGGAATCAGTGGCAGGGATTCCAGATTGGCGTGGCTGACATGAATGCGGTTTTTCAGTTCATGCTTGGCCAGGTTCAGTGACGTGGCGATGCAGGTGGCGATGTTGGTCGGAGAGAAGTGTTCCGGCTGATTGTGAGAGAAGTTTTTCAGATCGCGGATAATTTGTTTGATGCGCTCAATGCCCTCGCTGGTTTCGTCAATCAGCGCCGGGTGGTCTTCCAGGATAAAGCGCAGTTTTTTTGCCTCGATCTTCAGGCCCGCCTCGGATTGCAGAAATTGCTCAAATTTTTCTGCGCTGATGCGCTTTTGCAATCCGGTGATCACCTTCGACATGGTGTCCAGGTATTCCCGGGAACGGTTCAGATTGGAAGACAGCATGGCAATCGGATTGTTGATCTCGTGGGCGATGCCCGCGGAGATCGTGCCAAGCGACGCCATTTTTTCCGAGTGCAGCAGCATGGTTTCCACATGGCTGAGTTTCTGGTCTTTCTCTTTCACTTCCTGAATCAGTTGATTGTTCTCGGTTTTGATATCGGTAATGTCCGTACCAAAATAGATAAAACCGTCATCCTCGTCGGAAATATAGGAAAGCGGAAACAGGAACATGTTCATCCAGTAAAGGCTGCCATCTTCCCGCTGGTTGCAGACTTCCCCATTCCAGACTCCGGACGCCGCATGCTTGCATTGCATCATGGGCAGGCCGCTGTCCTGGCTGTCCGGGTGATGGATGCTTTCGTGTTGACCGATCAACTGGGAAAAGGCGTGACCGCTGAGAGACAGAAACTTGCCGTTGGCAAAGGTAATGGTGCCCCGGTTATCCGTGGTCAGCACACAGTATTCATCGATGATCCGCGCCAGGGGGCCGAGCAGGGTCTTGTTGAGTTTGTACTCATCCGCATTCACTTCGATCAAATGCAGCTTGCGTCCGAAACGGTTATCCGTCAGGGACGCAAACTCCGACAACTTGGCTTCCACATTGATGGACGTCCGGTAGGTCTTGTAGAGAAAGAAGATGATGATCAGAAGAATAACGGTGGAAGACACCAGGAAAAGGCCCTGTGCTTCCATGCCGAAGCCGATATCGGCTTTGCCAAGAATGCTTTCCATGAAACGTGTCGTCCTGTATTCGGCTAGCGGCGGTTAGCCCTCGTAGCCAAGACTGCGCAGGGTCTGGCGTTGTTCGCGAACGGTCTCCGCCAGGATGCGGTTTTCCAGCAGGATATCGCGGAACTTGAGGCCTTCGCGAATATTGCCCAGCAGTTGTTCGTCATCCCAGGGCTTGGGAATAAAGCGGAATGCGCCGGCCTTGTTGATGGCAGACATGACCGTTTCGATATCGATGACCCCGGTGAGCAGAATGCGGATGGTATCGGGCTGCAGGTCACGGAGTTCCTGCAGCAACTCCAGGCCATTCAGCTCGGGCATCATGTAATCGGTAATCACCGCATCGAAAACCGTGGTGCGGGCCCGGCGCAGGGCTTCCCGGGGATCCTGGTAGGTTTCCACGTCCCAGTCGGTGTACATGTTGATGGTCCGTTTGAGGGCCTTGAGGATGTAATCCTCATCATCAACGAGCATGACCTGATACATATTCTTATCCTCATTCATGCAGCTCCGGGCGTGGCAAAACCGGGTGAAATAGCAGGAATCGCCCGCCGGACCGTCACCTTTGACGATACCCGCGGGTCTCTGCGCTGACAATTGATGGCAGGTTGAGGAAGGTTCCGGTCATGCTGCCTGTTCTGCCGTTTGTCCGGCATGGACAAAACAGCGGCAAATCAGGGGGAAAACGCCCCGGTAACCGAGGCATTGCAAGGCGTTATGCAGGGAGTCTTCCCCATATGCAAAAAGCGGGAAGGTTCACGAATGGCGCGCTAACGGACGGTGGTAATCGCCTTAGTCACAGAACCGGTGGCAATCAGGCGCTCTTCGCCGCTGGCATTGACCGCCAGGGCTTCCGCCCGCATGGCCGCCAGGGTGCGGCCCAGACGATCCAGCCGGGCGCGAATCACCACGGTTTCCCCTTTCATGGCCGCACGCAGCACACTGCTGTGGGTTTCCACCGTCACCGGTTGCTGGTCGGCGGATAACGACGGCACCACGGCAAAGAAGCAGGCCACGTCCATCAGTGCATAGACGATGCCGCCGTGCAGGGCACCCATGGGATTGGTGGTGAACTCGTTGACCGTAAAACGCACCTCACTGCGACCTTCGCCGGCGCTGAGCAGTTCCAGTTCGCAGGCGCGGTGCAGGGGGTGGGCAAGAACGGAATCACGGACTTCTTCCAGGCGGCTCATGATATCTCTCGTCAGAAAGGGGGCCGTTACTGTGCCGTCTGCCGCCGCGTCTGTGAATGACCGGATGAAACTAAATGCCTTGACCGGGGTCTTCTTTCTTTGCAGAGTAGACCCTCCCCTAACCCACGGCAGGCACCATGAAAGCACTGGTCTGGACATTGCTGCTGATCATCTGCACACACGTGCTGGTGCTTGATGCCATGCATCATGAGCACGATGCCGACGTGGCCGTGGAACAGCTCGATGATGCCCCTGTCCCGCTGGACGTGCTGGATGCCGGCGGGGACCACTGCTGCCAGTGCCATGGCTTCATGGCCAGTATGGAATGCGCCCCCGCCCGTTTGCCTGCACCGCCGGCAACCGTCCTGGCGTTGCGACCCCCCTTGCCGGACGCGCCGGCGGATAATCCGTTTCGCCCTCCCATCGCCTGATCGCCTTTCCGAGCCCGAGTTGCGCCTGAGCGCGACAGATTCCGGATAATCGATCAGGAGCTTTCCCATGGAAAGTCTATCCCCCGTAGTGCGCGGTTGCGCACTGCTATTGCTGCTATGCGCCACTCGGCTGCAGGCAGACACCCCCGCCGGCCAGTGGGCCGGCTGGCTGCAACAACAGATCAACAGCCTGCCCGCCAGCCGTGCCATCAATGCCGAACAGGAACGCTGGCTGGCGGAAAACCGTGATGCGGCGCAGCCGCTCTACAACCCTGCGCTGAACATCGGCTATGAAGACAGCGCGGAAACCACCCGAACCCTGGGGCTCAGCCAGACCCTGGACTGGTCCGGCAAGGCGCGCGCCCGCCGCGATGCGGTGGCGGTGCGCGACACCCTGGCACAACTTCGCGCCGACAAGGCCCGCGCCAGCTTGCTGGCGGACAGCCTCAATGCGCTGGTGGCCTTCGATGCCGCCCGTGCCCGGCTGGCTGCCACTCGCGCCCAGGAGCAGCAGCTGTCCGCACTCAGTGAGTTGATCCGGCGCCGTGAACAGGCCGGAGATCTGGGGCAGGTGGATGCGCAACTGGCCTGGCTGTCCCTGGCCCAGGCCCAGCAGACCCTGGCGGAAGCGGAAAGCGATGCCACGGCGGCGGCGACCCGGTTGCGGCAGGTGTTAGCCAGTGCCCAGCCGGGCCGGCCCCTGCCCGCGGCTCGCCATTGGCAAGCGGTGGCAGTCAGTACCGATACCTCGCAACGGCTGCCGGTTAGCTTTGATCTGCGTCTGGCCCAGCAGCAGCTGGCTCTGGCCGAGCAGGGCGCCACCCTGGCGAGCCGTCAGCGCCGGGCCGATCCCACGCTGGGGTTCAGTGTCGGCCAGGAAGGCGACGACAACCTGTGGGGCGTGGATATCAGCCTGCCGCTGAAAATCTTCAATACCGGTAACGATCGCTATCAGGCTGCCCTGGCCGACAGCGAGTCCCGCCGCGCCTTGCTGGAGAAAACCCGCGCCGATATCGCCGCCCAGCTCGACGGCGCCCTGCGCGATTACCAGCAGCGCCGTGAGCGCTGGCAAACCTGGCAGCAACTGACCGGCGACACCCTGGCCCGCAGCGACGCGCTGCTGGAACGGGTCTGGCAACAGGGCGAGCTCACCACCCAGAGCTACCTGCAGGCTCTCAACCAGCGCCTGGATACCCGCCTGTCCGGTATCGCCCTGCGCGAAGCCATGCAACAGGCCTGGATCGAATGGCTCCAGCAAAGCGCCCAGCTTAATGACTGGCTGAATAGCCTCGCTAACTAACAATGCCGTAGGAGCGTCGCTCGCGGCGCGATCACAAACGTATGGAATCGCGCCGCGAGCGACGCTCCTACGGGAAAATTTGGAAATTTTTTATGAAAACCAAAACACGTTTCAAACAATCCCCACTGGCCCTTGCCCTGCTGGCAACCCTGGCCAGCCCCGTCTGGGCAGAAGAAGACCACGCCCATACCCACAACGAAAGCAACGAAACACAGCAGCATGCCCGGCAGCCGGCACCGGACGGCAATGCCGATCATGATAGCCATGGTCACGGCGACGCGGCCAAAGACACCCATGAGGAAGAAGCAGTCCTGGAGCTAACCGCCGACCAGCAAGCCATGCTCAACCTGCAAGTCATCACCCTGCAACCGCAAACCAACGCCACCCAAACCCTCGCGGTCCCGGCAGAAATCATCAGCAACCAGTACCGTACCTGGGTGGTGCCGGTGCGCATCGATTCCCAGGTGCAATCACGCAGCGCCACCCTGGGCCAGCACCTGAAAAAGGGCGAGCCCATTGCCACCCTGTTCAGCCCGGCCATGGCGCAACTGCAAAGTGATTTGCAGGTGGCGGCCGATGCCTGGCGGCGGGTGAATAATCTGGGGCGTCGCACCGTGGGTAATCAGCGCTATCTGGATGCCCAGGGTCAGTACCAGTCCCTGCGCGCCCGCGCCAAAGGCTACGGCCTGGATGATGACGCCATTGCCGCCATCGAAGCGGGCAAGAGTGAAAAGGGCGTTTACACCCTCACCGCCCCGGACGATGGCCTGGTGCTGGAAGATGCCTTCCAGCAAGGCCAGTGGCTCACCGCGGGCAGTGCCCTGGTCACCCTGGTGGATGAATCCGAACTGTGGGCCGAAGCCGCGCTTCCTCCCACCCCCGGATTGCAAATCGCCACCGGCACCCCGGCGCGGGTCATCGTGGGTGACACCACCGTGGATGGCCAGGTGATCCAGTCCGGCCACCGCCTCAACCCGGTCACCCGCACCCTGGCCGTGCGCGTGGCCATTCCCAATGCGGGCCATCTGTTGCACCCGGGCATGTTCGCCGATGTGGCGTTGTCGTTAGCCGCACCCGAGAACGCGCTCACCGTCCCGGAAGAAGCGCTGACCCGTGGCTCCGATGGTGATTGGCAGTTGTTCGTGGAAGAGGAGCCGGGCCATTACCAGCCCGTGGAAATCCAGCTCAACGGCCAACTGGCAAACCGTCGCATCGTCACTGGCATTGAGCCGGGCACCCGCGTGGTCACCCGCGGCGCCTTTTTCCTAGCCAGTGAAATGGCCAAGTCCGGTTTCGACATCCACAACCATTAATTTAATACACCGGTGATGATGCCATGTGCGGCCTCTCTGGAAGGTCCCCTCTCCCTTGAGGGGAGAGGGACAGGGAGAGGGTGAGAGGCTCCAAACGCAGATCAATGATCCAGCGTTGCTCCCCAGTCTTCACATCCAGAAGCGCCGCAGCAAAAAACACCGGCAGGTCCAGGAGACCACCATGTTCAACAAACTAATCGACTGGGCGGTAAACAGCCGCCTCATTGTATTGCTGTTACTGGTCATCACCATCGGCGTGATCGGCTGGCAACTCCCCAACCTGAAACTGGATGCCTTCCCGGACGTTACCAATGTGCAGGTACAGGTGAACACCGAAGCGGAAGGCCTGGCCGCGGAAGAAGTGGAGCAGCTGATCACCTACCCCATCGAGGCGGTGATGTACGCGTTGCCCCAGGTGGACGAGGTGCGCTCCATTTCCAAGACCGGCCTGTCCATCGTCACCGTGGTGTTCGAGGAAGGCACCGATATCTACTTCGCCCGCCAGCTGGTGTTCGAAAGGCTGCAGGCGGCGCGGGAAGATATTCCCGAAGGCGTGGGCACCCCGGAAATGGGCCCCAACACCTCCGGGCTTGGTCAGGTCTATCAATACCTGCTCACCGCCCAACCCGGCTCCGGGGTGGATGCCATGCAACTGCGCAGTCTTAACGACTGGGTGGTGAAGCTGTTGCTGATGCCGGTGGGCGGCGTCACCGATGTGCTCAGCTACGGCGGTGACGTGCGCCAGTATCAGGTGAACGTGAATCCCACCCGCCTGCTGGCCTACGACCTGACCCTGCAACAGGTCATGGACGCCATCGCCGCCAACAACCGCAACGCCGGCGGCTGGTATCTGGATCGCGGGGCCGAACAACTGGTCATCCGCGGCATGGGCTGGGTGGGCAGCGGCGAGCAGGGGCTCGGCGACATTGCTGCCATTCCCCTCAAGGAAGTGGACGGCACCCAGGTGCGCGTCAGTGACGTGGCAAAGGTGAAATTCGGCGGCGAGATCCGTCAGGGCGCGCTCACCATGACCCGCCGCGCTGCCAACGGCGAACCGGAAGCGTTGGGCGAAGTGGTGGCGGGCATCGTGCTCAAGCGCATGGGGGCCAACACCAAGGCCACCATCGATGGCATCAAGGATCGCGAAGCGCGCATCCGCCAGGCCCTGCCCGACGGGGTGGAATTCCAGGTGTTCTACGACCAGGCCGATCTGGTGGAAAAAGCCGTGGGCACTGTGGTCACCGCCTTGCTGCTGGCCTTTGTGTTTATCGTCATCGTGCTGGCGCTGTTCCTCATGAATCTCCGCGCCACCGCCCTGGTGCTGTTGTCCATTCCTCTGTCCATTGGCCTGGCGCTACTGGTCATGGCCAGCCTGGACATGTCCGCCAACCTCATGTCCCTGGGCGGCCTGGCCGTGGCCATCGGCATGCTGGTGGATGGCTCCGTGGTGATGGTGGAAAACATCTTCAAGCACCTGAGCCGGGTAGAGGGCAGCCACGACCAACCGGGCGGCATCGCCCTGCGCGTGAAGGACGCCGCCCAGGAAGTGGCCCGCCCGGTGTTCTTCGCCGCCAGCATTATTCTGGTGGTGTTCATGCCCCTGTTCGCCTTCGAAGGGGTGGAAGCGAAAATGTTCGTGCCCATGGCTATCAGCATCATGCTCGCCATGGCCGCCGCCGTGCTGGTGGCGTTGATCGTGGTGCCGGCCCTGGCGGGCTTCCTGTTCCGCCACGGCGTGGAAGACAAACCCAACCGGCTGATGCAGTGGCTGGAAGCCCGCTACCGCGCCGTGCTGGCCAGGGCCATGCAGGCGCGCAAAATGGTCATCGGCGGCGCGGTAGGGCTGTTCGCCCTGGCGCTGGCCACCACGCCTTTTATCGGCACCGAGTTCGTGCCGGTACTGGAAGAAGGCACCCTGGCCCTGCGCGTGACCCTGGCGCCGTCCTCCAGCCTCGATACCGCGTTAGCCGTGGGCGAAAAACTGGAACAGGAAATCATGACCTTCCCGGAAGTCACCTATGCACTCAGCCGGGTAGGGCGCGCGGAAATCGGCGGCGATCCGGAGCCGGTGAGCAACGTGGAAATCTACATCGGCCTCAAGCCGGTGAGTGAATGGGAAAGCGCCAGCAGTCGTCTCGAGTTGCAGGAAAAAATTCAGCAAAAGCTCGACGTGCATCCGGGCCTGTTGCTCAACTTTTCCCAGCCCATCGCCATGCGCGTGGACGAACTGCTCTCCGGCGTCAAAGCCCAGCTGGCCATCAAGCTGTTCGGCCCGGACCTGGCCGTGCTTCAGGAAAAAGGCGAAGCCATCACCCAGGTCGTGAAAGCCGTGGACGGTGCCACCGACGTGCAACTGGAACAGATAGCCGGGGAAGCCCAACTGGTGGTCACCCCGGATCGTAACGCCCTCAGCCGCTATGGCCTTAGCGTCAATCAGGTCATGGATCTGGTCAGCAATGGCCTCGGTGGCGGCAGCGCCGGGCAGGTGATCAACGGCAACGAACGCTACGACATCTATGTGCGCCTGGAACAAAGCGCCCGCAACAACGCTGAGGCCATCCGCAACCTGCGCCTGAAAGCCGCCGACGGTGCCTGGGTGCGCCTCATGGAGGTGGCGGATGTATCCCTGGTGTCCGGCCCGCCGCAGATCAGCCGCGACGACGTGCAACGCCGCGTAGTCATCCAGGCCAACGTGGCCGGTCGCGATATGGGCTCCGTGGTAGCCGACATTCAAAGCGCCATCGATACTGACGTGGACCTGCCCGCCGGCTACAGCGTGGATATCGGCGGCCAGTACGAAAACCAGCAGCGTGCCCAGCAACGCCTGGCCATGGTGGTGCCCGTGGCTGTGGGCCTGATCGCCCTGTTGCTCTACTTCGCCTTCGGCTCCGTGGCCCAGGCCGCCCTGATCCTGGTCAACGTGCCCCTGGCCCTCATCGGCGGCATCCTCGCCCTGGCAATCAGCGGCCAGTACCTGTCCGTGCCCAGTTCGGTGGGCTTTATTACTTTGTTTGGGGTAGCGGTGTTGAATGGGGTGGTGATGGTGGAAGCCATCAATCATCGCCTGCGCGATGGCGAAGCGCTGGAGACGGCGATCTTCGAAGGTGCCGTCTCGCGGCTACGCCCGGTATTGATGACGGCGCTTACCTCCATGTTGGGGCTGATTCCCATGTTGTTGGCGACGGGCGTGGGCAGTGAAGTGCAGCGGCCATTGGCGGTGGTCATTGTCGGCGGCCTGGTGTCGGCCACGGCGTTGACGTTGTTGGTGTTGCCGAGTCTTTATGGGGTGTTTTCGAAGGAGAAGGTGGGGGAATTACAGCGATAAGCCGTTATCCCCGGCCTTGCGGGCCGGGGATAAGGTCCCGTTTTTCACCCGCGCGCACGTTGAATTTGTAGGATATGGCTTACAGAAATTTGTAAGTAGCTGAGATAAGGTTGTTTTTCCGAAAAGCGGATGCAAGAAAAGTCTGTTGAGAGTGATTTCTGCTTGTAGGGCAAGTCACTGATTGGTAGTCAATTTTTTGGGGTTCTTGGGCCAGGCTAGATCGGAGATATACAGCAAAGTGATATATCGCATCTGCAATTGGATAAACTGTTAGCCATCAGGAGTCTAGATTTGAACCTTAGCGGCACTGCAATCATCGAATGTCAAAAATGCTCCAACGAGCTCGCTATTGATGGTTCGGACATTTGTATGGATGCGGTTAGCTCCGAGGAACGAGGAATGGGGCCTGAGGTTGGTTATGAGGGAGAGCTCGAATGCGAGTGTCCAAAATGTGGTAATAACGTGTTGATTCGCCATAGTGCTTGGGAATACCCAGTCGGTGCATTGAACTACAGCGAAAATGAAGTCGAGGGTGGTCAACTAATCGAAGGATTTAAAGACTTGGACTTTTCTTTTCAAGAAGAGATCTATTCTTTTGATGAAGAATTTGAGCTGTATCTTCCTGAAAAAAAGATAATAATCACCAACCTAGAAACCAGTGTCGATCTCCTACTGGCTGAGCTAGCCCGATCTCCAGATTTAATTTATAGCATAGCCTCAAGAAAGTTCGAGGAGTTGATTGCTCATATCTTCAGTAAGCAAGGATTTTCCGTTGAGCTTACCAAAAGAACGAGAGATGGTGGCCGCGACATAATAGCACTGCGTAATGACCTTGGAATACCAGTTAAGTACCTCATCGAATGCAAGCACTACGCTAAGAAAAACCCAGTCAGCGTGGAAGTTGCACGTGCATTGTATGGCGTTCAGCTCCAAGAGGGCGCCAATAAGTCTGTCATTGCTACAACCTCCTATTTCACGCGTGACACAAAAAAGTTTGTAACTGCACAAAACACAACAGAGTGGCACATGTCGCTAAAGGATTACCAAGACATTGTGGGCTGGCTGAAAAGCTCTAGTAATGGCTAACAATGCGCTTTTGTCGGAAAAAATTTTTACCGCTTCGCAGCTCTATAATGTCAGCAAATCTTGGCGTCAATGTTTAAGGGGGCTATATGCCATATCCAATTGAAAGGAAGTTGGTTGTAGCAGTTTCATCGAGCGCTCTATTTGATTTATCTGAGTCACATTCGGTTTTTATTGAAAAAGGGCCGAAAGCCTACAAAAAGTTTCAAGAAGAAAATTTAGATAAGGTTCTTGAGAAAGGCGTTGCGTTTCCTTTTATTAAAAGATTTTTGAAAATTAATCATAGGTTTCCTGAGAAGCTGCCGGTAGAGGTTGTTTTATTGTCAAGAAATTCAGCCGCGACAGGAAAAAGAGTTTTTAGATCAATTAAACATTATGATCTTGATATATCTCGTGCAGCCTTCATGGAAGGAAAGTCGCCTTTTGAATATATTCCTGCATTTAACGCATCTCTCTTTCTTTCTGCAAATGAAGAGGACGTTCAAAATGCAATTGATGCTGGGTATCCTGGTGGGGTGGTTTTGCCTAGCAAAACAGTCAGTGATGACGAGAATGACGAACTAAGAATTGCATTTGACTTTGACGGTGTTATTGCTGATGACGAAGCAGAGGCAATATTCAAGGGTGGAGACCTTCCTGAGTTTCATGCATATGAGGTCGCAAATTCTGAAACACCTCACAAGCCTGGACCGCTGGCAGATCTTTTCAAAAAACTATCTTTCCTTCAAAAGCTAGAAGATCGTGAAATTGAAAAAGATAGAAATTATAAAAGAGCGCTAACTACTGCTATCGTAACAGCTAGAAATGCACCAGCTCATGAGCGCGTCATTACAACCCTGGAGGACTGGGGTGTCAGCGCCAATGAGATGTTTTTCCTTGGTGGGATGGAGAAAGATAGGATCTTATCAAAATTAAAGCCACACATGTTCTTTGATGACCAAAAAAGTCATTTGGAATCAAAGGCTGGTGATATACCAATGGTGCATATACCGTTTGGTATTGCGAATGTACAAAATAAACAGGCAGAGGCAGAGGCAGAGGCAGAGGCAGCGGACAGCTAATGCTGCGCGCTGCTTTGGGCATTAAAGTGCTCCCCACAGATAACAGAGCAAACTATGCTTGAAATTCGCTTTCTCTCACAGAACCAATTCAAAGTCGCCGAGGCTAGAGTAATCCTCAAAGATGCTGGAGTATCCGTTGTTCCAATATCTAGTAAAGTTGAGGAATTGCAGACCGAAGACTCCAAGCGTTTGGTCAAGGACAAGGCGATTAAGGCCTTCAAGCAAGTTGGTCGCCCGCTTTTTGTCGAGCATACGGGTCTATACATCAATTATATGAACGGCTTACCAGGTGGTTTGACTCAAATTTTCTGGGATAACCTCCAGGCGGACAAATTTTGTGAAATCTTTGGAGTAGACTCAAAAAACACGCTGGAAGCCAAAACGGTTATTGGATTTATTGATGGCCAACAGTTTTTTTTCTTTGAAGGCTCGATTCGAGGGACTGTGGCTCCTAAACCGCGTGGTGATAGATCGTTTCAGTGGGATTGTGTGTTTGTTCCAGATGGCTATTCATCGACCTTCGCGGAAATGGGCGATCAGAAGCACGAAATCTCAATGAGAAGGCGGGCTTTGGACCAATTTTCTGAGTTTTTGAAAAAGCGAGGTATGGTTTAGATGCAGGAATTAGCGGCTGCTATCAGGTCAAAGAAAGCCGTTTTGTTTGCGGGTGCCGGTCTCTCAATGAATCTTGGTTTGCCTTCATTTGGAAGTCTGATCGACAAACTTGCTAGTGAGATGGGGTTCGATGCTGAAGTTTTCCATAGTTGTGGAGATTATCTGGCATTAGCTGAATTCTACTATCAGAAGAAGGGAAGCTTGGGGCCGCTAAGAAGTTGGATGGATACCACTTGGCACTCAAATGATGTCGATCTCGAAGGATCTGAAATACACAAGACCATTGTCGGGCTGGATTTTCCAACGATTTATACAACGAACTATGACCGCTGGATTGAGAAGTCATTCGAGCTGTGGGGTAAAAACTATTGCAAGGTTGCAAGCGTTGCGGATCTCGCTGCAGCACATGATTCCTTGCCACAGATAGTGAAATTCCATGGCGATTTCGACAATGACGAATCTATCGTGCTGACTGAATCTAGTTACTTTGACCGACTGGATTTTGAATCACCTTTGGACATCAAGCTACGCAGCGACGTACTCGGGAAAACAGTGTTATTTCTCGGATACAGTCTATCTGACATAAACATCCGGTACTTATTGCATAAGCTGCAAAAGCAGTGGTCACAATCAACAAATGGTAAAGGGCGTCCGAAATCTTACATTTTTCTCACAAGGCCAAATGTCGTCCAGGAAGAGTTGTTGAGGGCGAGGGGGGTCACTCCCATTGTTGCGGAATCGGACGATCCCAAAGAGGCAACTTCATCGTTTCTCCGGGAGTTGTTGCATGAGGCGTACGGAAAAACTGCCACGCTTTAACAACGCGCTGTTGTAGTACTAGGAACACTAGAGGATCCGGGGTCGGGATCCGAGGTCTTGCCCCGTGCTTCAGGTGGCAAAAGGCAAGACCTGGTCTCAATGTTGGCTTTCCTGTTTTGGCTGCGGGTCAGACCGTTATCGGTCCATAGAGACAGCGATTCGTTTAAGCACAGACAGTGTTGTTTCTAGTTCTTCCTTACTCATGTCCTTTGAGCATATGGTTGCCCAACCCGACTGCTTTTCATCCAGCTTTAAATATACCGTTTTCCCACGCTCCGACAGGCTTATCAGTTTTGCGCGCTTGTGGCCTGGATTGTCCTGGAAAACCAGAAGTTCATCCTGCTGCATGGCATCAACCAGTCGTTGTACGGCTTGTCGTGTCAGTCCCATGCTTCTGGCTATTTGCGGCACGGTTTGCGGTTCACCCGCGAGGGAAAGCGCCCCCAGAATCTTCCATCGGGCACTCGTAATGCCATACTCCGAGCCCATATCGTCACCTTCACTGACAAGCAGCCCGCCCAGCTTGAAGACTTCAAGTACGATTTCGGTGAACACCGGGCCTTTCTGTGGGTCGTTCATAGGCGTCCCTTCTGTAAATTGACAACATGTTGACAAGCTGAGTGGCTCTTTAGCACAATGACAACATGTTACCAATTTCCCTGCCGGAGGAAACCATGGCGTCTCTGCTTCATCGCCTTGCCGCAATTATTGCCTTCTTGTGCATTGCCACGTTCTTTTCGGCAACCATTCTCGTTGAGCTTTTCGGTAACGGAGAAGCCATCGCAACCCTGAAAAGCCTCATTGTCTGGCCAGGCTTGTTGATTCTTGTTCCTTCCATTGCATTCACTGGCGCGAGCGGGTTCGCTCTGGCTAAAGGCAGAGGCGGAAAGCTGGTACGACAAAAGCAGAAGAGAATGCCGTTTATTGGCGCCAATGGAATATTGGTGCTGATTCCCTGCGCGGTAGTGCTTGATCATTGGGCATCCCTGGGGGCTTTTGATACTGGTTTCTATGTGGTGCAAGGCGTCGAATTGATTGCCGGTGCCATCAATCTCATTTTGATGGGAATGAATATGAGAGATGGCCTTAGGTTGACTGGAAGATTGAGACGGTCCGCGTGAACAAAAGAAATTAGGTGCCCCCCAATTGGCATTTACAAATGCCCCACCTTCACATAAATCAACGCCCCGTCTTCTTTCGTAAACGGCGTATGCCGACTCAGGTGAGGGCTGCGCAGCCAGCTGCCTTTGGGGTAGCTGCCATGCTCGTCATAGAAGGTGCCGTCCAGGACAAAGATTTCTTCTCCGCCCCAATGCTGGTGTGGCTGGAACTGGGTATGGGGCGCCCATTTTACTAGCGCTACATGCTCGCTTTTGAAATCGTGCAGGGGCATCACCGTCAGCCCCTCCACGAGCCCCGGTCGCCAGGGCGTGTTCAGGGTGTCGATCACTGTTGGCTCGGTGTCGTCCTGATCAAACTGATGCAGCTTGACCAGAATCGTTGCGCCTTCCTTGCCGATGCGCGGGGTGTGAGAGGTGCCAATGGGGTTACGCACGTAGGTGCCTGCCGGGTAGTCCTGATGTTCATCCGAGAACACCCCCTCCAACACCAGAAACTCTTCGCCGCCATCATGGGTGTGGGAGGAGAACGCACTGTGCGGGGCATAGCGCACGATTGAGGTGGCCCGTGCTACTTCGTCGCCGATCCGATCCAGCATCATGCGCTCAACGCCGGGCATGGGTGACGCCACCCACTGGTAGTCCGTGGGCCGAATGACGACGCGTTGTTCGAAATCTGCATTGAGTAAGGTAGTCATGATGCGCTCTTTAAAAATGGCGGGTGCCCGTGTCTGCCAGTATAAAACCTGCCGTTTACCCTAGCGCAGTAAAGCGTGTTCTCTGTTTCAAATGCGTGAAAGGATGGGATAAGGGGCTCCTGTGAATTGGCGGTGCTTCCGAATTAAGTTTATGCGTGTGCCTGACTGAAAAATCTTGCGCCTCTGTTTACGCTACCAGTGTCATCGCGCGCAGAGGTACCTCCAGTCGGCAGAGGCATCCTGTGTTATTGTCGCTTTCCCATCCTACCGTGGCGCCAATTTCCTGAGCTCGGTGACGGATGTTGGCAAGGCCCATACCGCGTTGTTGCATTTCCTCTGATAGCCCCGGACCTTCATCACGGATTGTCAGGATGAGTATGCTGCTGTCGTTAGCATGATGAATTCTGCAATCAAGGTGCGCTGTGCCAGTGTCTGCATGCTTGATGATATTGGATGTTAGCTCGCGCAGGATGCGACTGAGGTGGTAGGCCTTGGTCGGGTCTGCAGGGGTGTCGGGTATATCGCCGAGGCCGTTGTAATGAAACTGAATGCCGGCGTGGCTCAGCCGGTTTTCGCTTTCAGTGATGGCGTTGGCGATTAATTCATTGAGTGGAATGATATCCTGTCTGCTCTGATTCACGGTTTCCCGAAGCGACGATAGCGCTTCCCTGGCAAGTGAAGATTTTTCATGTTCGGCTCGGGAATGGAGGATAGAGAGCAGTTTTGCACCCACGTCATCGTGCAGATCTCGGTAGACCTTCTGGCGCTCCTGTTGTGCATGGTTGTAGAGGGCAAGTGCATGGTTTTCTGCATAGCTCTTTTCCAGTGAAGCGGAGATTTCCGCCACGCGGGTTTCCAGCTGACTGTTAAGGGTTTCACTGTGATTCAGGGCGCGCACGAAAGTCCGAACCAGATGGGCGAATATCAGGATAAGGAGGACGGCAAAGCCGTATTGCATGAAGGTGCCCTCCGGTAATCTACCTGGCTGCTGTGCTGCTGCCTGAAAGGCATAGATGTCATGTAGCACTAGCAGGGAGATCACTAGGAAGCCGGGAATCAGTAGAAGTAACTCCTTGCTGCGTTTGCGGATTGCGAGATGGGTTCCGATGACGAGAAGGTAGATCACCAGAGCCAGGTGCATGCCATGAACAAAGGTGATCACCAGGGTGTGCAAGCGCATGGGCATGATGAACAAGACAATACCGGAAAGAATCAAGGCAGCGATGGCGAGAATTTTCAAGCGCGGCCTGTCTAGTTGCATCAGCCGGTAAAGAAACATAAACAGGAAGAAGCCGGACAGGTCCACACAGTAGAAGACGAAGCGTAACCAGGTCCCATGATTTATTGGGGCAAAAGGAACCGCCATATAGAACATTACTGCTGACCAGCTAAAGCAGAGCAGAGAAAAGTAAAGGTAAAGCCGATCACTTCGGCGAAGCAACCAGATGAACAGGGTGAGGCTGCCCATCACAATGCAGGTGACCATGCTCCACTCTGCGATACGAATTTTCTGGAATACAGATTGTTGGTAATGACTTTGCAATACGGTCTGATCGCCGATGATCAGTGGAGACAGAACGGCGTTGGGTTCACCGCTACGAATACGAATGATGAGCTGATTGCCGGAGTCCAGCCAGTAGGCAGCAGGAAGTCGGGTATAGAAAGGATGGTTCCAGCCGGTTGATTCCCTGCCATCCAGACGCTGCGTGCCGGCGACCATGTGTCCGTTCAGAAAGATACTTATATCAAAGACATGGTTACTGACAAGCAAGCTATCACGCTGAGCATCGGGCAAGGAATCCAGATTAAAGCGAAACCAGAATGTGCCATGAATCTGGGAATAAGAGCCCGCAAATGGCAGTGTGGTGTCTTTCCAGTCTCCGTCAGGGAGTTGGCTTGTGGGTTTTTCCGAATAGAGATACTGACCCTGGGTAATGCGGGTGAAGGCAGTATCTGCAGAAAGTAAGCCGGAATACAGCAGTGAAGAGAGGAGGAACCATAGACAGATTGTACGCATTGGGGTGTTTGTTTGTTGTCAGTAGACTGACAATTTACCATGTTTATTCGTAGTGAAGGGAGAATTATTGCGAGCCAGTAGATGGCTACATCTATAGAAATAAGTAAAAAATAAAGAGAACCCAGCAATGGGCATTTAAAATGCCCCTCCTTCACATAAATCAACATCCGTCCTCTTTCGTAAACGGCGCATGCCGAATCAAGCTAGGGCTGTGCAGCCAGTTGCCTTGTGAAGGGTTTGTTAATGTGTCGCACAGTGCAGGCCAAGGAAGGCATGCTTCGGCCCGTATGGGCCCTGCCAGGGAACTTTGCGGCTTGTTGCTTGCCTGAAAAAATATGGCAAACTTGGTGGCCGTGCCGTTGGATGACGGTCGTTACAGTTTCCTTGTTTTCAACCCCTTAAGAGGAAAGAAATTATGCGTATCGTTCTCGTTTCATCATTGCTTGCCCTGAGTGCCGCTGCCGTTGCGGGTCCTGAGTGCCAGGAGAAAGATCGTACAAAATGGATGGATAAGGATGCTTTCGAGAAGAAACTGGTTGACGATGGCTACAAGGTCAAGGTGTTCAAGATCACTGATGGCGATTGTTACGAACTGTATGGCTGGAATGAGGAAGGCAAGAAAGTCGAGATTTACTATGATCCGGTCACCGGCGATACACTGAAGACCGAGATTGAGGACTGATTCAAATGGCTACTGTTCAGGTTTGGGATCCGCTGATCCGGATTTTTCACTGGACGGTTGCTGTTGTCTTTGTCGCCAACTATTTTTTCAATGAAAAAGGTGGCGATCTCCACGTGACTTTGGGTTATACCGCAGCGGGTATGTTGGCGTTGCGGTTTGTCTGGGGGTTTGTGAGCCGTGGTGCCGCACGCTGGTCTGATTTTTTCCCTACACCGTCACTGCTGGTTTCACACTGGCGCAGTCTTCTGCGGGGTGAGGGTTATCGTCGGCTAGGCCATACGCCACTTGGTGCCGTGGTGATGATCCTGATGATGTCGTGTCTGGCAGGACTCGTCACTACCGGATATATGATGGAAGAAACCGACATTTTCTGGGGGGTGGAATGGGTGAAAGACCTGCACTGGGGCTTCGCTACGACATTGCTGGGTTTGGTTGTTCTTCACATCCTGGGGGCGTTGTATGAAAGCTATCGCCTCAAGGAAAACCTCCCCTTGTCCATGATTACCGGGCGCCGTCGCCGCTAGTAGGCATTAGCCGGATTTTACGTGGCGACTAGGTCAATGCGTTCCCGCTGCTTGGGTCGTCCAGAGTAGAATGCCAAACGATAAACACTAATTGACAGTACCCACACACTGGCAGTAGAGCGCAAATGATTAACAGCAAAATATAATTTTTATCGCAATGCTGATACTGCCAAAGGTTTGAACAGCAGACCCATTACCGCTACGCCACCTTCCACGCTGATGCCTCAATGAAGGCGGCCCCATTTGGCTCCATACGACCTGTTTCCCCGTGCCTGTTGCGCGACACTATGAGCATGCCAATCAAGTCAGCCTGCCATAAGGAAAAGCCATGAAAGCGGTTGTTTGCCACCACGGTGACTTTGCGGTCCAGGATGTGCCCGAGCCGGAACCGGGAAAGGGACAGATACTTTTGAATGTGTTGCGTTGCGGCATCTGCGGGTCGGATCTGCATGCCCGTCATCACGCGGATGAACTGGCGGAGGCCACCGAGCGGGTCGGTTACCCGCACATCATGCGCAGCCATGAGCATGTGGTGTTGGGGCACGAGTTTGTGGGCGAGATCGCGGACTACGGCCCGAAGACCCATCGCCGCTGGAAGTCGGGCAAGCGCGTTGTGGCCATGCCCATGCGGCGCAATAACGGAATGGCGCATCTGACTGGCCTGTCCACCCAGGCCCCCGGCGCCTATGCCGAACGGGTGCTGGTGGAGGAATCCCTGGCCTTTCCTGTCACCAACGGTATTTCCGATGACCATGCGGCGCTGACCGAGCCCATGGCGGTGTCCCTGCATGCGGTGAACCGCTCCGGGATAGGCCGTCGTGACACGGCCATCGTGATTGGGTGCGGGCCCATTGGTCTCGGGGTGATTGCCATGCTCAAGGCCAGGGGGGTGCGTCATATCGTCGCCAGTGATCTTTCCCCCACGCGCCGCAAGCTGGCCAGGGCCATGGGCGCCCATGTGGTGGTGGACCCGTCCCAGGGCAGCCCCTATGAGGGTATGGAAAAGCGCGGCTTTATTGTGAATGCGCCGCAGCTGTTCGATATGGCCCTGGATGGCATGGCCATGCTGCGCATGACGCCGTTGCCCTGGGAGCCCCTGTGGCGGGCGGCGGAAGTGGCCGGCGTGACTAACCCGAAGCGGCCGGTGATTTTCGAGTGCGTGGGCATTCCGGGGATGATCGAAAGTATCGTCGCGGATGCGCCGTTACGCTCCTGCATCGTGGTGGTGGGCGTCTGCATGAAACAGGACCACTTCTTCCCGGTGAATGCCATCAACAAGGAAATCGATCTGCGTTTTACCCTGGGCTACATGCCCATCGAATTTCGCGATGCGTTGCACATGATTGCCGAAGGCAAGGTGAATGTGGGGCCAATGATTACCGGTACGGTGGGGTTGTTCGGCGTGGATGACGCCTTTACCGCGTTGGGTAATCCGGAGCAGCATGCCAAGATCCTGATTGATCCGGGCAAAGCCTGAGGAGAGAGTGAGTCGCCACGCTGCTGAAATGAATGCGCGGATGGAGCGGGTTCGACCTGCCCACGGCCATGGATAAGACAATCCCGCGTCGACTCTCTTTTTCAGGGCGTTGAAGCGGGATGGTTTATTTACAGGCAGTGACCGTTGCTGGCGTATCACCAGAAATAAAATATTCCGCCTATGGCGATCGAAGTGAGTGATCGATCATCAATGATGGGGCTGTCGGAAATTCCCTCGCCAAGATAATCCTCTTTTACCACAGCAAGAAAATGCCAGTGTTTTCCCGGTGTCCAGATAGCGGTCAAGGCGGCCTGATAGTTCAGTGAGCTATGTTCGCCATAGACGGGCCGGCCGGGAGCGGTTTCATCGTCGTCAACCCCGTAAAAATGCTCCACCAATTGACCGTCTTGCCAAACCAGTCCCAGTGAGGGCGCGATGGTGACATCTCCCCAGTTGATCCCGCGGCTGACAGTGACACTCGCTTCCAGGCCATCGCTCTCATTGCCGATATCTTTCAGCACGTTGGCAGAGAGTTGATACATGGCATGCTGATAGTCATAAGACAACCCGGCGAAGACGGTGCGCTGTGTCGTATCGATGCCGTTAAGTTCGCCATTGTCCGCAAAGCCTGCGGTGACTTCATAGAAGCGTGGCGTGACGAGCAGCCCCAGTACGCTATTGTCTTTTTTGAAGAGATCCAGGCCTGCATCAAGCCCTTCCACGCTGAAGCGTTTATAACGAAGGGAGAAATAGGGGAGCCCTTCGTGTTGTTCATCGACACCGACAAAAGGCCGTTCGGTGATTGACGTTGTGGCGCCGATGCCAAAGTGGCTGGTGTCATCCAGTGGAGCCCGGGAAAGCGGCGTGTTGATGGCGGTCGGGGCTGCTGCGGCCAACGAAGCGGAAAGACACAGCAGGCTGGCGGCGATGTTACGAATACATGCCGAAGGATATGTGTTGGCAAACATGGAGGCTCCGTGGACGTTAATTGATGGTGGTTGTTGACGGCAGTAGGCCGCCGACGGCTTGCACGGGCCGAGGGTCGCTGCTCTGGCTGATCCAGGCCACCAATCCGATGCGTTGTTGGCCATGGTCGGGTGGCGACGGCAGTGTGACTTTCATCATGGAAGATGACATGGGGTGGTGATGCCACTGCAAAACAACGAAGTCGTGTTGCAAGGTTTTGCCCCGATTCTCTCCGCGTTGTATCGAGGATATCAGGCCGAGGCCGATCCACGCCGTATTCAAGCGTGCGTCATCGGGAAGGGTGCCGTTGAATGTGGCCTGCAAGGTCGGGTGCTGGTAGGTAACAGATAGAGAGCCCACCTTTTTCTGTGACAGGGAATCCTGCCAGTTTCGATGGCGCTGGAAAAATCCGCGCCACTCATTGCCGTTGATAAAAAAGCCGGGTGTGTAGACGCGACTGACATCTTGAAGCTGAGCGTAGCGACGTTGTCGCTCACTGAAGGCCGGGCTGGCATAAGGATCAGCCCAGCCGATGTAATCCCAGTAATCCACGTGAAACGCCAGCGGGATAAACGTGGAAAAAAGGCCATCCTTTTTTCCCAGGGATCGGACAAACCGGTCGGCCGGCGGACAGCTGCTGCAGCCCTCGGAGGTATAAAGCTCAATCAGTGAGACTTGTTGTTCGCCACTGCTGAATGTCAGGGGCATGCTGCCGGCGTTTAGCATGGCAGGCACGAGAAAAAGAAACAGGCTAAGCGGCGCTCGCATAAGAGATGTCCTATGTCATCCGTTAGCCCTTTGATGTCAGTCAGCAGCGTTCGTTACAGGCGGGGTTGGACTAAAGCCCCGAGCGATTCTGGCTGGGGGAAATTTCACAGAAAGAGGGGGGGTGTTCGTGAGCCATTTGCAGCATTTATGTAGGCGCGGGATGAGCGCCCCGGCGGCGGGGCGCTCAGGTTTTTTTATTCCTGGCGGATCCGGCTCTTCCCCCGAATCATATCCACTGCTTTCTCCGCAATCATCATTGCCGGCGCATTGGTGTTGCCGCCGATCAAGGTGGGCATGATGGAAGCATCGATGACGCGCAGGCCTTCAATGCCATGAACGCGCAATTGCGGGTCGACCACCGCCTGCTCATCGGTGCCCATCTTGCAGGAGCCCACCGGGTGGTAGACGGTGTCGGAACGCTGTCGGATGACTTCGCGGATGTCGTCGTCGCTTTTCACGTTCTCAGTGAACATGTCTTTCTTCATCCAGCGCTTGAGTGATGGGGCTTCCATGATTTTCTGCGTGATTTTGTAGCCTTGCACCATGTCTTCCAGGTCCTGAGGATCGTTTAGGAAGGCCGGGTCGATAAGAGGAAGATCGTCCGGGTTGGCGCTGGCCAGTTGCACGCTGCCGCGGCTGCGCGGCCGTAGCAGACAGACATGACAGGAGTAGCCTTGGGTGAAGTGCATCTTGCGGCCGTGATCATCCACCAGGGCGGTGACCATGTGCAGTTGAATATCCGGGGCCGACAGATCCGGCCGGGTTTTCAGGAAGGCGCCGGCTTCGGCGAAGTTGGAGGTCCACAGCCCGCGCCGTTCCTTGCGATAGGTGCCCATGGCCATTAGCGCCCGCCACATGCCCGCCGGTGACAGACCAAAAGTGGCCGGGCTGTCGGTGGTGTAGCCGAAAATAAAATCCGGATGATCCTGCAGGTTCTTGCCCACGCCGGGAAGATGATGCACCACGGGGATGTTGTGCTTTTTCAGTTCCTCGCTATCGCCCACCCCGGATAGCATCAGCAGTTGCGGGGACTGAAAGGCCCCGGCGGACAGCAGCACTTCCTTGCGGGCCGAGGCGGTGTGCAGCTGCTTGCCTTGCTTGAATTCCACACCCACGGCACGTTTGCCGTCGAAGACAATGCGCTGAACCTGGGCGTTGGTTTCCACGGTCAGGTTGCTGCGATCCATATGCGGGAACAGGTAAGCCCGGGCACTGCTCCAGCGTTCGCCGTCTTTTTGGGTGACCTGATAGACCCCGGCGCCTTCCTGCTCGGCGCCGTTGAAGTCATCGGTAATGGGGATATCGCATTCCCGTGCAGCGTCCAGAAAGTAGTCCTGGAACGGGTTGCCGGTACGGCTGTCGCTGACCCAGAGCGGACCGTCGGTGCCGTGGTAGTCGTTATCGATACGTTCGTTGTGTTCATTGAGGCGGAAATAGGGCAGCACATCCTTGTAGGACCAACCGTCATTGCCCAGGGCCGCCCAGTGATCGTAGTCCTCGCGATGGCCACGAATATAGACCATGGCATTGATGGCGGACGAACCGCCCAGGCATTTTCCCCGGGGCTGGAAGCCCTGGCGACCATTGAGGCCTTTTTGCGGAACCGTTTCCAGCACCCAGTTGTTGATGGGCCTGGAGAGCATGGCTACCGCACCGGAGGGCACATTGACCAGCAGACCGTCCCCCTTGCCACCGGCTTCCAGCAGACAGACGCGGGTTTCCGGGTCTTCACTGAGCCGTCCGGCCAGGGCGCAGCCGGCGGAGCCACCACCGATGATGAGGTAATCGAACTCGTTGTCCATGCGGGCTTCCTTTTATTGTCTGTTATTCGCGGTGGGTGCCGTTCGAGGATCGCGGCGGTGTTGCTCAGCGGTTTGCGTCAGCGGTATCAGCATGGATCCCCGCGCTCGAAAGACAGATTAGCACCGGGGTTTTCCGTCAGTAAGTATTGTTTGTGTGACGGCTGTAGCAGGTCGCGATGGCGGATAGCCGCTGTTATCAGCGGGTAAATTCGAGGCGTGTTTCGCCCAGGACTTCACAGGCTTGAAGGATTCTGCCTTCCAGTTCGATATGGTCGCCGGGCTTCAGATCAATCTGGATGTCCCCCACGGTTTTGCTGTCACCATGAATGTTCAGGGTTCCACTCTGGCTGTCAGTAAGCGTTACCCCGTTCACGCGGCGTTTGGCTCGGAGCAGGTAAGTCAGGGGTGTGTAGTTACCCCGGCAGCTGACAGTCAGATTGAAGGTGTGGGTGGTCTCGATGGCGCTGTGCAGGATGTCCAGCCTGCAGTCCTGCTCGTCGGCGACAGCGGGCAAGGCGGCAAGTGAGAACAGAGCGAGTGGCAGGAGCGGAAGGTGCATGGCAGTAAACGGTATCCGGGGAAAATAGAGGGGACCCCGAAATCGCGTTGCCAGGTAAGCGGCTGCCGGGCAAGGGAGCGTCGCAAGAGCTCCCTGAATGGTGCTTTCGGATGCAAGTTTTGTCATCGTGCCAAGTGTTCCTGCGTATGTTTAGATGAAAGCCATTCTTTTCCCGGGCACGGGCTGTGTGTGTATGCCTCGGGCGTGATGATCAATGGAGATAACAATGAAAAAACTGTCTGCAGCGCTACGTCTGGTAACCGATAACACCCGGGCAACGCCCATGTTGGTACCGACGCGCAGGAGCCTGCGATTCAATCTGGACCCCAGGCGAATTTCCGACTGGCACACTGCCGGTGGGCCGGTGCTGACGGCCTTCCTGAATACCTTTTCCACCGTTCTGCCGGTGGGCGAGCGCTTTTTTATCGACAGTGTGCGGGCCTACCGGGACCAGATTACCGATCCCGAGCTCAAGAAGGCGGTGACCGCCTTCATCGGCCAGGAAGCCATGCACGGGCGCGAGCATGAAGAATATAACGATGCCCTCTTTGCGGTGTCGTCAGTGGCGCCGAAGTTCGAGCGCCTGGTGGAAGGTGTCCTGAAGAGGTTCAACAAATACAGTGCGCCGGTCTCCCTGAGTGGCACCATCGCCCTGGAACACTTTACCGGCCTGCTGGCGGATAGCGTGTTGAGTGATCCTCGGGTGGTGGATGGCGCTGATCCCGCCTATGCCGCCTTGTGGCGCTGGCACGCCCTGGAAGAAACCGAGCACAAGGCCGTGGCGTTTGATGTCTGGACCGCGGTCATGGGCAAAGGGGTTGGGGCCTACGGGCTGCGCTGTTTCGGACTGGGCCTGGCCACGGTGGTGTTCTGGGGGCTGGTGATTCCGGTGTTCCTGGAAGTGCTGCGTGAGCAGGGCAAGCTGACGGACTGGAAGGGCTGGCAGAAGTTTTTCCACTACACCTTCGGTGATATCGGCATGCTGCGTAAGCAGATTGGCAACTACCTGGACTACTTCCGCCCGGGTTTCCATCCCTGGGATCACGACAACCGTGAGTTGCTGCTGCAGATCGACAGCTTTTTGGCGGAGCAGGAAGCGGCCGCCTCCGCCTGACGTTTCCCGCCGTTAAATCATCGGCTGGCATCACGGAGTAACCCTGATGTCAGCCTCTTCCCCTTCTCTCTCTCCCTGCCCATTAACGATGTCTCCTGCCGGTTGCATCGCGAAATATTCTGCGTTTCAGTGGTTGCTGAGAGCCCATGGCAAATGAGGCTTGCGTGTTGGTGCGTTGATGGTCGCCCGGGTCACCTGTTGCCGGGCGACAGGAGGGCAAATGGCGCGCGTGAGCACAGCCCTGGTGATTGTGGCAGCCCTGTGCTGGGGTCTGTCCGGCGGCCTCGGTGGTGTGCTCATGGCCGAAGGCTGGGGCGCCTTGCTGGTGTCTTTCTACCGGGGCACCATCGGACTGCTGTTTGTGCTGGTCTGGCTGGCTCTGCAACCCGCCGGCCATGGCCTGAGGAGCCGCCGACTATGGCTCTGGTCCACCATTGCCGGCCTGGGGGTGGCGGGTAATTTCGCGTTCTATTTTCTCAGTATTTCCCGGGGCAGTGTGGCCGTGGCCGCGACCTTGATGTATTGCGCCCCGGTGTTTGTGTATCTGGTGTCGTTTGTTTTTCGCCTGGAGCAGCCTTCACGGTTGAAACTGGCCGCCATGGCCGTGGTGATGCTGGGTATCGTGCTGTTGACCCGGGTCTACGACATGGGCGGAGACGGGCTGACCATGATGGGTGTGGTTGCCGGTTTACTGGCCGGGCTCAGCTACGCGGTCTTCATTTTCGGATTCAAGTATGCCGCGCCCCATGGCAGTCCCCAGGCGATTCTCTCCATTGCCTTTGCGGTGTTGGTGATGCTGCTGATGGCGCCGGCCAATGCCGGGCAGATTGTGGCAGCGATCCGTTCTCCCGATTGGCCGCTGTTTGCCGGGCTCGGTGTGCTGGGGGCCGGATTGTCGTTTGTCATCTATGTGATCGGCCTCCGGGATGTGCCGCCGGCGGTGGCGTCCATCGTGGCCATGGTGGAGCCGGTGACCGCGTCGTTGTTCGGCGTGGTGATCTTGCAGGAAAGCCTGGCCGCGCCACAGGGGGTCGGTATGGCACTGATTCTGATGGCGGTAACGGCCTTGAGCTTTTATTCGCGCTCAGGCCGTCTGCCGTCCCGCTGGGGTGTCCACGGATCAGGCCGGGCCTGTCAGTGAATTCCTAGGCCCGGTGCTGGCTGTCTCTGGCACGAAAGGGTGCCACCTTGCTGTCGTTGTGACCCTCTGCGGTGTCCATGTGGCGGTTTTCGCCGCGCGCCTTGCGCGACACATAATCCGCCGGCGGTGTTTCAAACAGGCTCTGGTAGCTCAGGTTGACGATGGACTCGGAGGTTTTCGGTAACAGGTAATACATGGCCAGGGCGCCCTTGCCGAAGATGCCCAGTTTGCGTTTGTTCTGGGTGATGACCACATCCAGCAGCCAGTTCACCGCCGTGTCCGGTGACATGACCGGCAGGTAATCATAGATTTTGGTGGGCGCAATCATGGGCGTGCGCACCAGCGGATAGTTGATGGAAGAAAACCGCAGGTTGGTATGGGCATATTCATTGGCGGCCACCCAGGTCCAGCCTTCCAGTGCCCACTTGGAACCCAGATAGGCGGAAAAACGGGCCGGATTGGCCTGAACCCCCACGGTGGACACATTGATGATATGGCCCTCATCACGGGCTTCCATGACGGGCAGCAGGTTCATGGCCAGACGCAAGGCGGCAAAATAATTGAGCTGCATGGTGCGCTCGTAATCGTGGAAACGGTTCACGGTAAATTTGATCGAGCGACGGATGGAGCGGCCCGCGTTATTGATCAGGATATCCACATGACCGTGGTCGGCCAGGGCCTGCTGGCAGATGCGGTCGCACTCATCCAGGTCGGTGAGATCGCCCGGGTAGATAAACGCCCGGCCGCCCCGTTTGCGGATCCCGGTGGCAATGGCCTCCAGCTTGTCCGCATTACGGGCCACCAGTAACAGGGTGGCGCCGGCATCAGCCAGTTTGTCGGCCACGCCTTCGCCAATGCCGGAACTGGCACCGGTGAGCAGAACCACTTTCCCCTGCACCCGGTCGCGAAGGGCCTGTCCGGGGGTCAGCAGGCTCCTGGCGTTCCAGGCCCAGTGGTGGCGGAGACGGCTGAAGTAGGGGCCGATTTTGGGGCGTCTGAACTGGATATCGTTGGCCATGGGGGACTCGCGGTTTGTAGTGATGGTCATCGTGCAGTCATTCTAATCTGAGCATATACTCGGAAAAACTCGGATTTGCTGACCGGAGCGGGGGGCGGGGATATGCGCACAGGAAATTGGCAAGCCACTGATTTTTCGATAAAAAAAGAGCCAAAGCAGGCGCGGTCAAAAGCCTCCGTCGCCGCCATGGTGGAGGCCTGCGCTCGGATTCTGGAGCGCCATGGGTATGCGGGGCTGAGCACCAATGCCATCGCCCAGGTGGCCGGAGTCAGCATTGGATCGGTGTATGAGTATTTCCCGGGCAAGGAAGCCGTGGTGGCGCGCCTGTCCGAGGCGCTGCTGGCGGAAACCACGTCCCTGCTGCATGACCGCCTGGACCTGACCAGTAGCCGCAATGACCTGCCTGTGGCCATGCGCCATTTTCTGGGCGCGCTGTATTCGCTGATGCGCCGGCAGCGCAAGCTGTTACGGGTGTTGGTGTTTCAGGTGCCCTATCTGCACCAGTTACCGGCCACCCGGCAATTGCAGAAAGACTTGCAGCAGGTGCTGCAAACCGGGCTACAGAAGACCCGTCAGCATTATCAGATGAGTGTTCACCCGCACACGCTCTATCTGATGGCGACGTCCACGGCAGGCAGTTTGTTGCATCTGGTATTGATGGCGCCGGCCGGGCTGGATCATGAGGCGATCCTGGATACCCTGGCCAGGAAGTTGTCGGAGTGGCTGATAGCAGGTTGAATCTCTCCCGGGCCGGCTCTGTTATCATGGGCGCCAAGCGAAATGATGATGGCGGATTTTTGGGACAACCCATGAAAGAACTTGAGCAGGCAGAAGACGATTTCGCCCAGCAGGCGCTGGTGGAAGCGGTGGAAAACCAGATCGCCGATGGTCATCCCCGCGAGGCCGGTCTGGTGATCATGGACCTGATTGGTCAGGGCGTCGACCGCGACGATGCCCTGGTGAAGATGGCCGATGTGCTGGCGGCGCAGATTGCGCATTCCATGCAGGAAGACCGCCCCTTTGACGTGAACGCCTACGCCCGCGATCTGCTGCAGCTGGCGGCAGCGGCTACCCCCGAGTAATTGCGGGTCCCCCGCGGAGCTTCCTGCCCGATTCCCCTGTTCTGCCACCATTGCCCGTTCTGACTGGCCGGAAAGGGCGGATCTGCCATGGTAACCCGCCGTTATAATGCTAGGCTTGCGCACCCTGGCGATGCGGCCAGCGAACACACACTGAGGTAATCGTGTCCGATATTGAGATCCCCATTGAAGATTTCCGTCCCCCGTCCCTGCGAACCATGGCCCGGGTGACCGCCCTGCAGCGCCGCTATTTCGCAGCAACGCTGGAAGGGGCGGAAAATGTGGATCCGCAACGACCGGGGCTGTTTGTGGGAAATCACGCGCTGATGGGCGTGCTGGACTCCCCGCTGTTTGTCTACGAGTTGTATCGGCAGACGGGCGTGTTTCCCCGTTCCCTGGGCGATCATTTCCATTTCCCGACGCCGGTATGGGGCAAGCTGGTGACCCGTTTCGGCGCCGTGCCCGGTACCCGTGAAAATTGTCGCCGGCTGATGGAAAGTGGCCAGCATGTGCTGGTGTTTCCGGGCGGCGCCCGGGAGGTGGCCAAGCGTCGGGACGAGATCAACAAGCTGGTATGGAAGAAGCGTACCGGGTTCGTCTATATGGCCATCGAGCAGGGGTTCGACATCATCCCCTTTGCGTCACTGGGCTGTGACGAGGCCTACGACATCGTTTATGACGGTGACGATTTTGCCAACGGCTGGCTCGGCAAACGGTTGCTGGGCAACGACAAGGTCAACTCGCTGATGCGTGGCGGCGACTTGTTTATGCCCTTGGTGAAAGGGATTGGTCCCACCCTGCTGCCCAAGGCGGAGCCTTTCCATTTTTCCATCGGCAAACCCATTCCCACGGCGCACCTGCAAGGCCAGGAAAACGATCCCGCCGTGCTCTGGCAATTGCGTGAACAGGTCTCGGATGCTATCACCAGCATGCTGTCGAGCATGGATGAAGCGCGAAAAGCCCAGCCGCGTCCGCTGTGGCGAAAAGTGTTGGGTGCCCGCAAGCACTGAACAACGACGGCGAGAAAGGGCGAAAAGCAACGCCCTAGCCCAGAGTGAGGAACGGCAGCAGCGTTACCAGCAATAGCGCCAGCACGGCCACCAACAATCCCACCACGCGCATTGGCTGTTCACGCAAACGCCCACCCAGCGTCGGCGCTGTGCCTTCCCGTTGTGCTTGTTCATAGGCTTCTCGCTGGCGGCGGGCACGGTCCTGCTGATAGTCGGCCAGCAAAGCCTTGGCGCGCTCGCGATCTTCAGGCTGGGTCAGCCAGATGCCCCCGGAGGAAATCCCCCACATGCTCGGGGCCGTCTCATAGAACAGGATCTGGTTTTGTTCCAGCAAGGCGCGCACTTCGTCGGCCTCGTCATCGGGAACCCGGCGCAGATTCAGCAGTAAGGTGGTCATGGTGCTCCTGATTATGTGTCCTGGCCTGCCCGGGCGGAAGCGGCATGGCGCAGAGATGTCTACAGGATACATGGCCGCAGGCCCCAATGGTTACCATCGCGAAGCGTTGCTCCCGGGTCTCACTATCAGTTCAGCAAACCGTGTGACACCCAGCCACCCAGATACAGGCCCAGGCCGAATACCGCATGGGTCAGCAGGCTCTGCAGGCGGGCAGCGTTGGGGGCCGGCGTGCGGGAGGCGGCCATGCCGGCTCCCATGCCCGGCTGCATCAACAGAAACGGCGCGGCAACGGTGCCAATACCCACCAGCAAGGCCGGCCCCAGGGTGGGCTGCTCGATCCAGCTTTGTCCTGCTATACCCAGAAGAATTCCCGCGAAGGCCAGGCCGGTCAGATAATGGGCCAGCCAGCCGACGGCCTTTTCACCAGGCATGGCGGGCGATGCGGCAATGGCGGTGTGGCGGAATTGCCCGTGGCGCATATGCAGCAACCAGCGGCCCACCATGGCGTAGTTGGGTGGGGCGACTCCCAGCAAGGGCTGGCGTAGCCAGCTCCAGGCATCCATGACCAGGGTGGCGCAGAGACCGATGACGATCAGGCTGGGTAAAAACGCGATAACGTTATCCATGGGGCTTCCTCAAGATGACTTTGCTGATACTCTGCAACTTGAAGCTGGCTTGAGGTCAAGGTCGTGTTGGATATTACCGAAGTGGTGCGCCGGTCCGGCGTGCCGGCGTCGACGCTGCGCTATTACGAAGAGAAAGGGCTGATCCTTTCCACCGGGCGACGGGGGCTAAAGCGAATCTTTGCTCCCGGCATACTGGATCAATTGGCGCTGATTGCCCTGGGGCGGGCCGCAGGGTTTTCACTGGATGAAATCGGCGAAATGTTCGATGCCGGGGGCGAGCCCAGCATTGACCGGGATGCCCTGTCGGCAAAGGCCGATGAGCTGGATGACACTATCCGCAAACTGTCAGCCATGCGTGATGGCCTGCGCCATGCAGCAAAATGCCCGGCTCCCAGTCACCTGGAATGCGGCCAGTTTCGGCGCTTGATGAATATCGCCTCGGCGCGGATGAAAGTGGAGAAAAAACGCGGCGGTCAGGAACGGTAAAAACAAGGACGGGACGAGGGCACCCAAATTCCATGGGTGCCCCGGTCGGTATCACTTGTTGAAGACTCAGCCCCAGTCACCCAGCCATTTCTTCTTCGCTTTCTCCACCAGACCCCGGGCGTCGTGATTCCACGGATGGAACCTGGGGCTGTAGAACTTGAAGTAGGAGGGCAGCAGCTTGCGGAATACGCCGGGGCGGCCCCACATGTAATTCACCGCACCCAACCAGGATTTCATGTTGCCCAGCTGGCCGTCTTCTTTCATCAGTTGCACCAGGTGCACGGCAGAGAACACCGGGAACAACACGCTGACGATCATCATTTCCGTGACGCGGGTGAACTCACTGCCACCAATGGCCTTGTAGACATCAAAAGCCACCGCCTTGTGCTCGGATTCCTCGATGGCATGCCAGGCCCAGATCGGCGCGATGCGCGGGTCCATCTCTTCCAGGGCGTCGTATTTGAGCAGGAACTCCTCGGCCATCAGCGCGGTGAAATGCTCCACGGCCACGGTGTGGGCGAGCTGCCGTTCCGGGCTCAGATACTTGCGCATGAGATTCATGAAACCCAGGATTTCCCGCTCCAGCCGGGCCAGATCCACCCCGCGTTCCTGCAGGAAACCATTCATGAGTTCGTGCTCACGGGAGTGGTGGGCTTCCTGGCCGATGAAGCCCTTGATGGCTTTCTTCAGTTCCGGGTCGGTGATCTGATCCTGGTAATGGCGCACCGAATCAATGAAAAAACGCTCCCCGGGCGGGAAGCTGGCGGACAGGGCGGCCAGCAGCAGGGTTTTCGCCGGGTCGTTGTCCCACCAGTAGCGCGGCATATCGTTCGCCTCGCTGAAGGCGAACTGGGGGCGACGCACCTTGGGAATCATGTTCTTGGGTGTCTTGCTGGCGACGGTGCGTACGGTACCGATGAGGCCTTTGCGTTTCTTGTCCTGATTGATGGGAACAGTGGCATTCATGGTCGTGCTCCTTGCGGCCGTTTACGGCCCTTCTGTCTTAATATGGCCCATACGGTACTGGTTTCGGGGCAGGGGGCGTGAGATTCTGCACGGACATTGTACTTGTCATCGGTGGCCAAATGCCGCAACGCGAACTCCTGACAGCCACGACTGAACAACTGGCATCGCTCCCGGCCTGGGTGCGTCAGCGCAATCAGTCTGCCACCTACCCGCGTGCCTTCATGGAAGCGGCAGTGGAGAGTGGCGCCTCCCGGGAGCAGCTATTGCAGATTGCCGGTGTTGCCTCCGAGCAGATTGATGATCCTGCCGGGCGGTTGTCCTTGCACGAAACCTGGATGATGGGGGCGGCGGCACTGTCACTCACGGGCAATGGCAGCCTGGGGTTTGCCTCTGGCGACCGCATGCCCCTCACCGCCCACGGCAACCTGGGCTATGCCCTGATGTGCGCCGGAAGCCCCCGTGAGGCCATCACCATTCTGGAACGCTTCTGGCATCTGCGTGGGCGCGGGGCGCGGTTGATGGTAAGTGAAAGCGAGAATCGCCTGTTGATGGAACTGGTGATGGAGCTGCGCGCGCCGGACGCCCTGCGCGACATGCTGATCAGCTCCATGCTGACCAGCATGTATCGGGGCATGGAATTTCTGATACCACAGCTGCCCGAGCAGCGGGAGATCTGGGTGTATGGGCCGGCGCCGGCGGGGTTTGATCGCTGGCGGTCGCTGCTGCCGACGGTCCGTTTCGGCATGCCCCAGGCCGGCATTTCCCTGACGGGGGATATCACCCTGCTGGATCAACCGCTACCCACCGCCAATCCGGAAGCCCTGTCACTGGCACTGGCCCAGTGCGAACGGGAAAGCGCGCTGGTGGATGACGACGATGACATCCTGCGCCGTGCCCGTGCTGCCCTGATCCCGGGTGCCGACGGGTACCCGTCTCCAGAGGCCCTGGCCGATAGTCTGCACCTGACGCCCCGCACCCTGCGGCGGCGCCTGCAGGAACAGGGCTACAGTTACCAGCAGCTGCTGGAAGCCGCCCGCCGGCGGGACAGCTGCCAGATGCTGGCGGACCCGGACCTGGAAATTCGCCGCATCGGGGAAGCCCTTGGCTATGGTGACCCGGCCAACTTCACCCGTGCCTTCAAGACCTGGACCGGCCTGTCTCCCCGCGAATGGCGCAAGCGCCAGGATGATGGCTGATTCAGGCTCCCGGTGCGGGATTGCGGGTCTCCCCTTGATGAAGCGGGAATGGATTACATCAAGGCAACCGCCAGATACAGCATCAGGGCGACCTGGGCGAGGAACAGGCTGGCGCGGACAAATACAAGCGGAAAGCTGGTGCCGATCAGGTGCACCAGGCTTTGCCCGATGCGTGCCGCCACAATGAAGCCTGCCACCGCGTTGACGGTCTCGCTCTGACCCGTGGCCGCGGCAACCAGTACCAGGGCGGCAAACAGGGGCAGGTTTTCCAGGCAATTCAGGTGGGCAGCCTTGGCGCGAATCAGGATGGCCGGGTCATCAACCGGGTTGCCCCGCTCCCAGTGATTGGCGGCTTTATTGCCGGTGAGTACCAGCGGCAGTCGGTAGGTGGCGTAGCTGAGCGCCAGAATCAGCGTCCAGACGATATAAATCAGCAGTGCAGTCATTCCGGTCATGGTGTGGCCCTTTCACGCATAAAAGGTCAGCGTGGAGAGGGGAGGGGCAAGATGGCGTGAAGTGCCCGTTTACCTGTGGGGACGCGATGGCGATCTATGCGTGTCCCCGATTGGCGCCACCCGCTTGAAACGGCAGACTGGCTGACCAAAGGTCGGGTGGCTGCCCCGGGTTGCGTGGCCTATAGTCGTTGGACTCAGCGACCTCGGGAGCCACGCATGACGTTCCAGACTTTTGACGACCTCGGCCAGCAAATTACCCGTATCGATACGGCCATGGTGCACGAAGGGCTGGCGGCCTGTTATCTGCTGGGCGGTGGCGACGAATACGCCATCATCGAAACCGGTACTCACAACACCGTGCCGACCATTCTTGCGCTGCTCAAAGAGCGGAATATTGATCTGGCAAAGGTAAAATACGTGATCCCGACGCATGTGCATCTGGACCACGCCGGTGGCGTCGGTGGTCTGATGCAGGCGTTGCCCGCGGCGACCTTGCTGGTACACCCCCGCGGCGCCCGCCACATGATCGATCCGGCAAAACTAAAGGCTGGTGCCACAGCGGTGTACGGTGAGGCCAAGTTTGCCGAGATCTACGGCGATATCATTCCCGTGGATGAGCGCCGGGTGCGCACCATGGACGACGGTGATGAAGCCACCGTGGGGGATCGCAAGCTGGTCTTCATCGATACCCCCGGGCATGCCCGCCATCATTTCTGTGTGTATGACCCCACGTCCAGGGGGATTTTTACCGGCGACACCTTTGGCCTGTCCTATCCACCCCTGACCACCGCCAAGGGGCCCTTTATCTGCCCGACCACCACCCCGGTGCAATTCGATCCACCGGCCCTGAAAGCCTCCATTCGCACCTTGCTGGCCCTGAAACCCGAGCGAATCTATCTCACCCATTACGGCATGGTGGAAAACCCGCAGCCCCTGGGCGAGCGGCTGCTGACCATGGTGGATGACTATGTGGCGCTGGCGGAAACCGTGGCGGTAACCAGCGATGCGGATGCGCTGGAAAAAGCGTTGATGGTTGCCATGAGGGAGTATCTGTTTCGCAGCGCCCGGGAACATGGCTGCGACATGTCCGACGAGCAGCTGGACGCGGTGCTGGGGCTGGATATCCAGCTCAACAGCCAGGGCCTGGCGGTGTGGCTGCAGTCCCGTTCCCGTTAGCCCGACGATGAAAACCGGCATGCCCTAGCAATGGCATTATTTGTAGGAGCGTCGCTGGCGGCGCGAACCGGAACGAAGTGCATAACCCGGCGTTAGCAATCGCGCCGCGAGCGACGCTCCTACGGAAAGCCGGAAAATGTTTCATTAACGGTAATAGGGTTCCCGGGCGCTCCGTCATCCGATTGTTGCCCGCCATGTTGTTATACTGCGGGCTCTTTTCTCCAAAACAGGCCTTGTTATGCGCGGTATGAGCCAGGATGTGACCCCCAAGCCCATCGACTGGTCCGTGCTGAAAACCCTGTTTCCCTACCTGCTGGAATTTCGCGCCCGCATTGGCCTGGCGGTGCTGTGCCTGGTGCTGGCCAAGCTGGCCAGTGTGGGGCTGCCGTTTATTCTCAAACATATCGTCGACGGGCTGGACGCCAAGGATGTCAGTGAGCTAATTACCCTGCCGCTGGGGCTGTTGCTGGCCTACGGCGTGGTGCGGTTTTCCAACGTGTTGTTTGGTGAGCTGCGCGATACCCTATTCGGCCGCGTCACCGAGCGCGCCATGCGCCGGATTGGCCTGCAGGTGTTTCGGCACCTGCACACCCTGGATCTGGATTTTCATCTCAATCGTCGCACCGGCGGCTTGTCCCGGGATATCGAGCGGGGCACCAATGGCATCAGTTTTCTGCTGCGCTTCATGGTGTTCAATATCCTGCCCACCCTGCTGGAAATCGGCATGGTCATCGGGCTGCTGCTGTGGAATTACGATGTCTGGTTTGCCCTGATTGTGGCGGTGTCGGTGGCCGCCTACGTGGGCTTTTCCGTGTTCGCCACGGAATGGCGGCTGGCCTTTATCCGTGAGGCTAACCAGGCGGAGTCCTCCAGCAGCACCCGCGCCATCGACAGCCTGCTCAACTATGAAACGGTGAAATACTTCACCAACGAGGATTTTGAGGCGCGCCACTACGACGAAAACCTGGAGCGCTGGGAGCTGGCCCGGGGCAAGAACCGCCTGTCACTGTTTGCGCTCAATGCAGGGCAGTCCCTTATTATTTCCGTGGCGGTGACCGCCGCCATGGTGCTGGCGGCAGTGCAGGTCACCGACAAGGTGATGACCCTGGGTGACTTCGTGCTGATCAATGCCTTCATGATGCAGGTGTTCATGCCGCTGAATTTTCTCGGTTTTGTGTACCGGGAAATGAAAGGGGCCATGACCAATATTGAAAACATGTTTGCGGTGCTGGACGTGAAACCGGGCGTGGTGGATCGCGATGACGCCACAGAACTGACCGTGGCTGACGGCGAGATCCGTTTCCATGATGTGCACTTCGGTTATGGCGATACGCGGGACATTATTCGTGGCGTCAGTTTTACCGTGCCGTCCAAACAGAAGGTGGCGATTGTGGGCAGCAGCGGGGCGGGCAAATCCACCCTCTTCAAACTGCTGTTTCGCTTTTATGACGTGAGCAGCGGAGACATCACCATCGATGGCCAGTCCGTCCGCCAGGTCAGCCAGCGTTCCTTGCGTCGACAGATCGGCGTGGTGCCCCAGGAGACGGTGCTATTCAATACCAGCATTTTCGAGAACGTCCGTTATGGTCGCATTGACGCCAGTGATGATGAGGTGCGAGAGGCCATTCGCCTGGCCTACCTGTCCGACTTCATCGCCTCCCTGCCGAAGGGCGAGAGCACCATGGTAGGCGAGCGGGGCCTGAAACTGTCCGGCGGCGAAAAGCAGCGGGTCTCTATTGCCCGTGCTTTGCTCAAGCATCCGCCCATTATGGTTTTTGATGAAGCCACGTCGTCGCTGGACAGTCACTCCGAAAAGATCATTCTCAAGGCCATCGGTGAGATTTCTCATCAGCAGACCACCCTGGTGATCGCCCATCGCCTGTCCACCATCATGGATGCGGATCGCATCATTGTGCTGGATAACGGCCAGGTGGCGGAGCAGGGCAGCCATGTTGAGTTGCTGGCCCGGGGCGGTTTGTATGCTCACCTTTGGGAAGTGCAACAGCATGAGAGTGAGTCGACCGATCGATTAATTTGAAGCGTTTGTCCATTTTTTTCAGCTTGTTCCGGGCGCCCGGGCTGGCCATGATGAGACAACATTCAACGTGCACAGGCCATGCCTGTTATCGATCGGGAGCAACTATGTCTGACCCCACCTACACCCCGCCTCGCGTCTGGAAATGGGACCAGGCTAACGGCGGTGCCTTTGCCAATATCAACCGGCCCATCGCCGGGCCCACCCATGACAAGGCCCTGCAAGTGGGCAAGCATCCCCTGCAGCTATACTCCCTGGCGACCCCCAATGGCGTAAAGGTCACCGTGATGCTCGAAGAGCTGCTGGAAAAAGGCCACAAGGACGCGGAGTACGATGCCTGGTTGATCAATATCCAGAATGGCGATCAGTTCGGCAGTGGCTTTGTGGAGGTGAATCCCAACTCCAAGATTCCCGCCATGGTGGATCACAGCGTCAATCCGCCGCGTCGGGTTTTCGAATCCGGCAATATCCTGCTTTATCTGGCAGAAAAATTCGGCGAGTTTCTGCCCGAGGACCCGGGCAAGCGTACCGAAACGTTGAGCTGGCTGTTCTGGCAAATGGGCAGTGCGCCTTTGCTGGGAGGCGGCTTCGGCCATTTTTATGCCTATGCCCCGGAAAAGTACGAATACCCTATCAATCGTTACACCATGGAGATCAAGCGCCAACTGGATGTGCTGGATCGTCAGCTGGCGGAAAACGATTACATTGCCGGCGATGAATACACCATTGCCGACATGGCGATCTGGCCCTGGTATGGGGCGCTGGTGACCAACAAGGTCTATGAGGCGGCGGAATTTATCGAAGCGCACACCTACAAGAATGTGTTGCGCTGGACGGAGCAAATCCGCCAACGTCCGGCGGTGGAGCGTGGCCGTAAGGTAAACCGGGCCTGGGGGGAACCGTCCAGTCAATTGTGGGAGCGGCATGACGCCAGCGACTTCGAGCTGCGCACCCTGGACAAACTGCAAGGTGAGCAATAGCAAACTCCAGGGCTTGCTAAAACGTAGGGTGTTACGGTTGGTGTTTTCCGGTAACCCGTTGGCGCGCTGGCCGTGATTCCACTGGTGTGATGGCGCGTTGTCTTGCGTTAATCTCACTCCATGACCACGTCGCCAACCGCTGCCCGCCTGGCACCACTGGCCTGGGCCACTGCCCTGTTGCCGCTGGTGACCATGCATGTCTGCTATCTGCTCTCTGCCAGTGAGCAGCTGGTCCCCTGGTGTCTGCCCTGGTTCGAGGGTTGTACCAGCATTTCCCGCGCGTCCCGTTCCGGCACGGCCTACTTCGTTTTCAAGGCGGGCATGTTGCCTGCCTGTGTCTGCATGGTGTTGTTCTGGTGGTGCAATCGCCAGTGGCTGCGACAGCTGGGGGTGGAGCCCCGGCTCTGGTGGGGGTTGGGGATGCTGGCGGCCCTGCCTCTGGCTCTCTATACGGTGGTGCTTGGCCACGCGGGGGATACGCCCTACCTGCTGCGTCGGATCGGTGTCGTGGGGTTCTTCGGGCTGACCTACCTGGCGCAACTGGGATTGAGCGCCTCCTTGCGTACCACGGTGCTATCCCGGGCGGGCCGCAGGCTGTTCGCCCTGAGCGGGTTTACCCTGCTGGTGGGGGTCGCGTCATTGATTCTGGGAATGATCTGGCCGGAACACTATGACAGCATGGACGATGGGTTTGAGTGGGTGCTGGCCGTGCTGATCAACCTGCATACCTTGTGGGTGGCATGGCTGTGGCAGCGCGGCGGCTTCTCCGTCACGTTTTCATCGAACCCCTGACCTGAATCGCGATCCAGACTACGGGGTCTTTTGTGGGCCGGGCAAATCCAGGGTCGGGCCAACCGGTTATCAGGTGCCGCAAAAAGTCTGACAAACACGCTCTTCCGGTGCGGGCGGCTGTCGATAGTGGTCGTCCGGGTCGCGGTCCCCATAGGGGTCGGCCAGCGCGTTCAACAGTGATGTGGTGACAGCCAGGTCACCCTGTTCAGCGGCGATCAAGGCGCCTTCCACACGATGGTTGCGGGGAATCACCGCCGGGTTGTGATTGCGCATCAGGCACAGGGACGACTTGAGCGGTTTGCGGTTGCGACCCAGGCGAACCTGCCAGCGCTGGTGCCAGTTGATGAAGGCATCATCCTGGTAGTCGCGGTGTTCCGGGAAGGTCTCGCGGGTGATATCGCGGAAGGTATTGGTGTAATCCGCCCGCTGGGTTTTCATCCATTCCAGCAGATCGGTAATCAGCTTTTCATCCACCGGGTCATCACCGAACAGGCCCAGCTTCTTCTTCATCATCGCCAGCCATTTTTCACTGTAACGTTGGTTGAAGGATTTGATCACCGCGGTGGCTTTTTCGATGGCGCTGTCCACATCCTCGTCAATCAGTGGCAGCAGGGTCTCGGCGAATCGGCTCAGGTTCCATTGGGTGATGGTGGGCTGATTGCCATAGGCGTAGCGGCCCTGGTGGTCGATGGAACTGAACACCGTGTCTGGATCGAAGCTGTCCATAAAGGCGCAGGGGCCGAAGTCGATGCCTTCGCCGCTGAGTGTCACGTTGTCGGTATTGAGCACCCCGTGGATAAAGCCCACCCGCATCCAGTGAACGATCAGATCCAACTGGCGCTCCATCACCGCATCCAGCAACGCCAGGGCCTTGTTGTCGCTGGCCTGTTGGTCCGGGTAGTGGCGGTTCAGGGTGTAATCCACCAGGGCTTCCAGCAGGGCCGGGTTCTGTCTGCCCGCGGCATACTGGAAAGTGCCTACCCGCAGGTGGGATGCCGCCACCCGGGTGAGAATGGCGCCGGGCAGGGCGGTTTCCCGCAATACGGATTCGCCGGTGCGGACCACCGCCAGACTGCGGGTGGAAGGAATGCCCAGCCCATGCATGGCCTCGCTGATGATGTATTCGCGCAGCATGGGACCCAGTGCCGCGCGGCCATCACCGCCCCGGGAAAAGACCGTGCGGCCGCTGCCCTTGAGCTGGATATCCCGGCGGGCTCCGTCCGGTGTTATCTGCTCGCCCAGCAGAATGGCGCGACCATCGCCGAGCATGGTCAGGTTGCCGAACTGGTGGCCCGCGTAGGCCTGGGCGATCGGGTCGCTGCCGTCGATCTGTTCATTCCCGGCGAGAATCGCTGCCCCGGTCGGGCTGTCCAGGGCCTCGCCGTCCAGTCCCAGCTCCCCGGCCAGGGCCCGGTTGAACAACACCATCTGCGGTGCCTTCACCGGCTGCAGGGGGCAGCGGGAAAACAGGTCTTCCGGTAGATGGGTGTAACTGTTGTCGAACTGGAAACCGTAGGGGCGGGTCATTGTGGGCGCTCTGCTAACCATGAGGGCTACAGATTAACAGGCCGGGCTGGGCGGGGTCATTGGGTGTGAGGGGTCAGTAATCCTCCCGGTCCTCACTGGCCTGCCATAACTGGAACGCCGTTAACCGTTGCGGATGTTCAACCTGCTCAGTGGCCAGTTGTCGCTGTGCGGCAGGGAGAGCCAGCTCCTGGTAGATAAACTGATCATCAAAACCGATATGGGCCGCGTCGGTCTGACGGTTCAGATAAAACAGCTTGTCAGGCCGTGCCCAGTAGATGGCGCCCAGGCACATGGGGCAGGGTTCGCAACTGCTGTAGATCACACAGCCATCAAGCTGGTGGCTGCCCAGCCGATGACAGGCCGCGCGGATCGCCTCCATTTCCGCATGGGCCGTCGGGTCATGCTTGCCGGTTACCCGATTGCAGCCCTGGCCGATGATGACGCCATCCCTGACCACCAGTGCCGCAAAGGGCCCGCCCAGGCCCCGGCGAACATTGTCCTCCGACAGGGAGAGCACTTTCTGTATCAGGGTCTGGTGACTCAGGCGCGGTTCCATGGCGGGAGCTCCGGGGTCTTGTTGCCAGGCTGTCGTTACCGGCGAGTGACCTTGCCAATCACCGTGTTGTCCAGATAGTCCGCCCAGGCCTGTAGCATCTCCCGGCGTTTTTCCAGGTAGGCCTGGCGGTCATTCTGTTCGTCGCCGGTCTGGTTGAGCAGTTGTGACTGGATCTGTTCGGCCTGGTAGCCCAGTTCGCCCAGCGCGGTGGCCGCCAGGGTGCGCAGGTTGTCGGTGGACACCGGGGTGGTGCGGGTCACTTTCTTCAGGGCGCCGGTGAGGGTGCTGGCGCCCAGGTGCTTCTTGCGGTCACGGGTACCGGGGAAGATGTATTCCTGGCGGCCGGTGAGCGGTTCCATTTCGCGCAGCAATTCCACCGCCTGACGGGGCAGGGGAACGGTGATGATTTTGCTGCCGTCCGGGCTGTCGGTGCTTTTACGGCGGATGCGCCATTCGCCGGCATCCAGGTCCATGTCGGACCAGCGGGCGTTGACGATTTCGCTGGGTCGGGCCAGTAACCAGACGGTGAGTTTCAGCGCCGCCGTGGTGGTGGTACGGCTCCATTGCCCCAGTACACCGCTGGCCAGATTGAACAGCTGCTCGCGGGTACTGACCAGGAATTCCGGTTCGGTGCCGGAGCCGGTAAGCCGGCGGCGCAGGGCGCTGGTCTGCTGGTAACCGGCCACGCCAGTGTCGCGGGCATGGGTATAGACCCGTTTGGCGATGCCCAGTACCCGCTTGCCCTTGTCGAGATGGCCTTCGGCACCCAGGGCTGCCGCCAGAGACTTCAGATCTTCCGGTGTCACTTCACTGACAACTCGCTTGCCGATACTGGAGATCAGATAGTTTTCCATCTGCCGCTTGGTGCGGCGGAATTGTTCTTCGGATACTTCAAACCGGTAGACCCGTTCCAGCCAGTCCCGTGCCACCGCCTCGAAGGTTTCCACCGAGGGGCTGAAGACCTCCCGTTTCTCGCAGCGGGTGAGCGGGTCGGTGCCGTCGGCGATCAGCTCCCGGGCCTCGTCGCGAAGCTGGCGCGCGAAGGCCAGGGTCACCTCCGGGCAGGGGCCCAGGGTGATGACCTTGCTGCGGCCGTCGAACCGGTAGCTGAATTTCCAGGTACGGTTACCGTTGGCCTCTACCAGCAGGTAAAGCCCCTTGTCGTCCCGGAGCTTGTAGTCTTTTTTCAGGGGTTCGGCGTTGCGGACATCCGCGGAAGTCAGGGCCATGGCTCGCTGCAGTCAGGTTATTGTCGTCATCGCGGCAAAAAGCGATGCAGGGTTACAGACAATAAGCTACCCAGCTTTGCCGATGCGTTCAATTGCTGTGGGGTAAGCGTTGCTGCGGCGGCGTTGCGGTATGTAAATAAGGTCTCCTGCCGGCCACGGTTACCCGCATAAACGCCGGTTTACATGGGGTAGCGGTTTTACAGAAGAGGCCGGGAAGTGCCTGTGTTGATTTATTGTAAGGAGAGGCGTGCATTCGCCCGCGCGCCATTTGTCAGTGCGTTGACCTGGGGCAATTTGTCATCTGGCCGTTGTGCAAGGATGTGCTAGCCTGAAAAGCATCAACAGCCCCTGATTAGGGAGGGTATGCCCGTGGAGTTCGATCCGTTCCTGCTGGCCCGGCTGCAGTTTGCCGCCAATATCAGTTTCCATATCCTGTTTCCCACTATCACCATCGGCCTGTGCTGGGTGTTGTTTTATTTCCGGTTGCGATACACCTTTTCCGGTGACAAGGCCTGGGAATACGCCTACTTTTTCTGGGTAAAGATCTTTGCCCTGAGTTTCGCCCTGGGGGTGGTGTCCGGCATCACCATGAGCTTTCAGTTCGGTACCAACTGGCCGGGCTTTATGGAGCGCGCCGGGAATATTGCCGGCCCCCTGCTGGGGTATGAAGTGCTGACCGCGTTTTTCCTGGAAGCGTCTTTCCTGGGCATCATGCTGTTCGGCAAGGACCGGGTGTCCAACCGTACCCACCTGATTGCCACTGCCCTGGTCGCCGTGGGCACCTCGTTTTCTGCCTTCTGGATTCTCAGCCTCAACTCCTGGATGCAGACCCCGACGGGCTACCGGATCGAGGATGGCGTGTTCTTCGTGGAAAGCTGGTGGGAGGTGATCTTCAACCCCTCCTTCCCCTATCGCTTCGCCCATATGTTCACCGCGTCCCTGCTGACCGCGGCCTTCCTGATCATGGGAATCAGCGCCTGGCGGGCCATGCGCGGCGTGGATGGCCCGGCCACCTGGAAGGTGATGCGCACCGGTGCGCTGATGGCCGCCGTGCTGGCGCCACTGCAGGTGGTTATCGGTGACTTGCACGGCCTCAACACCCTGGAGCATCAACCGGCCAAGATCGCCGCCATGGAGGGCATCTGGGAGACGGAAAAGGGTGCTCCATTAACCCTGTTCGGCTTTCCCGATGAGGAAGAGAAGACCACCCACATGGCCATCAAGGTGCCCAAACTGGCCAGCTTCATTCTGACCCATGAGTGGGACGGTGAAGTGCTCGGGCTCAATGAGTTCGAGGGAGAAGCCCCGCCGGTGGCGCCGGTGTTCTGGGCGTTCCGGGTGATGGTGGGCATCGGCATGTTGATGGTGCTGGTGGGCTGGTGGTCGGCCTGGCGTCTGTTCCGCAACCGGGATGAAAACCGCGACACCCAGACCTGGCTGCTGCGGGCCCTGTCGGTGATGACCTTCTCCGGCTGGGTCGCGGTGCTGGCGGGTTGGTACGTGACTGAAATCGGTCGCCAGCCCTGGATTGTGGATGGTCTGCTGCGCACCTCCGAGGTGGTGGCGGATCACAGTAGTGCCACCGTTGCCGGTACTCTGTTCGGCTATGTATTGCTGTACCTGTTCCTGTTGGTGTCCTACATCGCCACCTTGCGATATATGGCCACCAAGCCGGCGCGTTCCCTGACGCTGACTCCTCAGCAACGGGCCATGAACGATGCGGAAACTGCCGAAGGAGGCGCATGATGGATCTGGGATACTGGCTTCCGTTGTTCTTCGCCGGCGCCATGGGCCTGGCGCTGCTGATCTATGTGATTCTCGATGGCTACGATCTGGGCATCGGCATGTTGCTGCCTTTCGCCAGCGATGACGAAAAGGATGTGATGGTAGCGGCCATCGGCCCGTTCTGGGATGCCAACGAAACCTGGATCGTGCTGGGGGTGGGGATCCTGCTGATTGCCTTTCCCCAGGCGCACTCCATTGTGCTCACCTCCCTGTACCTGCCGGTGACGTTGATGCTGATGGGGCTGATCCTGCGCGGGGTGGCGTTTGATTTCCGGGTCAAGGCCGGCGACAAGCACAAGGCAAAGTGGAACCGTCTGTTTGCCTTCGGCTCGCTGGTCGCGTCCCTGTGTCAGGGCTGGATGCTCGGTGCCTTTGTCACCGGGCTTACCGGCGATGCCACCAGTACGCTCTTTGCCGCGCTGATCGCACTGGCCCTGCCGGCCCTGTACATCATGCTCGGCGCCGCCTGGTTACTGATCAAGACTGAAGGCGAGCTGTTCAACAAAGCAGTGCGCTGGGGCCGTATGGCGGTGTTGCCCATGGGCGGCTTCCTGCTGCTGATCTCCATCGCCACCCCGCTGGTGAGCAGCGCCATTGCCGACAAATGGTTCACCCTGCCCAATGCCATCGGCTTGATGCCCATTCCCATCGCTACCGCCCTGGCCTATGCGGGGCTGATCTGGGTCTTCAACAGCAAACAGATCCTGCACAACGGCTATGGCTGGCTGGCGTTTGTGGCGTTGATGGTGATGTGCGTGCTGGCCAGCATCGGTCTGGCCTACAGCCTGTTCCCGGATATTGTGCTGGGGCGGATCTCCATCTGGGAAGCGGCCTCGGCCACGGAGTCCCTGCTGTTCACCTTCTGGGGGGCGATCATCGCCTTGCCCATGATCCTGGCCTATACGATCTTTATTTACCGGGTGTTCCGCGGCAAGGCCACGCACCTGAGTTACGAGTAGCGATTCGCCTTGTGAACAAGGCTCCAACGGCGAAGTGGCCTAGCGCTACTTAAACCGTTGGAGCCTTGCTCGCAAGGCGAAGTTTTTCAAAACAATTTCCATTACCGGAACAGGGATTTCTCTTTAAGGACTTTCTCCAGGTTCTGTCTCTCAATCCCCGCCATATCAATGGCAAACACGCCCTGCAGTAAGTCCCATAATTCTGCTACCGACGCGATCGTGTGCTTTTCACTGCGGCCATCCGGGAACCGCACCGTATAAAGATCATTGAGCAAGGTATGGCGGCGATCTTCGCCGGTGCGCACGGCAATCAGGTTATTCACAAATTTGGACTGGGGATGGCAGGCCACGTACCAGTTGGCCATCTCGAAATCCACGGCGCCCTGTTGCATCAGATCGAAGCGATAGAGCAGGCGCCAGGGCCCTCCGACCTTCACCCACAAGCTGTAACCCTGCTGATCCACGTCCACCCGGAACGGTTCCAGGGGAGTGCGTTGGGAATCACGGCAGTGGAGCTGCAACGGTGCGGTGGGTGTCATGCCGCCGAATCCCACATCGCTGAGATAGTCCTCACCGTCAATCGTTACCAATAGCAGCATATGGGAGCGCGGTGGCCAGGCATCCTCCGGCTGGTTCCAGTACACGCGCCCGGTGATGCCGCGGGCCTGGAAGCCCAGCGTGGTAAGCACCTCGAGAAACAGCAGGTTATTCTCGAAGCAGTATCCACCACGACGCTGGTGAATCAGCTTGTCCATCAGTGCCGGGCTATCCAGCGGCACCGCACGGCCCAGTAACGGATTCAGGTTCTCGAAGGTGATGGTCTGAAGATGTAATCGTTGCAGGGCTTTGAGGGTGGTCAGAGTGGGCTGTTTCTCCCCCTGATAACCGATCCGTTGCAGGTAGGCTTCAATATCCAGCGTCATAGTATGAGTCCGCGTTGGAAAAAAGTGAGGCAAGCATAAAACCTCAACTCAGGTTGATGTAAAGTCTTCTATCCGTTATTTAAATAACAGTGTTTTCTGAAAAAATCAGGACAAAACGATAAACCGGTAGCAGTCGACAAGACGCCTTCAGGGTAGGCTTTTGCAGAACAGGGACGGCGTGGACGCAAGGCGATGAAAGTCTCAGTGGCAACGGACAGGCTCACCTTTACCCCGCTCACCGATGCGGACTTGCCGGTCCTGCACGACTGGCTGGGGCGAGAGCATGTGAGCCGCTGGTGGGGGCCTCAGCGCAGTCTGGACGAGGTGGTGCGAGACTACCATCCGGCCCAGCGCTGTTTCGGCGGCGTCATGTTTTTCCTGATCCGTCTGGATGCAGAGCCACTGGGCTTTATCCAGCGCTACGCGCCCATCGAGCATCACCATGAAGGCTGGTGGCTGGACATTGATGATCCGGGCGTACGCGGGGTGGATGTGTTTCTTGCCAGCGAAAACCACCTGGACCACGGGCTTGGCAGCACGGCGGTGGCCGCCTTTGTGGACAGGTTATTCGAAGACCCCCAGGTCACCGAGATCATTGCCGACCCGGCTCCGGATAACCTGCGGGCGGTTCACTGTTTTCGCAACGCCGGCTTTATTGCCCGCCAGGTGGTGAAGACCCCGGACGGGCCAGCCCTGTTAATGACGCTCCCCCGGCCCGAATAGCCAGCTCCAGGCAATACGCTGGACATCTATGCCCTGGTGCGCGAGATGCCAGCCGGCTACGACTCAAGCCCGGCAATCAACGCATTCACCGCCCGGGCAAACTGCACCGGTGAATCTTCCTGCAGAAAGTGACCGCCCACCAGGGTCTGGTGGGGCTGACCCTTGGCGCCGGGAATGCGTTCTTGCATGAACTTGTCGCCACCCCGGGTGATCGGGTCGCCATTGCTGAAGGTGGTCAGGAAGGGCTTGTGCCACTGTTCCAATACTTTCCAGGCGTTACGGTTGGCGTCGCTGGCCGGGTCGTCCGGGGTGACCGGTACCAGCTTCGGAAAGGCCCGGGCGCCGGCCTTGTACTTCTTGCTCGGGAAGGGCGCATCGTAGGCGCGTCGCTCATCCGGCCCCAGCTTTTTGAAGGTGCCGCTGTCGATGATCCGGGCGATGGGAAACACCGGGCTGTAGAGCGCGAAATTCTTCCACAGTTGAAAGGCTTTCGGCACCTTCTGGTCGCCGGTGGGCAGCATGCCGTTGCCGACCACAATGGCCCGAAAGCGCTCCGGATTCTCCGCCGCCAGGCGCAGGCCCAGCAGCGAGCCCCAGTCCTGGCACACCAGGGTGATATCGGTCAGGTCCAGCTGCTCCAGCCAGGATTGCATCCAGTCCATATGGCTCTGGTAGCTGTAGGCGTTGAGGTCGGTGGGCTTGTCGGACTTGCCGAAGCCGATCAGATCCGGGGCCAGCACCCGATGCCCGGCGGCGGCGCAGATCGGAATCATGTGCCGGTACAGGTATGACCAGGACGGCTCGCCATGCATCATCAGCACCGGCTTGGCATCGGCCGGGCCTTCGTCCAGATAATGCATGCGCAGGCCGCCCACGTCTGCATAGTGGGGCTCGAAAGGGTAGTCCAGCAGTCGCTCGAAACGGGAATCCGGAGTGCGCAGAAAATCCATGGGTCATCCTGATAAAAAGGAAAACCCAAGGATGGCCGTTCCCGGCCGCTGGTGACCATGTCTTCCCGGGCCAAAGGGCGTGAAGGAATGAGGAGGGGAAGGGTGACGTAGGGTGCCACTGAGCCTGAGGCGACCTGCACCATGACCACGGTGGTGACGGTGCAGTTCGCCCTAGGCTCAGTGGCACCCTACGGTTTAGCCTGGCTTTGCGGTTATTCGTCCCAGAGACCTTCCAGGGTGTAATCGCTACCCGGCTGGGCCCAGAAGCCGCCGTCCACGTAGCGGCGGTGACGGTCCAGCTCGGCGATGGCCTGCATGTCGTCCTCGCTGAGCCGCAGGTCGGCGGCGGCCAGGTTCTGTTGCAGCCGTTGCGGGTTCACCGATTTCGGGATCACCGCCGTACCCCGTTGCAGGGCCCAGGCAATCAGCACCTGTGCCGGGCTGGCGTTGTGGTTGTCGGCGATGTCATGGAGGATCGGGTCTTCCAGCAGTACCGGTTCATCCTCGGCCTTGAGGCCCTCCGGGCGGTCGGAAGAGCCCAGCGGGGAATAGGCGGTCAGGTGAATACCCTGTTGCTGGCAGAAGCGCAGCATCTCTTTCTGCTGCAGATAAGGATGCAGCTCGATCTGGTTCATGGCCGGTTTCAACCGTGCCTTGCCGATCAGGTCTTGCAGCTTTTTCACGCTGAAGTTGGAGACGCCGATCTGTCGGGTCAGGTTGTTATCCACCAGTGCTTCCATGGCGGCCCAGGTCGTTGCCACGGGCAGATCATTCAAAGACACCATGTCATCGCCGGACTCGGGAAAGGGCACGCCCTTCTTCAGGGCCACCGGCCAATGCATCAGGTACAGGTCCAGATAATCCAGCTTCAGGTTGTTCAGGGTGGTTTCCAGGGCCGGCTGCACATCCTCCGGGGCATGGTCGCTGTTCCACAGCTTGGAGGTGATCCACAGGTCCTCGCGCTGTACGGTGCCGGCGGTGAACACCTCCTGCAGCGCCTGGCCGATTTCATCCTCGTTGCCGTAAATGTGGGCACAGTCGATGTGCCGGTAACCCATCTCGATGGCGGCCTTCACGGCCTCGTAGACCTCGCCGGGCCGGGATTTCCAGGTACCCAGTCCCAGTTGCGGCATGGTATCGCCGTTGGCAAATGTCAGTGTTTTCATCACCTGCTCCTGTAGATGCTGTGTGATCGTCCCGGCCGCTTTTGGCAGCCGGTAAGGGGAAAACAAATACCCTACCCACAGAGACCCCCAACAGGCACCGCAGTTCCTGCCGGATCCTTGTCCGATTCTCCGGAATGAGCGCTTGAGCCGCCTGAGCCATTTCGCTACTGTGGCCAGCCTTTCTTTTCTGTACGGCGGCGCCTTTTCTCGTCGCCCCTTGCTTGGAACCTGTTTTATGTGGATCAAGAATCTGGTTGTGTTTGTGGGCGAAGAGGCCTTTCCTTTCTCCGTGGCCGAGCTCGATGAAACCCTGGACCAGAACCGCTGCCAGCCCTGTGGCTCGCAGACCCTGCGCACGGAAGGCTTTGTACCTCCCCTGAAAGGGCAGGACCCGATGGTCTATGCGGTGGACGGCTTTATCTACTGCACCTACCAGGAAACCTCACGCTTGCTGCCCGGGCCGGTGATCAAGGAGCTGCTCGACGAGAAGGTGGAGCACATCCAGGACGAGGAAGGCCGCAAGGTGGGGCGCAAGGAAAAGGCGGATCTGAAAGAGCAGATCACCTTCGAGTTGATGCCCCGCGCCTTCACTCGCTCCCGTCGTACCTCCCTGCTGATCGACACGGAACGTAAGCGGGTGATGGTGGATGCCTCGGCCGCCAGCCGCGCGGAGGAAGTGGTGGCCTGCCTGCGCAAGGCCATTGGCACCCTGCCGGTGGCCTACCCGGCGCCCAACTCCGCGCCCTACACCAGCTTCAGCAACTGGCTGAAAGACACCAAGTTGCTGCCGGAAGGGTTCACCCTGGGGGATCGTTGCGAGCTGAAAGGCACCAAGGACGAAGGCGCGGCGGTGAAGTTCACCGCCGTGGATCTGGGCCAGGAAGAAATCCTCGCCCACCTGGAAACCGGCATGGTGGCCACCCGTATCAATCTGGCCTGGCAGGATTCCCTGGAGCTGGATATCAACGACAAGCTGGAAATCAAACGCATCAAGGCGCTGGATCTGCTGCAGGAAAATATCGACGCCATGGACGCGGACGATGCGGTGGCAGAATTGCAGGCGCGCATCAGCCTGCAGGGCAATGTGCTGCGCGAGGCGCTGGATGGGTTGTTCGGGTATTTCGAGGTGAACCCGGCCTGATCTGAAGCCGAAATCCCCGCCGTAGGAGCGTCGCTTGCGGCGCGATAGCAAACGCCTTTAATCGCGCCGCGAGCGACGCTCCTACGAGAGGGTGTGCGGTTCAGTCCTCAATGTCCTCGTCGTCTTTCTGGTCCTTGTCCAGTTTGACGATGGAGCCTTCATCACAGTCAGGGGAATGGGTGAAGGTCTGTGTCACGTCCAGGTAACCCAGATGGGACAGGGTGCGGCGACCCAGCAGTACCGGATAGATCATGTCCGAGCGGTCGTTCAGGGTGAACTGCTCTTCGTAGATCGTATTGCCCATGCACAGATTCATCAGCACTACCGGACGGCGTTCTTCGCCACCGGCCCCCCGAATGATCACCTTGCGGTAGCGGGGCTTTTCGAAGGTCTTTTCCACCTTTTTACCGCTGGCCTCATCGTGCACATCCACGGTAAAGCGCACCCAGTCGTCACCGTCTTTTTCAAAAATTTCCACATCGGTGGCATGCAGTGACGAGGTCAGTGCGCCACTGTCCAGCTTCGCTTTCAGCTCCACACCCCAGGGTTCGATGGTGGTCTTTTCCACCCAGCCAAAGACCGGGCGGTCGGCAGCCAGGGCTTGTCCGGCCAGCAGCAACAGGGCGGGGAACAGGGCAAGTGTCAGGCGAGGCATGGCATCTCCTTGATGATTCAGGTCGAACAGTACGACCGGGAATGGACGGTCCGGTTCCCCGGCTGTCCCGATCAGACCGGGCCGGGGTCGAACTGGTACTTGTCCGGTTCGAACTTGCGGGTGCGCATCCAGTACTGGAACGTGAAGCTGGGCCACAGGGTACGGTTTTTCCCGAATTCGTCCAGATACCAGCTCTCACAGCCCCCGGAGGACCATACTGCCTCGTCCAGTTGCGCCTGCAGACGCCGGTTGAAGCCCGCCTGCACCTCCGGCTTCACGTCCAGGGAGCCGGCATCTTCACGGAGCAGTTTGTTCACCGCCTGCATCACATAGTTCACCTGGGCCTCGATCATGAACACGATGGAGGTATGGCCGAGCCCGGTATTGGGGCCCAGCAGCATGAAGAAATTGGGGAAGCCGCTCACCGAGATGCCCAGGTAGGCTTCCATGCCGGTCTCGTTCCAGGTGTCGCGAATTTCCTCGCCGCCCTTGCCGATGATCTGCATGGGGCCGATGGGGTCGGAGACCTTGAAGCCGGTGCCGTAGATAATACAGTCCATCTCCCGCTCCACGCCTTTGCCATCGACAATGCTGTGGGCCTTCACTTCCTGGATGCCGTCGGTCAGCACCGCCACATTGTCCCGATTCAGCGACGGATAATATTCATCGGACATGAGAATGCGCTTGCAGCCGATGGTGTAGTCCGGGGTGACTTTCTTGCGCAGTTCCGGGTCCTTGATATTGCGGCGGATAAAGTGGCGGCCATACAGCTCCGCCAGTTTCATGGCGCGCGGGTCCACCGCCAGGCCCAGCACCCGGCTTTCCATCCACCAGTAGATGCCGCCCCGGAACAACTTCTGCGTCATCGGCAGGGTCTTGAACAGCAGCTTTTCAATTTTGGTCATGCGCCGATCCGGTTTGCTCAGCACCCAGGGCGGGGTGCGCTGATACAGATCCAGCTGCTCGACCTGCGGGGCAATGCGCGGCACAAACTGGATGGCACTGGCACCGGTGCCGACGGCAGCCACGCGCTTGCCGGTGAGATCGTAATCATGGTTCCAGCGGGCGGAGTGGAAGGCCTCGCCCTGAAAGTTCTCCACCCCTGGCAGTTTCGGATAGGCGGGGATACTCAGCGCGCCGATGCCGGACACGAAAATGCGCGTGGTCAGCTCGGTGCCGTCATGGGTGGTCACATGCCAGATCTGCTTCTGCTCGTCGTATTCGGCCTTCTCCACCTCGCAGTTGAAGCGCATATGTGGGGTGACGCCGAACTTGTCGGCGCAGCGCTTCAGGTAATCCCAGATTTCCTGCTGGGGAGCAAACATCCGCGACCAGCGCGGGTTGGGGGCAAAGGAATAGGAATACAGGTGGGAGGGCACATCGCAGGCGCAGCCCGGGTAGATATTGTCCCGCCAGGTGCCGCCGATATCCCCGGCCTTTTCCAGCACCACGAAATCGTCGTAGCCCGCCTCCTTGAGCTGAATCGCCATACACAGTCCGGAGAACCCGGCACCCACCACAATCACCTGATGATCGGCACGAGCCGCCTTGTTGTTTTTGCTCATTGTGCACCTCCCTGGTTATCACCATCATGGCGTAAGGACTCAGACCCGGCCACCGCTGTTGCGCATTGCCAGCACACCGTTACCGACGATAAACAAAGCGGATGCGCCATGACCCGGGCGCGGCCCCGGCCCGCGTCATGACCAAGGTGGTCTCCGCCACGCCGGTTACGATGGGGGTAGAGAACAACGAGGAATTTGCGATGACAGAGAAGCCATCCGCGCCCTCCCTGGGGCTGTTACTGGGAGAAAGCCGGGCCATGCTGGCCTACGGACGCTACCTGCTGCGTGGCCTGGGCCATCGCCAACTGCCCGCCGGCAATGGCCAGCCGGTGCTGGTGCTGCCCGGCTTCGGCGCCAGCGATGCCAGCACCCGCCCCCTGCGCCGGGCGCTGACCCGGCTGGGCTACAGCGTTTACGGCTGGGCCCAGGGCACCAACCTGGGCATGAACAGCAAGCGCAAGGCCATGCTGGTGAGCCAGCTGCAGGCCATCCAGACTCGCCATGGCCAGCCCGTGGCGCTGATTGGCTGGAGCCTGGGCGGGGTGTTTGCCCGGGAACTGGCGCGAGCCTACCCGGACCGGGTCAGCCAGGTGTTCACCCTGGGCAGCCCCATCAACGGCGACCCGGAAGCCAACAATGTGACCACCCTGTTCAACCTCTTTAATCCCAAGCGGCCACCACCGGATCGGGAAGCCTTCGAAGCCCGGATTCCGGCGCCGCCGGTGCCCTGTACCGCCATTTTCACCAGGCAGGATGGCATTGTTTCCTGGCAATGCAGCCAGGAAGAAGACGGCCCGCTTACCGACAATGTGGAAGTGCAGGGTACCCACGTGGGCCTGCCCTGGAATCCCCAGGTGCTGGCGGCCATCGCCGAGCGTCTGGCCCGCAACCCGGAGAAGGGCAATGAGTGAGCTGCAGCCGGGCCGTTACCGGCACTTCAAGGGCAACGAATACCAGGTCATCGGCACCGCCACCCATTCCGAAACCGGCGACACCCTGGTGGTCTATCGCCCGCTCTACGGCGACCAGGCCCTGTGGGTACGCCCCCTGGCCATGTTCACCGAAACCGTGGAGCGGGACGGCAAGGTCCAGCCACGCTTCGCCCGCATCGGCGATTAGCGTCCCCGGCCCCGTTGGAGCCATGCTTGCATGGCGAATGGCTGTCAGGTTTCGCAATGGGTTCGCAGGAAACAAAACCTTATTCGCCATGCAAGCATAGCTCCTACCGCAATAAGGCAGTCATTCGCCGAGATAGTCGTTACAATGGCCCCTCGATAGCGGAGCCCATTGCATGACCACTTTTGCCGACCTCAATTTGCACGAGCGCCTGATCAAGGCCCTTGGCGAACTGGAAATCACCACCCCCACGCCGGTTCAGGCCTCAGCCATCCCCGAGGCACTGGCCGGCCACGACCTGCGTGTGGTGGCCCGCACCGGTAGCGGCAAGACCGCCGCCTTCATGCTGCCCCTGCTTCACCAGCTGCTGCAGCACTCCCGGCCGCGTACCGATACCCGTGCCCTGATTCTGCTGCCCACCCGTGAGCTGGCCCAGCAGACCCTCAAGCAAGTGGAGGCCCTGGGCCGTTATACATTTATCAAGGCCGAGCTGATCACCGGTGGCGAAGACTTCAAGGTGCAGGCCGCCAAGATGCGCAAGAATCCGGAAATCCTCATCGGTACTCCCGGGCGCCTGATCGAGCACCTGGAAGCCGGCAACCTGCGCCTGCAGGATCTGGAAATGCTGGTGCTGGACGAATCCGACCGCATGCTGGACATGGGCTTCAGCGATGACGTACTGCGCCTGGCCGCAGAATGCCGCGCCGAGCGTCAGACCCTGCTGTTCTCCGCCACCAGCGGCGGCAACGCCATGGAGAAAATGGTCGCCTCCACCCTGCGCGATCCCAAGTCCCTGATGCTGGATTCCGTGCGCGACCTGAACGAATCCGTGGTCCAGCAGGTGATCACCGCCGACGACGTGAAACACAAGGAACGTCTGGTGCAGTGGCTGCTGGCCAACGAGACCTACGACAAGGCGGTGGTCTTCACCAACACCCGCGAGCAGGCCGATCGCCTGGGTGGTGTGCTGGTGGCCTCCAACCTGAAAGTGTTTGTCCTGCACGGGGAGAAAGACCAGAAGGACCGCAAGCTGGCCATGGACCGCCTCAAGGCGGGCGGCGTGAAAGTGCTGGTGGCCACCGACGTGGCCGCCCGCGGTATCCATGTGGACGGCCTGGACCTGGTGATCAACTTCGACATGCCGCGCAGTGGCGATGAATACGTCCACCGTATCGGCCGCACCGGCCGGGTAGGCGGCGAAGGCACCGCCATCTCCCTGATTGCGGCCCACGAATGGAACCTGATGGCGAGCATTCAGCGCTACCTGCGGCAGAACTTCGAATACCGTCTGATCGAAGCCTTGAAGGGCAACTTCCTGGGACCGAAAAACCTCAAGTCCAACGGCAAGGCCGCCGGCAGCAAAAAGAAAAAGATGAAGAAAAAAGCCGATGCCAAAAAGGGCAAGAAGCCGGCCAGGAAAAAAGCCGTGGCAAAGAAAAACTCACGGACCAACAAACCGGTGCCGGATACCAACAGCGGTTTCGCCACCGTGAAAAAACGCAAGAATCCCGGGCCGCTGGATTGAGCCATGGCATCCCGGTGTTACGGGAGACGGGATAAATAACGAGGCCGCGCCCGGCAATGGGTGCGGCCTCTTTGCGTTTAGCGGGCTTTATAAAACCCGGTAAAATTCCTGTGCCCCTTCACAGTCTTCCGGTGCCCGTGTCGTCATGCTGTTACGGTAATCGCAAGGAGGTGGCCGTGCCGAACAACCAAGCCGTGGAGACCATGACAGCACCTGCGCTGCAGTGTCCGGATTGCGGCACTCACCTTGCCGAGCCCTCCCGGCAGGCGCGAGGAGCCTGGCGTTGCCCCCGCTGCGACTGCCAGTTAAGCGGGGCCTGGTCGTTGCGTCCCGATTCCCTGCTGGCTTTGACTGTGTCCACGGCGGTGCTGTGGCTGCCGGCATTGATCCTGCCACTGATGCGTCTGGAAAACCTTGGCCTGGATCGTGAAGCCAGCCTGCTCGACTGTGTGGTGCGGCTTATGGAGGGCGTCTACCTGCCCGTCGGCCTTCTGCTTCTGCTGACCCTGGTGATCATGCCGGCGGTGAATTTGTTATCGGCAGGGCGGTTGCTTTGGGCGGCCCGAGCCGGGAGCCCGGGAGGAATGCCGGATCCCTTGTGGATGAGAATGTACCGGCACAGTCGCGAGTGGGCGATGACGGATATTTTCCTGCTCGGCATTCTCATCGCCATGACCAAGCTCGGCGACATGGCCAGTGTCACTCCCGGCCCAGGCCTGTTTTGTCTGGTGGTGGCGGTGCTGTTACGCCTGATTGTGGAAACCCTGGCGCAGCCGGATCAGCTGCAACGGTTGCTGGAGGCTCGCCATGAAACCTAACGCCCCTGCGGCTCAGCAGCGAACCCTGGCCTGGTCACTACTGGTGGCCGCCACCGTGTGGCTGGTGCCCGCCAATCTGCTGCCGATCATGGCGGTCACGGAAGCCGGTCGCGGCAAGCCCACCACCATTGCCGACGGTATCTGGCAGCTGTTTGAAGCGGGCATGCCGGGCATTGCCATCATCGTGTTTGTGGCCAGCCTGCTGGTGCCGCTGTTCAAGGTGTTGGTGCTGGCGGTGATCTACTGGCGTGCGGCCCGGGAGAACAACCCGCTGCTCAGTACCCGGGCGTACCGACTGGTGTACTGGATTGGGCGCTGGTCCATGCTGGATGTCTTTGTGGTGGCGCTGCTGGCGGCGGTGGTGGAATTCGGAAGCCTGGCCCGGGTGGAGCCGGGGCCCGGTGTGCTTGCCTTCGCCCTGGCGGTGGTACTGACCATGCTGTCCGCCCATGCCTTTTCTCCCCAACAACTCTGGTTGCAAGACACTGACGGAGCGGATCATGGATACACCTGAAGTGAAACATTCCCGCTGGCCTTCGCCCATCTGGCTGGTGCCCCTGGTCAGCCTGCTGGTGGCCGGCTGGCTGCTGTACGACCAGCTGTTGCAGCGTGACGTGCAGATTGAAATCACCTTCGAGAATGGTTCTGGCATCAAGCCCGGGGTGGACCTGCGTTACCGGGGTGTGCCCGTGGGAAGCGTGGATGAAATCGTGCTCAGCGATGATCTGAAACACGTGACCGTTCATGCCAACCTGAATCGGGATGCGGAAAAACTGGCCCGGGAAAAAAGTCGCTTCTGGATTGTGGAACCGGAGCTGGGCATCGCCGGTGCCCGTAACCTGGATACCCTGGTGTCGGGCAAATACATCGCGGTGGAGCCCGGCGACGGGGAACCGGAAAAAACCTTCGAAGGCCTGGAAACGCCGCCGGAACAGCAGCCCAACCTGGGCCTGAAAGTGACCCTGGTGGCCGATCATCTGGGGTCCCTGAAAAAGGGCCGGCACATTTACTACCGTGACTTGCAGGTGGGCACCATCGGCGACAGCGAACTCAGCCAGGACGGCCGCTTCGTGGAAATCCAGGTCATCATCGAACCGAAATACGCCAAACTGGTGCGCAGCAATACCCGCTTCTGGAACAGCTCTGGCCTTACCGTGGACATTGGTCTGTTCAAAGGGGCGGAAGTGCAGGCCAGCTCCCTGGAAAATTTACTGCGCGGCGGCATCAGCTTTGCCACCCCACCGGAACCGGGCCCCCTGGCGCAAGCGGGGGAGCGATTCGATCTGTACAAACAGCCGGAAGAGGATTGGCTGGAGTGGGCGCCGATTATGAAGTGGCAGTAGGGGTGAAGATAAATCTTCTCCCATACTGGTAGGGTGTTGATGAAGTGGAGACCCATGCATAGGCATGGGTTTGTCCGCAAGGATGCAGGAAACGAAAGAACCGTGACCAACCTCCATCCCCTTTCTAGAGGGTCCCCTCTCCCTTGAGGGGATGTAGTGGTCAACTAATTCCGGACAGTGATTTAGGTTTTTCTTCGGCCACCGCAGGGGCTATTCCGCCGTTGTAGCTGTGTGGCCTGTGGTGATTGTA